>Ga0208135_100225_pt1 | contig 43624 bp, 44 predicted proteins | sample AntDeeMetag02WF5_FD_184757 | JGI IMG/M metagenome (GOLD analysis project Ga0208135, IMG submission 184757) | Saline lake microbial communities from Deep Lake, Antarctica - Antarctic Deep Lake Metagenome 02WF5 (SPAdes) (version 2) | ecosystem: Environmental > Aquatic > Non-marine Saline and...
CAAGGCGGTTGACGAGAAAGTTAAGAAGCTGGTCCTCGTGGATCTCACCGTCTGCTTGTTTGGTTTTAGACACACCTTCAGCAAGCAGACGTTCTAACTAAGCGGCTTTGTGAAGTACTGATACTAGGTGCCGTGTCGGAGGTCGCGTTAAGTTAGAGGATGAGGCGGACGATTTCTGAGTGTCTATGCCAGAATTCGACCGCCTCAGCGAACGTACCACGTGGATCGACTTGTCGTTTGTGGAGCGAGATCGAACTCCACGCTGGGCGATTGAAGTAGGGATCCGCTGTCATTTGGCCGGTATGTCACTACGTGAGGTAAGTAAGCATCTTGAACTGTTTGGGATCACTCGGAGTCACGTCGCGATCCACAACTGGGTTCATAAGGCCGATCTACAGCCGATCTCGACCGTCTCGGAGGATCAACTCGCGGTTGATGAAAAGATAATCCGCCTCCACGGCCAGAAGTTCTGGCTGTACGGCGCGGTTGATCCGTATACGAACGAGATCCTTCACGTGAGCCTCTATCCGACCGCAAATAAACAGACGACACGATGGTTTTTGACCGAGCTACACCGGCGCTATCAGCTGAACAACGTCGAATTTCTCGTCGATGACGCAGACTATCTTGGATCAGTTCTCGCTGAAGACGGCTATCGATTTCAAGTCATGAGACATGGAAATCGGAATGCTATCGAACGTGTTTTTTGGGAAATAGAACGACGAACATCATCGTTTGCGAATAGTTTCAGCAATGTCGCGCTAGAGACAGTTCAAAACTGGCTCGAAGCCTTCGCCGTCTACCACAATTCACGCCAAACTTAACGCGACCCCTCAAAGAGGGTCAACCTTGACACCAACCGAAACCAACCCCCTTCTCTGAGAATGCTATAGCATCACCTACGCCCGTACGCACTTACGTATCATCTTTTTTGAGCAGATGAGATGAAGTACGCCAAGCCACGGCCGATGGACCCACGCCAATCCCCTGATTCAGGGTAAGATTCATATATGTAGGACGACAATTTTTGCTCGGTCTATGAGCCGATACAAACGACCGGAGATCGAAGAGTTGGGAAGTGTAGAGGAAGTGACTGAAACGAACAATAACGGTCAGTCACACAACTGTTTTTCGAACCGTGGGAAATCAGACGAAATGAATCCCAACTGCCAGTGACGAGTGACTGCTGATATACCGCACACCTACGTTGCATACGGAACGGTCGTTGAGTCAACTATTTCACTCTCCGAGCTACTCTCCGAGGCGTCTGATAAGGACCGAGAGACGACAGCCGGTGTGAGCGTCATAGAAGAGTCCCTCCCACGGCACCCAGATGGTCTGAATTCGGAGGCGACAGAGGTATACACCGATAGTTCGGAAGGACTCCGCATCTTCCGACTGGACGATGGCTTCTTTCTGGTGTATCGCGGGATCGGCACTCTTCGCATCCAACCGGACCGAATCTCTGTCTCACAGGAGGCAACTGCCAGTCGAGCCGATATCAGATGGCTCGTCGTTAGCTTGGGACTCCGACTAGCACTGGTCCAGCGTGGGGGTCTCGTTTTTCACGCGAGTGCAGTTGTCATCGACGGTTCGCTCGTGGCCTTCACTGGTCCCTCAGGGCGTGGGAAGTCGACGCTCGCCGCAGCGTGCTTTGCGAACGGCCACGTACACCACTCTGACGACTTAGTACCGCTTCTGACCACGGCTTCCGATGATCGTTTGCTCGTCCCTCCCGGACCTCCTCGACTGAGAGTTAACCGAGACGTTACGCGTCCGCTTTGTCTGTCTTCGCTGACGTCCACCTCCGAGGGTGGGAAGTTGCAGATCAACACCTCTCGTCGACACTCAGAGACGGCGCGAGAACTCGATGTGCTCTATCTCGTGGAGGATGCCGACAGAATAGCCATCAACGAAGTGAGCACACAGCAGGCCGTGTTCGAACTGCTGTGTAACTCGTACGCGCTGTACCGGGATTCAGACATCGACTCGGCCAGTGATCACTTGCAAATATGTAGTGAAACTGCTCATTCTACCGATGTCCGGACACTCTCGCGTCCTCGGTCGTTTCGGAAACTGGACGATCTGGTCACTGCTTTAGAAGACGACATATCGGATAGCTATTCGCCGTAATCCGGCTTGTCAGTGGAAGTAGCGTACTTAGTCCTCCATCCATCTCCGGTAGTGAATCGGAGATACGTCAACTGTCGCTTCCACTCGATGTCGTCGACGACGACGCGTTCGCGGTCGATTTATCAGGCTGTCCGGTGTTGCCCCTTCTACTGAGATGTCACCTAACTGCCCGCACCACGTCGATCTTCACAACGTGCCTGACATTTCCTTGCCCTCCCGATGACCGAAACAGACGGGGGTCCTGGGCTTCTCGCGCGGCACGACCGCGAGCTCTGGCTCCTCACGGTCGCGTTCTTCTTCGCTGGGGACCTGCTCACGACGGGGCTGGGCGTGGCGTCCGGACAGATCGCAGAGGCGGGACCGCTCGGTGCCCCAATCATCGGTCGCTACGGAATCTACGGGATGGTCGCGTTGAAACTGGGCGTACTTGGACTCTCGTATTTTGCTTGGAAACTCGTGGCCCATCCGGAACGGATCGGTATCCCCCTCGGGCTCGCGACGATCGGCGTCCTGGTCACTCTCTGGAACGCATTCGTGTTGTCGAGTGTCCACTGGTAGCGAACTGCACTGTTAGCGATCCGCCCACCGAATCTCTCCTTCCGTTCCAATCTTTTTTTCGGCAGCGGAATTTCATTACGTTAACACTTTGAGTTCATTTTTGATAATCTGATACTCGAATATATATACGTCCGTCGGGGACGCCCAGACGGACAGCAATGAACAAATCGGTGGCGGTCACAAGCAGGACACGCGGAACGGGGGAGACCGCGTCGGTCGGAGCCCTCGGATTCGTCCTCGCCGATGCCGGCCACAGCGTCCTGCGCGTCGATTGTGACTTCGCCGCCCTGTCGCTCGCGGACGCTCTCGGGATTGACGCCCCGGACGTCACTATTCGGGACGTGATCGCCGGGCGGGCGACGCGCCGCGACGCGATCGCTACCGGTCCCTCGGGCGTGTCGGTCGTTTCGGGTGGGAACTCGGCGGCTCCCGACCCGGAGCCAGAGCGGCTCGCCGCGTTTATCGACGGATTCGACGCGTTCGACGTCGTCGTCTGCGACACGGGACACCCGTTCAGCGACGCGACAGCTAGCGCGCTCGATGTCGCAGACGGCGTCGTCTCGACCCCGGACGACGCGGCGCGACGGAACACCGCGACCCTCCACAAGTCGCTCCGAGAGGGCGACGGCGCACCGTTGCTCGGGACCGTGCTCACGCGAGTCGGCGACGCGTCGGCGAGCGAGGGCTGGGACTGCGAGCTGCTGGCGTCGATCCCGGAGTCGGACGCGGTCGCGTCCGGAGCGTCGTTCGCGCTCGACTTGCCGGACGACCCCGCGTCCGTCGCGTATCGCGCGCTCGCGAGCGACGTGGTCGATCGGCTTCGAACCGGACCCGGCTCATTCTCCGCGGATCGGGGACTGTGGCTGTCCCCGCCCGCGGATCCGTTTATTACTCCTAACTCAACGATGGTTTCCTCAGAAGACGACGTCAACAGTGGCGCCCTAGACGAACAGACACACTCCACCGAGCGCGACGAGGCCGTCGAAACGTCGGCCGCCGCCGTCAGCGTTGACAGTCCCGAGACGGACTCGCCGGAATCCGAGGAGGGCGAGGACGCTGATAGCGGTGAAGACGGAGCGGACGGTGAGGACGAGAGCGGCATCAAACTCACCCGGCGCGGCGCGCTGGCCGCGATCACGGCCGCGATCGGTGGGGTTTCCGCGGGAATCTTGAACACGAATGAGACACCCGAGATCGAGGCGTTCGGCTACGGCGGAGCACCCGTGTCGTCGAACGAGTCGGCGACGGCGAACGCGACGAACGGCACGACGAGTGCGGGATCGCTTCCGACGACCGGGATCAATCAGACGGAATCGACGAACGAGACGGGACCTGCAGGCGCCGAGGCGGATCCGACCGGGAACGAGACGGAGACTGGGGACGCTGGCAACACCACCGTATCCACGAACAACACCAATACTACTGCAGCGAACGAGGAACTGGCTCCCGAGACGGAGCCGGAACCCGAGGACGGTGAGACCGAACCGTCACCGACGAACGGGGGAGGCGGGACCACTGGAGACGGCGGCACCGATGACGGCGGGGGCTCGGATAGCGGGACCGAAACGGAAGGAGAGACGGACGGCGGCGACAGCACGACTGAGGAGCCGGCCGACGGGCAGTTCGGTAGTGTCGGCTACGGGCAGGGTGGATACGGTGGGGTGGCATAGGTAGTTCAGTGGTCGGTGGAGTATATTTTGTGAACTCAGGATTAATCGACCGACTGTGATAGATACTGTTCTTGTGAGCAAATTGTTATTTCATCCAGAATCCTTCCGGTAATTTAATAGTGCCTTTTAAATAAAGCGACCGTTATTGCTGGTCGCGTTAAGTTAGAGGATGAGGCGGACGATTTCTGAGTGTCTATGCCAGAATTCGACCGCCTCAGCGAACGTACCACGTGGATCGACTTGTCGTTTGTGGAGCGAGATCGAACTCCACGCTGGGCGATTGAAGTAGGGATCCGCTGTCATTTGGCCGGTATGTCACTACGTGAGGTAAGTAAGCATCTTGAACTGTTTGGGATCACTCGGAGTCACGTCGCGATCCACAACTGGGTTCATAAGGCCGATCTACAGCCGATCTCGACCGTCTCGGAGGATCAACTCGCGGTTGATGAAAAGATAATCCGCCTCCACGGCCAGAAGTTCTGGCTGTACGGCGCGGTTGATCCGTATACGAACGAGATCCTTCACGTGAGCCTCTATCCGACCGCAAATAAACAGACGACACGATGGTTTTTGACCGAGCTACACCGGCGCTATCAGCTGAACAACGTCGAATTTCTCGTCGATGACGCAGACTATCTTGGATCAGTTCTCGCTGAAGACGGCTATCGATTTCAAGTCATGAGACATGGAAATCGGAATGCTATCGAACGTGTTTTTTGGGAAATAGAACGACGAACATCATCGTTTGCGAATAGTTTCAGCAATGTCGCGCTAGAGACAGTTCAAAACTGGCTCGAAGCCTTCGCCGTCTACCACAATTCACGCCAAACTTAACGCGACCTTATTGCTGGCCACTAGACTTTTAACAGCTAGTAAGTAAGCACCAATGTCGATGAACCTCGCACGAGATTCTTTAAAGATCTTTTTTGCCCGAGTAGTCACGAGCTTTGCAAGTTTTGGGGCTGTTATCGTTTTTTCACGGGAATTAGGTGCTGATCCGCTTGGTGTATATTATCCTTTCGTCGCGTTATTGGGGATCTTAGCCTTGCCTACCGATTTTGGCCTTTCGTTAGCTGTCGAAAAGCGGATAAGTGAAGGAGAAGATCGTCCCCAGTATTTTGCTGGTGGTGGTTTAATACGTCTATTTTTACTCATTATTTTTTCTTTTCCGATATACCTATTTCAAACTCAGATATCTACTTATATTGGTACCAATGTCGGAAGTATACTCATTATAGCACTCTGGTCTCGGGTTAGTGCCGATTTTTCACTGGGAATTCTGAAAGGAGAACTCCGTGTTGGAGAAACAGCAGCGATCCGCGTCCTACAACCACTTATTTGGCTTACTATTGGGTATGCATTGATTTCAATTGGCTATGGAGTTGATGGCATTATCTATAGCCATATCTTGGGAACGATTGCAGTATTTGTAGTTGCATCTTGGAGAATCTCTATTCAACCGGCAATTCCGGAGTGGACACACATTAGATCTCTGTTTGACTTCAGTAAATTCAGTTTTATAAATGCAATCGGTGGTACCATTTATAGTTGGATGGATGTTATTATACTTACTGTATTCGTTAGCTTAGAAATTGCATCGAGTCGAGGGGAGATCGGAGCATATGAAAATGCTTGGCGAGTGTCGTTGCTCGTTATTTTTGTTAGCAGGTCGATTGGGCAGGTGATTTTTCCACAAATAAGTCAGTGGAACGCACGGAATGAAACCAGCAAGATAGAACAGGTATTAGCGAAAGCAATTATTCCGGGATTAGTAATTGTACTTCCGGCATTCGTAGGTGCGCTCATATTTTCTGAAGAGATACTTATACACTTATTCGGAAACGAATTTGCCGTTGCAGCACCTGCACTAATTATTTTGGTTGGTCTCCGCTTTTTCCAAGCTATTGATGCAATATATGGCCGGATGGTAGATGCCTTGGACCGTCCAGATCTTACAATGATTTCAACTATTGTAGCAATAGTGATCAATTTACTATTAAATATCATATTGATCTATATTCTTGGAATTTTAGGAGCTGCTATTGCAACTACCTCTGCTGTTATTGTCAAAACATACATTGATGTTCATTATATGAGATCGTTCATCGAGATAAAAATACCATATAGAATTCTTGGGTGGAGTTTTTTCTCAAGTGTTATAATGGGAGTCGCTCTGTACTTATTTTCAACTAATATACCGGTGGATTCTCTCACTGAACTCTTGGTTCTTATTAGTGGAGGTGTAGGTATCTACGTGTTCGTTCTCTTAGTATACAACCCAGTTAGAGGATCGTTGTGGGAGCTGATCAAACCGTTAGTAAGTTCTACAAGACAAAACTGATCCGTAATGTACAGTTGTTTAAATGATATGATCCTAATCCAGTAGTTGCGTCCCTCACTGAATTCGGTAAGGAGTACAATACTCTGACGCAGCGTTCTCGTCGATCAGTTCAGATACCAGACTGCTCCACTCAGTTAGGGTCGAACAGTCATATAGATTATGTCGCCGAAATTTGATTGAAAACTGGTTTACTCTCTCGAAATGTTTACTAACTGTTTCCATGACTTGTGGATAGTGTTTTCACATCTTCTAGATCTCATAATAGATAATCTGATCGAGATATACTTAAATAGCCAAAACTATGAAAATTACTATGGGTAAAACTACAAGCCATCGATATTCCACACCAAGTGAGGGAACTGCTGATTGGCACATTCCATTAAATCAGAACTTCGAACAACTAGATCTCGATGTGGAGATACGCGGACTTGAATCCGAAAAAAGTGATTATGAAGCGAAAGTTGGTGCAAAGTTTGAAGCTACTGATTCTGGTGGAATATACTATGGAAACGGAGATAATTGGATTCTATCCGATAAAAAAGCGAGTAATATAAATACAAAATCAATTTCACCGGGAAGATTGTTTAGTAATTCATATCCTGGGTCTGCAATAGTAGCTCCGTCTGTTCCAGACGCATACAACCAGATTCAAGATGCCATTGATGACGGCTATTACGATGTATGGCTCTGTGAAGATATAGAGGAAGATAACATCAAACTTCCTACGACAGAAGAAGAGAATATATTCAGACTGAGGGGAATGTCACAGGAGGCTCGCCCTACAATTAAAGATCCCCAGAACGGGAATCCGGTAATAACGAAACAAGAGGGACGGCATCATTGGGTTGTTCTTCAAGACTTTCGTATAAAAGGAGGTGAAAATAGTGTTCGAACAATTGACACTGCAGTTTCCAAAAGAAGTTATCGTCCTGGTACTTGGAAATTGAGGAATATTATCGCATATGGCGGGACTGCACATTTGGTTGGACCCCGATTTACACTAGAAAACTGTCACTTCAAGAATATATCTTCGATACCTGAAGAATACTATGGTAAAACGGTGTATCCTGCAATCCGCTCCTTAGGAGCGACTTTTGGAATTTGGGGGGGATCATACACAACTGATCGCGGGACCGATGCAACGGTTATCAGTAGTGGTGCGTTTAGTATTTCAGGCGGAGTAACTTTTGACAATCACAGCGATATGCTCGATGAGAAAGCCGATCTTACATTCCAAAGCGCATCTCGAGGCTTTGTGTCTGGTATATCTTGTGAAAATAGTAATATTGATATGAGGTTTGGTATTTCTTCAGCCAGTAATTTCGGATTAGTAGATACCGTTTTTGCCGGCCCGTCTGTTGGTGCAGGAGGACTTGAATCAAAAATTGAAGTAAATAAAAATTCTCATAATATTGTCTACATGACACCAAATGTCGACATAACGGTAGATACAACAGATAACGATGGCAGAGCAAAAATTCTATTTCTTACTGATAGAAACGTTAAAATTGAGGGTGGAAATCCACAAGATGTTTCTAGAATTGGATGGGGTGGTGATGGAGACTTGACTATCGGAGGTGTACAGAATGGTTATACGCAACTCAAAACAGATGTTGTTTCGAAAGAACCCAAGTATCCAGTAGTAGGCGGAGAGGTGATCGCTGATGGAACAAATTGGGATCCTGCTGGAACGGGTAATGCTGCTAAGGTTATTTATACTGGCAACAAGTGGAGTATATTAAAGGAATTTGATCAAGCTATCTAGTGGGTGCTCTCTTGATCAGATACGAGATCTTCAAATACACTTTCAAATATCTGCTTCTGTGAGTCTGAGCTGAATCTCTCCCCCAAATTTACACATCTTTTTGAAATAGCCAGTTTTTGATCCGAGTCTAAAGAGAAAAACCATTTTATTTTTCCAGCGAGATGTTCTGAATCTGCAGGAACAATAAGTTCTTCACAGATATCTTGTACTTCTGATTTTGCTCCTGTTGTTTCAGTTATAATCGGAGGAATTCCCACTCGTAATGCTTCAAGAACAGTAACTCCGAATGCATCATATCTTGAAGGTTGTACATAGAGGCCCGAATTCGCATACACTTCCGCGAGATCATCGACGAATCCACGTACAATGACTCCGGGGGTGTTTTCATAACGAGATGGATGGCCTTCACCGACAATTTGTAATTGATATTCGGGGTATTTTTTATAAACTTCTGCCCAGGCCTCAACGAGCAGATCTACTCCTTTGTATCGGGAATCTCTACCAACAGTAGTAACCATCTTTGAATCGACATTATAACTTAGAGAACCTAGCTGCTGGTAGAGTTCTGGTTGAATATATGGATGTGTTATTTTTATTGGAGTATCTTCACCAACTATTGACCGCATATAAGATGCTACAAATTCCGAAACAGCGATGACTCCGTCGATACCTCGACTGAGAATTGCTTTGACGCCAGACATGCCATATTTTCCAAGAAGGAATTTTAGCTGAGAATATACTGAGTGAACGTGTATATCGTTCTGAATTAATTGGTAGAAGCGGTGGTCAGCACACAAATATATTAGATTGCAATTATAAGTGGACTTTCCTAGTAGTCCGGTATACAATGGACGAGCTCCCTCAGCGATGAGAACGTCATATTTTTTGGTTTTTTTTACTGATCTAATCTCTTGGGTAAATGAGCTTACTGAGTGGGGTGAAGAATCCGGATCTGAGCATTGAATCCAATCAGCGTCGACGGCTTCTGCAAACCCCTGATGAGCTGGATGGGGGCTATCCCCCATATGCAGCATTGCTACGTTCATTTATCGCTTAGATATCCGAGACTCTCTAGTCGTTCCGATACTGCTGAGGACTCATGTTCTGAATCGATCTCCGATCTTGACGCTGATTCGATCTTCCGACGTGGAGTGTTATCTTTTTCTACCCAAGGAACATTAATTAACTCCTCCGTCCAAATTCCTTGGGGGTGTCCCCATTCCCGGTACGGAATCGGCGATGACCGTTCACCGAACATATTTCCGTGATCTGATGTGATTACCATTTTTCCCGTTAATTCGTCCACCAGTTCTCGGACGCTAGGCAAGACGAGTTTGAGGTTGTTCTTGTATGCATCCCAGATCTCGTCCCGCTCGATATCCACATGACCGGTTATAATCTGCATCCACGTCGTTAATTCGTCAGGTGAATCATGGCCAATATGGCCCTCATCGAACGAAAAGTCGGATTCAATAAATGGATAATGTGGTTGCATATAATGAATTAGAAGCCGCTTGTTTGGGTACTCCTCAGAGAGTTCCTTTGCCGACTTAGCCACTGTTTCAGGCATTACAGTCCCGTGTTCTTCGTTCCATGTGTCACCGTCCCATAGATTCTCAATATGGCAAAATTCGACATCAATATCGAAATGATACATCATGGGATTGGTGTTTACGTAAACTGTGTCGAGGAACTTGTTCCCGTGAAGATTACCTCGTTGGAACTCTGGCGTAGCAGAACCCCGCGATTCGACTTTGTTTACTTCCTCATCGCCGTCCCAAACCTCATCAAACAAATCGTATCGACACCCGTCTAATATAATACAGATATCCCAGTCTTCATTCATCATGTCGAGACCATTTGGGTTGTATCGCTCTCCAGATGTAGAATAGTTATAAAATTGCGATAACTTACGCGCTAGGAGTTCTGGATTTGAAATCCCTAACGACAATTTTTCTAGGTTCATCATAGCGACAGTTGAGTTCGCTCAATATATTATTTTGGTTGAGTGTCGAGATCGTGTCTTTCAGCCTGTTACCAGATACCGATTCATGTTGTTAGATGTGAGTGAACAAACACAGATCTGATTTCAAGTTCTCGGAGAGTACGCGATTCACTCTTTACGACAGATCTGATTTAATAACTGATCTACCAGTAGATATTTAATACTATCCGCAAACATCGGCACAAGAGACGATAAGAATACATGAACGACCGCTACACTTCTATCGCCGATTTTATCGAATCTCTCCCGCGAGAGATTAATTCCATCGCGATCTGTGGTACGTCATACACTGATACCGGAGGTATCGCACGAGTGATCGAACAGCAGGCGATCGAACTCGCCGAGCATGGATTTGATGTCGAGATCGATACGCTCACTGGAGACAAGGCTGCGCCCGACGATGTCACGCTCCAAACGATCGGTCGCTTCGAGACGACTCCATACAAAGAGTTAGACAAACTTCTCACCCCTCTGACGCCGAGTGGCTGGCGCTTCCTCTCGCGCATGAACGATGTCGATCTTGTCATCGCTCACCGTTTTCCGTTCTCGGTGCTGAGCTATCTCGCAGCTCGCATGCACGAAACAACGTACGTGTTCTGGTCACATCCCTCGCAGTCTTCTGACGATCTCTTTGACGGGATCGCGAAGGTCTGGGCGAAACTCCAACATCACCTAGAAACCGCGAATTTCACCGTGCGACACGCAGACCACATCTGTGCCGTTAGCGAGGCGTCCAGAGAGTATATCGCGTCGAAAACCGGTCGTAATGCGATCTACGTACCAAACAGCGTTCCGGAGTCACGGTTCTCCGAGGTCGCGTCCAGAGAAACAATCGAGAAACGGTACGACATCGATCCGGATGACACCGTCGTGCTACATGTCGGCCGAATCACACCACGCAAGAGTATCGATAAGCTCGTCGAGTCGTTCGAGAACATCAAGAACGGTCGTAACGACTACAAACTCGTGTTGGTCGGCAAGGAAACTATGGACGAGTACTCCCAGACCGTCCGTAAAAAGGCGAGCAACGACGTGATCCTCACCGGATTCGTCGAGGATGAGGTCCTCGCCGGATTCTACGACCGCAGCGATGTTTATGCAACGTGCTCGCTCTCCGAGGGCTGGGGACTACCCCTCTCAGAGGCGAATCGCTTCGGAACGACGATTGTCGCGTACGACTCTATCCCAGCGGTTAGATCGATTGACAACGCAGTGTTAGCGACTGACGGCGATCAGCCTGATTTTGAGGAGAAACTGAAAAACGCACTCGAGGAGACGGAAACGGAGGGCGCAAATCAAGAGGAGCCGGAACAGCACGATGTCGACGTAAGCTAATTATACCCACATATCGTGCGTTCACGAGATAGCAGTACCTTAGCATGAGTACCCGCCATACATCTGCTGTTCCGACCGCCTGGATCAGACCACCGTTGATGCCGGAATCAGTTCGGTTCTCCCTGTTCGTGCTCGTCATTCACCTGTTGACGCTCATCCCAGTGGAACTCCCAGGCCTCTCGATCATTCAGGCCGTTTCCGGGTTCCTGATCCTTTCGTTCGTTCCTGGCTTTCTGCTCGTCAGTTATGCGTTGGACGAGGTTACACTCCCAGGCTTCCTGTATGCAACAGGGTTCAGCGTGGCCTTCTCAATGTTTATCGGCTCCGCGGCGAACCTTTTTTATCTCGGATTCTCTCCCGATGTGGTTCTCTTCGCCCAGCCGACGATGTCGTTGCTGTATGTGGGTGCATCTGGTACATTGAGTGGCTTTGTCTGGATAGCTTCCGATGAGATCAGTACCGAGCCGATAATCAGTCGCATCCCGAACTATGACCTGCGGGTCCTCGCTCTGTTGGTATCTGTCCCCATGTTCGCCGTTGTTGGCGCAATGTTCATCAACCGATATGCGTTTAACAGAATTACGCTCCTGACGATCGTCTGTATTGCACTCGTCTCGATGTTCGTGTATCATTTCGATGAGCGAGGAAAGTACTATCCGGCGGCTATTCTGTCGCTCTCAACAGCTCTCCTCCTACAGAATACAATAATAACGACGTATCTCGGCCGAGGGGATGGAGTAGCAGAATACGCGATCGCGGACGCAGTGCTCCGCAACGGGTACTGGGTTCCTGGTGCGGCCAAAGACGCGATGCCGCGTATCGGAGTCCTTCAGCCAGCCTACTCGCTGTTGATGGACACGGATCTACTGTGGACGTTCAAACTTGCACATCCAATACTGTTCGCAGCGGTTCCGGTTGTCACGTATGTCCTCGCTTCGCGCTACTTCTCTAGGGATGTCGCGTTCCTGAGCGCAACTCTGTACATTTTCCTTCCTCGGACCTACCAGATTATTAGTCGGAACACCCGCACCGGTGCCGCAATCTTTTTTACTGCCTTCCTGCTCCTGGTAATCCTCGACACCGACATCCCTGATCGATTCCGTCGGTTCCTCGTTATCACCTTCTTCTGGGGTGTAATTACATCCCACTACGGTATTGGCCCGTTGGTTGTATTCGCGCTTGTTGTTGCATACTTATTAAACATAATTGCATCGAGCCTCTTAGAAAATAAACGGCCGTCGCAGCTCTGGCTCGCAAGAGTCGCACTGTTTGGCACACTCATTGTCGTCTGGTATGCGTTCCTGACGAACGGGACGTTCTATTTCATTGCGAACTCGCTCTACAACCAGATATCCGGATCGCTGTTCTTCACACAGTCGAGCACGGCGGTACGCTCGATAGAGTTGGCGAGTGAGACGACGGGCGGTGCGTTCGGGATGCCTTCGGGCTCCTACGAGGTCATATTTGTCGGGCACCTCCTGCTTGGTGTGTTCACCTCCATCGGAATCAGCCTCGTCTATCTCCGATACTTCGGTCACGGAATACCGTATCTCTTTGATATCCAGAAATGGATAGACAGAAACGTGTTCCCCGAACTCTCCGATGACGTTCTTGAGGACTCGAACTACGTCCACCTCGCGTTCGGGATGTTTCTCTTCTTCCCGCTCTCATTCGGCCCGCAGGTTCTGAGCGCCGGTCGGACGTTCGCGCTCGTGATGGTCATCGTCGCGCCGTTCCCGATTCTGGTGCTCAGATCGATGCGACTCAAGAGAATCGGATCGAAACCCGCAATAGCGCTCATGGTGACGTTCCTCCTCGTCACATCTGGATTTGTCTCTGCGACAGCGACACACGATGTCTCCCCCCAACCAATTATCGACGGGGAGCGGATCGTCGAAAGCGGATCGACACAGGAGCAGTTCGCATACTATCGCGAATCAGCATCGCGAAACAGTATCGTCGCGACGAACTTCGTGTTAGGACACCTTCCGGACAGAGCGTCAGTTGAGCGAACAGCCCTTGGAAAAGTCATACCCGAGTTTTATACTGGGGACCGTGTCGCGAACATTCAGTTCACGGGTATCGACGGCTCCACTGGACCCGGCGAATACACATACCTCTCCGAACCAGACACCGTTACAGGCGTGAACACGCAGGGACATCTCGGCTTCATCTTCTACACGTACGAGCCCCTGCCGTCGTACACCGAATCGGACACGATCTACACCACGGGCGACGACAAAGTCCACTACAACGGGTAGCTGACACAACCTCTCCCCACCTACCGACTCTCCGCATACACCCGACTCACCCGCTCCGCGATCGCCGTCCAATCGTGCTCGACGGCCCACGTCCGAGACGCTTGAGCCATCCGTTCGTGCTCACGCGAATCCCCCAACAACTCCTCCATCCGCCCAGCTAACTCGCTAATCCCGTCTTTCGGCACCAGATACCCGGTCTCGCCGGCGTCGACGGCGGTCGGGATCCCGCCGACTTCGGTCCCGACCACGGGCGTTTCACACGCCATCGCCTCCATGAACACGATGCCGAACCCCTCGTACTCCGAGGGCAACACGAACAGATCCACTGACGAGTACAGCTCGGGCAACTCCTCGTCGGGCACGAACCCTAAGAACCGAACGCCGTCGCTCACGCCGAGCGCGGCTGCAAGCTCCCGCAACGACTCCTCCAGTCGTCCGGTTCCCGCGATCAACAGCTCTGCGTCCTCCCGTTCAAGCTGTGCGAACGCCCGGATCGCCTTGTCGATCCCCTTCCGCGGGTCCAACCGGCTCAACACGAGGATCGACTCGCGGTCGGTGTCGATCGCGGGATGGACCTCGTCGGTCGGCTGAAACCGGTCGGCGTCGATCCCGGGCGGGACGGTCGTCAAGTCGTCCGCGTCGAACCGATACAGGTCGCGCAGCTGCTCGCGCGTGTGGTCGCTCACGCCGATAATGTGGTCCGCGAACTGCCCGGCCACCGCGTCCAGGGCGACGTTGATCGGGTGAAAGACGTACTTGAACAGGTAGTCCGGCGGGCTCTGAGGATCGACCGCCCGCGCCTCGTCGTAGGAGGTGCCGTGGCTCGTCAACACCAGCGGCGCGTCCAGGCCGGCGAGAAACTGCGGCCCGAGCGCGATCGTCGACGCCGGCATGAGGGTACCGTGAATCACGTCGTACCCCTCGAAGTCGATCTGGAACCGACACGCGATCGAGAAGTATAGCGTCGAGAACACGACCAGCGGTCGGGCCTTCGTGATCCGCGTGACGCTCACGTTCGGATGCGTGGACACGTCGTTGTCCTCGCCGGGGACCGACTGCGTGTACACGTCCACATCGTGGCCGAGTTCGCCGAGCGCGTTCGCGAGCTCGTACGCGTACGTCGCACCCCCACCGGTCCGCGGCGGGTACATCTTCGTGATAAAACACACCTTTAGTCCGTCGCTCATAGGCTTGTGGTGTCCGTGACTATCTCTTCAACAGCGTCTCCTACGGTCGCCTTTTCGGCCTGTGTCGCGTCGTGTCCGTCGAGCACGTCGGCAAGCGACGCGGTCACTTCCGGGTACGACTCCGCGACGTCCGTCGCCTCTTTGGGGTCGCCTTGGAGGTCGAACAGGCACTCGGTCGCTGGGTCTCTCACGAGCTTCCACCGCGACGTTCTGACCGACCGCGTTTGGTTCTCTTCCGTGTGTGACACAACGAACTGTCGCGTGTGGGCGTGCGGATCGAACGGCTCTGTGGCTGTGTGCGTCAGATCGACGAGTAGTTCCGGCAGCGATCGCAAGGGGAGTTGCTCGTCGACCGTCTCTGTCTCTCCGGCGTTGTGAACGAACAGCGGAACCCGAAGGTTCTCCTCGTACAGCGTCTGTTCGTGGCCGAAGTTCCCGTGTTCGCCGAGCGCCTCGCCGTGATCGGCGAAGAACACCGTGGCGGGGTCGTATTCGCCGAGTGCGGCCATCAACGCGTCCATGAATCCGTCGACCGATCGGACGGCATCACGGTACGCCTGCCCGATCAGCTCGGCAGCGCCGTCGGGGAGCTCCCCGTCGTTCGATTCGCCGTACCAGTACCGCAGGATTGAGTAGTACATCTCCCACGCGGCGGACTCCTCGCGGTACTGGCGGGGCGTGATGTACGGCTGGTGCGTGTCGAGAACGAATATCCACAGGAAAAACGGCTCCGACAGCGTTTCGAGTCGTTCTTCGATCAGGTCGAAGTAGCCCGTCCACTGGGAGAACCACTCCTTCTTCGAACTCCAGCCGCCGGGGTCACCGGGAAGCGTCTTGAGGCTCCCGTCTGCGAGTTTGAACAGCGTCGAGTCGGAGAGATATTTTGAGTCCACGTCCGGGCTGTCCGCGCTGATCTCGTTGAAGTCGTCGAACCCGTGGTGGAAGCTGCTCTCGCGCGTCGTCCATGGATTCGTCGTGAACGTGGCGGTCTCGTATCCCCGCCGCTGGAGCCGCTCGCTCACGTGCCTGAACCGGTCCATATGTCGCCCGATGCGGGACTGTCGGCCCTGCCAGTCGGCCATCGACCACTCCTCGTCGTCAGTCATGAACTCGCCCGTGAACAGCACCGGGACCGACGAGGGTGTTCGCGGCCCGGGTGCGATCGCTTCCGAGTACGACACGCCTTCCGCCGCGAGCCGGTCGATCGTCGGCGTGAGCGACGACGACGAATCGATGAAGCCGCAGTGGTCGGCCCGGAGGCTGTCGGCTGTCACCATGACGATGTTCTGCGGGTCTTCGGCCACAGTCACTCCTCCAGGTAGCCGAGCGACTGGAGCCGGTCTTGGACGCCCTCGCGGGATCCCCCCGACGGCTCGTCGCCCTCGCTGTTTCGTTCGACGCGCGTGACCACCTCCGAGAGGACGAACTCAGCGTACTCGTCCGGGCTCTCGAAATCGGTCTGTTCGATGCGTGCGTCAATCCTGTCCGCGAGATCGTCGGAAATGGTAAGATCGGTCATCGGTGAGTGAGTCGTGTTCGTCCGGGTTAACTGGCTGTTCGCTCATAAACCTCTGTGCAATCGTCCCGCATGGCACTATTTGTACCCCAGTGCGTCGAGCCGCTGTTCGATCTCTTCGTTGACATCGCCGTCTTTGCCTTCGTCGCCGTTTCCGTCGCTGTCCGGTTCCTCTCCGTTCTCGACACGAACCCGCTCGTCGACGTGGTCGTCCAACGCCGAGCGCAGCGACGGGTCGGCCGACGCGGTGTGTTCGATCGTTCCGGTGTCGGTGTCGCGTTCACAGAAGCACGTCTCCTCGCGCGTCCGGAGCGCATAGCGACGAATGTGACTGTGCTTCTCTTCGCCCCGCGCCTGTGAGAACACCCGTCTGTCGCCGTCAGGCGGGTGTAACAGCGAGAACTCCGATTCCTCCCCGAGGATCCCCTCGATCGTCGAGACGATGTCGAGCGTGCTCGCCGGCGTCTCGACGGTGTCGGTCGGCCCGTCGGGCACGCGGACGAACAGCGGGACGTGGGTGATCTCGTCGTGGAGGTACCGCGGGTGTTCGTAGTAGCCGTGCTCGCCGAACGCGTCGCCGTGGTCGGCCGACACGATCACGAGCGACTCCTCCAGCAGGCCGCGCTCGCGCAGTTCGTCGAGGAACATGCCGATCTGCTCGTCGTTGTATCTGATCTCGGCGTCGTACAGGTCGATCAACAGTTCGCGCTCGTCGTCGGTGATCGAGTCGGGGTCATCGATCGCCCGCTGGTACAGCGACTGCGCCTCTCGGCCGCTCAGTTCGCGGTCAGCGTACAGCGTCGCGTACTCCCCGGGCGGCTCATAGGGACCATGCGTGTCCATATAGTGGTTCCACAGGAAGAACGGCTCGTCGTCCGACTGTGAGTCGATCCACTCCAACGATCGCTCGTTGATCTCGGCGGCCCGAGCGTAGTGGCGGTTGCGGAGCTTATCGATGGCGCGCTGTGCGAGCGCGATGAGTTTGTGCTGACCGAGATGGAGATCGTCGTCGAAGGTGTCGAATCCTCGGTCGAACCCGTACGCTCGGGACACAAACGGGTTCGAGTGGAATCCCGCCGTCGCGAACCCGGCCTCGGAGAGCGTCGACGCCACGGTGTCGGTCGCGAGCCGATAGTCTGACCCAATCGCGACATCTGGGTACTCACCCGTGAGTAGCGCTGGCACCGCCTCCCGGGTATGCGAACTCGCGCTGTACGCGTTCGTGAACCGCAGACTTTCCTGATCGAACGCGTCGAGCACCGGCGAAGTGTCGCGGCGGTAGCCGTAGCAGCCGAGATGGTCCGCCCGTAGCGCGTCGGCTGTCAGCAACACGATGTTGGGTCGGTCCTCGTTCATCGAGTTCGGAGAACGCGTGTAGCAGTATATTTGTTACGTGCACGGTTGGTTTGTCACGGCCTGTTCAGAAATATCATCTAGATGTCTCATTTCATCATCTCTCTGATTTCATTATGGCTGTGCCCGTATACCCCGTCGAGAATGTATCCAACGGCGACATTCTAGTTAAAAAGTTAATGATTACGGCTGTATGGGTGTAACTGATTATGTGGTAACTAGATTTGCGGTGTTGACGGTGCCAGCAAAACGACTCCAGCCAGATACCAAGGAGCCCTCACAGTCGCCCCCTCGATCGCACGGTCGGTTCACCGTGGCGGGGGTAGACGGGACTGAACAGGGCTGGTCAGGGACGATACCCGTGTACTCGGTCCCAATCGACTCGGACGCATAATCCGATAACCGAAAAGACATTGTAGCTGAGTTCGAGTCAGGAACCCAATGCGTATCGCCTTCGTGTCGAACGTCGTGTATCCGTTCGTGACCGGCGGTGCCGAGAAACGGATCCACGAGATCGGGACGCGACTCGCGGACCGGGGACACGACGTGACAGTCTACGGTCGACATTTCTGGGACGGTCCCGACGAAATAACCCATAGCGGGATGACACTGCAGGCGGTCGCACCTGCTGCCGACCTGTACAACGACGATCGGCGGTCGATCGCGGAAGCGATTGACTTCGCCGCGCGTGCGCTGCCGCCGCTTCGGCGTCAGCTCCGGAACGACGAACACGATGTCGTTGTCGCCAGCGTCTTCCCGTATTTTCCGGTCCTCTCGACGAAGCTTGCCGCTCTCGGAACAGACACCCCACTTGTCACGACCTGGCACGAGGTGTGGGGCGAGTATTGGGAGAAATACCTCGGCTCGCTTGCCATCTTCGGAAAAGTTAGCGAACACATGACAGCGCGAACACCGCAGCATCCGATCGCGATTTCGGGCATTACGGCCGACAGACTCGCCGAGATCGGCCCCGACCGCGACGACATAGCGGTCGTTCCGAACGGGATCGACACCGAACAGATACGGACCGCGCCGCGCCCCGACGAGGGGTACGACGTGCTCTTTGCGGGGCGACTCATCGAACACAAGAACGTCGATCTCCTGCTTGCGGCGTTCGATCGGGTCAGCGAGCATCGCGATGTCACCCTCGGCATCATCGGTGATGGACCAGAAAAAGAGCGACTCGAATCGCAGCGCGAGTCACTTGAGAACGGGAACGCCGTGGAGTTCCTCGGCTTCCTCGACGACTACGAGGACGTGTTGGGGCATATGCGCGCGGCCGACGTGTTCGCGTCACCGAGCACCCGCGAGGGATTCGGACTCACGTTTGCTGAGGCGATGGCCGCGGACTGCTCGGTTATCGCCGCTGACCACCCCGATTCGGCGGCCGACGAGGTAATCGGTGACGCCGGCTTCCTGACGGACCCGACCGTCGACGGGATTGCCGAAACGCTCGCCCAGACGCTTACCGGTGGCCGACCCGCGGTCGATCCTGTCGAACGTGCACAGCGGTTCGACTGGAATACGGTCGCCTCTCAGGCGGAGACAGTCTATCGACGAGTGGCAGACGGGGATTCCGACCCGATCGAAGCGGACACGACGGTTGGAACATCCTCGTGACTCGCTCGGACTCCAAGACCCGGTCGGTGCGAGGCGAACTGTCGATCCGCTCTCGGACGGATCTACAGGCTGAGCAGGCCGAGTGCCTCGGGGTCAAGCCCCGAGGCGGTTCACCGGCGCTTGCTCGGACCACGCAGCGCGAGGAGCCCGACGATCCCAACAGCGACAGCCTTCATGTTTAGCGCCGAACTGCCTGAAATTTCGATCAGTTCATTCGCTATGCCGGGCAACTCGTCGGCATTGGAGGCGGCCCCGTCGACGGAGTCTGTGCTAGCCGAGAGGCACCACTCATCGACTCGGCGTTCTCCCGATATTGTTCGGTAATACTCTATATTTGACAGATCTAAACATGGACAAAGTCGTAGTACGAGTGGTTTCGACATCCTCCTCCGCGTGAAGGCGAGAGGAATCCGGAGCGGGGGGAGTTTCAGGTTTGCAGTTCAGTCACCGGAGTACTAACTCTCTGGCGCAGGTCGGAGTCACGCCAATCAAACGTCAATATGAAAAACTCGGAACAGGCGACGGAACGATCGAGTGTCGTTTATCATATCAGCTTCATCACCCGCCTGAAGTCGGTCAATTCGTCTCGAAGTTATTATCGCAAAGAGATATATACGTGGATGTTTTCGCCATGAATATACTTCTATTAAATATACCACAAGTAGTACAAGATTACCACTGTTATTCCGTTGTTAACCTTATATTATATAATCAAGACAGACTGTCACGGAGAAAGTATTATATAACCGCTTCGAATTTATGCATAGTGTCAGATGACGTGAACCTGATCGAATTATGAGCAAATCAGAATCCAGTTCAATCCAGCCGAAATCGATCCGACAAAAACAGATCCTCAACGTCGCCGCCGAAAATCCCGGCGCGACGCTTGCCGAGATCGCAGAGCAGGTTCCGAGCGTCTCCACCGACCACGTTGACCGTGTCTTAGACCAGTACGGAGACCCAGCCGCAGACACAACCGAGACGACCGATAACCCCTCGGTAACGCAACCCGACGACGAAGCGACTGGTGATTCGGCGCCCCCCTCCGAAGAGCAAAATGCTACGTCGGCGACGCCAGATCCAACCGACACGCCCGAGAATACCACCGCCATGGAAGTTGACACCCAAAACGATACGAGCCAGCCGGTCGACGAGGGCGAGGCCGACTCCTCAGACATCTCGGAAACCGCGGACCCTGCCGATCCTGACGAAGAGAACTCGGAGCTGACCGAAGAGACGGTACCTAACCCTGAGGAACTCACCCAGAAAGAACGCGAGACGCTTCGGGCGATCGCCTACGAGCCGAGAGCCACACAAAAACAGATTGCGAAGATGCTGAGCGTGTCTCGGGCAACGGTTTCGAACCGTGTCAACGCGATTTCCGGTTTCGACTGGACCGATCGGGACACCTTAGTCGACGAGGTGTTCGACGAGAAAGTGACGGTGGACAACTCTCCGAATGCAACGACAGAGACTGGTGTCAAAACTACCGGCGACAGTTCTCACAACGAGGGGAATCAACCGGACGTTGACGGGGCGCCGAGTACGGTCTCTGGGGAGTCTCCCGCCCCGCCGAACTCGAGCGTGACGGCTGACACTAAAACCGGTGAAAGCGGCGCAAACGGCGACACGACGGAAGCCGATTCGAACCACAAGCCGCCGTCACATGACGACGGAGTGACTGACACTGCCACCACATCGGCACAAGAGACGGAGCAGATCGCTCGCAAGCTCGACGAGTTTTCCGAGCGATTGGCGTCTCTCGAAGAGAAGGTCAAAGACACGGACGCAACGGAGCGCAATGCTCCGTTCAACGATTCTGAGCTTTTGCACAAGGTCGTTTACGCCTGTATGAACTCCAACCGGATCTCAGAAACAGAAGAGCTCCAGATAATTCAGGAGCTCATAGAGTGATTGGCCACGCTAGATCGGTGCGGCGACAAGATGTATTCGGTCTCATTCTTCTACTCTTCCAGTGCGGAATCCGTCTCTAACGCGACCGTCGTGTCGTTGATTGGGTCGACGACGACTGAGGAATCGGTCGTCTGTACAATCTCACACGCCAGTGCCGATACCACAGGATGATCGGGACGTGTGAGTGGACCGAACGCAGCGTTTTGAACCGAAACGGTGAGCCGGGATGACTCGACATCTGTGTCTGCATCGATCGTCACCGCATCCGCGATCTCGAAGTGACTGACGAGTGTCTCGGCCAGCTGTTCGGCCGCAGTCAGCGGGTTGTCTGGCGTTTGGGTCTCCCGAAGCCGTTCGAACCCACCTGCGAGGCGATCTCCCGCGGGAGCAAACGAGAAGCCACGAGACGCGTCGTCGTCGGTGACGAAGACGTGCATTGCGTTTTCTGGTGAGTCGAAATCGCGGTGGCGCGGCACGAACCCGCGAACTTGGTCGCCGACAGGCACGTACGCCGTCGACGACTGTAAGCCAAGTTCATCGCGAACACCGGTAAGCGTCGTCGCGGCCGCATCGTAGATGCTCTCGCTCACAGCGATCGGAACGACGCGTTCGGGAGTCAGATACCAGGTCATCGCCGAGCCGAACAGCCCGATCGAGCCGGTGACGAACAGAACCGCACGGACATCCGGCAGCCCGATCCCGCCGAGCACCGCGAGGGCTCCGATGGCTGCGAGTGCCAGCGCAGTTTTGCGGTACGACGACTTTCGGGCTCGGGCGTAATCCGTCCGCAGGCGGGTGTTCTCGGCCTCTAATGCGTCAACGACCGTTTCGAGCTCTTCAACACGATCAGCGTACTCCGGCTGCTCCGGTTGTCGCTCCGCACTGTGAGACTCCTCTCCCCCATCGACCCCCTGGTCCGGGGATTCCGGAGCTTCCGGTTGGCTCTCGAACTCGAATGAGCCCACTTGTTTCTCCGTACGTTCTGCAGAGTTGCGGTCAGCCTCGTCTGAATCAGGTGAACTCATGCGTGTACTTCCGTTTTCCCAGTCGCGATCGCCAACGCGTATCGATGAACTGAATATGAGACTGCCCCGATACCGGTCAGAATAACTGTCGCAGCCAGTGGGATCGAAGTCGGCAACGCCAACACGGCTGCGCCTCCCACGACCCCGCCCAAGAGGACCGCCAGACTCCACGCCGGAACCGGCGCTGGGACTGCAACATCGCTGAACAGGAGGCCCAGTAGCGCTACTTCGCCAACTGCGAGCAGCGCAGGCGACGCCGGCGTGAGGACTACCGCGAGCCCGGTCTGTCCAAGTACGAACGCGAATACGGGTGGTCCAAGGAGCCATGCGCCGGCCGCTGCGAGGCCGAACGCGGCCGTCACGTGCCCACCCGCCGTGTACAACACACCGGTGAGCGCGAGTAGCGATCCGATCCCGAGTCCGTCGCGTTGTTGTAGCGAACGAAGGCGTTTCATTGCTGTGTACTCCGCATCCGTCGCGAGTCGTTCTCTGGTGACCGCTCACAAGGATTGACTTCACAGACGCGGACTCCGTCGTGTTCGCGCAGTTCACGAACGAGCCACTGGACCGTTCGACACCTCCCCGCTGTCGCGGATGCGTCCCCACCGTCGCCGGCGACGCGCGTAGACGGAACCAGGAACATCGACAGGTCGACGCCGTGCGATTCGGCGAGTGCTGCGATGCTGAGCAGCTCCCTGTGGTTCGAATCGTCAGTTACGATCGCAATCCAGGGGTTGGTTCCGTGTTCGCGGATCGATGCGTCGACGCTGCTGAACAACTCATCATCGTTCATCTGATCGATATCCGACGTGACCTCCTCGAAGTACGGAGCGAGCGTTCGCGCAAACGTATCGGCGTGACCGAGTGCACGGGAACGGCGGACAGCATCGCGTCGCACCGAAAGCGGATCAGATCGTGTGGCCGTGGTCGTCCGAAAATGACGAGTCGTGTCCTCGATAATCTCCTCATCGGTCGGCTTGTCGTTGTCGGGTGTGAGGTCGTGGAGCGTCCGGCGAACGCGTTGGTAGTATGCGGCTCCCGACGTGGTCCGCGATGCCTCGGTCACGCGTCCGTGCTCACTCTCGCTATCTCCACGGTCGTCGACCAGCGTGACACAGAGTGGATCGTCGTTGTCGGCCGCCTGCGTCGTGAGTAGGAGGCCAATTTCTCGGGCGTAATCGAGCTTCGTTTCTCCCGGCGCCCCCTCGTGCATCGGCCGCCGTCGGTCGATGTAGACGCGCGTTCGACGGACCGTCTGTGGGTCGCGGTCCCGAACGTGCGGCTCTCCCAAGCGAGCGGTCACGCTCCAGTCGATCCCATTCATCGGATCACTTGGTGTGTACGCGCGGACCGTCCCATGTTCATCTCTGGAAGCACCGACCAGTGCGTCGTGTTCTCCGTGGATGACTCCGATTTGAGCGTCGTCCGACCCAAGCTGGGTCTCCTTGGAAAGACGCGGCTCGACGGTGAGCGTGCAACTGTTCCCGACGCGCATCGTTTCGACAAACAACCCGTGACCGCTCGTGAGAGAGACAGGCTGTGGTTGTATCTCGAATTCACCCGCAACACGAGCCTGTATCGGCATCGTAAATTCCGTGTTGTCTGCCTCTGGCTGCCGATCCAGGTGCGCTGTATCGTCGACCAGCGCTGAGGGAAGCGTCACCTTGAGAGCAGCGTCAATTCCCATCATCGTCTCACTCTCGTGGGCGAACTGGACGTGTAGTGCGGTGAAATCTCCCGCGTAGACCCCTGTATCGGATAGCGATTGGGCAATTATTGGTGGATCCGACTGCTGGATCTGCGTGAGTGAACGGACGAATGCCAGTTGATGCGCCAGTATCCACGTCCCGACGCCGACCGGAACTCCGAGTAACAACGGATTCGAGAACATGGCTGCCAACACGAGACCCGCTCCGGCGATAGCGACGACGAGCCAGACACGCCGTGTCGGTTCCATCAGTGAATCGAGTGATCCGAGGATAGTTGAATGTACTGATACTTGCGAGAACCGTTATATTTCAACACAGATGAGTGTAGAATGTGTCGAAATCGACCAAAAAGACACCTGTTCGCGCGTGGGACGTAAACGTTCATCTGACAGGAGTCGTCAACACGAAAAAGTATAACACCGAATACCGATACCACTGTTTTGTGACCTGCTCCCACCGTCGACGTCTGCTGGTCATCGGCTGTCTCGTGTTGGCGATCACGGCCGTGGGAGCAAGTGCTGTGGCCGCGGAAACGAGAGAACCGCTCAGAACAGCCGGCGCACAGATTGAGGGGACACAGACTAACGCAACTCAGATACAGCATGAGCGTCCCGATGCGGCGAGACGCACCGGCAACGCGTCCGCCTTGGAACGTCGATTAGCCGGACAGTTGACCGATCGACTGAACCAGAGTGTCCGCCGGATCGATGCTGGCAATTACGAGGCTGCACAGCGCGTGGTAGCAGACCCCTACGACGAGCAGCTCTTGTTGTACATGGACGTGTACCGAACCGCGGTGACCGCAGATGCCGAGCAGGTCGAGCAACGAGAACGTCTCTTTACTGAGACTGCAGAGCTACAATCGCGATACGCGAAGACGCTTGTAGAGTATCAGCGGATTCAAAACGAGTATCTGGGTGCGCGACAAGCAGACAATCGCGATCGCGCGCAACGACGGGCACGAGAGTTGCGCAGCCTCTCACGGGAGCTTCGGCAAACTGATGAGTCACTCACCGTTCGCTACCAGCTTCTGAGCGACACAACCGACGCGTCCGTCGCAACGAGTTCGCAGATTATCACCGGTACGACCGAGGAGATCTCGCAGCAGACGAACCAGTTCGTCCAGGAAGTGTATACGCCGACGACGCTGAGCGCCGACGCGCGTGCAACCGGGTCGTTTTCTCGTCCGATACGCATCACTGGACAGCTCAGCGCACCGGAGGACGCTCCTCCGAGTGGGAACGCCACATTTCTCGTGAACGGGCGGCCACACAGCGGATCGATCGCGTCTGACGGATCCTTTGTGCTTCGGTACCGCCCGATGACGGCGCCGGCCGGATCAACATCGGTTCCGATCGCGTACGCTCCCGACGACGCGGCGCTGTATCTCCCGTCATCGACCACCGTAGCGACGACGATCACGCAGGAGTCGCCGACAATTGCCGTCCGTAACGCCACGACGACTGCTCGGCGCGGCTCGACGGTTGCGGTGTCGGGGCGGATCACCGTCGACGACGTGGCGGTCTCGAACACGTCAGTCGCGCTCTATCTCGGTGAGAGGCAGGTCGCGGAGACACGGACGGACGGAGATGCCGAGTACCGGTTGCGTACCGAGTTGCCGGCCAACATCTCGACAGGAAGCCAGACGTTTTCAATCCGAACCGGCGACGCCGACACCGCTCTGGCGTCGGTCAGCGAAGCGCGGACGTTTACCGTCGAAGAGACCGACACAAGACTCACGCTATCGGCCGTTCGAAGGGAGGGAACGGTCGTTGTTTCCGGCCGACTGCTAACAGCGGAGGGGACCGGCGTGAGCAGACAAGACGTGTCGGTGTCTGTCAACGACGGACAACAACAGGCTGTACAGACGGGCGCGAACGGGAACTACGAAGTGCCGTTTGACATCCCGCAGCCAGCAGCGGAGGCCGATTCCGTACCGATCCAGGCAGATTTCGACGGAACCGGAACAAATCTCAATTCAGCGAGTGTGAGCGCATCGCTCGGTCAGCCCGGGCGGTCGGGTCTTCCCGGCGAAACGACCCTCATCGTCGTGCTGCTTGGCGGATTGGTAACTATCTCCGGGGGTGGATACGGGCTGTTCCGGTACCGCAAGCGTGGAGCCGAGACAGATGGGCCGATGCCACCGGACGCAATCGATCCGAGGGCTGCATCTCCGTTCGATCGTCCGGCTGTCGAGTCGGAGAATCGGATTCGTCGACTCGAACAGATAGACGAGCACCTCGAAGACGATGATGTTCAACACGCGGTGCGCGGTCTGTATGGAATCGTCCGCAGTGAACTCGATCAAGACGCGAACACAGCCGACACGCACTGGGAGTTCTTCCAGTCGGTCACCGACGAACTCGCTGCTGATCAGCGCTCGGTCTTGCGAGACCTCACGGAGACGTTCGAAGCTATCCAGTTCGCTGATCGGGACCCGAACCCCGAGGAGGTGGCGGTGCTCCGAACCGAGGTTGAACAGCTGTTAGCTGATCACGACGATGGACCGGCCGGAAAGACGTCGTATACAGAGAGCCACCCATGACGAACGACACCACCTACGACGGTATCGATCCAAGCGCGTCTCGATCAGTTCCTGCGGATCTCGCCGCGATACTCGTCTATACGAGTGCCACTGTGGCCGCGATCGCTGTTCCCGTGATGAACACGACGCCGCTTCGCGCGGTGTTAGCGGTGCCGTTCGTCTTGTTCATCCCTGGATACGCAATCGTCGCAGCGCTGTATCCGGAAAGACATAGCCTGTCGGCCGTAGATGGGAACAGCGTGTCGGCCGTCGAAGCAAATAGCGCGACGACCGTCCACCGAAGTGCGGAGACAAACCATCGGCGCGATCAGGTCGGTATCGCCGGCATAGAACGCGTCGCGCTGTCGTTCGGCGTGAGTGTCGCGGTGGTTCCACTTATCGGATTGGCACTGGATGTGACCCCGTTCGGGCTCCGCTTGACACCCGTGCTGGTCTCCGTATCGGGGCTCACAGTTGCAGTGACCGGCATCGCCATCTATCGTCGCCTCCAGCTCCCGAAAGCGGAACAGCTCATCGTCCCCTATCGCTCTTGGATCCGGTCGGCGATGGGTGTGTTTTCCGGCCACGACTCCCGGCGGGATGCTGCACTCTCCCTCCTCGTCGTGGTGAGCGTGCTCGTAGCCGTTTCAAGCGCCGGGTACGCGTTCGCTGTGCCGAAACAAGCAGATTCGTTCACCGAACTCTATCTTGTCACAGAACAGGAGAACGGTGAACTCATCGCTGATTCGTATCCGACGAATTTCACGGTTGGAGAGTCCCAACCGCTCGTTGTCGGGGTCGGGAACTACGAACATCGTAGTGTGGAGTACTCGTTGATCGTCGAGCTACAGAATGTTACCGTCGAAAACAACTCCACGACGGTCCGTGAGAGCGATGAACTCCTTCGGCGGCAGCCGACGCTGTCCAACGAGGAAACGTGGCACAACGAGGTGAACATCACACCGAAAATGATGGGTGAGCGGCTGCGGCTCGCGTTCTTGCTGTTTAAAGACGATCCACCGACGAAGCCCACGACCCAGAACGCCTACCGAGAAGCGCACCTGTGGATCAACGTCTCCGCCCCTTCGTAGCGGATGTGAATCCACACACAAAAGGTCGCGTCGCCGTTAGGCTTCGACGTTCGGAGGTGTCGTTTCGCTCGGGGGCTCGATATCGAGTAATGCGTCGGCAATCACCGTGTCAGCGGGTCGGTCGCTGACGCGGGCTTTCGAGGTACGTACGACGCGATGGGTGAGTATCGGCTTGCGCAGCGATTTGATGTCGTCGGGAGTGACGTACGTCCGCCCGTGAATAGCGGCCCGGGCCTGTCCGGCGCGCACGAACGCAAGGCTCGCTCTCGGTGACGGGCCGACACGCACGTGTTCGCTTTCACGAACAGCCGCCACAATATCGAGGATATACTCTTTGATCGGGTCTGCGACGTGAACGTCGCGTACCTGCTCTCGGAGATCACGTATCTCTTCGGGGCCAAGTACCGACGAGACCGCGTCAGAAGCGGGCGATTCGATGAGCTGTGACCGATTGATGAGTTCGCGTTCCGCGTCCCGGTCAGGCGGTTCCATCGAGATAGTGAATTGGAACCGATCCCGCTGTGATTTCGGGAGATCGAACGTTCCGTCCGTCTCGACCGAATTCTTGGTTGCGATGACGATGAACGGATCGGGAAGCGAGAGCGTCTCCCCTTCGATGGTTACGGTCTCTTCTTCCATCGCCTCCAAGAGGGCCGACTGTGCCTTCGGTGTCGCGCGGGTAATTTCATCAACGACAACGGCGTTCGAGAAGATCGGTCCCCGGGCGAGTTCTGAGCTTTCCGTCGACTGATGATAGACGTGCGTGCCCGTGATGTCGGCCGGAAGCATATCCGGTGTCATTTGGAGCCGTCGGTGCTCTAAGCCGAGCACGTTCGCGAAGAGATCGGCCGCCGTCGTCTTCGCAACGCCGGGGACGCCTTCGACGAGAACGTGACCGCCAGTTAGCACCGAGATCGTGAACGCCTCGATGACATCCTCGTTTCCGACGAGTACCGTCGAAATCTCGTCTGTGATGTCTGCATACGCTGTCTCGGGATCGATCATCGGCGGCTATTTTGAGCCATTCCTTGTAATACTTCTTGCGACACGTTCGACGCGTTCAGCGTTCCACTCGGGATGCCTCTCGGAGATCTTCGCCACGACATCGTCGTGGTTGCGGTCGCTATGTGTTTCGTCAGCAGGCGACTCGAAGTTCGATCGATCTGAGTGGATCGGTGTCTTCGACCACGCGATGCCAACACCGACGGTGAGCACAGCGACAATCATCCACTGGAGAATCGGCGCGTCCGCCGCCGTGTGTACGAGTGCAACCGCCGTCGGAATGCCGTCTCTATGTTGGTAATCCAAGAGAACCGTCTCTGACGTCGTCAGCAAATTTCGAGCGAGTTGCTGATTGTCTGGCCGTTCAAGCATCTCGTTGATGAATACGCTCGCATCGCTCACGAGGATCACGCTCCCGTTGGCGACATCCTCTCGAACGACAACGGGGTACTGGTGAATCGGCTCCGAGCTGTCGAGTTCGGCGTTCGAGTTCGAATCGAGATACGAGAACGACGAGCTGTTCACCAGTGCGTCCGCGTTCTCCGATGGAGCAACGGCCGTTCCGTGGTTGAGCGTGATCTGTGAGATATTTCGGGTCACCGGTGATTCATGGGCGGGTGATGCCACCGGCAGCGCGGGGCTTCGGTAGTATCGCTGCTCGTCACGCAACTGTTGGCCGTCGAACCGCGAGTCGACGTCAAGGGCTGCGAGCAGCTGATTCGTCTGCGATCCGCTATCGGCCGCGACGACGACTGTTCCCCCCCGTTCGAGAAACGTCGAAATCGCCTGCGCCTCTGATCCGGTGTACGACGCTGTTGGACTGAGTACGAACGCGGTCGCCTGTTCCGCTTCCACCTCGTGGTATCCCGCGCTCGATCGAAGAACCTGAACCTCGGATCCGGAGTTCGCAGCAAGCGATCTTAGATCGCTTGCCCCATCCCAGTCGTGATTGTACGCCCCAAAGGTAGCCGTCGATGTCCCGAGCGCGGCGATGCAGACGCCGACCGTAATAAGAATGACGATGGCAAAAAGGAGGTGTGGATACGTTAGTTCGTGTCCTCGGAGTTGCATCGTTTTAGAACACCTCCGGTGGAAGAACGGCGATCGTCCGCCTAGCGAGTACGACGAGGAATCCGCCGATTCCGAGGAGGATCGTCCAGCGGAGCCGCCGTCGCCACAGTGGCTGAGCGTGAACGGGAGACGTGAGTTCGACGACGACCAGGAACCCGATAAGTGAGACAACGAAGAACAGCTCGTACGTGAGCCAGCCGGTCACAACGAGGACAAAGAGATTAGCGAGCGTCCACGTGAGCACGCCCGAGATAAATCGAGATCGCTGTCCTACAGCCATTACCGTTCCGGTGGATACACACGGATTTGTACTTTCGGCTTCCACACAAACAAACAATCGCGAGGGGAGTTGAACAACTGACGTTTAGTCACGTTCATGTTTGTCTGGTAATTTAAATAACTGTCCGCGTTCAAAGATCAGGCTGGCGTTGCTGTTTGATATCACTGATGAGGTAATATGCGGTCAGCGTGAGGACTGCAACCGAGAACGCCGTAAACAAGTGGATATTGATCGACATCGGTCCCGCCCAGTATGGCACTGCTGGCCGTGCTACCGGCGGCAGCAATGGCCAGAGCAGATCGCTTGGCACCCGCCCGGAAGCCAGGGGCACGTAGTTATCCGCGAGAAGATGTGATGCGTGTGCGATAACGAACACAATACCCCCTCGCAGCCGATTCGTCTTCCAGCCATACGCAAGCACAAGGAACCATACCGGGATCGCAAACGGCAATGAGTGCATGAAGACCCGTCCTGTCGGTAGCAGCTGTAACTGGAGTGCAAGTGGTTTATCAATGAGGTCGGGAAACTGACTGCCGACAAACGTGACGCCGCCGAGTTCGAGTGACGGGAGTCGCCGGGTCCGAACGAGAATATAGGGGCCGATGAAAAAGAGAGCGACAATGAAATGCTCAATCGGACGCATTCGCTTCTGAATTTGTCTCAACACGCAAAACAGTAGCGCCCCTAACAGGTCGTATTAACTTACGCATCGATTTCAGCAGGCGGTGAAGGCTCGGAGCCATGATTCTGCTGTCGTCGGCTCCGCATTTTAAATGTATTTGAAAACGAAGATGTTCGTCGTTTTATTTCTCTAAAGACACGTTCGACAGCATTCCGATTTCTATGGCGGGTGATTTAAAATCGAAGCGACGTTCGTGAGAATGCAGCTGTGAGATGTCCGCCAGTATCAACGAGAAATAGCGTATTCTCAACGTGGTGTTTCTCTCTGAGATCGTGGAGAAACGCCGGCGTGAATTGTGGTTTTGGACGAGATATACGTCAACATGGATGGATTTGTTTGTACAGGGATCTACGGCGGCATACAGCCATAATCTGTCTGAGTCGATCTGAATCGCAGTCTCATCGACCGCAACGCGGTTCGGACTCGCACCGTCAGATGGCTGTGGATCGGATTTTTGAATTCGGTTGTGAATTGCTGTTCAGCTTCACTTGACACCTAACCTCTCAAGATATTGTTTGGTATTCGAAAGTGATAGTCCAGCCAGATGGAGCTGAATACCGGTTTCAATGATCTCGCAGGGTGTCCGCTCTCGCTCCACAACCTGCAAGTCTATCCAATCAGTAGGACCGCCGAACCGGTTGGATTCGGACATAGATAACTCGAAACACCGACTGTCTCGCTCTTAACGTAACATCGCCCGACGGTCCTGATTCCTGATTTACCAAACTTGCGGCGAGAATGCCCCTTCCTCCACGAGCGAGTACCGCGAGCGAGTGGGGAGGGGATGAATCGTCGCACACCAGTACAAACCATTAAACCGATACATTCCTAATCAACAGACAGCGATGGGGTACAGTCACCGCTACCACGCTTATCCGACACAAGAGGTAGCGAAGCGACTGGAACGCCACATCGACGTACATCGCCAAGCGTACAACTACGCCCTGTACGAGTACGAAAACGTCGACGCCGACGACATCGGCTCTGCGTACAAACACCGCTCAGACTCTCCGACTGGAAAGACGAGTTCTCCGTCTTCTCGACGATCAAAATGCATGCTCGGGCGTGCACCGCGTGGCCGAGCGTCCCGCGAATTCCGTGAGCTTGTCTTGAGGTGTGCGGTCTACAACATCACGCAAGTCGTGAAACCAAACGCCTTCTAGCGATTCGTCAGAGCCGTTTTTTCCAGAATTTAAACAAGGCCAACAGAAAAAGCACAGCAGAGATTGCTGATACTAGTAGTCCATCAGCTACAAAGAACCACACTGTAGCGATCCCGGACACTACCATCACAAGCGTTACCCCTTGCATAGGATTATTTTGTCACCCGTGGTAGTAAACCCTTTTTCCGATTGAAGTTTGTTCAGACATTCCTGAAGGTGGTGTCGCACTCGTCGCACTCCTCACCCATCTTCGCGGCGGAAGCCTCGAGAGACGTTCGATCGGCGAACTGTGAGTGACTGGGGGCGAGTTGGAGACATCCAGATCCCGAAGCCATCGAACGAGTGTCATTACGTATGAGCCCGGAGACTGTCACCGAGTGGAGGTTAACGCTCCAAAGAATATATTAAAAAACAATTACTGCTCTATTGCAGTAAATGTAGTATAAAATTAAAAAGTTACGTATATAATGTTCAATAATGTTTTAGAGTGGTTCAGACGGATCATATTTCGCGTCGTGAGGTAACCTTACACGCCCACCACGAAGAACAAGTGTAGTACTCCGTACAACAACCCTAGTTGTTCTAAAGAAGCCAAATTTTTATTCTTTTCTTATGTTTATATAGGCTCCGAGATATTCGGAAAAGATACTTGTATTAGTACTAGAAAAGAACGACAATGGCCGCCCAATCAGGTACACGGGACGAATCTAGCCTCTTCCAGAGTAAGCGCAACGCGACGCGGTTCCAGATCCTCATTCAGATCGTCGAACATCAGCCGGCGATCAACCAGAGGGAGATCGCAGAGTCGGTCGGATTGACCCCGCAGGCAATAAGTGAGTATCTGCAGGGACTCAAAGAGCGTAACCACGTCGAGAAACACGGCCGCGGCAGGTACGAGGTCACGAAGGAAGGAGTCAACTGGCTCATCTCACACACAAAGGAACTCCAAGAACTTGTCGAGTACGTCGACCAAGAGATCCTCGGCGAGACCAAAATCGAAAGCGCCGTCGCGACCGAACCGATCGAGAACGGGCAAACCGTCACGCTCTCGATGCGGGGGAGCAGGCTTCACGCGACCCCCGGCGAGGCGGGGAACGCAACCGCAGTTGCGGTCACGACCGCCGAGCAGGGGCGCGCAGTTGGCGTCACGAACGTCGAGGGAATTGTCGACTATGACCTCGGGACGGTCCGCGTCATTACGGTTCCGCAGGTACAGGACGGCGGGTGTGACACGATCGATCCGAATCGGATCGCGGCCCAAGCCGAGGAGTACGAGCGCATCGCGACTATCGGGACCGAAGCCGCCATCGCCGCCCGACTCGCAGGCGTCGAGACTGATCTGGAGTTCGGAATCTCCTCCGGCGTTCCGGAGGCCGCGATGAAGGGACTTGACGTCATGGTCCTCGCGGTCGAGGACAGTCTCACGCCACTCCTCGAACAGTTGCGCCAGAAGAATGTCAGCTACGAACTCGTTGATAAGGCCGAACTGTGAAGGAGACTGTCTGCACTCACCCGATTCAGGGATTAATCAGTACCGCAGACTGCGAGACGAGTCGGTGAACGTTCCGTATCACGACCCGATCTCGATGTGTACCGCTCTCTCGAAGACGGACACGACCGTCAAGTTCGGCCACGACGAGGACACCTGCCTCGTCAACGGTGAAGCGATAGACAGAGGGATACGGACGCGTGACGACCGTCCTCGACCGCCACGGTGTCCCTTCGCGCGCAGTATCGCGGGCGGGTTCTCCCACCTCCGAACGGCCACGACCCGTCTCCGAGGGGAAGGCCTCCCGTGTACTGCTCCTCTGACACCCGTGCCACCGCGTACCTGAACACGACCGCCGAGCGCACGAACCGCGTCGCAGCCGAAGTGGGGTCACTCGGGCTCGAATCCCACGTCTGGTGCGTCGGCGGTCCAGCGACACTGGTCGGCGGCCATCTGTTCTGAGCCTCGACGGGCAACAACTAAGATAACGAACAGTCTCTATAGTTATATGCCCGCCGACGACTCAGAAGCGGTTCGAAAACACATCCAGGTATTGCGAGAGACGATCGACAGAAACCGGAATCTGGACTGGGAGAACTACCGCGCCGGCCACGAATTCACATTGATCGGGGACAGCAAGGTGAAGGTGTCACAGCCGAACGAGGGCGATTACGTGGTGGCAGTGGACCCAACGGGCGCCGTCGACTGTGACTGCTACATCTCCACTCGACCGTTCGGACGGAAGTCCTGTCGCCATATGCGCGCGGTCGACGCCCACCCGCGATTGTGAGATTCCCGACCCTCCCTGTCCGAGCTCGCCTGTCCCGTCTGCGACTAGACGGGGACCGCTCCGACCAGCAACGAGGCCACCGGTAAGCGACGCTGCCCGGACTGTGGATCTCGCGTCGTACGTGCGTCGACGCTGTGAGTGGAACTGAACGTTCGGCCACCGGCGAAAAACGGAGGAACGGGTACGGCTCAGTAGAGGTCGCGCTCTTCGTAGACCTCGGCGGCTTCACGGATGTGTTCGGCGTTGATGTCGGCGCCGTACTCGTTTTCGAGTTCGTCAGCGATGTCGTGAAGCTTCTCTTTTTCGGCCCCGCTGGGACGGAGCGCGTTGTAGATTTCGAGGATACGGTCGTCGGGAACCTCGGTGAGTTCGGCGGCTCGTCGGAAATTCTGGGCGACCTGTGGCCGTCCCTCGTTCTCAGCGATCTTCGCCTGCTTTTCGAGAGTGTCCGGGGCGATAACGAGTTCGTCCCCGTCGATCTCGCCCTCGACCACTTTCTCTAGCGTGATTTCCGAGAGCTTCGTTCCATCGGGCGTTTCAACTTCGTCCGGGTTGTCAGATAGCGGGTAGTGGATGTCGTCAGCCATGGTTACTCGAAGGACACTTCCATTTCCATCGGTTCTTTGTCTTTGTCTTTGTACCCCATCTCCTTGATGTGCCATAGCGCCGCGAGCGCCTGATAGGTCGGGCGTGCCATCGGGTCGTTCGCGACCGGGACCGGTTCCGGCGTCTCGCCTTTGGCGTACAGAGCCGCGTTCTTTCCTATCGCACGGAAGGTTTCGAGGTCGATGAGCGGTGCCTGGGGAAACAGTTCCAGATTGCTCAGCGGAACGAGGTCCTCTTGGTGGATGAGCGTCGTTCCGCGAGTTTGGATACCGATTCCGATCCCCGACCCGCTGAGCTTCGCTCCTCGGAGACCGATGACACCGAGGTCGAGGTTGTCGTAGAAGCGGACAATACGCGCCGTGACGCCCTCTTCCTCGATTCCGGCCATCATCTCGCGGATCACGTTCGCGTGTCGCACACCCGCGAGCGTCTCGTCTTTCATGTCATTGAAGCCGACGCTGATGGCGATGACGACTTCGTCGCTTTTCGTCCCCTCTTCTGCGACCCCAGCCTCGGTGAGGACTAGCTTCCGCTCCTGCTGTGTTGCTTGTGCCATGGGTTAGATATCCTCTGGATCGACGGCGAATCGAATCTTCTTCTTCTCTTCCCAATCCTCGCCCGTGAGTCGGTGTCCCGTTCCGGGACCCTGGTACTCGTTGGGGTCGTTGACCGCGCTGAGGACGTCGAATTCGCCGTCACCTTGGAAGATGCTGGACGTCTGGATGTAGTCGCCGGCGACACGACTTTTGAGGATTCCGAGCATGTTCTCGGCGATTCCCTTGAACCCGTTCTTCGCCAGGATGGCGACGACGTCGGCACCAGTGATGCCCTCGTCCATCATCTCCTCGGCCGCCTGGATGTCGTCGGCGGTGCTACGTTCGGGCATGTCCTTGCTGCCGTCGGCGTAGATTGCTGCCTCGACCTCCTCGTCGGTGATCGGCGGGAATCCGAGTTCTTCAAAGACCACCTGTAGCGCCTTGACAGCCCGTTCGCGGTACTCAAGGACCGTCTCCTCGTCGACCGGCTTCGTTCCCCCTTCCACTTGGAGGTCGCGCTGCATGACGTTGTACTCGTCGAAGTCATAAGAGTCGAAGGTCGATCCCGCGAACATGTTGTCGTAGTTCGGGACGGCGCTGTAGCCCGAGAAAATGAAGTCGGTACCCGCGAGGAACTGCGGCATCATCCGGGCGGTCCGACGCTTGTCCGAGTGCGTGAACGTCTGGTCGTTCCCGGAGGCCACTTCGAGGTCGGCCATCATCGTGACCAGGTTCTCTGCGGCGACCTCCTTGACGCCGGCTGGGACCGATGTCGGAATCGCGATACAGCTGATTCCACCGTTCTGAAGCCCCTGAACGCCACAGCCTTTGGTGACCAGCACACAGCGGGTCTCCAGGTAGAACATCGACTTGCCTTCGGCCTGGCCCATGTTGAGTTCCGAACCCGCGCCCGAAGTGTACCGCATCTTCAGGCCGCGAGATGCGTATCCGGACGCGAGGAAGGCCTTCGACCACGGTGTGTCGTCGCCGTCTTTGAACACGTCCTCGGTGCCGTAGACGGAGACGGTCTCGGCGTACCCGGTCATGCCGCGCATCCCGAGTTCCAGTTCTGTCGCCTCTTCGACGGCACACTGGGTGATCACGCCACCGCGACCACACTGAGCCCCGATCTGCTGTGCCAGTGCCGTCAGCGGAGCCATGCGGGCGACGCCGACGGTGTTCTCAGCCTCGTAGAAGCCACGAAGCGCTGCTTCAGCCGCGTCCGCGGCTATCTGCGCCACGTTGTCTTCGACGCTCGTCACGTGACACTGGTTGCCCGGAGTCTGACGGGTCCGCATCTTCTTCATCGCCATGATGATCTCGGCGGTGTCGAGATGGTTGACGACATCGACCAACTTCGCCGGCGTCATCGCCGTCGATAGCTCGACGATCTCCTCACGGGGCACGTTGATGTCGACGAGATCGCGTGCGAACTGGACGGAGTCGATTTCCATGGCCTCTTCGGCCTTATCGACGTTGATCGCGTAGTCGGCGATGAATCGGTCGATGAAGTCGAACTCGTCACGGTCCTTCCCGTCCATATGGGTGATCTCTCCGTCTTCGACCGTGACGCTCGGGTCAGGATCGTTCGGGCTCTCCATGGCCACGAATCCGACCTCGGGCCACTCGTTGACGAACCCGTCTTTTGTCACTTCTCGCTTGTCTAGCGCCTCAAAGCGCTTCGAGCGCTTGGGTGAAGTCTCTTCGACCTCACCGCCCCCGTCAGCTATGTGCTTGTCATCATCTGACATTACACGTAATACTTGTACAGTCTCATGTTTATAATTTCACGCTTTCAGTTATTGAGTCAGCCAGCGAAAGATTATGTAAAACAATTTGTATTGTGTTCGAATTCATCGGAGGGTGTTCCCGTTGCTCGACGGAGACTCACTGACGGGGTCCTCGCAAACGGTCACAAGTACAGAAAAGGAGCGGGACGGCGCTTTCCTATGTTACAGGCTCTCGAAGGTTTCGACGCCCGCCCGTGCGACTTCCATGTCCTCTTCGGCGCTCCCGCCGGAGACTCCGATACCGCCGACGACGTTTCCGTTGTCGTCTTTTAGTGGGAACCCGCCACCGAAGGTGATAATCCGCCCGTCGTTCGTGTTACCGAGGCCATACAGCGACTCGCCCGGTTGCGAGACTTCGTGGATCGTCTTTGTGTCCAATTTCAGCGACACCGACGAGTAGGCTTTGTTCTGAGCGATATCGATGCTCGCGAGGAGCGCATCGTCCATCCGGTGGAATCCGACAAGGTTGGCCCCTTCGTCCATCACCGCGATGCACATCGGGACGTCGATTTCGTTCGCTTTCTCCTCTGCCGTTGCAATGATCTCCTTCGCTGTGTCCAATGTTACATCAGTCATGTCGGTAGTACTCCGTCTACACCGTCGCCAGGACATGAAATAAAATTGTTGTTTGTGGTGTGGTACCGTGTTTTGCTCTCGTGAGGGGTTCGCGTACCCGCCGCATCGAGCGCGAAGCGATGCGTGAATCTCACTCACAATTAAGACAGGGTTCGCCGAAATTCTCCGGTCCGTGTCGTTCACGCTGATATTTTGTAACTGTGCTACGAGAACAATCCATAATCATTAATAACCCGCTACTCGGTCCGGTCGAGAGCAATGCGAGGACCGTCGGGGCCGTCGAGTTAGCCGTCGACTCGCAGACCGTTGGAACCCGGCGCCGAGGATGCTGACGACGCCCGCGCGATCCTGGAGCGCGGCTGTACGGTCTCCGACTCGGCGGGCGTCGGCCATGCGTCGAGTTCCCGAGGGGCGGCTGTGCCGTCGGTCGAGACGGCTTGGTGAGACGCGCTCGACAGTCGGTCGGTGGTCATCGGTCACGAGTCCTCGGCGTGGGCTTCGAGTGCGCGGTGCTTCGCTACTTCCGCGCAGATTGCGTCTGTGAGCCGCGGGTGGGTTCCGAGAGAATCGGCGTGCTCGACGCCGTCACGGCCAAATTTAGCGACGACCTCCTCGGTGGCGGCGCAGGGGGTGATGAACACGGGGACTACCACGGTCTGCTCGTTGGTTACATTGTAGTGAGCGCACTCAACAGTAGGGTCTTGCAGGAGGTACGCAGACGTGACTTCCCCGTAGTCGGTCCGTTCGCGCAGTCGCCGCTCGTGATACTCGAGCGTCCTGCGTTGGTGGGGCATCGAACTGCTTCCAAGGCCGACGAGGACGAGAGAAGTCTCTCCGTGGGGTCTGATTTGTTCGGCTGCTCTCTCTGCGATGGCGTCCGTGACCGCGGGGCTGCGACCGACGGGATCACAGAGAGTGGCCGAGTCGATGATTTCCCCAAAGGCGGGGATCACATCTCTCGTTTCGTTCGTCTCCGCCACGATTATCGGCACGACGAACACGTCCTCGTCGGTCCGGTCGTCGCACTCATCCACGACGTCTTCGTCGACGGCCGGACTCCACGTCTCGTCGTAGCGTTCGACTTGAACTGTCTCAGCGACGCCCCGCTGACGCAACCGTTCGGCGTGCGTCTCGATCGTTCCGTCGGATCGTGCTGTCTGTCGCCCGAGTAGTATCAGAGTTCCGTTGACCATATTCTCTCTTGCGTGGACAACCGTGTTTATATTACAACAAATCAGATTATTTGATATGGCCTGTGTCACCCATTCACAAATAGGTTTGGGTGGTCGGTTGATACTGACAGGACGACGCGTCTGATCAGTCGTTTTCGAGATCGCCCGTCGGCGTCAGGCCATCGAGGAAGTCAGCGACGCGAGCAGTCCTGTCGATCATCGCGTCGACGAACGATTCGACGATGTAGCGTTGCCTCTCGGTCAGGCCACGTTGGCGTCCAGTTCCGCAAGGACCGTCTCGACGTCCTTCGACTTGACGTCCCAGGGCTCGATGACGAAGCCGTCGCTACCGGTCGTGGTGACGACGACGTCGAGAGAGATTGGGCCGACTGTCCGCGGGAAAAGATACAATATATCTCCCTCAATATGGCACCTATGGGTTACATCGCAGGTGTAGACATCGGTAATTCTAGTACTGAAGTCGCACTTCTGCGTCGGACAGAGTCAGGCGAAACGGAGTTCGTCTCGGACGCCTTGTACCGGACGACGGGGTTGAAGGGGACGAAAAAAAACGTTCCCGGTGTGATCAAAGCACTCACACAGGCGGCGAAGAGCGCCGATATCGATGTCTCGGAGATTGATCGCGTCCTCCTCAACGAGGCTGCACCGGTCATCGGTGACGTGGCCATGGAGACAATCACCGAGACGGTTATCACGGAATCGACGATGATCGGTCACGACCCCTCGACACCGGGCGGCGTCGGGTTGGGAACCGGGAAGACGGTCGAGACCACGGCGGATATGGAGGACTACACGACCGACGAGCCGATCATCTTTCTCGTCTCGGAGACGGTCGACTTCGCGGTCGCCGCCGAGACGATAAACGAGTGGAGTGACAGCGGGTACGAGATTACGGGTGCAGTCGTCCAGAACGACGACGCGGTATTGATAAACAACCGTATTGATGTCGATATCCCGATCGTCGACGAGGTGCCGAAACTCGCGGACGTGCCCCGCGATCAACCCGCCGCCGTCGAAGTTGCGCCGCAGGCGAGTGGTAAAACCATCGATACACTGTCGAATCCGTACGGCATCGCAACGGTGTTCGACCTCTCCCCGGAGGAGACACAGAAAATTATCCCCGTCTCGCGGGCGTTGGTCGGGAACAAGTCTGCCGTCGTGATCAAGACCCCGGAGGGTGACGTCGAGGAGCGGACGATTCCGGCGGGTAAGCTTCACATCATCGACGAACGGGGAATCACCACTGAGGTTCCGGTCGACGAGGGGGCGGACGTCATCATGGAGGCCGTGATGAACAGTTGGCCGGTCTCGGACGTACAGGGCGAAAGCGGGTCGAACATCGGTGGGATGTTGAACCGCGCCCGGGACAGCATGGCGGAGGTGACAGGCCAACCCGTCGACTCGATCGAGATCCGGGACATTATGGCGGTCGATACGCTGATTCCCCAGGAGGTCGAGGGGTCCGTCGCGGGGGAACACTCGATGGAGAACGCCGTCGCTCTCGCCGCGATGGTGAAGACTCAACAACTCCCGATGCAACAGATCGCCGACGGTATCGAGAAGCAGTTAGACACCACAGTTGTCATTCAGGGTGTCGAAGCGAAGATGGCAGTCCTCGGCTCGCTGACCACGCCGGGGACCGACTACCCACTGGCGATTCTGGATATGGGTGGTGGGTCGACCGACGCTGCGTATATGCACGAAAACAAAGACATCGATTCGATCCATCTTTCGGGTGCCGGCGATATGGTGACGATGCTCATCGACTCCGAACTCGGGCTGGACGACAGAGATCTTGCCGAGGATATCAAGATGTACCCCTCCGCGAAGGTCGAGACCCTATTCAGCATCCGTCAGGAGGACGGGACCGTCAACTTCCTCGATGAACCGGTCGCTCCCGAACTGTACGGGCGGATTGTCCTGCTGAAGGACGATGGGGACATGCGCCCCGTTCCGGCGGACAAGTCGACCGGGGAGATACGCCGCGTCCGGCGACGAGCCAAGCGCCGCGTCTTCGTAAAGAACGCGAAGCGAGCGCTCAACATCATCACGCCGACCGAGAACATCCGTCACCTCCCGTTCGTGGTCATGGTGGGACGCTCGGCGCTCGACTTCGAGATTCCCGAGATGATCTCGGATGCGATGGCCGAGTACGGTATCGTCTGTGGCCGGGCGAACGTTCGCGGAGAGACCGGGCCGCGAAACGCCGTGGCCACGGGGCTCGTTCTCTCGCACATCGAGGGCGGAGCGCACCTACGTTTCGAGATTCCGTCGGAGCTCTCGACGGCACTCGAACGCGCACCCGTCAAGACGGACTGACGATAGAATTTTGTGTTAGTCGGGACTCATACGAATATGAGTGGATGTCGAGGTCCAATCGATACGGACGACGAGGTGCCACGTGTCTTCGTGTGGTGTATTGGGGACGAGGAACCGGAGGTCCTCCAGTACATCGAGCATGGTATCGAGGAGGAAGGTGTCTCCTGGGTCGTCCAACGCGGGTACGAAGGCGACGGCGTCAACGTCGCCCACGAAGCGTCGACCAACTCGTCGCTGAAAATCGGAGTCTCCGTGACGTACGACTCCCGTGTCGTCGTTCATCACAAGCAGCTCCCCGACGCCGATCCGCTGTTCGACGTCGACGAGGTCACACCGGAGACGGCGCGCAAGCTCGGATCGAACTCCGCCCGCCTCGCGAAGGGGACGCCGCTCAAACCGGTCGGATAACTGCTCCTCTCGGGTGGTATTTTAATTACAGATGAGCCAGTACTATGCTCTATGTCATTGGAGCACACGGCGTACATAGAGACGTTGGCCCATGTGAACTGTGGACAGTGTGATGGGTACTGGGGACTCAGCGACGTCACCAAGGAGGACCTGACGGAGACTGAGTGGTCGTGTCCCCACTGTGGACACAGAAAACAGATGGGCGAGTTCGTCGATGCGAGCGAGGGGTGAGAAAGGAGGAAATTATTACTGAGCGCGAGGAGACACATATCCGAGAACCGCACACTCACCGACGCAGCATCCAACAATGACAATCTACACCGGACGCGGCGACGAGGGACAGACCGACCTCCGAGACATGACCCGGGTTTCGAAGGGGAGTCCACGGATCGAAGCATACGGAAACGCGGACGAACTCAACTCGCTCATCGGACTCGTTCGACCGAGCGGGTATGACGACATCGACGAGACACTGAGAGGGATCCAGAATCACCTGCACATCGTACAGGCGGACTTCGCCAACCCTGAACCGAGCGACGACGACCCGGTGATCGAGGAGGCATACGTCGACCAACTGGAACGGTGGATCGACGACGCCGACAACGAACTCGAACCGCTCGAATCGTTCATCCTTCCTAGCGGAAGCGAGACTGGTTCGCGACTCCACTACGCACGGTCGGTCTGTCGGCGAGCGGAGCGCAGAGCAGTCGTGTTCATCGCCGAGGAGAGCGACGCCAACGAGGAGGCTGTCACGTACCTCAACCGGCTGTCCGATCTGCTGTTCACGCTCGCGCGTCTCATCAACCAACGCGAGGGCGTTCCCGAGGAGAATCCGAAGTACTGACGACCCGTTGTGACATCCCCTCCTCGCCGTGAACGGCGAGGCTTCCCGTACCAAAGGTGGGATACTTGTTGATCTACTCTATATCCGGATCGTGTTCAGATACGCTGATTCCATGCGAAGGCGAACGATTTGATCCACTCGTCAACCGTTTCTGCTTCGGCGTTGCTAACACAGTTTAAGAAATTGGTAGTTCTACGTTTACCCCTCAAAAAATATGTTTAACACTGTTCCGATTTCTCTGTCGTTCGTATCTACAATCAAGGCCGTGTTCTTCGTAGGGTCGATGAAGCGGAAACGCACCCTCAACGAGAACGATCGCGTTGTCAACATCGTGTTTGTCGCGGAGATCTACAAAAGACTGATCTGCGAGTACGTCCGTTCTCGTCGGTTTACGCTGTGTATACTGTAGATAGCCCGTTTCAAGATCGACTGTCTCGTACAGCCAATACCGCTGATCGGCCGGCTGAATCACGCTCTCGCCAACCCCGACGTGATTCGGACTGCGACCGAATCTCGGCTGTAAATCAGCCTTGTGAACCCAGTTATGAACGGTGGATCGAACTCGGTTAGTACCGAATATCACAAGAAATGAGATGGTGTTTAAAACCGATTACTCAGACAACTGATGTTGAATACTGAGCTTCATCGACAGTCGTGTTGAGCGTCGGGGCAAGAAGAGACCGTGGGACTCTCCAGCAGAGTTGCCCACGACTCTCGTCGTCGTCATGTTTCAGACGAATCTCAGTACCTCACAAAGCATCCTCGGCTAGCTGTTTCTGCGGCCTGAGTTCTGTGTCGAAGCGGTTGTACTGACGGTCTCGACGAGAGAATTACGGACGGATCGACGGAGAGCTGTCGCTGTCGGCGG
>Ga0208135_100226_pt1 | contig 43263 bp, 39 predicted proteins | sample AntDeeMetag02WF5_FD_184757 | JGI IMG/M metagenome (GOLD analysis project Ga0208135, IMG submission 184757) | Saline lake microbial communities from Deep Lake, Antarctica - Antarctic Deep Lake Metagenome 02WF5 (SPAdes) (version 2) | ecosystem: Environmental > Aquatic > Non-marine Saline and...
TCCTCGTCAAGGCGGTTGACGAGAAAGTTAAGAAGCTGGTCCTCGTGGATCTCACCGTCTGCTTGTTTGGTTTTAGACACACCTTCAGCAAGCAGACGTTCTAACTAAGCGGCTTTGTGAAGTACTGAGCATTGTTCGAAGTCTCATTTTGGTGTGTCCGTCGACGCGTGTTTGTCCGCGCCCTCCGAGTCGTCGGGGGCGGCGTCCCGGTCGTCGTCTCCATCTACGTCGCGGAGTACCGTTTCTCCCGGAGATGTCATCGAGCCGGCCGAGAGCCTGACACCGGCGTTGACGCAGGTTCCGATCCCGACCCGGGCATCTGCTCCGACAACTGCACCGAACTTCCGTCTACCGGTCGAGGCTCGCTCCCCGTCGTATGCCGCCTCGACCGGCTCTCCGTCATGACGAAGGTTCGCAACGATCGTTCCGGCCCCGAGGTTCGCGTTCGGGCCGACGACACTATCACCGACGTACGAGAGGTGCGGGACTCGTGCGTTCGGGAACAGGATGCTGTTTTTTATTTCCACGCCGTTGCCGACGTGAGCGCCGTCACCCAGATACGTCGCTCCGCGAATGTACGCGTTCGGGCCGACCGTGGCTCCGCGAGCGATGAATGCGGGACCTTCGACGACGACCCCCGCGCCGACGCGGGCGCCTGGTTCGACAACGACTGGGCCGCGACAGTCCGCCAGCGGATGGACGTCGCCCGCGAGAGACCGATCGAGTCCGTCGAGAACGTGTTCGGTCGCCGCGAGAAGGTCCCAGGGCCGAGCGACGTCGTACAGCCGGTCCGCCGTCAGCTCCGATCCGTCCGTCCGCGCCGCGATGTCGGCGACGAGTTCGGAGACCGTCTCGATGCCGTCACCGATCGAGCGCGTGTCGTCACGCAGGGAACTGACTGTGTACACCTCGTGAGGCGGGTGGCCCTGCGAGCGTCCGTCGGGTCGGAGGACGGTATCGGTCCGCTTTGCCAGCGATCGCAGATCGGACCGTCCGGCGTGCGTCGAGGCGGACGCGGCGATAACCTGATCGGACTCAACGGGGAGTCGATCTGAGATCGAATCGGCGCTTTCGGCAACAGTAATGGACTCGTTCGCACCGGTAGCGACCGCTTGGATTTCCGGATCGTCAGCGAGGAGCACCACGTCCTCGACGATCGGCGCGAGCTCGTTCACTACGCCCTCGACCGCCAGGCGATCACCCACCGGGTAGAGTGCGGGAGGGAGGGACGGAGCGACGCCGCCGATATCGCTGGGGGACTGATATATTAGCCCGATCATTGTGAGTGGTGACCACGATATAGTACCTCGATACCAGCCACCTGCTGCGTCCTTGGTGAGGGCATATTCGTATATCCCCAAACTGCTTATCCGATATTGTTATATTTCCAATAATACCTGTTATTATGTTCATACTATCGATACATATCCGCTGAACCAATACGCGGGCGTAAGCGCGCTTCGAACGGTTGTACCGCCGTTTCAAGCCAGCTTACAATCGCCGAATAACAATGTCTGGACGTGGAGAATGGTGACCGTTACCCGAGTCGGTAACAGATATCATGATTCAACGAACGCTGTGTATGCGGGCGACCCACTGCTCGGAGTCTCATCAGCAGACGAGCGCGCTCTCCCGGCGCGCGGATGCCCCGCTTCGACAAGATCGTCTCGGGCCGACACCGGAGAACGGCACCGAACAGAGCGAGGCGAGGTGGGTCTGATGTGTGGGATCACCGCCTGCGTCGGCCACGAAGACATCTCCGACACGCTGTTGTCCGGACTCGAAAATCTGGAATACCGCGGATACGACTCCAGCGGCATCGCCACCAATAACGGCCACGGGATCACCGTCGTCAAACGCGAGGGGAAAATTGAGAACCTGGAAACCGCGCTCGCGTCGACCAACCCGAACGGCCGCGTGGGTATCGGACACACGCGCTGGAGCACACACGGCCCCCCGACGGACCGGAACGCGCACCCGCACACCGACTGTGACGGGAGACTTGCCGTGGCCCACAACGGGATCATCGAGAACCATGCGGAGCTCAGAGAGGCACTCACGGCGCGGGGACACGTGTTCACCAGCGACACCGACACTGAAGTCGTGCCGCACCTGCTCGAAGAGTACCTCGACGAGGGATACACGCCGGTGGAGGCGCTCCAGAAAACCGTCGATCAGCTGGAGGGAAGCTACGCGCTCGTCGTCGTGGACGAGGATCACGACGCCTTGTACGCGACGCGGAACGGGTCGCCGCTCGTGCTCGGAATCGACGGCGATCGTCGGTTCCTCGCCAGCGACGTGCCGTCGTTCCTCGATTTTACCTCCGAGGTAGTCTATCTGGAGGATGGCGACATCGTTCAGGCACATGCCGGAGGCCATACAGTCGTCGACAGCGACGGCGAGACCGTCTCACGCGACGCGACGTCGGTGGACTGGTCACCGGAGGACGCAGAGCGGAACGGCTACCCCCACTTCATGCTTAAAGAGATCAACGAGCAGCCGGACGCGCTCGACCGCGCGCTCAAAGGGCGCATCACCGAGGACTGGACCGTCGACCTCGAGTCATTCCCCCCTGGGACGTTCGACGACGTGGACGAGGTCCACTTCATCGCCTGTGGGACCTCGTATCACGCCGCCCTGTACGCCCGCCAGCTATTGGTCGAACGGAACGTCCCGACGCACGTCTTCAGCGCAGGCGAATACGTGACGAGCCCGGCACCGATCTCGGATGAAACCCTCGTGATCGCCGTGACACAGAGCGGTGAGACCGCAGACACCCTTGGGTCGATGCGACACGCCATGCGAGAGGGAGCACGAACCGTTGCGGTGACGAACGTCGTCGGATCGACGGCCGCCCGGATGGCCGACGACGCGCTCTTCATCCGAGCCGGTCCGGAGATCGGCGTCGCCGCGACGAAGACGTTCTCTTCGCAGGTCGCCGTCCTGGCGCTGCTGTCGGATCGGCTCAGCACAGACGTAACCGGATCTCCGGCCGAGGACAGAGAATCGTTCCTGCGCGCACTGAAGCGACTCCCGAACCAGGTACAGCAGGTCCTCGACGAGTCGACCGTGTCGACGATCGCGAACCGATACCAGGGCAGCGACGGACACTTTTTCATCGGTCGGGGAGTCGCGTATCCGGTCGCACTGGAGGGCGCCCTGAAGTTCAAAGAGATCACCTACGAGCACGCCGAGGGGTTCGCAGCGAGCGAACTGAAACACGGGCCGCTCGCACTCGTCACGCCGAACACCCCGGTCTTCGCGGTGTTCTCCGGTCGCCACGACGAAAAGACGCTGAGCAACGCCGAGGAAGTCCGAACCCGCGGGGCGCCAGTCATCGGGATCGCGAGCGAGAAATCGACGCACGTCAGGGATGTCGTCGACGAGTTCCTCCCGATCCCCGATACGCACCCGGAACTCACGGGGATACTCGCGAACGTCCAGCTTCAACTCGTCTCGTATCACGTCGCCGACCTCTTGGATCGTTCGATTGATCAGCCTCGGAACCTCGCCAAGAGTGTGACCGTCGAGTGACTTTCCAGACCACCACGTTCCGGAGACTCACCGGTCGTCTCCGGGGTGACGGGCTCGACGCGACCAACGGCAGGGGTCGAGACTCACGGTAACTCGTGACGATGTCGGGTTCTGACCAAGCCATGTTAAGCCAAGACGAGGCGTACGATCTCCTCAGCAACGCCCGACGACGGTTCGTGCTATCCTACCTGCGTGCGCAGGACGGACCGGTGCCGCTCAACGAGCTATCGCAACGCCTCGCGGCGCAGGAAAACGGCATCCCTGTCGATGATCTGACCGATCAGCAAATAAAACGCATCTACGTCTCGCTGTACCAGACACACCTTCCGAAGCTCGAGGAGGCAGAACTGATCGAGTATGACAGGGATCGCAGCGTCCTCGAGTTACGGGAAGCAGCCGACCGGCTCGACGACTACCTCCCGACGGAGGAATCGGAAGAGCGGAGCTGGCAGCTGGTGTACGGCGCGCTCGCTGGGACCGGCCTGCTGGTGTACGCCATCGTTAGCCTCGTGCCGTCGGTCCCGATCTCGATGAGACAGCTCGGCGTCGTCATTGTCGTCGCCTTCGCCATCGTATCACTCGTGCACTACTTCTCCGAACGGGACTAATCATGAACCACGATCACGAGGGAGCCGATCCGATTCGCCATCCGCCGCGTCCCAAACCGTTTTCCGGCGGTGATCAGTGGTGACCACCGACTGGGACGTGGTTGGGTACGTCATCAGCTCCGATCACCGCACGGCAGTGATGGGCCGGCTCGCGGAGGGGCCAGCGACGCCGACGCAGATCGCCGACAGCGTGGATCTCTCCGTCACGCACGTCTCGCGGGCGCTTCGAGCGCTCCGGAAGCGCAGCCTCGTCGACCTGCTCGTCCCCGAAGAGCGACGGAAGGGACGGATATACGGGATCACCTCGGAGGGGAGGGAGGTGTGGGATCTTATCGAGACGAAAGGATTAGCCGAATGATCTGGTGACACCCGAATCTCTCGGCGGATGAGGCTTCTTGTCGACATTGATCCGCTCGCAAATCGGTGGTAAGATGTTGATAACGCTGGTAGGACGACCATTACGATAGGCTCGACACCTCGTACCTACGTCCGCATGCGACGAAAGCTCACAGCAGCAATCCTCATCGCCAGCGTACTGCTCACCGCGTTAGCCATCGAACGGACGACCCGGCCAGAACTCGGCGTCGAGGCGGTTCACGCCACTTTCCCATCGATCGACACCCGCTCGCCATCGTCGGGCACGATGACGTCGTCCGTCGCCGCCCGCAACTCCGCACGCGTGAGCAAACAGTGATTGATAGCCTCCATATGGACGACCGCGACGACCGCATCGGTCGCGGCACGGACCGCCACGACGTCGTCGATCCCCATCGTGATCGGGCGGCCCTGGGTAAATCGCGCCTCGCCGCCGTTGAGAACGACGAGGTCCGGATCGAACCGATCGAGCGTCTCCGAGACGGCGTCGTACCAGACCGTATCACCCGCGACGTAGACCGTTTCGTCCCCCTCGAAGACGAATCCGGAGACCGGCCCCATCTCGGCCGCCAGTTCGCCGTGTCCGTGACGGCCCGGCGTCCGCGAGATCGTCACGCCGTCGAACGTCGTCTCCGCTTCGACGGGCCGCAGATCGGTGAACCCCTCCTCGGCGAACGCGTCCACCTCCTCGGGCTGACAGAACAGGGGGACGTCCGCGTCGAGCACCGCCTTCGCGGCGTCGTCGAAGTGGTCGGGGTGGCGGTGTGTGACGACGACAGCGTCGTACGTGAGGTCGATGTCGGGCATCGCCACGAGCGGGTTTCGGCGATCGTTGGGCGTGTTCTGAATCGGCGGCAACACGCCGGCGCCCGCGAACAGCGGATCGACGAGAAACGTCTTGTCGTTGACGGTGACGAGGGTGGTCGCGTTCCGGACGAGGCGGACGGTGGCGCCGGCGTTCGAGGGCATTCGACACCCGATTGGTGTCCCGTCGTGTTGAGCCTTGCTACACGTGGTCTCGCCCACGCCCCGCGTTCTCTAGTTCATCTCCCGCTTCACGCAGTACCAGTACATCGGCCCGAAGAGTGCGAGACACCCCAACACGAGGAGGCCGTCGATCACGGCGATGGTGTACCCGACTGTGCCGCGCTCTAAGAGCACCAACGGGAACACGAGCAACAACCCCATGACCGCACACACAGCCAGAATCAGTGGTATCTGGTCGCGCTGGCTGCATATCGCGTCGAGGAGTGCGTTTCTGAGGGTCATGGATCGTTGTGAGAATCGGTCGGTAAAGACGTTCTGATCGTCGCTTCGAGTGTTCTGTCCTGATCGTTGCTTCGGGCGTTCCGTCCCGATCGCGCCAGTTGAAGGCGGGAAGCCTCAGTCCTCGATCGCGTTGCTCTCCCAGTACTGGTGGTCCGGTTCCGATCTGAAACACGCGACCCGGTGAGGGCGGCCGGAGTCCGCTCGATCGCCGGACGCTTCCAAATCGCTGAACTCCTCCAGCTCCGGCTGCAGCCGTGTACACGTCTCTCTCGCTTCCGGACACCGAGTGTGAAACCGGCAGCCGCTCGGCGGGTTGACCGGATCGGGAATGTCGATTTTGCGCATCGGCGGGTCGCTGGCTTCCGTCGCGTCCAACGAGAGGTTCGGCGTCGCCCAGCGTAACACCTCCGTGTAGGGGTGCTGGGGATCCTCGATGAGACGATCGGGCGGACCGACTTCGACCAAGTTCCCGAGGTACATCACCCCGACGCGGCCGTCGCCGTGTTCCGCGAAGTACCGCGCGTTAGAAAGGTCGTGTGACACGAAGACGAACGACGTGTTGAACTCCGACTGGAGGTCGAGCATCAGGTCCATCATCTCGACCCGCAGGGAGACGTCGAGAGCGCTGATCGCTTCGTCGGCCAGGATCACGTCGGGGTTCATCAGCAGCGCGCGCGCGAGCGCGACGCGCTGTTTTTCACCCCCGCTGAGCTGATGGGGGTATCGGCTCGCGAAGTCGTGCGCCGGCGTCATCCCGACGCGCTCCAGCAGCGAGTGGATCCGTTCGCGGCGCTCACCGCTCGTTATATCGGGGTGTGTGAGCCGGATCGGCTCCGAGAGCGTCTCGACGATCCGACGATTCGGATTCAGCGAGCTCCCCGGGTCCTGATGGATGATCTGCAACGACGATCGAATGTCCTTGAACGAAAGATCGGTGTTTCCGGCTTTCGTCTCCCAGATATCTCGACCGCGGTACTTGATCGCCCCACCGGTCGGTTGTTGCAGTCCGATGATCGTCTTCCCGAGCGTGGTTTTTCCACAGCCGCTCTCCCCGACTAAGGCGAGCACGTCGTTTTCTTCGAGAGCGACCGAGATACCGTCGACCGCTTTGACAACGTCCGGTTCATCGAACAGTTCGAGGAGTCCCTTCTCTTTCTCGAAGTGAACCTCAATGTCCTCCACGGAGATCAACGGGTCAGCGTCGGTATCTGCGTCGATGGTATCGCGAGCGCGGCTCATCGACGCTCACCTCCGGTCGACCTCCCGGTCTCGTCGGCTCCGGCAAAGCTCAGGTTGATCTCGTCTCGAGCTCGTTGCCAGTGGTGGCAGGCGACGGTGTGGCCGTCTTCGACCTGATCGAACGACGGCGCGTCCTGCGTACACGTTTCGGTCGCCAGCGGGCACCGATCGGCGTACGAACAGCCAGACGGCACGTTCACCGGTGCCGGGCTCTTCCCGGGAATCGGCTGCATCTCCTCGAGCGGGGCATCGATGTTCGGCGTCGAATTGAGCAGCGCGCGCGTGTACGGGTGCGCCGACTCACCGATGATCTGATCGCGGGGACCCGCCTCGACGAGCTCGAACGCGTACATGACGGCCATCCGATCGGCCAGCGACGCGACGAGGGGCAGATCGTGAGTGATGAACACCATCGTCACGTCGTACTTCTCTTTGATGTCTTCGAGCAACAGGAGGATCGATCGCTGCATCAGGAGGTCCAGCGCGGCCGTCGGCTCGTCCATGACGAGGACCTCCGGCTCGAGCAGGAGGCTCAACGCGATGAGCGCGCGCTGCTGCATGCCGCCGCTGAGCTCGTGGGGGTACGAGTCGAGGACCCGTTCCGGGTCGAGATACAGGTCCGAGAGGATCTCTCGCGCGAACGCCATCCCGTCCGGAACCGATTCGTTGTGTGCCTTGAGCGTGTCTTGGAAATGCGCTCCGACTTTCATCGTGGGGTTGAACGAACTCATGGCCCCTTGGAACACCATCGAGACGTCCGCCCACCGGTACTCCATGAGCTCGTCGTCGGTGAACTCCAAGATATCGACGGTCGTGTGCTGATCGGGGTGGTAGAGCACCTCGCCCGAGAGGTGCCCCGGTGCGGGGATCGCATCGAGCAGCGCCGACGCGAGCATCGACTTTCCGCTCCCGCTCTCGCCGACCACGCCGAGTATCTCGTTGCGCTCAATCGAGAACGTGACGTCGTCAAGCACGTACGTCTCGCCCCCGTCGAACGTCACGCTCGCGTTCTTCACTTCCAGTATCGGATCTTCGACGGCGTCGTTCGAGCGATGCAGCCGTTCGGATGTAGTCGTCATTTAGTGGTCCTCCGTCATCGCCGCGTCGGTTTTGGTTTTGGTCGATTCGGAGCTTTCCGCCAGGCGCGTCCGGACGCGGGGATTGAACACCCTGTCCATCCCCTGTCCCAGCAGGATCAGCCCCAGAGAGAGCCCCATGATCGCGATCATCGGGAAGATCAGCCAGTGAGCAGCCTCCCACGTGAACAGGGCACCGCCGCTGTACGCGTAGTTCAGCGTCACGCCCCAGTTCTGTGCCGAGTACGGCAACACGCCGAGGAAGAACAGCCCGATCGACGCGAACACGACGTAGCGGGCCGCGAACACGAAGTTCACCGTCACGTACGGCATCAGGTTCGGGATGATGTCTTTCTGCAGGATCCGCGGCGTGCTCACGCCCATCGTCCGGGACGCCTCGACGTAGCTATCCTCCCGGATCGTGAGGACCTGCGACCGCAGCGATCGTCCCAAGCCCGCCCAGTAGTTGATGTTGATCAGGATCCCGAGGATGATCGGGTTTTTCGGGTTGAACGTCACTGCGAGGATGATCACCAACGGAAGCCCGGGGATCGCCATGACCACGTCCGAGACGGACATGAGGACGCGGTCGACGGCGCCGCCCTTGTACCCCGCCAGGGTCCCGACGAGCACGGCGACGCCGGTCGCCCACACGCTCCCGGCAATGATCATCAGCAAGATGTCCGGCGTGGAGTGGATGATCAACGACAGCAGGTCGACGCCGGACATCGTCGTGCCGAGCGGGTAGTCCCAACTCTGGAACGGGCCGGCGAGCTGCGTCGCCTGGTTCGTGGACGGGGCGCGGTAGAGATCGAACACGGCGATCAGCGCCATTCCGAGGTAGACGCCGAGGATCAACAGCCCGATGCGGGTACGCCGGTCGGCCCACGCGACGATCGCCGGCTTGCGGATCCGTTCCTCGAAGAGCTCGGCGAATCGCTCTCCGCGGGTGACGTCCGCCGACACGTCACTATCGCTTCGCCAATTCACGTTCTCGTTCTCGTCGGCCTCAGTAGGCATCCGTGTCACCTCGGCTGATGCGCGGATCGATCATCCCGTAGGTGAGGTCCGCGATGTAGACCCCGATCACCAACGCGACGGTGATGACGAGGAACGTCCCCATCATCAGCGGGTAGTCGTTGGACTCCAAGGCCGACCACATGTAGTACCCGAGACCGGGATACGAGAAGATCTGTTCGAGGATCACGGTCCCGCCGAGCCGGAACCCCAGAAGCAGGAGGAACCCGGTATAGAGGGGAAGAATCGCGTTTCTCGCGACGTACCGAGTCGCGATTCGGCGGTCCGAGAGTCCCCGGAGCCTGGCGACCTCGACGTAATCGTTGCCCAGCACCTGAATGCTGTTCCCCCGCATCGCGAGCGCCTGGCCGCCGATCCCGGTGATCGTGTACGAGAAGATCGGCAGCGCGGCGTGGTGAAGCGCACTCGTGAAGAACGCCATGCTCACGCCCGTTTCGACGCCGACGCCGACGGTTCCGGCCGTCGGGAACCAGCCGAACTGGTACGCGAAGACGAACAGCGCGAGGACGGCGACGACGTAGAACGGGATCGACATGAGCGTGACCGACACGCCCGACACGAGCTGGTCGAACCGGGACCCCTCCCAGTACGCCTGAATCGCCCCGAGTAGGACCCCGAACACGAAGATCAGGACGGTCGAAACGAGGACGATGAACACCGTCCACGGCACCGCCTGCGCGATGATCCGAGAGACGGGCTCACCGAGTGCGATCGACGTCCCGAAGTCGCCCTGTCCCGCTGCGAGCATGTAGTCGAGGTACTGTTCCCACAGCGGTGCGTCCGGTCTGATGTTCTGTAGGTTCGCGATCCGCGCGTCGACCTCCGATGCGGGCACGCCCTGTCTGAGCAGGTTCGCCCGAAGCAGGCTGAACGGTCCGCCCGGAAGCAGTCGGATCAGCCCGAACGACAGGCTGGCGACCAGAAACACGGTGACGAACATCCTGGCGGTCCGACGCAAGTAGTAGTGTCCCATTTAATGCTGTGTCTGTGGTTAGCTTGTGTGCGCGATCGCTGTGTCCATGCTTCAATTTCCGTTCGCGGTGAATTCGCCGACCCGCGGCAGCCACTGGGATGCCCATTTGACTCCCAAGTCGGAATTGCCTTCGTCGGGAGTGTCGAAATTCTGCCCGCTGATCCACGTCTGCTCCTGCTTCTCGGTGACCGCGACGAAGGGGAGCGTCTGGTTGTGATGCCACGCGACGCGACGGATCACGTCGGTTGCCTCGTCGTCGCTCGTCATCGACGTGATCTCTCTGATCTCTTCGAGCGGGTTGATCGTCATCTCGCCCGACCCGTCCATGGCCGGAATCGTCTTTTCGCCCGTCGGGAACGCGTGCCCGCCGTCGATGTCGGGGCAGAGCATCTCCCACCGAAGCGGATAAAACGGGAACGAGGACCGCGCGCCGCCCGGGAGCCAGTAGAACGCACCCATCCCGAAGTTACCCTCGATGTACCCGCCGTAGAAGTCGCTGATGGGCTTCGAGTCGATCTCGAGATCGAATCCGAAGGAGTTCAACTGGTCGACGACCGTGTTGGTCGCCGTCGTCCAGTCCGTCCACCCGCCCGGCGTCGCGTACTGCGCGCTGATCGACTCGCCGTTCTCGTCTTCCCACGTGCCGTCGGTTCTGGTGTACCCGGCGTCGCGGAGCAGTTCGGCGGCGACGTCGGTCTGCGACGCGCCCGGCCCGTACGTCTCGAAGCGGTCCATGTCGTCCCCGAGCCAGCGTTCCTGGTCGTCGACCGCGATCGCGGTAACGGCGTCGGGAACCGCCTTGGTCCGCGGTCCGGCGTTCTGCGCCACGTTCTCCCTGTTCACGACGTGCGCGATCGCCTGCCGGACGTTCTGCTTCCCGAAGTGCTCGTGCTCGTGATTGAACACGATCCCGTACCCCCACTTGGCGGGCGTGTTGATCTCCTGTACGTGCTCGGGCATGCTGTTGGCGATGTTCGGCGGCGCGAACATGCTCGACATGGCGTCGAGTTCGCCGCCCCGCATCCCCTGCTGTAACGCGCTGTTGTCGGCCCGTTGGAGGATCTGTAGCTCGGTGAAGTTGACGTTATCCGCGTTGTAGTACTCCTCGTTTCGCGTGAGCGTCCACGCCTGATCGCTTTTCGACTCGAAGCTGAACGAGCCGTTCCCGACGACGTCCTCCTCCCACGCGAACTGCTGGACCTCGGCGGCGTCCTGATCGAGGTACTCCTCGTACACCGGGCTGTAGGCGTAGATCCGATCGGACTGCGACCCGATCGCGTGTTTCAACAGCAGCGGGTTCGTCTCCTCTTCGAGCTCGAACACGACTGTCTTGTCGTCTTCACCCGCTTCGACGCTCTCCGCGAAGTCCCAGATCGCACCCGACGTCTTCTCTTCCAGCCGGAACTGCGTCACGAGGTCTTGGGCGGTGACCGGTTCGCCGTTGTCCCAGTTGAGGTCCTTCCTGATGGTCAGCGTGAACGTCTCGCCATCCACGGACCAGTCTTCGAGTCCCACCATCTCGAACTCCTGCGTCTCGAAGTTGTACGCGACGAACCGCTCGAAGACGTGCGCCCCGACGATGTCGTCGTAGTTCTGGGTCGCGATCGGGTTGAGGTGCATGTTCGCGGGAACACCGTTGTTCGTCGCGGAGACCATCGTGGTATCGTAAACCTGTGACCCCGACGACCCGTCACCGCTCTCGGTGTCGTCCCCGCTCGAACTCCCATCGCCCCCGCCGCCACCGCCGTCCCCGTCGCTCGTACCGGAACAGCCGGCGAGTGCCGACGCACCCAACACGCCCGCTGCTCCGAGTAATCGACGACGATCAACGTAGATGTTACCACTGCTGTTACCGCTTGACATATCCGTTCGCTCAGATTCGTTACCACTTTATAAATCATTTTATAAAATAAATTATAATTATCTTGGTCGTATGGGCGGTCTACCGGGGCCGCCGTCTCGATCGTCTTCCCCGCAGCGCACAGGCTCCCGCATTGCCGACGATCGGATCGGTCGTCGCCACGGGCCGTCAGCACGGACCGTCTCGACGCCCCACCGAAGATTTATAAACGGGTGCAAAGAGGTCTGTGGTATGGCAGATTCAGCGGAGCGTTTAGCGTATCGCGACGACTCGATTTCGACGACGAAGCGGGTCGAGGACCTCCTCGACCGGATGACGGTCACGGAGAAAGCCGGCCAGCTCGTCGGGACGTGGGCCGGTGACCTCGACACGACGAAGGGGCTCGAAGACGTCGAGTCGGAGGTGATCGACCACGGGGTCGGGGCGGTCGCGTCCTTCGGCTGGGCGGGAGCGCTCGACACGCGGCTCGACGATGTCGTCGAGACGGTGAATCGGCTCCAAGAGGTCGCGCGAACCGAGACGCGGCTCGGAATCCCGCTGCTGTTCAACGTCGATGCCGTCCACGGCCACGCGTACGTCGCCGAGGGGACCGCGTTTCCGAACGGCCTCGGGATGGCGGCCGCCCGGAACGAATCGCTCGCCGAGTCCACGGCCGATGTCACGGCGACGGAGGTCCGAGCGACGGGCGCACACCAGAACTACTCGCCCACCTGCGACGTCGCTCGCGACCCTCGGTGGGGCAGGACGTTCGAGACGTTCGGCGAAAGCCCGTACCTCTGTGGCGAACTCGCCGCCGCGAAGGTCCGCGGCTACCAGGGCGACGACCTCGGCGCGTCCTCCTCGGTGATCGCCACCGCGAAACACTTCCCGGCGTACGGCGAGCCCGTCCGTGGTGAAGACGCGTCACCAGCGGAGGTCTCGGAGTACGCCCTCCGGAACGTCTTCGTCCCGCCGTTCGTCGAGGCGCTCGAGGCGGGTGTCGCGTCGGCGATGCCCGCGTACAACGCGACCAACGGCGAACCCGCCCACGGGTCGCGTCACCTCCTCACCGAGTACCTCCGCGGCGAGTTGGGATTCGACGGGACGATCGTCTCCGACTGGAACGGCGTTCGAATGCTCCACGACGACCACCGCGTGACGGCCGATCACCGCGACTCGGTCCGCCGGACGCGCGAGGCCGGACTCGACCTCGCCTCCGTCGACGCCGTCGCTCACGCCGAACACTACCGGTCGCTCGTCGAGGACGGTGAACTCTCCGAATCGCTTCTCGACGAGAGCGTTCGGCGGGTGTTACGTCTGAAGTTCGAGCTGGGGCTGTTCGAAGATCCGTTCGTCGACGCGACGGCCGCCGACACCACCGTCGGCGCCGACGAACACAGGCAAGACGCGCTGGAGGCCGCTCGCCAGTCGATGACGCTGCTCTCGAACGACGGCTCCCTGCCGCTCGACGCCGACGCCGACATCCTCGTCGCCGGCCCGAACGCCGATAATCCGATCAACCAACTCGGCGGCTGGAGCGTCCCGGAGCCCGAGGGGACGGACGTCGTCACGATTCGAGACGCCATCGAATCGATGTCGACGGGAACGGTCTCGTACGAGCGCGGTGCGGGTATCGCCCAGCCGGACGACATCGACGCCGCGGTGGCGGCCGCGGAAACCGCCGACGTGGCGGTCGTCGCGCTCGGGGAAAACTGGTACCTCCACGAGTTCGGCCCCAACGCGCTCAGCGGCACCGGCACCGACGAGTTCCCCAACCGAACGGCACTGGGGCTCCCCGACGCGCAGCGCGAACTCGTCGAGGCGATCGACCGGACGGGTACTCCGGTGGTCGGCGTTCTCGTCACGGGCCGGCCGCTCGCCGTGAACTGGCTCGCCGAACACGCTGCGGGGCTCCTGATGGCGTACTACCCCGGAACGATGGGCGGACGGGCGGTCGCCGAGACGCTCTTCGGGGAGAACGATCCGAGCGGTCGGCTCCCGATCTCGATCCCGCGTTCCGCCGCTCACCTCCCGACGCGATTCAATCACATGCCCCATCCGACGCCGATCGGCCCCGACGAGCACGTCGACTCGTACGACCCGCTGTTCTCGTTCGGTCACGGGGAAAGCTACGCGACGTTCGAATACGGCGAAATCGACGTGGACGAGACGACGATCGAGCCGGACGGGTCGACGACCGTACGCCTCCCCGTGTCGAACGTGAGCGATCGGCGCGGGACTGCAGTCGTGGACCTGTACGTGCGGCCGGAAGTCAGCTCGCGGGTACGGCCGGTACGAGAACTCCGCGGCTTCGACCGCGTGTCACTCGCGCCCGGCGAGACGGACACGGCAGAGATCGCGCTCACCGCGGAATCGCTCGGTCTCGCCCAATCCGACGGAAGCCGGGCCGTTGAACCGGGCACCTACACGATCGAAATGGCCGATCGGAGCGCGACCGTGACCGTCGCGCGGCCCGACGAGTAACGCTACCCGCCCGCTTCGGTATCCCCTGTGGCGTCCAACGGGAAATCGATCGATTCGATGCTGATCCGGTGGGCCTCGATATCCTCGTACACCGCGCCCCACGAACCGACCGAGAGCGTTTCCTCGCCCGTATCGATGAACACCGTCGCATAGCTGGAGAGGTCTTCTAACGCGAGGTGGTTCCGATCGCTCGCGAACCGATTCGGGTAGAACGCGCCGGTCAGTCGCCCGCGAACGACGCAGTCCTGCCGGCTTCGGATGTAATTTCCGTGGATCTCGACGCCAACCTCCGCGCCGTCGTCGAACAGCGGCACGACGTCTCGCATGAACTCCTCGAGCGAGTCGTACTCGGTCCACGAAACGCCACCGTCGAACAGGGGGTCCCACATGTGCCACTGGCAGCTCACGAAGTACCAGTGGGTGATGAACGAGAGGATGTGGTCGTTGATCAGGACTCCGTAATCCTCGTCGGCTCGCGTGTTCGGCGTGAAAAACAGCCAGTGACGGTCGATGATCGACAGGAACGGACCGGGAATCGTTCCGACCCGAATGTTGAGCGCGGTGTCTTCCAACCCTAACGACGCGGCTTTCTCGCGGAGATCCGGCTCGGCGTAGAGGTGTATCCGCACGAACACCCCGCGCTCGGCGGCGGCTTCGAGTTCGGGAAGCAGCAGCTCGAGCTGTTCGAGCGTCATCGTGAACTCGGCGGTCACGGCCGCCTCGTTCAACTGGGCACGGACCCGTTCGTACACGGTCTCGGGCCGTTTTACCACGCCGACCCGATGCTCGTCGTGGTCCGGCTGTTCCCACCGATCCTCGAGTTCGTCAGCCGCGTTGGTCAACAGCGATCCCCGCGACCGGAGTTCGGCCAGCATCTCGTCCGGCTCTCGCGGCTTCGCGCGAAGCCGCTCGCCGTCGATCGTCTCGATGAACCCCCGATCCTCCAGCGATCGGAGCGTGTCGTACACCTGCGACGTCGGTACGTCGGACTTGCTCGACACGTCGACGGCGGCCAATTCCCCGTGCTCGACCAGCGTCAGATACGCGGCCGCTTCGTACTTTTTGAGCTCCGTGTTTTCGAGCGCTTGGCGGAGTGCGTCGGCGTCCATACCCCCTTTCTGTGGGCCGCTTACAAATAACCTCGTGGGATTCAAATCTACCGACATGTCTAGATATTCACTATAGGTCTATACATATATTTTCGACATACTATACTGAGAAACTCTGATGCCTTTTTGTAGCTGTTTTATGGCTTATACCGTTTCAAATGCATACTTTCATATTTCATATTACATTTTTACGATTTCTCGATAATGATATTTTGTATTATCCGTGACACCAGCGCCTTATTACAGATCGCTGTAACTCCCGTCTCTCGCCGACTGTGATTCCCGAGTGTGGTACTAACGAGGTCGACTCTGGGTCAAGCAAACACTCCCGATCTCGATCGAGCCGCCACAAGTCGATCTTCGATCTGCATTACAACTATACAGTTGTAATCTTCACTGATCGGGAGGCCGAACTGCGGGACGGAATTCGAATGGCGTCGGTGGACACGCGGCCGCTTTTGATCGATTCTCTCTTAAAAATAGACCCGGGGAGACGTGCCGACGCGAACCGCCGAAGCCGTCGGTTTTGACGTCGAAGTACCCGTTGCAGATATCCTTTCGCAGTAGCCTACGGCCGAAAAGATAATCTAACTTGTTATTATATAATTCTGTTATAAACATCGCTGCTACTGAGTTCTTCTATTATATTCGCCTTAGTATTTGCGATTTTATTATATAGGGGCCTATTATATTGTTTTCTATCTCTATATTCTAGTAAATAACATGTGTATTTTTTATTGGCTATCTGCCTCTAGGCGATCTATATTCAAGAATTTTGGTGAGTATCTTTAACTATATTTTCATAAACTATTTTCTCACCGGTCGGGTAGTCCATCTTACTCTGCGTCGAGCGTCGAAAGCGTGAGTAAGGCGAGACCGCCACTCCTTGTGCGTCGGTCAAGCGAAGATCCCGGTCGGCCGTACGCCGAATTCGGCTTTCCGATCCGCTTTGAGAAAGTATCTTAACGGCGGTTCATATATTGACGGTATGCACCTCCTCTGCGTTGATGATGACGCAGATTTCTTGGATCTCACGGTCACGTTTCTGGAACGCAAACTCCCGGCGGCCACGATACACACCGCGACGCGCGTCGACGACGCTCGGACGCTCATCGAGACGGAACCCATCACGTGCGTTGTGAGCGATTACGAGATGCCGGACCAGGACGGACTCGCGTTCTTGCGCGCGGTTCGTGCCAACCACCCGTCGCTGCCGTTCATCCTTTTCACCGGTCAGGGATCGGAATCGATCGCCAGCGACGCGATCTCCGCCGGCGTCACCGATTACCTCCAGAAGGGCGGTCCGGAGCAGTACGACCGGCTCGCCACGCGCGTCCGTCACGCCATCGCCGAGTACCAAACGGAGCACGAACTGCGGGAACGGGTCAAAGAGCTCACCGCGATTCAGGCGGTCAGCGACCTGCTCACCGACGGCGACGGCCAGTCCCTCGCGCAGCTCGAACAGGTCGTCGCGTCCCTCCCGCAGTCGCTCCAGTTCCCCGAGACCGCGGTCGCGTCGCTCGCCGTCGACGACGACGAGTTCACCTCACCGGGGTACGAACCGCCCGCCCGGCAGATCTCCGCACACGACGTCACCACCGCGGGCAACGAGCTCGTGCTCACGGTCGGCTACACGACTGATCCCGCTCCCGGGACGGACGGCGACGTCTTCCTTCCCGAAGAACGGGCGCTCCTCACCACGATTTTACAGCTCGTCACGGCGTACCTCGACCGGCGACACGTCCTGTCGGACCTGCGAGTGGCCGACCGGCGGCTCACGCTCATCCTCGAACACGCGACCGCGGTGATGTACCTCAAAGACACCGACGGCCGGTACGTGTTCGTGAACGCGGAGTACGAGCGCTTGTTCGAACTGGAAGCCGAGGACCTCGTCGGCCGCCGCGACGCCGACCTCTACCCCGCGGACGTTGTCGGGGCCGTCGAATCGAACGACCGGCGCGTCGTCGAGACGGGCGAGCCGATCGAAGTCGAAGAGCGGATCACGGTGCAGGGCGAGGACCGAACCTATCTCTCGTTGAAAGTCCCGGCGCTGAACGACGCCGGCGACGTGGAGGGTGTGTTCGGCGTCTCGACCGAGATAACCGAACAGAAAAAACGGGAACGGCAACTCGAAGCGCTCAACCGCACGATCCCGCGATTGCTGTCCGCCGAGACGGCCGAGGAGGTCGCCGAACGCGGGGTCACCGCCGCCCGTGAGATCTTGGACCTCCAGGCGAACGCGATCCACCTGTACGACACGGAGCGTGCGGCGCTCGTTCCGGCCGCATACACGGATGCGGTGACGGAACTCATCGGTGATCCTCCGTCCTTCCGCGCCGGCGAGAGCATCGCCTGGCGGGCCTTCGAAGACGGGACCGCAACGGCCATTGACGACGTTCGATCCGACCCCGACATCTACAACCCTGAGACGCCGATCCGAAGCGAGCTACACCTCCCGCTCGGCGAGCACGGCATCCTGATCGCCGGCTCACCCACTCCCGCCGCGTTCGACGCACAGGACGTGACGATCGGTGAGCTGCTCGCCGCGCACCTCGTCACCGCGCTCACTCAGGTCAACACCAAACAGGAGCTACGTGACCGGGAAGCCGAGTTGGAAGCGCAAAACGAGCGGCTCGAACAGTTCGCCAGCATGGTCTCACACGACCTGCGCAACCCGATCGCCATCGCGCGCGGCCATCTCGATTTATACCGGGAGGCGGGTGACGAGTCGCACCTCGACCCGGTAGACCGGTCCCTCACTCGGATGCAGGACCTCGTCACCGACCTCACCGCGCTCGCACGCTACGGCGTGCCTGACACGGACCATCAACCGGTGTCGATCCCCGACGTCGCCCGCGACGCCTGGGAGCTGATCGACACGCGCTCGGCGACGCTCTCGGCGGACGCGTGTACGGTGACCGGTGACAAAAGCCAACTCACGGCGCTCTTCGAGAATCTGTTCCGGAACGCGGTCGGCCACGGCGGTGCGGACGTGACCGTTCGCGTCGGCCCGCTCGACGCCGAATCCGGCTTCTACGTCGAGGATTCCGGCGACGGCATCCCCGAAGACGAGCGCGACGCCGTGTTCGATCACGGGTACACGACGGGGTACGGCGGCAGCGGCATCGGGCTCACGATCGTCTCCCGCATCGCCCAGGCTCACAACTGGGATGTCACACTCACAGATGGTACAGACGGCGGTGCACGGTTCGAATTTCGGACTGTGATCGACGAGTCTGTGTCGGCGTGACTTTCCTCACGTGTGGCGCGCACGCACCCGTTCGCCGAGTCGATCGGCCGTTTTGAGGGCGTCTCGAACCATCGGCGACGTGACTTCGAATGGCTCGTTGTGGATCGTTTCCTCGGGGTCGCACGCGGCGTCAGCGACCGTTTCGATCTGTGCCGTTGTCGGATCATCGAGCCCGATGTCAGAGAGTGTCACCGGAAGCGAAAGCGCCAGTGAGAACTCCGCGTAGTCCTCGATAAACGCGTCGTCGCGCCCCTCGAGGACCAACTGCGTCAGCGTTCCGACGTTCACCTTCTCCCCGTGCGTCGCGTGGTGTGTCGCATCCAACTGTGTCAGCCCATTATGTATTGAGTGCGCGGCGGCCAGTCCCCCGCTCTCGAAGCCGAGCCCGCTGAGCAGCGTATTCGCCTCCGTTACGGCCGAAACGCTCTCCGTGACCGCACCCTGTTCGACGCCGTCAACGGCGGTGATCGCGTGTTCACGGAGCGTTTCGTAGCAGAGCTTCGCCAGCCGGTGACCCGCCCGCGTTGGAGTCCCGCCGACGACGTTCTCCCCGGCCGACCGGTACGTCGCGTCGGCCTCGAACCATGTCGCGAGCCCGTCGGCGATCCCGGATCGGAAGAAACGGGCCGGCGCGCCTGCGATGATCGCCGTATCCACCAGCACGAGGTCGGGGTGTTGCTCGTAGAACCAGTACGATTGGAACTCCCCAGCTTCGGTGTATATGACCGAGAGGGCGCTCGTCGGCGCGTCGGTCGAGGCGACGGTCGGCATCGACACCATCGCTCCGCCCGTCTCTTCGCGGACGGCTTTCGCCGTGTCGAGAGCCTTTCCCCCGCCGGCGCCGATGACGACGTCTGCACCGTGCTCGTCGACGGCGCCCGCGATGCGATCGATCTCCGATTCCGACGCCTCGCCGTTGAACTCGATCGACTGTGCGCCTAACCCCTCCGCTTCGAGACTGTCGAGGACCCGATCTTCGACCAGATCGCGGACGATCTCGTCGGCCAACAGAACACACTCGCTTCCGAGCGAGTCGACGTGAGTGCCGATCGCGTCGACGACTCCGCGGCCTTGGACGTACGACGCTGGCGATTTGAATACGTGAGGCATACTCGTACATCACACACAACCTTCATAAATATTCGTGACGAAGATCGTCGTAGACCGATACTCGACCGTCGGCCACCACTCGTCGACCGGCTCGACTGGCCGCCCGGCGAAGCGGCGATCAGACACCGGTTAAGGTGACCCCACATGTTCACAGACAGAACCGACGCCGGCCGACAGCTCGCGGACGTCCTCGCCGATCACGATCTTGATGCAGATATTGTTCTCGCGGTTCCACGCGGGGGGCTCCCGGTCGGACGGATCGTCGCGGATCGCCTTCGCGTCCCGCTCGACATCGTCGTCGCCCGGAAGCTCGGGGCCCCACAGAACTCGGAGCTCGCTATCGGGTCCGTCGCCAGTGACGGGACGATCTGGCTGAACGACTCGCTGATCGCCCAGTTTGGTGTCGACGACGCGTCTCTCGAAGCGCAGATCGAACGCGAGCGCCAAACCGCACAGGCGACCGTCGAGCGCTATCGCGGCGATCGACCCTCACTCGACGTCGACGGCAAGCGGGTGGTGGTCGTCGACGACGGCGTTGCGACCGGCGCGACCACGATTGCGTGTCTCCGGCAGATCAGAGCCGCGGGCGCCGACTACGTCATCTTGGCCGTTCCGGTCGCACCCCCTGACACGGCCGAACGGCTCCTCGCAGAAGCGGATGCAGTGATCTGCGTCGAAACGCCGCCACACTTCAGCGCGGTCGGCCAGTTCTACGAATCCTTCGAGCAAGTGTCGGACGAGCAAGCCGAGGCGTATCTCTCGACCGATTCCGGGTCGGATCCGTCGTGATCCGCAGTTTTGATCGGCGTCGCCTCCTTATATATACCTAAACTATCTATAGCCATCTATTTTGGCTCTGTTGAAATACGCTGTAGTTGACAACTTCTACATCCTAATCGCTCAGTACTGGTTCTCTATATATCGAATGTATTAGGTAATGTTGAGTCCCTTCTTCCGCCCCTGGCAAGTGCAAGAATCGTGTTTATCGCTACCGGTAGCTTCCATACATACGGAGACAAACATGAATAACAATCCAACTGACGAGCGGATGCACAACCACAATGAGAATCCAGACGAGAGCGGCAAGGGGATATCGGCAGCCATCGCGATACTTGGGCTCTGGATGATCCTCCAGGCCATCATGCTTGACATTGTCGTCACGCAGTTCTGGAACGATATCATCGTCGGTGGCCTCCTGTTCGCGGTCGGTGCGTACAACTACTCTCGCCAGTCGAACGAGAAAGTTGGAAGCATCGCTTCCGCTTCAGTCGCTGCACTGCTGGGCCTGTGGCTCATCGCAACGCCGTTCATACTTGGCGCTGATACAGGCGTAACTGAGAGCACTAACGACTTGGCGTTCTGGAACGACATCATCGTCGGCCTCCTCGCGTTTGGCCTCGGTGCCTACAGCGCGTACGAGATCCGTGAGGACCGCCAGGAAGCGATGGATCGCAGAACGGTAACCTGAGAGGGTGACCAGAAAGTCACCTTTCGACGCTCGCTATTTGTTTTCGATCCACTGTTGTGATAGTTTCTGTCGCCGATACGAAGCGACGTGATAGTTGGTGAGTTGTACTGAATACGCAACTATCAACGCCGCGAAGAGGCCGATCAGGAGGACCGAACCGCCGTACACGATGCCATTGATCAGTTGAAGGAGCGCAAACAACGGTAGACCAACCGTAAAGATTCCAGTGCGGACGGGAAACTCACGGGCCATTCTGAAGAGCACGTCAATCCGGTTCGTTCTCTTTGTAGACATATATTTTCGTCTCTACTCTCTACACAATTATTAGCACCAACGTATAATCGCTTCGAAAACGAGGCGTGCCCCGCCGTCACCGTTGAGAATCTACACCAGGTTCGCGCTGTCTACGACCGGTAGAAGGTTACTTGTATCTAAGCGATTATTTCAATAAATCCGCGGGAGAAAAACAGTTCCTGGTTCATGAAGAAGTCGTGACTATCGTACAATTCTACTGAATGAGTACTGACGTATCGATATATCATTTTTAAATATAGTTCTAATTTCTGAATAGTGTGCGTGTTATTCGGAGTTGAACAGCGGTCCATGAGTGGGTACGAGACGTAGCGATACAGTTGTCGAGCGGAAATATCGAGACCGTCTTGCTGCCGATCAACGCACGGCCTGAGTCAATGACGAACAGTTGGCCGTACGCCGAACGCGATCGCGAGAGTGACCGAGTCCGTCAAATACGGCTATTTCCGCCATATCGGATCTCGGTTGCACGAGTGTTCCTCGCCGAGTACTCGAGACACACGGTGTTCTCGACTGTGAATATCGGTACTGATGCGGGCGATCGCAGCCGAGTACTCCGTCGAATACCTCTTTGCTTCCGTATCGAGAATAAGCGGTGCGCAAGGTGTATCACACGTGTCTTTTAAAGTATAAGATAGTGGAGTTCTATATTTCCATACTTGTTTATCACACCGACTACCGGGTGGGTGTGACTTAGTACGCCGTTCGATTCATCGGCCGCTGGATCCGGTGTGCCTGGATAGTCGACATGTATATTACATCCGTACGATTGTAATACTCTTCGGAGTGCTGCTGTGATCGCCACCGGATTCCCATCGTGGGGTCGGCGGGACGGTTCGATCTTTGCGGGACCACGGCACGAGGTAGACCACGCTCGACGGCCGCCCGAAGATTGGCCGCTCCACACGTGGCTCCCCCCTCTCTTGTGCGTGTTTGCCACACTCAATCACTATCGATCATCTATGATAAATCCCGCAATGCGGGACGGATCGCGTCGCTAAACTATCCGATATATGTCACCTCTCTTCAAGCTTCCGCTGAATTGCGGACAATACTCGAAAATCGCTCGAATGCCCGGCCGATCTGCTGCGCTACTCCCCGTTCCTCGCTCCCGCATCGCGGGATAGGTTCAGGGTTATACCGTGAGGACGATCGATCGCAGGGGTGATCGCTGCCGCGGATCGGATGATCGCACAGATCGATGCGTCACATGCCTCCGGATCAAACTCCGAGACGATCTACAGGTACTCGATGTTCAACTCGATCTCGTTAACGGTGCCCAACAGGAGGTTCGGCAGTTCCTCCCGGAAGTAGTCGCCGGTCAGCCGGTTGGCCGGTCCTGACACGCTGATCGCCCCGAGTACCGTGTCGCTTCTGTGTCGGATCGGAACGCCGACCGCTCGAAGCCCGGAGGTCGACTCCTCGTCGTTGAACGCGTATCCCCGGTCCCTGACCGTTTCGAGCTCTGCATCGATTGCCTCTCTCTCGGCCGTCTCGGGGGCGGCGACGTCGTCGAGGATCTGCTTCCGGTGGTCGGTCGGCAGATTTGCCAGGATAGCCTTTCCAGCCGCGCTCACGTGAAGCGGGCCGCGCTTGCCGATCGTCGCGTCCGTCTTGACGGCGTCGGGGCCCGCGTGGGTGTACATGTACACTCGCTCGCCATGCTCCTCGGTGATGAACTGGACGCGCTCCGACGTCTCCTCACTCAGCTGTCGGACTTTTCGGTGTATCAGCTCGTTCGCGGGGAGCGTCTCCCGTCGCCGTCCGCCGTGCGTCAGGAAGCGGAGGCTCAATTCGTACTCGTTCCCCTCGCGAACGATGTACCCGCGCTCGTGTAGCGTGGTGAGGTGACGGTGTGCCGTGCTCGTCCCGATTCCGACCTCGTCGGCGACCTCGTCGATGCTCGCCGATCCAGCCTGATGGAGGGACTGAATGATGTCGAGTGTCGTGTCGACCGCTTTGACCCGCGACCGGTCCGACGTGTTTCCCATACTGCCACGAACAGGACCAAGGCTAATAATTGTCCCGCATTGCGGGATAGAAAATCGGAAATTCCTCACGATCGATTCGCTTGGAGGCTCTCGTCGGTCGATTCCCGTCCCGAACGCGAGCCGTCAGGCAAGCGATGGGGCGGGGCCGTTCACTCCTTCACTCCGGGCGGTAGTATCCCGTGCCGTCCATCAGGCGACGCTGCGTCCGGTAGACGGTCACCGACTCGACCTCGGGGACCGATCGGTCGACCTCGGCGGTCGCCGCCATCGTCCCCTTCGGGTGCCCGAGCGTGACCGTCGTCCCGGGATCCGAGGCAACCTCGTTGGGGATCGTTCCGGGAATCTGTGCCGCCGCGGCGGTACAGGAAACGCCGGTGACGGCGTACACCGGGTGGAGCTTTCCCATGCTCATATATCTCGCCGTCAGGTCGATATCCTCGGCCGCGACGTCGCCTCCCTCCGGCGTCGTGTAGTCCGTGGGAGGGGCCACGAAGACGAGTTTCGGGTAGCCCGGCGTCTCGATCGAGGCGTCCTCGGGGGCGTCGACGAAGCCGAGTTCGACCGCGACCGTTCCCCGAATTCGTTCGAGTCGTTCGAGCAGATCCGCGTCGCTGTCGATCTCTGAACGTCCCTCGGTGGCAGTGAGCCCGATGTCCGCCGCGCGGACGAACGCGATCGGTGTCGTGACGTCGAGCACGGTCGCCTCGATCGTCTCGCCGTCGACGTCAATATCGATCGTCGGGCCGCCGAGCGGGAACAACCCGTCCGTCATCGCACCGGCCGGATCGTGGAACGTCGTGTCGATCTGCGCGCCGGTACCCGGCACACCGTGGATCTTGAAGCCGCCGACGCTCGCCGCACGGCCGTCACAGAGCGGTACCGTCTGGGTGATCTCCGAGTCGGTATTCGTGTTGTACAGCTCTATCGTTACCGCATCGTCGTCGTCATCGACGGACACCATCCCCTCGTCGACGGCGAAGGAGCCGATCGCACAGGTGAGGTTGCCGCAGTTTCCGCCGTAGTCGACGACCGCGTCCTCGACGGCCACCTGTCCGAACGTGTAGTCGATGTCGATCCCTTCGCGATCGCTCGGGGAGATGATCATCAGCTTCGAGGTCGTCGACGTCGCACCGCCGAGCCCGTCGATCTGTCTGTCGTCGGGACTGCCGAACAGCGAGAGGATCGCCTCGTCCTGGTTCTCCGCCGGCAGGTTTGCCCGAGGAATGAACACGCCCTTGCTCGTGCCGCCGCGAACGATGGCACACCCGATCGTGCGCTGGTCGCCGACCAATTCGTCGCTCATTCGGCCGCTCCGACGTATTCTGCGGTCTCCTCGGCGGCGATCTTCCCGAACACGGCCCCGTTTGCGAGGCCGGTTCCGCCCGGGTAGTTGTCGAAGAACAGCCCTCCGGTGGTGTTGCCTGCGACGTACAGCCCCGTGATCGGGCGGCCGATGGTGTCGAGCGCCTGGGCGCGATCATCCGTCGCCGCACCGCCGAAGCCGAACGTGATCCCGCCGGTGACTCGGTACCCGTGGTAAGGCCCGTCGTCGATCGGGAGCGCCCAGTTGGACTTCTCGAGATCCAGCCCGTCGGTGTGGTTCCCGTCGAGCACATCGGGGTCGAACTCTCCGGGGTCCGTCGCCGCGTTGAACGCGTCGACCGTCGCGGCACCCTCTTCGGGCTCGTCGCAGCCGAGTTCGGTGAGCACTTCCTCGACGGTGTCGCCGGTCACCCAATCGCCCGGACCGGTCGCGCGCATGTGCTCTTTCAGCGGGTCGTCGATGATGATGAACGCCTCGTGGCCGGGCTCCTCGAAGATGATCCGGCCGAGTTTGGCGTACGTGTGCGCCCGGGCGTCTTCGCCCTCGTCGAAGAAGCGCTCGCCATCGTGGTTCAACAGCACGCCGTACTGATAGCCGTCAACGCGGTTCGCTCCGCCCTCGTAGTCGGGCGCTTCGCTGTCGATGAGTGCCATGTGGGCGCCGCCCCACTGGCCGTCCGCGCGGGCTCCCGCGTCGAGGACCATCTCGATCCCCTCGCCGGTGTTGTACCGGCTGCCGCGGACCTTCATCGCGTCGTAGTCGGAGCCGTAGTATCGGGTCCGCTTCTCCTCGCTCGACTCGTAGCCGCCGGCGGCAACGATCACCGCGTCGGCGTGGTACTCCACATCGCCGTCGTCGTTGCGCGCGCGGATCCCCGACACGGCACCGTCATCGAACAGGATCTCACGGGCCTCGGTGCGGTACTCGAACGTCGCGCCTTCTTCCTCGGCGGCTTCCACGAGGTCCGCAACGAGTTCTTCGCCGTCGAAGAACGTCCGCGCGACCGTGTATCCGACGTTAAGCGGCTCCATGTCCCAGCTCACGCCGCGCTCGGTGAGCCAGTCGATCGTGGGGCCGATGTTGTCGACGATGGTTCGGGCCAGGTCCTCGTCGGCCCGCCCGTTCGTCTGTTTCATGATATCCGCGTAGAAGTCGTCGGGCGTGTAGTCGTCGATGTTGTACTCGTACCCGTACTCCTCGAGGTCCGAATCCGACGACGCGACTCGGAACGACTCGCTGTGCCGCGTGTGCCCGCCTCGCTTCGCTTTCGGCGACTTCTCGATAACAGTGACGTCGAGCCCCTGCTCGACCGCGCGATTCGCCGCGCTCAATCCGGCGATCCCACAGCCCACCACGACGACATCCTGGTCGGTAACGATTTGCATCTCCAGTGATCATCTATGATGAACGGACATAGACGTTTCGTCCTCCCGCTGTTATCACCTGTTCTCGCCGTCGGTTGTCACCGCCCGAGGATATATTCGTGCGGCCGCTGAGGGGAGCGGTATGGACGCAGTCGTGATAGACGAGTTCGAGTCGTTCGACGTCGTCGATATCCCCCGCCCGGAGCCGAGTACTGGAGAGGTCCTCATAGACGTCTCGCGAGTGCAACTGAGCGTGACCGAGTGCCTGCTCTACCGAGGTGAGTCAGTTGCACACTACGACGCGGTGAAGCGTCAGATTCGGGACGCGGATCCCGGCGCGCAACTGTTCGGTCACGAGTTCTGCGGGGTCGTCGCCGAGTGCGGCCCGGGCGTCGTCGACTATCAAGTCGGTGACCGCGTGTATGCACCCGGCAAGATTCACTGCGGAGAGTGCCCGTACTGCCGGTCCGGGTACGAGAACTACTGCCCGGACACCGAGGCGATCGGCTACGATCGCCCGGGTGCGCTCGCGGAGTACGTCCGGCTCCCCGTCGAGCCGATCCAGCGGATCCCGGAGGGCGTCTCCGACGCCGAGGGCGCCGCACTCCAGCCGCTCGCGAGCTCCGTCCTCTGTGTGGCTGACGCCGAGATCGACCCCGGTGACGACGTGCTCGTCATCGGCGCCGGCGTCATGGGGTTCCAGTGCGCCCTGCTCGCGAAGCGGTTCGGAGCGAGAACGGTGTACGCCGCGGACGTTCGGGACCGACCGCTGGAACTCGCCGCGGCCAACGGTGCGATCCCGATCGACGCGACCGAGACCGATCCCGTCGCGGCGGTTCGCGAGGCGACTGGGGGACTCGGAGTTGACGTGGCGATCGAAGCGGTCGGCGGCACCCAGTCGCACGCGACCGCCGGCGACGACCCGCTCGCACAGGCGTTCCGCGCGGCCCGCCGCGGCGGGACGGTCCTGCAGGTCGGCCACCTCACCGGCGATGTCGAAATGACGCCTCGGGCGGCCCGTTCGAAGGCCATTCGCTGGGAAAACCCGCGCAAGGGCGTCGCCGACCTCGGCCCGGGAATCGACACGGGGACGCTTGCAGGCGAGCTCGTCGCGAGCGGCGCGGTCCCGATTGGCGAGTACGTCACCCACGAGTTCACCGGTCTCGACTCGTTCGGCACCGTCGTGGACGTCACGCTCGACAAAGGGGCACACGACGCGCTCGGCCCGGCACAGATCGTCCTCGACTGACCCTCTCGCCTTCCTGACCACCTTGCCTGATTGACGGGAGCCCCCCTCCGAAACCGACGCCGACGGCGATGGGTTCAGCGGTCGACGATCCCGACCCCGTCTTCGATTGAGAGCTCCGTTCCGAACGGCTTCGAGAGGGCGGCGAACCGAGCGAGGATCTCCTCGGCGCGGTCGCCGCTCGCGAGCGCCGGCGTTCCGCGCCGCGGAAGCGCCCGATCTTGACCGAGCGAACACGGATACAGCCGCAGCGACGCCAATTCGCCGTCCTCGAACTCACAGACCGGAACGATCGTCTCCCAGTACCCGTCTCGGGCGAGGCTCCCTTTCGGGTTCCCGTTCGCGTCGCGGTAGCGCGAGCGGAACAGCGCCGCCGGATCGGTCGCGTCGTCGACGCCGTAGTAGTCGTAGCTCTCCGCGGGCAGCCGTTCGATGGTCTCGGTCTGGTACGCGAAGTTGCCGAGCGAGTAGAGCATCGGCCGCCCGCGATACATCTCCATCCCGCGCAGGACGTGCGGACCGGTCCCGACGAAGAGGTCCGCTCCGGCGTCGATGCAGTCTCGCGCGAACGACCGCACGTATTCGGGGGTCTCGTCGGTGTTCCGCACGCCGCCGGGTGCCTGATGCCCGTGCAGGCTCGCGATCGCGTAGTCCGCTCGCTCCGCCGCGACCGCAACTGAATCGAGGTACGCCTGCCGGTCGTCCGCGAGGGGCTCAAACCGGACGCTCGGCAGGTCTCCGTCGTCGACCTCCTCGAAGAACGCGTGGAGGAACCGCTCGTAGGGACGCTCCTTCCAGTCGGGGTCCTCGCGAACCAGCCACGTCTCGTGGAGGTCGTCGAGGCCGAGTTCTGTGCGCAACTCCCGAAGACGGGCGAGCCCGTCGGCGGACGCCCCGTGTATCCAGCGGAGATGCAGGGGGTTGATCCCGGTCCGCCCGGGGTGATCGGCCGAGGCGGGACCCGCCTCGCTTCCCGGTGCGATGCTGGCGTTCGCGGCCACCAACCCGACTCGGCCGCCGGGGGTGTCGACGTATGCCGGCCGGCGGGCGTCTGCGAGCGACTCCCCCATCCCGGCGAACGGCAGTTCGCGCTCCCGGAGGGCGTCCATCGTCGACCGCATTCCGTGTCGACCGTAATCGAACGAGTGGTTCGACGCGGTCGCGAACAGGTCGAACCCGAACGCGTCCAGCTCGTCGAGCACGAACGGCTCGGCCCGCATCAGGATGCCGGCCAGCGGACTGAGGTACTGGTACTGCGACGGAACGGGCGGTAGCGGCGTGGCGGCGGCGTCCCGCTCGGGCAGAACGACTTCGAGGTTCGCCACCGCGGCGTCGGCACCGTCAATGACGCCGTGGAGGTCGTCGATCCGCCGATCCGATTCCGCGTAGGGAGTGAGTCGTCGCGTGACGATCGCGTCGCCGGCGGCCGCGATCGTGCACGATGACCTCGATTCGCTCGTACTGCCTCGTTCGCTCATACCGCCCGCTCGACGCCGCCCACCAAGACGTTTTCGCGCCCGATCGCGTGAGATCCGATACTCGTGGGGCCCGATCGCGTAGGCTTATCTCCCGCGGGCGTCACCGGTGCGCATGGTTCATCACGACTCACGACACCAGCGCGGGGTCGACGGTCACCTCATCCGCGGCGGCACGAGCAAGGGCTTCTTCGCGTCGAGTTCGATCCTCCCCGAGGACCCGACGGCGCGCAACGAGTTCGTTCTCGAACTGTTCGGCTCGCCGGACCCGCTTCAGGTCGACGGGCTGGGCGGGTCACACACGCACACGAGCAAGCTCATGCTCGTCGACGCGGCCGACCGCGTCGACGCGGACCTGCGATACCGGTACGCGCAGGTCGGCATCGAAAACGCGACCGTCGACTGGGACGGCAACTGCGGGAACCTCGCGAGCGCCGTCGGCGTCTACGGGATCCTTGAGGGGCTCGTTGAGGCGACCGATCCGAGCACGACGGTACGGATCTACAGCGAGAACACGGACTCGCTGCTCGAACAGGACGTGCCCGTCGTCGACGGGGAGCCGACGCCGTACGGCTCCTGTCAGATCGACGGCGTCCCCGGGTCCGGCGCGCGGATCCCCACGCGGTACCTCGACCCCGGTGGCGGGATGCTCGGCGCCACGCTTCCGACCGGAAACCCGACCGACGAACTCGCCGTTGACGGGGAGACGTACACGGTCTCCATCGTCGACGCGACGAACGTGACGGTGTTCCTGCGCGCCGCGGACCTCGGGCTCGACGGGACCGAATCGCCCGCGACCCTCGCGGAGCGGGACGGCCTCCTCGACCGGCTCGAACGGATCCGCGGCGCGGCGTGCGTGAAACTCGGTCTCGTCGACGACCCGGCGGACGCGATCGACGAGCGACCGACCATACCGTTCATCGCCGTCGTCGCCCCGCCGACGGGGTATGCGACGACTGTCGGCTCGACGGTCGAGGCGGACGACGTCGACGTCGTCGCGCGAATGGTCTCGACCGGCCACCCGCATCACGCCTACGCGACCACCGGGGCCATGTGTCTCGCCGCTGCGACACGGGTGCCGGGAACGGTCACCGAGGCGGTCGCTCGCGGGTCGGGCGAGGCGGTGCGGATCGGCCACCCGAAAGGGACGATCCGGATCGGTGTCGAGACCGGGGCCGCCGACGGCGACGGATCGCGGCCGATCGACGCTGTCTCTATCGACCGAACTGCGCGGCTCCTGATGAGTGGCACGGCGTTCGCTCGGGATCTCGATCGGGTGTAGCCGGGTCTATCTGGGTCTATCCAGATCTATCCGGGTCCGTCGTCGCAAAAATATCGGCCGTGGCGGCCTCTGATCTGACCGCCCCGGTTCGTTCAGTCGAAGATCGACTCGACGAGTGCGCCGTCGTCGACGACGACTTCGCCGTCGAGTCGGACGGTCGGCGTCCGGACGACGCCGTCGAGGTGGATGTCGCTTTTAAGCGTGCCTCCGAGCGACTCGTTGTCGCCGACCGCGAAGTGGACCGTCCCCGCCTTCTTTTTGTCCTCAGCGAGGTTGCCGATGAGCTTCGCTTCGGGGTTGGTTCCGATCGCGAACTCCGCGATGTTGCCGGCGTTCTCGTCGTTCTCGTCGATGATGCGCCGGAGTTCGTCGGCGTCGTCGCCGCCGGTGACGTCGGTGACGAAGCCGTCTTCGACTTCGAGGGTGATCGGCTCGTCGACCTGTCCCAGGTTGTCCATTGAGACGTCGATAACGATCTCACCGTTCGCGGTTCCCTCTGCCGGGTGGGTGGGCGACTCTCCCGGCGGGAGCGTCGCGAAGCCGTAGTTCTCGTGGTAGTAGCCGTCCAGCGAGAACGCCGAGCAGCCCTCCAGGCTGAAGGTGATGTCCGTGCCCTTGTCGCTCGTGACGTGGGCCTCGGTGGCCGCGTCGAGCACGTCGCGGACCGCCTCGGTCCGTCGGCGGAGCTCCTCGAAGTCGACGCTCATCCCGCCTTCGACCATCATGTCCTCGGTGACGCTCCGGAGGATTCCGAACCGAGTGCCGGCCTCCGCGGCCGCCAGTCGCGATCGCGTGTGGGTGATCGCGTGGCTCGTGCAGGTGAACGCGACGTCCGCGGCGGCCATGGCCTCTGCAACCGTTGTCGGGGGCTCGTTGCCGTGACTGTCGAGAAGGGGCATCGTCATCGTAATCGCCTCGCCGCCCGCTCCCGCCGCGGCTCGGGCGATGCTCCGCGCGACTCGCTCTTTTCTCGCGTCTGCGATAACGAGGACCTCCTCGCCGGGCTGGACGTCGAGACAATCCTCGACGATACCCCGTGCTGCCGCCGCCATTTCGACGTCTAACATTATGATCAGATCGATCGATCATTGGGGAATACATAAACACGTCGGTGCGATTCGATCACATGTCTCGATCTTGTGAGATTCGCGGCCGGCTCCCGAATTCAGCGTATTGAGTGCCGGATTGCGGCAGGGGCCCGCCCGACCGGTTCAGGAACGTATTAGTAGCCCGCTGTGTGTTGTCGGAACATGGATTCCATCCAAGAGATGAAAGGAGCGAGTATCGTCGTCGACACCTGCGCCGCGATCGAAGCCGGCGAGGACGTGCTGGTCGTCACCGACTGGCAGGTTGCGGACGTCGCCGAGCGCGTCGCTGCGGCGGCCAACGAACGGGACGCCAACGTGACGATGACGATGATGGACCCTCGCGAGTACGACGGCAACGAGCCCGAGGACACGGTCGCGGCCGCGATGATGGAAGCCGACGTAATCATCACGCCGGTCCACCGGTCGATCACTCACTCCAGCGCGACCGCCGAGGCGAAGGAGAACGGCGCGCGCGTCATCAGCATGGTGAAGTTCACCGACGAACAGCTCATTCGCGGCGGGCTGTACGCCGACTACGAAGGGATGCGTCCGCACTGCGAGGAGATGGCACGGAAGTTCTCCGAGGCGAGCGAGGCGCGCGTCACGTCCCCGCAGGGGACGGACGTCACCGTCGATCTTGAGGGTCGAGACGGCAACTCACACCCCGGGATCGCGGACGAAGCGGGCGAGTTCACCGCGCTGGTGCACATCGAGGCGAACATCTCTCCGGTCGAGGGCGGCACCAACGGGACCGTCGTCTTCGACGGTGCGATCCCGAACCTCGATATCGGCGTCCTCGAGGAGCCGGTTCGGATGGAGATCGAAGACGGCGCGGTCACCTCGGTCGAAGGGGGCAAGGAAGCGAAGAAGATCGCGCGCGTCTGGGCCGAACACGACGACCCGGCCGTCTACAACATCGCCCAGCTCGCGGTCGGCATGAACCCCGAGTGTCCCGATTTCAACGGTTGGTTCTCGAACGACCACGGCCGCTACGGTAACGTCCACTTCGGGATCGGCACCAGCAGCAACCTCGGCGGCACCACCCGTGCACCCGTTCACTTCGACGCGATGATGGCCGAGCCGACACTCGAACTCGACGGCGAAGTCGTCGTCAAGGACGGGGAGTTCACTTTCTTCTGATCTGCTCGGTATCGCTTCACAATATCTTCTGTGTCTTTTTATGCCGTTTATAATTGGAATATCGATTATTCGCGGCGATCCATAGCGTGTCTATAAATAAACTTGATTTCTCAATAGAGTCGTATACCAAAAGATTCAAATAGGGTTCTGACTTTCTTTACGTTTGTATGGGAGACAATAACGATCGATCGTCTGCTACCCGTCGTGACTACATCAAGTACACCGGTGCCGCATCGGCAGCGGCGATGACCGGCCTCGCCGGCTGTTCGGGCGGGGGCGATGGAGAGTACCCCGATGGGGACATTACGTACATCATCCCCTTCTCGGAGGGTGGCGGAACCGACACGTACGCCCGCCAGTTCATCAGCCACATGGCGGACGAACTCGGTACGAACATCGCGATCGAGAACGTCCCCGGTGCGGCGTCGCTTCGCGGTACCGGCCAGCTGTACAACGCCGATCCCGACGGCTACACGATCGGTGGGTTCAACCCGCCGTCCACGCCGGTCTCGGCCATGGTCAACCCGCCGGAGTTCGACATGACCGAACTCGAGGGAATCGGGACGTACGCGCGGACGCCGTTCGTCGTCGTCGCGAACCCCAGCTACGAGATTGAGGGCTTCGAAGATATGATCAGTCGCTACGCCAGCGGCGAGCTCGAAATCTTCTCGGGCAAGGAACGCGGCGGCGTCGACCACGTGCTGGCGCTCCTGATGAAGGGGAACGATAGCTACGACCTCCAGTGGGACCGATACGTCGGCTACGACGGGACCGGCCCGGCCGTTCAGGCGACGATCTCCGACGAAGTGCCTGTCTCGATCGCCACCGACACTGGCGCCGCTGGCGCGGCCGAAGACGGCCGTATCGACGTCCTTGCGTGCCTGTCGAGCCAGGGCTCCGCAGTGTTCCCGGACGTTCCGAGTACCACCGACCTCGGCTACGACAACATCGACTTCCTCGGACAGCTCGTCCGCGGCGTCTTCGCTCCGGCAGGGACCTCCGAAGACCAGATCGAGGTGCTGACTGGAGCCCTCGAAGCGGCCCTCCAGACCGACGAGGTCCAGAGCTGGTCCGACGAGACCGGTAACGTCGTCGAGTACGGCGGTCCCGAGAGCGCCTCCAACGCCGTCGCCGACGCGTTCGAACAGATCCCCGAACAGGTCGACCTCGAAGCGGTCCAAGAAGCCGCGGACGAGTAGAGCACCGCTTTCCCACCACGGGTTTGTTATCCGCCGCACCATCAGCCGAGACCATGTGTATTAATACCATCCAAACTCCAGTACCACGCAAGCATGTCACGTAAATCGCTGTATCGACGGCTGTCCGAACGGTTCGATCAGGAACGCGTCCTCCTGATCGTGCTCATCCTCGGGTCGGGCTTTGCGCTCGTCGAGACGTTTCGCTTCGACATCAGTGCGGCCGCGCGTTTCCCGCGACTGACGGGATCGGTCGTGTTCGTCGGTGCGCTCTTGATCTTCTTCTCGAAGTACCTCCCCGAGGGGCTTCGAGCAGTCGTGGAGGAGTCGGCAGGCGTCTTCGAGGCCGACGAGGAGTTCGAGAAGCGCCAGCAGGGGGCCGAAGAGAAGCAACAAGCGGGGGCCGACAAAGTCGAGTCCGACCGGAACGAGTTCTCCACTGTCGGACGTCCGATCCACGACTCGGTGTTTACGGCCGTCGTCATCACTGGATACGCCGCGGTCGGCTTCGCGGTCGGTATCCTCTGGGCGACGCCGCTGTTCGTCGCCGCGTACGGGTACTGGTTCAAACAGCCGTGGTACCTCACCGGCGTGCTCGCCGTCATCGGCTTCGCGATAGCGTTCGGCTTCATGTCGGTGCTCGGCGTCCCGCTTGACCGCGGTGAACTATTCCTCACCAGCGGGGTGTTCTAGATGGCTTTCGCCGCCTTCTCGGAGGCGCTTTCGATCGTCTTCACCTGGCCGACGCCGCTCTGGGTGGTCATCGGGCTGACGCTCGGCATGATCGCCGGTGCCCTCCCAGGGATCGGATCCTCGCTCGGGATGGCAATCATCTTGCCCCTGACGCTCCCGTTGGGCCCGATCAACGCGATCATCCTGCTCGTCAGCATGTACAGCGGCGCGATGTACGGCGGCAGTATCTCCGCCATCCTCGTGAACGTGCCGGGGACCGGTGGAGCCGCTGCGACGACGTTCGATGGCTATCCAATGGCGAAGCAGGGACGTGCCATCGACGCGCTCTCGATGTCCGCGACCGCGTCCGCGGTCGGCGGGTTCCTCTCCGTGATCACGCTGCTGCTCATCTCGCCGATCCTGATCGAGGCCGTGTTGCTGTTCGGCTCGCCCGAGTACTTCCTGATGGCGATCCTCGGGCTCTCGATGATCACCATCGTCGCCGACGGCTCCATGGTCAAGGGGCTCGTCGCCGGCGCGGCCGGGCTGCTGATCACGACGATCGGTATCGCCCCGAACTCCCCGGAACTCCGGTACACCTACGGGAGCCTCGGGCTCTACGACGGCATCGACTTCATCGCGGCGCTCATCGGGATGTTCGCGATCGCCGAGATGCTGAAGCTCGCCGGCCAAGAGGGCGGGATCGCGGACGGCGATATCGATCTGACCGGAAGCACGCTCTCCGGGGTCAAGGAGACGCTTTCGCACCCCGGGACGATCATCAAATCCGGCTACATCGGCATGTTCATCGGTGCGATTCCGGGCGCCGGCGCGACCGTCTCGAACTTCCTCGCGTACGGCGAGTCAATGCGGAGCTCCGACGACCCCGGCTCGTTCGGTAACGGCAACCCCCTCGGCGTTATCTCCAGTGAGGCGTCGAACAACGGCACCATCGGCGGGTCGCTGATTCCGACCATCTCGTTCGGGATCCCCGGCAGCGGTTCGACCGCCGTGCTGCTCGGCGGTCTGTTGATGCACGGACTGCGCCCCGGCCCGCAGCTGTTCGAGACCGACCTGCACATCACCTACGCGTTTCTGATCGCGCTCCTGATCGGGAACATCTTCATCATCCTGATCGGCGTGCTCGTCGTGACTCGCCTAGCCAAACTCACCCTGATCGACACCCACATCATCATCCCGATGATCCTCGTGTTGTCGATGGTCGGTGGCTACACGCTTCGATCCAACTGGGTCGACGTGATCACCGTCCTCCTGCTCGGGTTCTTCGGGTACATCATGGTGCGGAAGGACTATTCGATCATCGCGTTCGTGCTCGGGGTCGTCTTGGGACCGATCGCCGAGGAGAACCTCATGCGATCGCTTCAGATCTCCGGAGGCTCCTACGACATCTTCGTGACCGAGCCGCTGTCGCTGCTCATCACGGCGGCGATCGTCCTGATCCTCGTCGGACCGTACGTTAAGCCCGCGCTCGAAAAACGGCTCGCGTAGCCCCACTTCGAGCGCGTTTCGTCGATTCGTCCGAGCGCTATTTTCCACAGCCGTCCGGGCGCTGTTTTCCACCGTCCCTACCGAAATTCCGACACGAAATTCTCACACGCAACGCCGGGGACGATCTCGTCAGCTGTGAGAGACGACCGTCCCCTCGTCGATCACGGTTTCCCCGTCGAGACGGAGGGTCGCTGACCGGCAGATCCCGTCGAGGTGCAGCGGCGCCGGCCTCCCCGCGTCGACCCCCGGAGTGCCGGTCAGGGTCGGCCAGGCGGTGACGTCGCCGAGGCCGACGTGGGCCGTGCCGCGGAGCTTCTTGTCGTTGGTCGCAACGCCGGTGGGTCGCGTCTGGGGATTCATACCGAAGCCGAACTCGCCGACTGATCGACACCCGCCTGCGTGTTCGTCCAACGTCCTCGCGAGTCGGTCGGCCTCGCTCCCGCCGTCGATCCCGACCACCCGTCCGTCCGTGACGGTCAGTTCTATCGGCGTGTCGACGCGACCGATGCGGCTCATCGACGTGTCGACGACGATCGTTCCCGCCGCGGAACCCGGTACGGGGGTGAGGTCGGTCTCACCGGTCGGGAAGGCGGTGTGACCGTGTTGGGCGGCCGCGTCTCCGTGGCTCTTGCGGGCCGTGATACCGGCCACCGAGGCCGTCACGTCCGTTCCGTTCGGCGTGGTGAGCCGGAGTTCGTCGGCCGCGGTCAGTCGATCGGCGACCCACTCGACGTCTCGGCGCATCTGACGGACCGCTTGGGGGTCGAGATGCGCCGCCGCCGTCCCGCCGGTCAGCGCGTCGACCGTCACATAGACTTTCAGGTGCCGGCCGCCGTTCCGAATGAATTCGAGTATTTCCGGCGGGAATCCGGCGGATATCCCGCAGTTGACGACGACGTCGGCCCGATCGATCGCCCCCGCGACGATCGGCCGGAGCGGGTGGCTCCGGACGTCGTTCGGGATCAGCGTGAGCGTCGTCACGTCGGCTCCGACGGCAGTCAACGCGGACCACAGCGCCGTCACCACCGCCCTATCGGTCGAAGTCGGTGCCAGTAGCGCCACCTGGTCATCGGCGTGTACGTTCGTCTCCGCCAGCCACGTCACCGCCGGGATGAGTTCGGGGACCCGTCCGTCGTTCATGTCCGAACAGTTGACGCGCCAGGGAATAACCGTATCTACGGTGAGGCGGAAGCGATCAGTTCAGAGGGGATCGTCGTTCCATCGAACCCGCGTTGTCACACGACGAGGGGCCAGTAGAACAGCCACGACAACACGATCACGAGTCCCCCGTGGACCATGGTCACGAGCCCGAAGGCGAACACGTCACCGAGCCCGAGCGGCCCCTTGTCGTACGAGAGCAGCACCGACGTCGTGTTGAACGGGAAGAACGTCGTCGAGCCGACAACGATGAGCACCGACAGCGCGAGGTACAGCTCGTTGAGGCCGAGGACGCTCGCGAACTCCATGATGATCGGCAGGGTGACGACGATCGCGGCCGACGCGGTCGAGAACCACAAGCGGATGAAGACGGCGAGCGCGAGGAGGGTCGCGATCACCAGCCACGGCGCCATCGCGCCGAACGGAACGACCGCGATGAGCGTCTCGACGACGTAATCGAGGGTTCCCGTCGCCTCCATCGCGTCGAGGATGGAGAACATCGCCCCGATGAGAAAGAGGATCCCCCAGCTGACGTCGGCGATTAGGTCGCGGTCGACGATACCCACCCCGGGGACCGAGAGCACCGCGACGGCCGCGGCCGCCGGGACGATCGTCGGAATCCCGGCGAAGGAGCCGGCGATCCACGCCACGACCGCACCTAGCGTGACGAGGGTGACGATTCGCTGATCCCGCGTCAGCGTGATCTCGCCGTCGGTTGGGCCGTCGTCTCCGTTCACGCCGAACACGTCGTCGACCCCGTCCTCGGTGTTGCCGCCGTCCGTCCGGGCCTCTCCGTCGTCCGCCGCCGTGAGCGTCAGGTCGTCGTCGACGCCGTACACGATGAGGGCGCTGACCGTCGACAGCCAGAACAGCAGGGCCATCGGGGGGATCATGTACACGGCCCACTGGACCCACGTGATCGTGCGGACGGACTCGTTGATCAGCTGTGAGGTGATGATCGCCATCCCGCCGCCCGTCATCAGCATCATCGACCCGATCGGGTTGATGTGGCCGAGCACGATGAAGGAGGCCTTGCGAAACGCGCCGTCGTCCGGGAGCCCGTACGCGTCGGTCATCTGATTGACGACGGGGATGAACGTCACCGCCCGCGCGACTGCCGACGGCATCAAAAGCGATAGCCCGACCATGTGCGTCGACAGCGAGCGCACGGTCGTCCGCGGCGTGCTCTGCGTCGAGAGCATCCGGCTCGCGACGATCTTTCCCAGACCGACCTTGGAGATCGCTCCACCGAGAAGTAACAGCAACAGCAGGAAAAACACGAGCGTCGACGCGAATCCGCTGACCGCGTCCTCAAACGCCGGAACGAGCCCGAGGGCGAACAACAAAATCGGAGCCAGGGTGCTCGACACGACGTACGGGACGGCCTCCGTCAGCCACAACACGAGTGCGAAGAGAAAGACGGCGAGCACGAGCTGCATCTCGCGTTCGAGGCCACCGAGCGGCGGCGCGAGGGTGCCCCCCACGAGGATGGCGAGAGAGATCCAGATCCCCGCAACGCCGAAGCTCGGGAGGGGTAAATTGCCGATGGCAGCGCGCAATCCGCCCTGAGAGGCAGGCATATTCTCTTACCAACGCAGGTGCGCCTGAAAAACACCACGGAGCAAGCAAACCAGGTATGCGCGTGGGGCGAGACCGGCTTGGGCCAGTTACCCGCGGCGTCCCACTGAAAGCTATAAGGGTGCTCGTCACAGAGACGTTGGCAACCATGACAATTGTCGCCGGAGTCGAGCGGATCGATCGAGAGAGCACCGCCGTGATCGAGGGGCAAAAGCACGCCGAAGCGTTCGGAGAGGATCTCCACGTCGTCCACGTGTTGAGCCAGTCTGCGTTTCGGGACCTCGAACAGGACAGTCTCAGCGACACGGGCAAAACCGTCCCTGTCGACGAGATTCGGGCGTACGCCAAAGAGATAGCCGACGGCGTCGCGAGTCGGACGACCGACGATTACGAAGCCGTCGGTCTCGTCGGCGACGCGAGCGACGAACTCATTCGGTACGCGGAAGAGCAGGACGCGAGCTACATCTGCGTCGGCGGTCGCCGCCGGTCTGCGGTCGGCAAGGCGCTGTTCGGCAGCGTCACCCAAGACGTCTTGATGAACGCAGACTGTCCGGTCGTCACGCACGTTCGGCCGGAGAAGAAGGAATGACGAGTGGCGCGCCGCGCGCGCTCGTCGACCAGGACGTGAAGCCGCGCGACGTGCTCGAGCGTGCGGTCGGCGATGCCCTCGCACTCGAAGTCGGCGTCGACCCGACGGAGGAGGCGCTGATCGACGCGCTCGACGGCGTCGAGGTCCTCTTTACCACGTCTCGGCTGCCGGTCACCCGAAGGGTGCTCGCGAACGCGGACTCGCTGCGGCTCGTGGCGAAGATCGGAACGGGGATCGACACCATCGACCTCGATGCCGCCGCCGAACACGGCGTCGCCGTCGTGTACACCCCGGGAATGAACGCGCTCTCGGTCGCCGAGCACGCGCTGACGCTGCTGTTGGCCGTCAAGCGGAACGTCCTGATGGGCCAGCGCGCGCTGGAGGCGGGCAAGTGGCGCGACGAGGTGCCGAACGCGCGCCCGGTCGCGGGTACATCAGTCGGCATCGTCGGCTTCGGGAACGTCGGATCGCGGCTGGCGGGGTTGCTCGACGGGTTCAACGTCGACGTGTACGCGCACGACCCGTACGTCCACGAGATCGACGCCCAGATCACGGGTGCAACGCTCACGGACCTCGAAACGGTTCTTTCGGAGCCTGAAGCCGTCGTCGTCACCGCGGAGCACACCGCAGAGACCCGCGGGATGATCGACGCGGACGCGCTCGCGACGATGGCCGACGACGCGGTCCTCGTCAACACCGCACGCGGGCCGATCGTCGACACCGAGGCGCTGATCGCCGCGCTGCGTGACGACACGATCGCGGGTGCCGGGCTCGACGTCTTCGAGACGGAACCGCTGCCGGCCGACTCGCCGCTTCACGAGTTCGACAACGTGGTCGTGACACCACACATCGCGGCGTCATCGGTCCGAGCGCGCTCGGCGATACTCGAAACGCTCGTCGAGTGCACCTTCGAGATCATGGACGGCGGCACGCCGACGGAGCGATTCGTCGCGGTCCCGCCGTCCGAGAACTGACGGGCGCAGCGCGGCGGATTCACCCTACGATTTTAAGTCCATCTCGTCGTTCGGTAGGGTATGGTACGCAAATACGACCCGGAGAAAATCCCGTCGGTGTACAACCTCGCTGACGCGCCTATCGCGAAAGAGGGGCCCGGGTTCGAGCAGGTCGTCTTCCGAGGCGTCGACCAGATGGTCGGCATGACGACGATCGGACCGGACAGAGAGGACAAGCCGCAACACAGCCACCCGTGGGAGCAGACGACGATCGTCATCGAGGGTGAGGTCGACTTCCTCGTCGACGGCGAGCGCGTCTCGCTCGGTACCCACGACGCGGTGGAGATCCCATCGGACGTCCCGCACGCGTCCCGCGCCGTCGCTTCGGAACCGGCGCGCCTGCTCGCTTTCTGGCCTCTTCGGGAGGACCGACTCGACGCGACTGACTACCAGGAGGAGTTCGATGTCTAACTGCGCCGCGACGGGTCGAGCGAGGATCGAGGTGAGACACGCATGGACCTAACCGGAAAAACCGCCCTTGTCACCGGATCGAGTCGGAACATCGGCCGATCGACGGCGATTCGGCTCGCGGAGGCCGGGGCAGATGTGGGAATCACGGCCCGTACTGACGAGGAGGGCTGTGCGGAGACCGCCCGTCTCGTTCGCGAAACCGGTAGCGAGGCCGCGGTCGCACTCGCCGACATCGGCGATCCGGACGCTATCCAGTCGATGGTGGATGCGATCCGCGATCAGCTCGGTCCGATCGACGTGCTCGTGAACAACGCGACCTACCGCCCGTCGAAGCCGTTTCTCGACGTGGAGACCGAGGACCTTGACCGCGTGCTCGCCGTCAACTTCAGGGGCGTGTTCCAGACGACACAGGCGGTCGTCCCGGACATGACCGATCGCGGCGGCGGCTCGATCGTGAACCTGATCGGCGCGATGGTGTATCTCGGCAAGCACGGCCACGCCCACTCGTACGGCTCAAAGCTCGGGCTTGAGGGACAGATACGACAGTTGGCAACTGAACTCGGCGCCGACGGGATCCGTATCAACGGCGTCTCGCCCGGGCTCATCGACGTCGATCGAACGCGAACCGAAGAGTGGGATCGGATCGAGCGAGAAGTGATTCGATCGACCCCGCTCGGGCGGCTCGGGGACGTCGAGGAAGTGGCCGACGCCTGCTGTTTCCTCGCGTCGGACGCCGCGTCGTTCGTGACCGGGCAGGTGTTACACGTCAACGGCGGGACCTACCCGACGCCGACGCTGGTCCCGGAGTCGTAGTTCCCGCGAACGCTATTCGGCGTTCACAGCAGACGCGAGCTCCACCCGCCGTCGACGGGCAACACCGATCCGGTGATGTACGAGGCAGCCGGTGAGGAGACGAACGCGACCGCCTTCCCGAACTCCTCGGTTGTCCCCATCTCCGGCAGCGGGAGTTCCGCGACGCGGAGTTCGCGCACTTCCGCCTCCGTCAGTCCCTCGCGTTCGGCGCGTGCAGCGATCTTCGACTCGATCCGGTCGGAGAGCACCCCTCGGGGGGCGACACAGTTCGATCGGACTCCGTTTTTCCCTTCCTCGTTGGCGAGCGTTTTCGAGAGACCGTAGATGCCCGGTCGAAACACGTTTCCGAGGGTCCCGTGCGCAGTCGGCTCCGCCGCGGAAGCGGCGACGAGGTGTGTGATCGCGCCGCCGCCGTCGCGGAGCGCGGGCAGGGCGGCCTTACACTGCACCACCGTGCTTCGGAGCACGTCGTTGTACCCGCCGTCGAACGCTTCCAGAGAAGTGTCCTCGAAAGAGGCGTTGTTCGGGCCGCCGTGGTTGGTCACCAGCACGTCCAGTCCACCGAACTCCTCAATGGCCGCCGCGATACCCGACTCGATCGCGTCGGCGTCAGCGAGATCCATCTCGACGGTGAAGACCGCGTCGTCGTCACAGCCGGTCTCTTCGAGTATCGTCTCGCGGGCCTCAGCGAGATTGTCTGCACTCCGGGAAGCGATCGCAACGTTTGCCCCCTCTGCGGCGAACTGGGTCGCTGCGCCGAGTCCGAGCCCTTTGCTTGCCGCGGCGACGAACACAGACGCTCCGCTGAGTTCTAACTCCATGCGTTGATGTCTCATTGGGGGGAGGTAACGTTTCCGCTCACGGTCGGACTGGTGTCACGTGCCTATCGGAGTACTGTAAGCACATACGCCGGTCGAGGGTGGGCGAATACACCGATCGAGGCGCTATCGGCGCGCCGCTTTCACTTCCTCCCGGATGTCGTCGACGAACGGTTCGAACTCGGGATTCCCGCCTTCACGGACCCACCGGTATGTGACGATCCCGTCCGCGTCAATCACGAAGATGCTCCGCTGTGCGGACTCGATCGAACCGTACATATCCGGATACACGACGTCGTACGTGCGGGTGACCTCGTGACTCCAGTCCGAGAGCATCGGCACGTCGAACCCCTCCTGTTCTATCCAGACGTTCTGGGCGAATGGGAGATCGACGCTGACGCCGTACACCGACGCGTCGAGGGCCTCGAAGGAACCCAGTTCGCTCCCGAATGTGCACATTTCCTCGGTGCAGCCGCCGGTGAACGCCCCCGGAACGAACGCGAGCACGATCGGACCGTCGCCTATCGCCTCCGACAGTGTGAACTCGGAAACGTCGTCGTAGCCGTCTCCGCCAGCCAGCGGGACAGTGAAATCGGGTGCGCGATCGCCTTCTGAAACCATGCGTGATCGTCTCGCGGACAGCGACCTAACGCTGACGGGTCGTCGACGGGCACGACGATTATACTACAAATTTTGATATTTCTGCATATTTATATGATATATTATACTTACTAGGCTCTGTTGATATCCTTGAGTGGTGATATGTTTTGGAGTGCGTGCTGACTATAGAGTATAGATTCAGGAATCGACGACGTGGTGGTCAAGCCGTTTAGCTACGTACAGTACGAGGAAAACGGAACGACCGGGAATCATCAGCAAATGACTAGTTCTACCTTCGGACCAAGTACCAT
>Ga0208135_100228_pt1 | contig 42974 bp, 36 predicted proteins | sample AntDeeMetag02WF5_FD_184757 | JGI IMG/M metagenome (GOLD analysis project Ga0208135, IMG submission 184757) | Saline lake microbial communities from Deep Lake, Antarctica - Antarctic Deep Lake Metagenome 02WF5 (SPAdes) (version 2) | ecosystem: Environmental > Aquatic > Non-marine Saline and...
CCGCCGACAGCGACAGCTCTCCGTCGATCCGTCCGTAATTCTCTCGTCGAGACCGTCAGTACAACCGCTTCGACACAGAACTCAGGCCGCAGAAACAGCTAGCCGAGGATGCTTTGTGAGGTACTGAGGATGCTTTGAAAGAAAATCTCGATGAAGTTGGTCTCACCCTGCCCTCAAATGGGCTGAACGGAAACATTCCTGATGAGGGGGAGGGAACTCGTATTAAGGTTCCAGCGAGTTGGATCAGCCGCTACCACGGTCTGTCAGCACACGCTGCTCGGAACGAGTTGCTACAATTTGCACGTCAAGTCTCTCCATCGCAGATATATCTTATTCATGGTGAGCAAGATCAACAGGAAAAAATGGCCAGCCACCTTGCGGGAAATCTTGATTCTGTATCTACAATCCAGTTAACTGGAATGATGAATCCGATATCCGTTAGTCCCGAACTTCCTGATGAGCAAGTCGTTGGGGACCGACCTGCAAAACGGATTCTGGACGAACGTGGTGGTGATATTGAGGTTAGCGATCAGAGTCACTTCAATTCTGATGCAGTCCACGGAACACTATCGGAATTCAGTGACCAAATCGAAGCACTAGAATTAGCTCTTCGTTCGCTTAGTGGTCAATTGGCTGTTGAACGACATGATAGTGGCTTCTCGGAAGAAGATATCCGACGAATTGTTCGGGACGAAATGAATGATATCGTTCGCGAGGCAGTCAAAGAGAACCAGTCTGAGTGAACTCCCCTTCCTACTCGGCAGCTGATGCCGCTTCCTTGAGGCAGATGCTTGGTATCCTGTTTTTCAGCCAAATTTTAAGTTTGGGAATGTTGGCTATTTACTGGGGACTTAGAAGCTCTGCTGAAATCCTTAGTGCGTTCGTTCACGACACTGACGGAAACAGTTTCGTGAATTCGCCCTTGCATGTACTGTCTACGATCTCGACTGCGCCCTCTAACGATCAATACGTAGCTATACTGGCCATTCGCTGGGTAGTCATAAAAGGAATATACGAAACCGTTCTATGATATTGCTGAAAATCCCGCTATCGAACTAAACCGCCATCTCAGAGAGATCAAAGAGAGCGGACTGACAGACGTTTCTCAAACTCTTGGTCAGTCTTCTCTCGAATTTCTCGGCGTACCTCTTCTTGATCAGATAAAATCCCAAACTCGTCTTCAAACGAATCGAATCCAAGCGTCGTTAGAATGTCCAATAACAACTCAATCCGCCGATCTTGCAGTGACTCATAGGTCCAGAAGGAATTGAAATATGCTACTACATCGGGGTCCACTTTCGAAATGTCACCACCATTGTGCTGCTCACGGAGTTTGTCGAGAGGTTCGCGATCGACGTTGCCATATTCGGCCGTGAAATACCGATTGGGGTAGATACTCGCGAAACCGTCGATCTCGGAGTAGTACTGCGTCATCTTCTCGGCGAGTGGCCGGTTACTCGCCCCGATATTATCGGTATCACGGAGCAGGAGGAAGTTCCCGATATCGTCGATGAACCCCTGTGTGATGAACTCCGAGATGTTGTCTTTCAGTCGCTCCTCCTCTTCATCGAGATCCGAGCGCTGTACCAGTTCGATGTAGCGTTCGATCTCTGACGCGATCTCGATATCTGGCTCCGAATCGAGTTTGAAGAATTCGCGAAGCCATGTTGGGTCTTCTGGGTCGCTAACGGGAGTCTGCGGTAGGACATGTTCGAGATGGATGTTCCCCATGTTCAGATCCCGCTCGACGGCACGACCACCGTCGTCGAAGTGATCTTGGGCGATCTTCCCGAAGAGCAGTCGAGCCGTTCCAGTACTCCAAGACTGAGTCTGAACGACCGTATCGATGAACCGGTCGCCAAACAGCGTCGGTGTAGAGGAACGCATCTCGGTGATGAGATACTCTCGAGAAGTCTCGTACACACTGTCTGGAGTGGCGTCCACGGTTGGTGCGAGATTGAACTCCTCGACGGCCTCGATGAACACCTCGCGGAAGATACTCGGTCGTTCAGAAATAAGCAGGCGCCGAAGGTTGAGTTTCTCGATGGTCTCTAATACGCGATAGAACTGTGCTGCATCACGTTCCGATTCGGGATTGGTGTGATAGTAGAGCGCCAGGACGAATGGCCGCCATTGGTCCATCTGTTGGTTATTGAGGCGGACAAGGATTTCTCGGCACTGCTCTCGGTGACTGGCGAGATCAAGGTTCTCAGCAGCGAGCTCCGTGGTTATGATATCTTGATAGTAGTCGACGAGGTCGTGCGCGTGGTCGAGAAAGGCCTTCGCTTCGTCGAGATTCCGGAGGCGCGGGACGACATCCGAGTCGATGTTCCGAGTGTCGAAAGCGTTAGTCAGTTCGGCGCTCGCGTCACCAATCCTGTCGATGCCATCGTCGACGATACTCAGATAGATCGAGAGGTAGTCGTCGATGGCATCACCATCGGTTGCAAACGCCACCACGATGTCTTCCCACTTGTCGACGTACTCGTCTTTCACGTCGGTATCGAAGAAGGCGTTCACGACTGCGGCCCTGATACGGTCGATCTTCGTCAGATCGACGCCACGGTCATTCAAAATCTCGAAGATCTGCATCCGGAAGTCCGATTCCGCCTCTCGAATCAGGTACTCACCGACATGGTAGGAGTTGTAGACGTAATTGAGGATGTTCACAAGCGCTCGCACCGTCTCGTCCGGTGTCTCGGCGTCGGCGACGACGTCGCTGATCTTCTCGTCGTAGAACTCGTAGGCGTTCAACAACCGCCGGTGTGAGCGATATAGTTTGAAGAACGCCCCCGATGAGAGTGAGTCCGTATCTAAGTCCGCGAGTTCATCGTCCGTGGTTCCGAACCGGTCAAGACATTCCGAGACTTGCACTGCGTCGCTGTTGTTTCCGTGAATGCTGAAGTCGGCTTCATTCTTGAGGTAATCCACCTGGGCAGACGGACCCATCATGAGGGCTTTGAAAAATTCAGCGTCGTGTTTGTTCAGCGTGAGCCGGGGCTCACGTTTGCCGAACGATTCCTCCACATAGAGGATATCGGTGATTCGCCCGATCCCGTAGTTCCGAAACTCCGCCAGGGTATCGTCCTCGATAGAATCTGGATCAACATCCTCGAGGTGCTCCATGAGGACGCGCAACAGCAGGTGTGTTGTCGTCAGCCGCTGTTGGCCGTCGATGACCTCGTACACCTGTTTGTCGTCGTTGACCGCGAAGTACATCGAACTAAAGAACACGTCAGATACCTCGCGTCGGTCAGTGACCAGGTTAGCATTAACGAACTGCTCGATGTCCGACCAATACTGTTCGTGGTGGATGTTTTTCCACGAATACAACCGCTGGTACTCTGGTACGTTGAACTTCTGGTCGGTGAGAACTTCCCCTAGAGTCCGTTTCTCCATCTCAAAGTTCTCGGCCGTAATCGGCCGAACTACTTTGCCATCACCTACATTCCGGGTGTCGAGATCTCTACCATCGTAGTCGATGTATTTATCATACAAATCGTCAGCCTTGTCCGACATTATTGTCTGCTGTTTGTAGTCCTTCCATTTACCGTTGTGGGAGGGTTTTCGGGCCGGATCAGGTCCAACCCAAAAGGTTAGCGAGTTCGTGGAGGCTCTCTTTGAGGTTACGCTCGAGTTCCACACCGATGACCTCATTCAGCAGGATTCGCAACGGTTCACGGTTGATTACCGGCAGCTCTTCCGCCAGCAAATTCGATACTCAAACACCTGGTGGACGGATCTCAGCAGATACTGGATTACCTCAGCAACGGTCAAAGATATTGTAGACGACGATTATCCCACAGAAGACGAGTCTGCATTCTCGCTCCGCCAATCTGGGAAGGCGAAGTACCATCTCGTACGGAATGAAACTGGGACGACCGTCTGTGGTCATGAAGCACGTTCAGGCGACACCCGGCAATTTTCCCCAGATACGCTCCCGATGCCAGCGACACTCTGCAATCATTGTTCCAGAGAAGTCAAACGACACCAGATTCCCAGAGAATAGTATCAATCCGGGATGGATCGCTGATCGTGAACAGCTGAAAACGACGGGATCAGACGATTCGCAACATCTGTTTAAACCAGACAGAAGCAGTACAGCACCAGAATATTATGACGTTCCAGTCGTGGTATCTTCGTATGAGTATCCCGATCTTGACCCGATACGGAGTCTCTTGATGCCAGAATCGAGGAGCTGGAAGAGGAGCAAAAACGACAGGAAGAGCGGCACGAAGGAGATGGAAGTATACCCGCGGTCTGGGACAAGGTGGAACCGAAAATTCGACGAGATATCGTGGAGGACTGCCAGAAAAATCTTGACAGCGTGGACGACCAAGACGAGCTTCTCCGAATATTGGCTGAATGGCGCCGTAACGAAAATCGAGAGTGGGAATTCAACAGGAACAGTTCCACGGTAGAGAACGAACGAAACAACATCAAGACGGCTGAAATCCGGACTCGGAAGGAGGAGCTCATAGAACTAATTCTCGAGTCCGAATTCAAGGTCTGTGGCACTGTGAGTCTCTTCAAATGCCAAAAATCGACCGTCGTCGGAGCCGAGGGTTTGTATGGGAATGCCCTGACTGCTTCTAGTCTGGACCCACGAATATCTATTAGACTGACGACAAGAGGGGAGTATGGGTGCATCTGATTGGGCTGGCAGGATGTGTATGCGACTAGAAGATCCCCAAGTTGCTGACCGGCAAGGCACTCAAGGTGCTGTACTACGTCGATCACCCGCGGGACGGTCTCCGAGATCGCTGATCGGAGTGACAACTACCGCAATACGGTCAACCGCATCCTCAAGCGGTTTCGCGACCGCGGTCTCGTCTCTGCCTTCTCTGCTGCTGTGAGTGCGGCTCGACTGGATAGCTCCGTATTGCTCTCTGAGCCGTGCCAACGGTGGCGTGCGATGAATGCGCGCTTCAGCGCGCAGAACGTGCGAGGGACGAGCGATGCGACCACAGGGAGCGAAGCGAGGAGGATGGGGAGGACGCGAGCGAAGCGAGCGTGTGGTCGGACACACAAAAAAGAGCTGTTTCGCCTACTCCTGGGTCCACCACCGGCCGCGTTCGGGGAACCCGAGGCGGCTCCAGCCGGTCACGGCCAGGCTGCATCGCTCGTTGTGCCAGTTCTTCGCCGCGTTCCTGATCCGCACCGTCTCTCCCTCGCTCACTGTTGTCTGGTAGGAGTTCTCCCAGATCGTGAACTTCATCTTCTCGGTCTCATCCGCGATCAGCCCGACCTGGCTGATCGACGGCTGCGAGGGGTCCCACAGTGTGATGATCTCGCCTTCCACGTCCACTTCGCCTGCCTCCACCTCCGGCACATCTGCGATATCGACGATCGTTCCCGACTCGGCCTTTACTTCATCCATCTCCTCGAGAGTTGCGTCGATCATCGACTTTCCGTCTGTCACCTTCTCCGCCAGTCCACGGCTCACTGCTGCCCGGCTTGGACCTCCACGAACCGTCTCCGTGATTCGCACTGATTGTGTGTTGACCGCCGCCAACTGCTCTTGCTCCAGTTCCGAACGGGGATCCACCCGTTCGACCCGCCGCTCTCGGCGCTGCTCAACCACGATCTCACGCGTCCGCTTCTCTCGCCCCTCTTGCGTTCCGAATGTCGCCTTTGCGCTGATCAACTCGAGTTCCTCCTCTCGAGCCCGAATTCGTTCTTCCTGTGCCAGTGGCAGGTGTCCGAACTCGTTCCCTTCGCGTCCAACCACCGTCTCCGGGTGGTTCGTCTCGACTTTCGTATTGATCTCCTGATCAACCGACGCCGCGAACTCCGGCGTTTCGTCCACGACATCTTCCGCGAACGGATCTTCCACCGCCACGTCTCCGTCCGTCTTCTCCGCAGCCGCCTCTTGGTTGACACTCGATTCATCCGAAGCTTTTTCATCTCGGAAGTTCGTAGAACTCATTGCTTATCACTGGAAGGCGCTTTCCAACGCGTCTTCACCTTCAACTTCTCTGAGTCCCAACTGTGTTCGTCTCCTGCAACCGCTCTCGCTCGCGCCTTCAGGTCCCCTGAGGCGCGAGTAGAGCGGGACACCCACCCCATCATCCAGCACCGCGCGCCGAGACGACCGGCGCGAGCGTCCAGCGGAGTAACCGTGGGGGGTGAGCAGCGACGCCGCGCAACCCCTCGCGGTTACCCGCTGGCGTCGAAACCAGAGCCCGGCAGCACAGCGACCATCGGGAGCGAGCAGCCCGGAATGGTCGGTCGCGAGCGATGCAGAGGGAGGGAAGGCGAGCGGGGCGTGCCGTCTCGTTCACACCAGTCGAGGGACAGCTACAGCATCCCCACCTTTAGCACAGCCTGGCGGGCTTCGAAAGGGCGAGGACGTCTCGGTCGTCCCCTGCCGACGTCTCCGCGAGCGGATCGAGCGGAGGCCAGCGAGAGCCGCGGCTCTCGCCTGGCAAGCACCGCAACGACCGAGCGCTGCGAGGGAGTGAGGCGCGCAGCGAGGCGCGGGATGCCGAGCGGCCGAGGGCTTTCGGGGGTAGTGTACTCTCCCTCTCTCTTCTTGAGATATCTTCTCTCCTTGAGCGTCACCTCCAGTCCAACCCCGACGTAGTCCGAGACACTCACACAGGCGTGGCAGTTCTGCTCAAACTTCTGCATAGTGATTGATCAATATGCCTGATGCGTCGCATCTCGAGCAGTCGATCGGAGATGCAGTCGAACCAAGCGTCGCTGGAATCGGATCATGCCAACACTTCTTGAGTGGTTCGTCTACCCACACGGTGCGTTTGTTGATTCACAGGTCGTGGTCGCAACGAGTTCCCTCACCGGAATTCACTATGCGACAACCCTCACCCACGTTGTAACAGCACTCGAGCGCGAGTTACCAATCACTCTCGCCGGGCAGACTGCCAAACTGTATAACGCACTCGAATACGACGAGCCATCGGTTTCAAATTAACCGCATTGAGTCACCGGAATCATCTCCAATGATGGCTGTCAATCCGTAGACGAAGATCACATCAGTATAGCCCTGTGCAGTGACCGCGTTTTCGATCCCTTTTCGAGCTGGCTTATCATCGGTGAGTACGACCACACGCTCTGTCGAGCGATCCCTAACGTACTGGATGGCTAGTCCTGCGAGAATCGCATCCGTTTTTTCGACCTCGTGTTCGGGCTTGCCGGTCTCGTTCGCAATCGTTCTCGTAGCGATATCGCTTGCTGCGACGGCATCCCCGTCTGCCGGCGATGGTGCATCGATGATTTCGGCCCATCCTTCATCAAGAGCCGTCCGTACGCGATCCATCTCTGAGCCGCCAAGCTCCCCAATAACACGCTGAGGAAGTTTGCATACGACACCAGCGTTTCGGATAGCACTTCGAAATCGGGCGTATTTCGGATTCGATGGATGACCGATCGCAAAGAAGATGTTTGCATCGACGAGGACGTCCTGTTCAGAAGAGAGTGGGTTACTTCGGCTCATCCAACGTCCTCACTCAGGGGAATCTGACTCTGCTGGGGCACCATCTACCTCGTCAAGGGAAGAAAGATCCATCTGATCGTGGACATCCGGAAACAGATGCTCGAAGAACGGATCATGCGTTCGGCCAACAGTCAGCGCTGGCTCGAGTGCGTAGATGATCATCATCGCTTCGGTCTCACGAACATCGATATCGGTCGCGACCATCCGCTGGGTTGTTTTCCCGGCAAAGTGTAGTCCTGCACCCCGCAATGCAGCGATGAGTTTGCCAGTTCCGTATCGGTCCATGAAGTACTCGACGTCCTCGTCAACTTCTTGGAGCGCAAGTGCGTGCAGGACCGTCGGCGTGATGACGATGGGGACGTACTGCTCGACGATGATGATCGGATCGGCCGTCAATTGCTGCGGACGTATCGAGTCATCTCGATCGACGAGACCGAGGTCGACGAGCTGGTCGATGTACTCGTAGGTCGTCGATTTCGATAGCTCGAGACCGTCCATAATCTCCGGCGGCGAAACGGGCCCCCAATAGCAGACGTAGACGTACACACGGGCGAGTGCTGGCTGGTTGAGCAGCTGTACGACTGTCTCAAGCTTCGGCGCGTTCTGGGCCAGCGCCTCTGGATCGAGCGTTTCCTCATCCATGATGTCAGTTGGTGGTGGATCTAACGCATCGATCCCGCCATCAGAACGAATTCGATCATCAGCAGTCATAGTCGTTTGTTCGAAGTCCATGTACTTCAGACTGCCGGCGACTATTTGACACAGTGCTCACCAACAAACTGGAGTACCGACGACTGGCAGTTACCTCTCGCCGGTCCCACGACCTGTTCGTAGTTCCCGCGTTGGCTTCACCCTGAACGTATCGTGTTTCTCAATAGGAACAGCACTGCCTCGAGACAGTACCTGAACTCATCGATGCTGCCTCGGCCTGGTTCACCCTCCCTGCTGGCCTCGGCTGTACTGTCGGCTCCGTCCGCTGTGATATCAGTCTGATCTGCCTCCAGTTCGTCTTCTTCACCTGGCGCTGTTCCTTCTCGAACCCAGTCGTCGAATTCCTCGCTCAGGACCTGGTCATCGTCCGCTGCCTCCTCCACCTGGTGTTGGTCAGTCCAGCTCATATCCCGACTCACCACTCTCAGGTGGGCAAACAACACCGCCTCGCAGTCGCCTAGCCTAACGTCTTCGCTGCCACTCTAAAGGTGTCATAGAACTCTTCCCAAAAATTGGTTTCACCCATTACGTCAGTGAATCAGTCGATATGTGGGTCTACATACTCAACAATGATTACTGACGGCTACGAATAGTACACTATGTTTCCTGAACGCATCGAGACGGAACGCCTCCATCTCGAACGAATTTCACACGACACTGTCGACGTATTTGTTCTCCATGAGTTCTACAGCAATGGCGACGAAACTGCGGAGATGTTCGAGTACTGGGATTCGAGCCCCCACGGCACAGTGAAAGAGACGTACGACTACGTGGACGAAGCAGAACAACTGTGGAACGATGGGGAAGCAACAAAATACGTGATACGACCAAAGGAAGGCGAAGACGGTGCAGGTGCCATCGCTGGAACGACGGGCCTGTACCCCGACTGGGAGAAACAGTCCGCCAGCCTCGGTATCATCCTCGACAAACGATTTTGGGGGCGCGGGTATTCAGGTGAACGAGCTGATGCCATCCTCTCCGTCGCGTTTGACCGACTCGGTCTCGAACTCGTTGTTGCCGCCCACGTTGACGGGAATGAGAAGTCTCGACGAGCAATCGAAAGGTACGTTGAACGGTATGACAGCCAATATGAGGGGCTTTTGCGGAATTGGCATCCACAGGCAGATACCGTAGCCGACGTTCACAGATACACGATTTCACGAGAGGAGTATTTCGAGGCATCCGACCGCTAATTAGTTGTTCTGTCTGTGACGTTCGCCGGGATCAACAAAATTGGTACGCAGGCCATTCTATGACAGCCTCACTCTACGTACATCACCATCACGATCATCTAACCTGACGTCCTCCTAGCTGCTCTTCACTCATCACCGCCCTCGAGCACCACCTCACCGCCGACGTCTCGCCCACGGCCACATTCCTCCTCTCGAGGAGAGCAACCCCCGCTCCACCACCTCCCCCTCCAAGTCCTCTCTATCCTCGAGCTCTCTCCCAAACTCCCCGTCACGGCCTGGCTCCTAGCTTGTACGTTCCTCCCACCCCTCCTCAGCTTCATATCCAGTCCCCTGCCCCACTCCCTCCACTCCGATCACACTCTACCCTGTTCTCCGCCCTTCACTCCGTTCTCTGCACCTCACTCTCTTTTCCCCCTCTCACCTCGAGTACCATCCTCTCTCTACTTCTCCCACCCCTCTTCTTTCTATATTGGTCCCTCACATTCTGCTTACTTACCAGGTTATTTTTATATCTATTATCTCGCTTCGAACCATTCCTCACCCACCTCTCTACCGCTCTCCAGTCCCCCACTGACCGAGTTCTAAAAATGCTTCTCACTCCTCTCTCATTCCCCTTCCAATCACCCCCTCGGTACTGCCCCACCTTCCACCCGTTCCACACCCAACTCAACCCATCCATTCTCGAGCCGGGAATACCCCTCCTATAAAACCTTTATACTCTGACACATCTACTTTCCCCTGCCCTCTGAACTATCCACGTTTCATCCCTCGTCGCGCACATCTCTGTTTCTGCACAAAGCCCCATACCTTTGGACGATTTTCCTTTGTGCATGAGGAGAATTACGGATGCAAATCAGCTTATAGGGCAGTCACGCATATCTAAGGCTGTAATAATATACTCGACGAAATCGGTTTTCGAGGTAGAATCCAAATAATGCGTGACAGGGTGTTCAAACTGCTGAATTCGGCATAAGAGAGGCATATCATTCAGACCAGTGGAATATTTACTATTATTGGTGTACTATCAATATTGGGCCCCAAATCCACTTAAGCCGGTTAAACAGCAGTTTCAAAGCTCAGAAAACGCGTGACGGGAAAAGTCCATCTATTATAAAACGCAATAAATACATTTCATATTAGTTACGAAGCCGTGGAAAGCGATGCTCATATCTTGGCTTTTAATCCTATTAGTAGTCTCGAAATCATGGGGTTATGGACATAGAATTGTAGTCAAGAATTTGGGGATTAGCAGTTAGAAATAATCGTCAGTCTGCTCAAGTTGGTCGTACATGTCGTCGGGGAATGGAAGGCTGCCATAGATTGAGTAGGGGCACTGCTCTTTTCCGATACAGTACCGTTGCATATCGTCATTATTACAATTCATTGGGAGAGGTGTATTCCCCTCGGATCCAATACCACGATCGCCCCGTCTGGCTTCGTACTTGATCTGGTAGGCAGAGATCTCTGGATCAAACCATGGCCAACGGCTGAACAGGTCTTTGAGCTCATCGGTGATCTCATCGACGGATTTCTCGCGGTACTGTGGGAGCCACATTACCATCCGAACGAAATTGAAGAGATCTTTCCGAACCGGCTTTTCCTCTTGAAGCCGCTTGTCAAGTGCTGCCAGACACGGCAGTTCAAACAGGTCCTCGAGTTCCGTAATCTCGAGTGGGCGCGATCTACCGCCCGAGTGGCCGATGCGATATGTATTGACACGATCACTCCGATCGATCGTCACCGCCCGGTGCGACTCAGAATTAGCAAGCGTTTTGGCGACGCTACGGTGGTTGGACAGCTGCCTCAGCTGAGTTCGTTCACCCTCGTTCTCTGGCTCGTATGCTTCAAGCGCGTCGGACAATTCGCGAGCGGTATAGAACTCACCGACCTGAGTGTGTGGCGACGCTCGCACAGCATTTTGGAGTAGTCGGACGACCTGCTCGCCTTGATCCCAGTTTTTCCACACCTTCTCATACTGGCCGATTTCGAGGGCGTAGTCAGTCCGCTCGGTGATCGCCGTCTCGTGCTCTCGGAGCCACTTGCGTTGTGGCTCTCCGAGTTCATCTTCTTGGACTGCCTGTAACCGGCCAAAGCTCCTCTTAGCGTACGATCGATAGGTGTCATGGAGGTGATCGAGTGGAACGTAGAGGTGGTTGTTCTTGACCTGTGTCCGAATTTCGCCCTTCTCGTCGCTACTTGTAGCTTCGGTGGCTGCTCGAGCGAGACACTTTCGAGAGGCAGCCGCCATCGGTATTTCGACGTAGAGATCAGACTCATTTTCGGCAGTCTCCACCTCGTCAAATTCGGGCATCGGTTTGACGCCCGTACAAACGCGACCCGGGTGGGGACCGTCCTGACTGGGGCCCTTCGCGTAGAGGACCTCAGCCATCTCTTGGTAGAGCGTTGGATCGTCGTACTCATACACAAGAGCGAGGAGGTTAGTCGCGAACAGTTCGCGGATGTTGTGAAGGACTTGGTTCTGCCGAGGCGGTGTGTCCTCGAAGCGAGATTGTTCGCTCACGCAAACTGTACTGAGAGTGGCCAGCAAAACGAGCGTGGCGGGCTCGTCGACAAACGGGTTTTCGAGCGGGCGGTTACGCTGGGAGCTCTTGAACGCAGCAGTTCCGAACCGTTCGATATCCGAAAGCAGCGTCTCTCGGTCTGGCGTATTATTGACGACGTAGCGGTCGTACCCGCGGGCGAATAGCTGGACGATCTCGTTATCGGTGTAGTTGGTTGGGATCGCTGCAGCGAGGTAGGCGTCTCGCTCGGTCTCTCGTGGATCAATCATGGGTAAGTTCGCGCTCGGTTTCAAGGAACTGTGGTCGGGCTTCCGTTCGGGGATCGAACGCTTGGCTCTCGATCGGCTGGACGACACGGCAGACGTCTGCGTGCAACGAGTAGGGCACTCGAAGGAGACGACTCCGATCAGCGGTCACAACGGGATCGATCGGAATCTCGAAGCGCTCGAGCAAGAGGTCGTTGAGCACTTCTCGGCTTTTCTCGTCGTACCCGTATTCGAGTTCGTCGTCAAGCAGGTAGACGTGGACGCCTTGACCAGAGTAAACAACCATCGTCTCCTCGGCAGCAAACACATCCGTAAAGATCTCATGCGTTTCGAAGCCGTACTCGATCGCACGGTTGATGTCCTCGAACGAGTAGGGATACCCCGTCGGGTCGGCGTCACGAATCTCGGACTCGGCGAGCAACGCATCGTCACGACTCGTATCTTCCGATTGGATCTCGAGGCCGGTCTCGTCAAGATCACGTTCAGCGCGGGCTTTGGCGATGTCTTTCGCATCGATATCGACTGCGAGGACCCACGATCGGTCCCAGTTGTCTAACCCGTAGTAGACGCCATCCGAAATTGGATCACTCTTCTCGAGCAGATCGGGATCAGCCAAGGCGTACTCACTCCCCTGGAACGGGTCGTACCGTGCGGGAGATTGGATGAACGAGATGAGTTCTTCGAAGTTGCTGAAGTTCTGTGCAATCGGCTCCCCATCTGGGGTGGTGCGCCACGTCGGCCGTCGAATGAAGTCCCGGTCGGGGCGCTCTGCCTTGCGGATGGGATGGCGCTCGCGGAAGCTGATCCCGAACTCTTTCGGTGCCGTTGGTGTAATGAACGACGGCAACTGGTCTATGTACTCGGGGAACTCCTCAGTGTAGAACGCATAGACCTCGTCACGGGTTGCCTGTCGCCAACTCATGAAGAGTCACCAGTCACCTTTTCATCTATTTTCCGGAATGTTTGAATGGTCGTCATCCCAGCAGCCTCAAACGACTCGACTCGCTCCTGGATCTGTGCAAATGAGCGCGCAGCCCGCCCACTTACAGTTCCAGGAAGCCGTTCAGCGTCGGCAAGCACATTCGCGATCTCTCGAGCGTCGTCACGTGACGGGAACGCCCACACGGCATCCGCATCGACCGCAGCCATCTTCTCGTAATCACTCACAACTGCCTCCGCGTTATTTGAGGTCATCTCCACTTCTCCAACCCACACAAGTTCGTTTCCGTCGTCGAACGCGGCAACGTCGAAAATCGTCTCCGAGGACTGCTGATAGTATCGCTCCACTCGATCGACCTCCTCGAGAGTCTCGAGCCAGCGCACCAGGAGTTCGACCCCGACTTTGTGTGGCGTCTTCTCTCCAAGATCTCCAATCCCCGGTTGGGCGGTGATTGTCTCGCCGAGAAGCTCTCGTCCATCCGGAAGCACCGTATAATACGGTCGTCGGTCCACCTTCCCTTTCTCGAGCAGCCCGAGTTCGATCAACACGTCGACGTCAACCCCATCAAGATCCTCTTGTAATTCGCCCATCCCTTCCAACAGCGTGTACTGCGGGAGGTCACGGTTCATCGCGTCAAGGACACGTTTGAGGAAGATCGCGTCGTCTCGAGAGAGCCCCCGTCGCCGAAGTTCATCGTCCGAGACTGGGCATTCCTCTTCGTCCGTAGACGGATCGAAGAAGGCGGCTCCATTTGCAACGTCAATTGGATCGTCGTCGGTAGTCTCCGTTTTATTGCTATCGTCTCGATCATCGTGCTGATTGTCGCTCCCATCGTCAAGGCTGATCTCATCGAGCGGCTGCTGAGCTTCTACGTCCTCACTCTCTTCGTCGGACTCCATTATCTCTGTACTCTCACCTTCGTCCAGCGCCGGCGGCGCACCAGCCCGCCGATCTGTGTCACTCCAATTCGACCACTCCATCGCGTCCTCGTGGGTCGGTACGTACAACCCGTACTCGTCCTCAGTCCGCTCGAGCACCTCCGGCAGAAGCTCTTCGTCGAATTGCTGCTGTTCGGCTGCCGTCAACGGCTCGTCGCTTTCTGGATGCCCGCTTATGATCGGGGGCGAGTGCAGAGTCAACGGCGCTGGTCGCTCCTCACCGAACCCAGGGGAAACGAGTTTCGTGAACCACTCGCCCGCTGCCATCCGGTTGTTCCGGTTCCGGACATCCTCCACAGACAACTCGTCGTGCGTGAACGTCTTCGCGAACCTGTTCTTCATCGAGATGTCACCAATCAGTTTCGTATGCACCTCTGTCAGCAGTTCCTCGTACGCACCGTTCCCATTGTGGAACTTCTTGACCTGCTCGGGATACTGCATGATGAAGCCGAGGCTCAGTCCCGACGATCGGCCCTGGGGGAGCAGTTGATCGGCGACCAGTTCGGTCGCGACGAACGGTGCAGCCTCTTCCATGATGACGTTGACCACGTTCTCGGGGTTCGTCCGCCGCCGTCGCTGGATCGAGTGCCACAGATTACTCAATAAGACTGTGGTGAACCCGCGCTGGGCGGGTAACGACAGGTCGCCCAGGTCGAACAGGATCGTGACATCTTCCTCGAGGAACTCACTGAAGTCGAAATGGGTCTCCTGCTGGTGGAAGCCGTAGAGTTCGTCTCCGGTGGATTCGACTTCGCGACCGGGTTTGTGTCGAAGCATCCAGTGAAGGTGGCGATCCTCTTTCAGTTTGTTCAGCCGGTTCATCACCGCCCCCATCGTCGTGTCGAACTGGTTCTCGTCCTTGGCGAACTGGGCGGCGAGTGAGTCGTGGATGTCGGCATTGATCTCCGAAACCTCCGGCAGCTCCTGATGACGATGCATTCTCGTCGCGGCCCCGACGAGATCATCCAACCCGAAGACGTCGTCACCGTGTTTCGGATCGAACAACGCTTGGATCAGGAACGTCAGAATTTCGTTCGCCACGAACGCCTGTTCGTACTTCTCCGCTCCCATGATCATCCGCATCAGTTCATGGAAGTGGTCGACTTTCTCCTTGACTGCCGTCTCGCGATCGTTCCCATCGAGTGCTGGTCGAATATCGAAGAACGAGATTGCAGGAAGCGTCTCCGGTACGCGGAAGTGGTATACGTCGTCGAGGTTCCCGAATTTCTTATAGTGGGCCATCAGGTAGTTCTGACACATGTTGTCGCCTTTCGGGTCGAAGAGGACGTTCGGCCCAGGTGTCGTCTCGGCGAGCGAGCGCAACATGTGGTACGTGACTTGGCTCTTCCCGCTTCCAGTTGCGCCACAGAGCAACCAGTGGCGTGTTTGCCGGCTCGGCGGTAACCGAAGCGGCCCCTCAACAGCACTGTTGGCGTCCTGACCGAGGACCATTCCCGTGGTGTACTGGCGGCGTTGGGCGGTGTCCAACCCGGGAAGAGCCGTGCGGCTTTCGGGATTCGCATGCGTCTCTTTGACTGCTTCATCAGTCAAATGCTCGGTACTGGGAACGATCACCAGATTGCAGAGCTCGCCGGGATCGAGATGGAGGTCGGGTTCGGAGCGGCTCACCCGCCCACCAGCGACGACCTCACCATCGAGAAACCGATTAAAACAGCGTCGCGACCGCTTGCGCCGACTGCGCTCAAGAACTCCTTTCTCGTAGAGGGTTTCGCTCTCGAGTTTGTAGTAGTCACCGGCAAGCGGATCGAACACGGTACTCAGATTCCGTAGGCTGTGTTCAATTTCGGATGTGTCGCTCAGAGACGAGTTCGTAGGGACAGTCACCGCCCGCAGGTTGGTCGTGAACGTATGCCCCCAGTCTTCGTTTTTGATCTCGGCGATGCGCTCAGATCGAGATTCGCTGAGTGACTCTGACCGCGACGAAGACGACTCGTTATTCTTTGGACCGTGTAGAAGCTCTTCAAGGGCTATGGCGGCTTCACCCCACAGCGTCTCGCGACCCTGTTGGATTTCGTCGATGTGGTATTCACCCTCTTTCGTTAGATCGGGCTCGCCTTCGAACGCGGCCTGGAAGACGATCGGGTGATCGGTGGTTGCAAAGTGATCGATCAGCACGGTCAGCGGCGCGTGTGAGGCCGCCTTCGTCCGATCGTCCTCACCCATCTGCCCATCGAACTTCTTGATCGCCGCCATTGGATCTCCGCTGCCGGTCCACCGCAGTCCGTACGGTTCAACTTCATCCGGATGTGGCCGGGCGAGTACCCCCTCACCAGTGTCAACTGGCGTCTCGAGGGCGAACGTAAGCGACCCTGGATCACGGTTTTCTGCCTTCTCTTTCGCACGGAGTGCACTGAGGTCGATGTTCGGGAGTTGCTTGCCGAGTAGGAGACTGGAATCGGAGTTGGGAGGAGAATAAGACTCAGAATCGGAAGCCTCGGAATCAGACGCCTCCATACTGGTGTTCTCTTCGGTAGTCTTGTCTCGATCGACCTGCTCGCCGATGGTCGTAGCTCCTCCGTCAGCAAGCGTCGGTTTGGAGCCCCGGACACGAACGAGCGCCTCGACTTCAGCCGGTGTACACTGGAGAGTGCCGTTCTCGAGGCCGGTTTCGAACTCGTCGTACGAATACTGCTGTGGAGTGATGAGCTTCTCCGCAAAGTCAACAGTCACACGATCGATTTCCACGGAGTCGGGGTAGGCTGAGTTGAGTCGATCATAGAGCGTGGACAGGTGTTGCTCGCAGGTGTAGTAGAATTCGATCGGAGAGTCCGTCCCGTCGCTGTAGATTACAAACTCGAACGTGAGCGGGTCGGGATCCGAAAGCGGGTTGAGTGTCTGCCACCACGGCACCCCACCTCGTCGGACGTCGTGCAAGGGACGGATCTGGTTGATAACTTCCCGTGGCGGTCGCTCGCCCGTCGACGGCACAACTCGGATGTACTCTTGTTTACGCTCAAGTGGCGAGGCAGCGGAGGCTTCGAGTTCGAGAACAGTCTCGTGAAGCTCTGTTGGGTCCTCAATCGCCCAGCACTGGATTTCGGGCGACGTATGGTCGAACGTACTGAACGTGACGGTTCCATACGACAACAGCCGGCCGATGGAGGACTGATGAAAAGTGGTGTCGACGACACGGTCGAGTGGGAGTTTCGTGAACCCATCGCCACGAATTCCCCGCGTACGGACGTAGAGTTTCTCCGAGGTGAGGACGTAGGTGGTACGAAGCGCCCGAACAATCGGACGCACACTGATCGCGATGCCTATCAGGCCGACCAGGAACGGAATAACACTCAGCCACCACAGTGGGATTTCGATACTGGTTCCCTCCACCGCGAGCGTGTAGGATTCGAGCCCGACGAGCGACGGTCCTGTTGTGACCCCGGCGATGCTCTCGGTCGCAAGAGCAAGCGCGACCGCCAGGAAGACGAGTGCGACCAGAAACGTTCGAGATCCGCCTCGAAACAGTGGCGTACCAATCCACTGCATGTCCAGGTCGGAGACCTGCTCCACTTGCTCGTCCTCTGCCACGATCCATTCAAGGGATTCGGCGTCGACGTCGGGGTTACTCTCGGTTATCTCAGTCGTCTGCATCGGTTGTCACCTCCGTGGTCGGGGAGGATTCTCCACTCGCGGTCTCCGGTTCACAGATCGAGCTCGCAGCATCAGCCCACTCGTCAAGCAACGTGTGCGGGATCGACATCTCCTCTGAAAGTGACTCGGTATCTGTTACAGCGAGCTCGCCAACCGTCTCGACACCCGCTTCGGCGAGATACCCTGCGTACGTCTCGCCGATTCCAGTGATCGTGGTGAGATCGTCTTCTTGATCCGCTGTGGCTTCAGCATGAGAGTCCTCCGCTCTCTTCTCATGCGGTTCCTCCGGTCCCTCATCTGCAGCTGCTGTCGCTCCTTGGCCAGCCTCAGCAATCTCACTAATGTCTCTTTCGTGGTATTCGGTCTTCACATCGGCTCGCTTTCGATCGGCGTGCTCGACGACCGCCTCGTCGGTCTCAGACTCCTTGTCGATCTCATCCAGATCTGCCTCCTCAAGCAACGACTCCGGAATTTTATAGTCATCGAGTCGGTTCTCTGCGGCAAGGAATTTGGCGTCGTCGGCGTCGATATACCGGTTCTCGACGAGATACTCCCACGGATCAAGGTCATCGTCGAGGACGCTGACTTCGTAGTCGTTCACGTGGAGTGCAAGTGGTTTCGACCACTCATTGACACCCAGCAAAAACTCCGAGTAGCCCCCGTCTTCGCCAGTCTGGGCCGTCGTCAGGAACGTTTGCTCGGAAGGGGTGAGGTCGTGGAAATCGATCATCTCGTCGCTGACCGACTCGTGGTGAAAGATTTGCTTGATATCACAGAGATTGTATACGTTGCGCGCTTTCTCGGCGGCCTCCTTGGACTGGCCGTCCGACTGGGCGACGAACTCATCGACAGTCTGGGAGATAAGCGTGATTGCCGTGTTAAAATGACGACTGTGCCGGATGAACAGATCGATCATGTCTGTCGTCGCCTCCCGCCGCAACAGGTAGTGAGCCTCGTCGATAGTCACCTGCGTCCGGCGGTCATGATCGCTTGCCGCTCGCTGGTAGATCCAGTCGAACATCACGTGCATAAACAGTGGTGCCTGCCCCGTGTCGGCAAACATCGACATGTCGATGACGACTAAACGGTTGTCGAGTTCGACGTTCGTCCGGCCGGTCAGATTGTCGTTCTCGCCGCCCTTCTGGAACGCCTCGAGACCAAGCAATAATTGGTAGGCGTACTGCTCGTCGCCATCCCGAAATCGCGTCTCGAGCTGGTCAATCTCGGGCCATACTCGCTCGTCGTTCGCATCCTCGTGGAGTTCCAAGAATTCCGATGGCAGGCCACCGTCGGCGATTTCTGCGAGGATGTCAAGGAGGTCCTTGATCGTCGGGCTCGTGTTCTCGTGGGTTACCGTCTCTTCCGTGATACCGTACTGGAGGTAGGCAAGTCGGACCGCTCGCCGCAGGATTCCCTCCTGTTCCTTGCTTAACGACTGCTCGGCCACCGCCGAGAAATGGATGCGAAACAGCTCCATCACCGAGCGCAATTTCTTCTTAAATGGATCGTCCACAGCGTCGTCGATACCCCGCTGGATCTCAAGCGGGTTGACTGTGTTATCGCCGCCGAAGCGGATCACTTGCCCACCAAGATCGTTCGCGAAGTCGACGAAGTCTCCAAGCGGATCGAGAACCAGCATCTCGATCTCAGGGTCCATCATCAACCGATGGTACATCTCGTGTTTCTCGGCGAACGTCTTTCCGGAACCCATTGTGCCGGCGATTGCTTTCGAGTACGAGGAGAGCTCGTATCTGTCGAGGATTACGGGTGTGTCCGTTGTGTCAAACCCATAGAAGATTCCCTCAGGATCGGTAATCACCGGCTCAATGAACGGAAACATCGTGCCGATGGCGGTCTCCTGCATCAACTGGGTCGACTTGATCGGATCGTCACCAAGGGGGCCAAGCGCATCCTGTGATTCGACTTGACGTTTCTCGAGGGGGACTGCTTCCGCGTTCGCGGTACTGAGCGAATCAACGACGCGTTCGGTTGCCTCGTTGAGTTCCTGTTCGGTGTCGGCGACCACTTCGATGTAGATCGCGAAGTCGAACAGCTTCGTCTCCCCGAGAATGATGTCCCAGATGAGATCCTGGACCATGTCGCGGTCGGCCTCTTCCTCGTGGGTGTCGGTCTGGCTCTTCTCGTGTTTCTTGTGGAGGCGAGCCCGTAACTGAGTAAGGCGTTTCTGCAACTTACGGAGGACGGAGCCGGTATCGCGTGGCTGGATGTGTTGAGTGACCCGAACGTGATCGTTCGTCGTATACAGTTCATCGAGCCAGCCTAAGGGGACGCGTTCGGGGTAGCTGTGAATCGTCAGTGTACGGACGAACTTGTCGTTGCGGATCATATACCCCGATTCGAAGAAGTTGGAGACCTCTTTTAGCTTTCGTGGGGCGATGATATCCCGGTCGGCGAGCGACTGTTCAGTGTCATCCTGGACGACACCTAATCGGAACTCACCTTCGTCTACCTCCTCGAGTTCGAGGAGATGCTCGGCTTGCTCACGAATGTTTTCCTTGGTGAGGTCGTCACCGTTGGCCTCAACGATCGCTGCTGCCCGGTCGAACGTCTCGTCATCGATCTCCTTGAGCGTGTGCTTATTGCCCGAGGTAAGACGAGAACGAAGCCCTGAGAGGAGGCCCATCAGTACTCACCCTCCGTTTTGGTCGCTTGATTGAACTTCTCGAACTGCGGGTCGACGTGGTTGTAGTAGTGGTACAGGATCTCCATGGTTTCCTGACGGTCGGTTATCTGGTCGATCGAGACCTCCGTCCGTCCGAGCTTGTTTATAATCCGGCGCTGTCGCTGTCTCACTTCGCGAATGCAGAGTTCAGTTCGTGCATCCTCGTGCGAATTGCCGAATGGCGTATAGGCGAGCACTCGTGAGCAGGCAGCGCCGATAAGCGGGAGATCGCCAAGCTGGCTCAGAACGCTACCCGTGTCGAGATTCTTGTGGACTTGATCGGCGTCGACACGGGTGACGATGTAGAAATCGCGTTGTTTGAGGTCGGCGTCTCTGATCCGGTCGCTCGCCCACTGGATGTAGAACTTCCGTCCGTACTGAAGGATCGGCGTCTCGTCTCGAGCAGTCGTCCTCGATGATGCCGTGTAGAAGCGCTCGAGGTGTCCCGTAAGGTCGAACGTTTTCGGGTAGCAGGGGACGGCCACGCTGAACTCGAGCGCCATCAGGAAGGACATATACGCACTCATCGTGTCGTGTCTGGCCTGTTCACTGAGCGAGAGCCAGTTCTGCGGATGGACTTTCAAGAGGCCGATGTAGCTGTCGCCGTCGACGGCGATGCCATCCTCCCGGACGTAGTCGAAGCTGAGTGTCTCCTGGGTCGTTGTCGATCCACCAAGTCGATCCTTGAGGTCGAAGTGATCACGCGCTCGGGAGCGCTCTCGAGCGGTTGGGAGATCCGTGTCGATATCGTCAAGGAATTTGTCGAGTGCTCGCAGGACCTCGAGGTCGGACTCGGGTGTGGGCGGCGTGTGGTCACTGCTGGTAGTCGGCTGGACAACGGGCTCCTCGTCCTCGTCGTGTGATTCTGCGGCTGTTTCGGTGGCTGTCTCGTCAGTGGGTGCAGTCCCCATCATCGATCACCGTCCGTCGGCTTTCGCTTCCTGCTCGGCTTCGATTGTCTCGATATCGAGGCCAGCCTGCCGAACGTAGACAACGTCCTGGGTGACGGGCGTCTCTGGTTCGGGTCGCGTTCTCCGGTTGTGGTACTCGTTCGACCCGAGATAGTACTCGGCGGCGGCACGGGCGTAGCTGATGGGTCGTTGGCCGGCAGGGGAAACCAGCAGAGTGAGGATGCCGACGGCGAGTCCGATCCCGCCGGCACCCAGGAACAGTGTCCCAGTGAAGCCGAGGCTTTGGGCAATACCCATGGCCAGGAACGGAACAACGAGAACCTCACCAGCTTCTCGGGCGGTCAACCCGAAAACCAACTTCGTATTAACGACACGCCCTGCGATAGGGAATGTTTCCATAGGCAATCTGTACGTCTTAGGGATATATAGTTAAAAGTTACTCCCAATTTTGATGTTCCAATGACGCGCACATTTTGAACGATCTTGCGGCCCTAACCTACCTCTTGCTGGGCACGGTCTCAAGACCGCTGGTCTAGTTGGTCTGGGAGCGACATGTGGAGATCCTCGAGCGTAAGTTCGTCAGCGTCACGTTCGGCGGCGCGCATCGCGGCGTCGTCGACAATCCCAGCGATATCTGCGCTACTGACCCCTTCTGTCTGCTCGGCCATCTTCCTATATGCGGTATTGTCAAGGTCCGTCGGCAGCTCGTCGAGCCGGACGCGGAAAATGGCCTCTCGAGTGTCGCGATCTGGAAGCCCGAGTTCGTACTGCTGGTCAAAGCGACCCCGACGAGTGGCCGCCTCATCAAGGAGTTCAGCGCGGTTCGTAGCTGCGATAACGAGGTAATTCGGATCGTCGGCGTCCAGGTGAGCGAGGAACTCGTTGACGACCTGGGTGTGCTCGCGATTGACATCGCTTTCACGGGAGGCAAGCAGCGCGTCGATCTCGTCGATGAAGATCACACACCGATCGAACTGTGCAGCCTCCGCGAACAGTCGGTTGACCTGCTCGGTGGACTCATTGACCCAGCGCGATTTGATATCGCCTGCCGAGAGTTCGAGATACGGGTGGCCGAGTTCGCCAGCAATGGCTCGAGCGAACAGCGTCTTACCTGTCCCTGGAGGACCGTAGAAGAGAATGCCGTTCGGTGGGGAGATGTTGAAGCGTTCGTATGCGGCATCCAGCCGGGTCAACGGACGGATAACCGAGCTTTCGACCTCCGTTTTGAGTTGCTCCATCCCACCAACGTCCGCAAATCCAGTGTCAGGCGCAGACTGCCAGCCATATTGGAGTTGGGAGGGAATGGGTTGCTCTTGAGTCGCTCCATTGCTGGGGTGAGGCGTCTTCTTGTGTTTGGTCTCGGCTTTCTCTCTCTGGGCAGTCGCGTCCACTGTATCTGTCTGCTCTCCCTCTCCCGTCGGGTTTTTCTCTTCGATAGTTTCTGCGGCGGCTCCAATACCCATAGATAGCATCAGTGGAACACACGCAAGCCAGCTGGCTCCCATATACCAAGAGTTTTCAAACATAGAAGAAACTCGGAGCGGTGCAAAGATGCTTTCGAGGGTGGGCCAGTTAGTCTCCCAGACAGGTAGGAACCACACTGCTGTCAATATCGCTGTTCCAATGAAAGTTCCAACCACCCAGATACGATCCGCATGGTCCTCCTCGTCATAAAAAGGGTAGATACCAGCAGTCAAAAACTCTGCAGTAAACGTGGGAACCATCCAAATAGCAGGGATTGCGAGTAGCGCTACAATCGGGTTGGAAAAATACGCAACAAGACGAACGATTCCCAGTGGAGCAGCTACATAATTCGCAGTAAAGAGACTCAAAGAAATGCTGCCGACAACGACTTTCTTTAGGACACTCTTGGGTGGAGATGCTCTGTCCATCTTCCGTTAGTTATTGTTGTTGTCGTATTTATCCAGTGTCTGTTGACTCGATTCCGGGTCTGGCGATGTGTCGGCGGCGTTGGTGCTGGCTTCGACTGCGCCACCACTGGTCGATTGTTGAGTGGACGTGTCGATAACGGGGTTTTCCCGATAGCGTTCCAACCCGGCTGCCGCCCACTCGGTCGGGGATTCGTGAAGATTTCGAGGTCCGTAGGAGACTCCAGCTTTCACGTCCGAAGCTGCGCGCTTTCCACCTTTTTTTGCACCAGAGCCTAATTTTTTGCCTACGCTGGCAGCGCGTGGGGTTTTCGACGCGGCTGCACTCCCAACTGCTGCTTTCGTTTGGCCGACGCGTGATCCCACTCTGCTGGCAGCACTGCTCGCCCTTCCACCCGTCAGACTGTCGCCCCATCTGGCACCTCTGGCACCTCCGTACCTCGCCTGCTCCATCAGTGCAGTGCGTCGCGACTTCCCACCCGACTGGGTCGATGAAGAGGGTTGCTTTTGAGAACTCGAGCTGTTCTTTGCACTCCGACGGCCGAGGCCTCTCGGCGACATCCCTGCCATCGCGGCAGCTTTGAGGCCGACGAGGGCAGGGGCGAGCAGTCCGATCAGCCAGAAGAGCATTGCTTCGATGAGTTCGCCAAACTCTGCCTCAGTCATTTCCTCACCCTGGACGGCGACATCCGAATACGCGCCGACGGCTGCCGCACCTGTTTGGAGTAGCCCCGCCATCACGATCCCTGCAAGCAGCATGTACGCTGTCGCCCGCAAGAGCGTTTTCGCGATCGCCGAGCTGTGGCGGAGTGGACCGAAATCCAGGTACAACATGGCCCCAAGAACAGGGAGTAAGATGAATGTCGCGTGGAAGAGGAACTCCCGGAACACAAAGACTCCGAGCGCGAGCAGGATGCCTGCGACGGAGACCAAGTTGATTATGATCCCACCGATGATGGCCCCTGCACCCAGCGAAGCTGCCCCTGCAAATCCAGCCTCGAGCACTTCGGGGCCGAACGCGTCACCGTAGTCGTCGGTGTAAATGTGCAGGATTATCGCATTCGTCAGAAGGAGACCAAAGTGCATAATCTGACGGCCGACGGCGACGAAGATGATTACCTTCAACGTTTTCCAGACCAGCATGAAGTTCGTCACTTCCCGCTGATCGGAGAACGGAGCAGAGGCGATCCCAGCCATGAAGACGATCACTAGCAGTTGAGGGAAAATTGCCAGATTGTGCTCGAAGGCACCCTGCATTGCCGGATCATTGTAGGGACTATCGAAGATGATGAACGACTGCATCCCGCCCGCAACGAGGGTGGTGATGAACCCCAGGATCCCGGTCAAAATGTAGATGAAGAAGTCGGCGATCCAATCGCTGACGAACGCGACGATGATGGCGGGATCACCACCTAGAAGGACGGCGAGGCTCTTCTGGGCCGACCCCAGTATCGGGGGGTCGACGCTTTCTGTGATGCCTTTGATCGGAACGGACAGTCTGGGAATGGTCATTGGTTTGGCAGGGTCTCTGTTGGGGCCGTCAGCGCGGAAGCTGTGGAGTGGGTGTGCACCCACACTGTGCTGATTCGAACGATCATTTGTTTGCACCTCTCATGTACGCGAACGGAATGTACAAAATCACGAAGGCAATGATCGAGACGAACGCTCCAGTGAAGTTCATCAACATCTGGTAGATATTGAACGCCTCTGGCTGGAATGTGGCCTGCGTCTCAACTGGACTGTAGTACACCTCTTCCGCTGGATCGGTCTCGCCCGTGAACGAAGCCCTCACGTAGAGGTCACTCCGTTCGACGACTGCGGTTCCGTCCGAGTCGGTTGTAACCTGTCCCTGGGCAGCACCGTGAAGCCAGAGTGTCTTGTTGCTAAGCGCCTCGCCGGTATCTTCCTCGAAAAGATAGAACTCTGCGTGCGTGTCGTTGAGAATCTCCGACTCGAGCTGAGCGGCGCGCTCTTGGACAGTCTGTGTCGATACCGAGATTGGATCGCCGTGGATGTCGCGAACCTCTGTGATCGGCTGCTCTGCGTTTGTAATGGTGAGCGTCGTCTGTCCACGCGGTTCGACCGAGGAGAGATTGACGTCCTCATCGAGTGGTGCTGGCTCGGATGCGAAGCTGAAGCTGTTCGAACTAGCTAGTTCTGGTGGGTTTACGAGGTTGGTTGGTTCTCCCTCAAGCGTTGGGTCCTCTCGCTGTGCGACGAGTTGCTTCTCGAGGCTGTTCGGGAACGGAACGGTCTCCTGTTGGGTCGCTGGCGCTGGAAGTTGTTGCTCGAGCGTCTCATTCCCTGTCGACACTCCCGACGATGCGCCGTTGAGAACTGGTACCGTCGTATTGGACTCAGTTTGATCGGGCGAAATAGGTAGCTCATCACCTGGCCGATGACCCCGCATGGCGGTCTCATACTGGCGCTGTGAGTAGACGCCCCAGATATTCTCGATCTTGCCAGCGCCTTCTTCAAACGTCGCAGTACTCCAGAGCCGACGGTCATGGAGCGTCTCCGGGCCATCGAACTCGAGGATGAGCCGGTCGATGCTGTCGTCTGATTCGATAATCGTCTGCTCGATCGACAGCTCCTGGTTCGTCGTGACGACAACGGGAGCTTCGTCTTGAACCGTGTGGGAGAGTTCGAGTGTCTCATTGTCGGTTGTATTCGACAGCACCCAGTCAGTCCCCTCACGGACGTAGGTGGTCTCTTGGACTGCAAGCCTCGAGGTGATTGTCGCTTCTACCTCCAGCGTTGTCGCCCCGCTCGCGTCCGCGTCCGCGTAGTCGAGCTGGTGGGGCGTCTCTGGATCGCCACTCCAGGATTGGGACCCAATCTCGAGTGTCCGATCAGTTTCTTGATCGAGGAGTGTGACGTTGAGGCAGGTCCGGGTCTCATTGGTCGTGGTGCAGGTCCCCTCCGGGATGCGAGTCGAATAATCAAGGTGGGTGAGGACCGTCCCGTCACGCGGTACCAGCAATAACTCACTCTCATTCCCGTACTGGTCTCCTGCGTCCAACTCGAGACGAGTCTGGGTCCCTTCTTCGGTTCCAAGGATCGTTACGTGAGCGTCCGTTACGAGTGTGCCGTTCGAGCGTTCCGAGTCTGGGAACCAGAGACTCGTCGACTCGTTGCGCTCGATCGACTCGAGTTGCTCGAAGCGGTACTCTTGCAGTGTCCGCTGGTCCGGGCCGACCTGATACGGGGGTTGGGTTGTCGAGTAGGAGAAATCGCGGGTCTGACTCAGCTCTGCTGCCGAGATATTCTCTTCTTCATCGACGTCCTCGAGGTCTGGGAGTACGAACGGTGGGACTGAGCCAGCTTCGGGATCCGGTTTATCGGAGATGAAGACGTCTGTGTCGTTGGCCGTCGTCTCCGCGGTGGACATCGTCGCTGCACCACTAATTGAAAGTGCTAGGGAGACAACGAGCAGCAGTACAAGCGACAATCGTTGGCCATCCATTCGTGGTGAGGTGACAGGGGGTCGATTGGGGGGGTAAGTCGTGATTCTATTGGCTGTGCTACTTAGAAGGCGATCCAAGGTGTGACCATCCCCGGGGCGAGGTTTTCGAAGAGCGTCACGAACACGTTGTAGCTAACTGAGAGGACGATCATCCCAGCGCCGCCCCACATACCTCGCCAGCCCCATTGGGCACGGTCGGCATGTTTGCGGGAGACGAACCAGGCAGCGGCACCCACGAGAAAAACGATGACACCGATCTGGCCGAGTGTTGTTGCGACGAATGACTCAATCTCCGACAAGGAATCGTTGATCTCGCTCTGCTGGGCAGCAGCTATCCCAGTAGTTGCAATGAATGCGAACAGGACGGTCAGGACTCGGACACCTTTCGTTTTGCGTGCCATACTCGCTCTCTTAGGTGCTAGTATTTAGATTTAATCCTAGATGCAGGTATGGATACAAGTGGAACGATCACTGTATATAGTCACAGGCAATTGCCCATGCTCCGAGGATGACTGGTGGCCACACGATTGCCCCAATGAGTCCAAATTCGGGGCTCAATCCAAAGTCGGCCCAGGCAAATGCCGTTATCGCAGCGGCCACGATTCCCAGTACACTCGTGACGAGGAGGGGTTTTGAGATGATTACCACACTTCCCAGAAGCGTCGCTCCTACCAGGAGTACAGTCTCTCTCCCCACTGCCATCGGGGGATATCCTCCGGAGAGCGCGATCAGCCGAGCAACGAGGACGATCCACAGAGCGATTACCAGCGCAGCAAAAATCCCGCGTGCAGTTGCTCGCAGTGACCCAACCGTATACACGCGCGGGCCATCACCGACCCAGTCGCCAGTAAAGATATCGTGGTCGTGTTGGGTCTGGTGGCATGGTTCACACAGTGTTTCCAGATTCGACAGCCGGTTCGATCCACCCTTCGACAACGGAACGATGTGGTGGGCGTGGAGCCGAACCCCCTCGTCACCCGCATGCGGGCCGCTTTGTCGACCGCACGCTTGGCATGTCCAGTTGTCATGGCGGTATACCATTTTTCGGCGGGCTTCCCAGTCTGGCGGACGATTCCCTGAATACGCATCAGGATCGTCGTAGCGTGACTCAATCTGGGCCTCGAGTGTACTCATTCGATATCGACCCTCGCTTGCAGCTCGCCAAAGTCGTGCTCGACTACCGATACTGTGATCTCGAGAACCCAGCCGACCTCAGTAACCCCCTTGAGCACGCTTTTGTCAGTGTCCGAACCAAGACACCCAGCTACCCCGGTTCCGGTGAAAGCGGCGCTTGACCTAGTGAGGACTCCCCGACGACGCATATAATCCGACAGTTTGTGTCCGAACACATATAGTTACCTGGACAAATAGCAAGGGCGTTACCCCACAATGTATATAATTCTATGCGCTGTGGGGTAACTCAGAACCGGGATGACCGCAGAGAAACCAGAACCTCCCGATCTTCCAAAGACCCTCCGCGAGCCACTCGAACGCCAACCACCCGACCGCCTCGACCAAGTGAGTACATATGCTGACCAACTTGCCCACTGGAAACGCGCTGAACGCGAGCGTGAAGTCACTGAAACTCGAGAACGTGACTCAATCACTGACGATGAACAAACCACCCTCGAAGAACGCGGGATTTCGATCGATCCCACTGACTATGAGGGAGTAGCCACCAGTGGTGCGTACATCACGGTCAAGGAAACGAAACCTGGCTACAAATATTACTACTGGCAGTGGCGCGAGGGGAATTCCTGGAAGAACAAGTACATCGCACCCGTCGATCCAAAAGACTCTACCGAGTAACTATTGAGACTTAGGGTTGCAATTGACCTCCTCCCGCACCTAAAGTCGCGGGGTTAACAGCTGAGCCGATGTTAGCCGACACTCATGAAAAAGAGATACGATATTGCAATTGAAAAGCAGACAAGGATTATCATCGAGTAGTGAGGGATGATACAGCGAACTTATCTGGAAGGTCCTTGATCGTAGCGACGGTAAGCGTCATCGGACAGTGAGAAGAAGCGACTATTGAAGATATCAGTAAGTGCAGTCGATGCCGGCTTGCCAGTGAGGGTATCCTGCGGGTAAGACTCGACCTCCCCACACTCCCCCCCCGTCATCGATGTGTAAAACCCTGCGAGAGGAGTGGGGCAAAACGTGAGAAGAGTGAAAAACGACGAAAAAGGAGGTATACACAGTAGAGGCGGTCTCAAACAGTAGATTCACGTTCTAATTCATGGTTGTCTCTAGTGGCGCTGTTTCGTTAAGCGTGAAAAGCGAGGCGGTGCGATTTTATGGTGTCCATGCCAAAAATCGACCGCCTCAGCGGGTGTAGCGACTGGGTTGATTTGAGTTTTGTGGAGCGAGAGCGGACACCGCGCCAGCTGATGGAACTTGGTATTCGACTCCACCTTGCAGGACTATCGCTTTCGAATACCGTTCGGGAATTGGAGAAGTTCGGTGTCGAACGCAGTCGAAAGGCTGTTCACGATTGGGTTCATAAGTGCGGCCTACAGCCAGCTGTTGACGAGAATCCGAATCACATCGCGCTCGACGAGACGGTGATTCAACTTGACGAACATCGTTATTGGCTGTACACTGCTGTTGATCCAGAGACGAACAAAATTCTCCATATCCGGCTGTATTCGACAACTACGACCGTGTTGACGGAACGGTTCGTACAGGAACTCTCCGAGAAACATAATCTCGACAACGCCGTGTTTCTCGTCGATGGAGCAAAACATCTACAAACTGCACTCCGCCGATCCGGACTCCGATTTCGATACGAAAAACATGGAAATCGAAACGCTGCCGAACGTGTCTTTCGGGAGATAAAACGTCGTACCTCTTCGTTCTCAAACTGCTTTAGTCACGCAAAACCGTCAACAGCAGAATCGTGGCTCCAAGCCTTCGCCGTCTGGCACAATGCTACAAACTAAACACGACCTCTCTAGTCTGGCAAGGTTTTATATAGTAAGCGTAATAACCATATCCGCAATAGACCTGATAGCAAGGTGAGGAAGAAATCAACTCCGACGAACTGAGCGTAATTTCTCTTCTTATCAAGACCGTCACAATGGTTGTTTGTTGCGATATCTCCGTTCTTGTGTCCTCTGATGCCGATACAACCTCACATCCCGATCTTCGACCTTCACCTCTTTCTGCCGTTTACACTTCGATGACGGGGGGAGGGTGTTCACGAGAACATTGGGATGCAGTCTTCTGTCGCAGTTCTTGAGGAAGCTTGATAACGCCCCTGATTTTTCACTCATTGATTGTGCCAGTAACACTTTGCTGACCTTGAGATGTGTCCTTATCGGATTGGATCCAAGTTTACACATCGAAGACGGGGGGTGAGGGATCGAGAAGTTCCTCTGCGTGGCCCACCGCTAACTCACTGATTATGGAACTTCTTTAACTGTGAGTTGATGACAGTTCGGAGGAGTTCTTCTTGATCGGAAATTGCTTCCATTCGAGTATCATCGACAATCCGGTTCATCATTGCTGCGGGATCTCCTGTGAAGGTGAACTCCATGTACATTCCGCCACCACGCCCTCGACTCTTCCGGGAGGACGAGATCAGACCATACGTGGAGAGTTCTTTGACATACTTGACGTATGTCTCGCGGGTCATTTGGTCAGCATCTATTTCTTCGGTAATCCATTGATAGACCCTGAATCCAACTGGACTCGGAACGGAACTCCCTGACCAATTCGAGAAATGCGCAACAGAGGCTGTCGCGTAAAGTGAGATCTTTTTTTGGGTCGTTAGTCCCTCAACAAGTTTTAATGATCGATCCTTGTCAATTTCCTCCTGGGATTCGCGGACATGGTCTTCGCGAACCTTCTCGTCACCACGTTCATCCGCGAGATCACCGGCACCGCGAAACAAGTCAATCGCTTTTCGTGCGTCCCCATGACTCTGTGCTGCAAATGCCGATACGAGGGGTAATACGTCGTCAGTTAATGCATCAGACCGAAAGGCATCACGACGATTTTCGAGTATCTGGCGTAATTGATTCGCATCATAATCTGGGAAATAAACATCTCGCGGATTAAATGAACTCTCGGCACGACCGTCGATGTCCTCCATAAACTTCGGGTCATTCGTCAGTGCAGCAACTGATACCTGCCCTTCGATTTCGTTTGTATTACTCGCTCGTGACAGCTGGTAGAGCAGTTTTGAATAGGCAGGTTCGTCGTTTGCTCGCCGGCCGACCAAGAGGTCAATCTCGTCGAGGATGAAAATGACCGAGTCATAGTGCTCGTTGATAAGTTTATACAGTCGTCGATATTTCTGCTTCGTCGATACGCCTGTTTCAGGTACGCCGATCTTCGCGTCGACGTCCTTCGCAACGGTCTGGACGAGCTCGAAGACTGCTTGGTCGAGGGTGTTGATCGGCTGGCAGTTGATATCAACTACACCGAAGCGTTTGCCCTTCGATTGACAGAGCTCGATAATTTGTTGTGTGACTGCCCCGATGATGAGTGATTTCCCTGTCCCAGCAGGACCGTATAACAGCATATTCGGGGGGCGATTTCCTTGGAGTGTCGGCTTCAGAAATGAGACAACAGATTCAAGTTGATCGTCACGACCGACGATTCGCTCCTCATCGATGATTGTGTCTGGCTCGACAAGGTCTCGATTGACGAAGACTGATGTCTCCCCCTCATCGTCGAGCATGTCCCGGATCGATCGCTGAGTACTGTCTTCAGTAGTTACTTTATCTTGGTCCGGCACCGTGTCTCCGACAGCTTCTTCATGAGCAGTTTCTATTTGTTCTTCGTCAACTCTAGAATGCGTTCCTTCACCAAGGAGAGATTGATCCGTCCCGTCTTGATCACTACCGGTCATACGCTTAGTGTACGCCGGAGCGTTAAAAAGATTCACCCCCGTCGATGTTTATTCGGGCGATATAACTAACCTATCCCCGTAATATCCTGTTTCACGCTCTCTGTGATAGAACCGTCACCGAAGTACATTTGATAAGAGGCCCCCCGCCATCGATGTGTAATGAGGTTCGCCTCAACTTCGTGCGAATCTGAGTGTCTGTTCTTCGACACGGTCTCCGCCTCCCCCGTCATCGAAGTGTAAGCTATGCGTCTGACACCCCGGCATCGAAGTGTAAACTCTGACTCATTCGTCGCCGGTTCGAGCTGAAAACAGATCTCGAAGCTACCCTCGACATCCTCGGTGAGGATAGCCGAATTGACGATGTCGTTGTGGATTTGATTGATATCGCGACTGCGAAGAAACTGGTATAGTGTAGCCGTATCCTCCAATCTAAGAGCTGTAGTCGATTACGTGAGTTAGTTAACCAACACCGGGTTAGCTGTCAATTCTATGTTGGTTAACCTGATGGTCACATCTCACGATCGATTTCGAGCTTTCGCATTGCTCGTTCAAACACGTCGGGATGTCGATGCGCGAGATTTTCGAGATGATTCCGAATGGACTGGGCAGGGTCGACGTCGACGTCGTCCGTATCCTGGAGTTCACGCCAGAACTGATGCATCTCTTCGCTCACGGAGACGCCTATCGTGTGGTCCTTTACACCAGTGTTGAGCGCGTCGTAGTAGGGTTCGGTATCGAAGTCTGATGCAGGTTGCTGGTCCTCTCGGTCTTTTTCCTCTGATGCCTCATCCATCGCTTCGCCGAATGGATTGTCGTTGCTCATACACCCTTATTCTTAACCTTAATATTAAAGATATGCGTCTAACGTCTCGTTCGTGATTTCGACGTCTCGTTCGGCAGCGAACTGCTGTGCGCCAGCTCGGAAGGCATGATAGCACTTCTGTCGAGTATCACGCGGGGTCCCATCACTGACCTCGACGATAGTCTCGATGGCATTCGCCGTGTAGGGGTCTGACGGATATCCAGAATCGTACTCTTCTTCACGGGCCCAGGCGAGCCACCTGGCGATGAGTTCCTCGGTTTCTGCGAATCCGAACCGTTCCAACGTTCGATCCTTTGCGACGAGTCGCGAACTGAGCGTCTCACGCAGTTCGTCAATTCGATCACCAGCACGTTCAGTTCCGAATAGGAAGAGAATGAATACTGGTTCACTTTCTCCAAGGTCACCGACGCTCTGCAACGCGGCTAGTAGCTGCTCGAAAGTTCGTGTATTCCGAGCTGCATCCTCGAGTTGGTCAACTTGGATGATACACGCGATATTGAGAGATTCGAGTTGTTCGGCAACCTCTTCGACAAGCTGACGAACTTCGTCTGTGGCATGAGGGTACGACTCTGGAATCTCAAGGTCATCGTACTCACTAAGTTCGTCAAGAAGACGCGTATAGAAACGACGGGTTGTGATGGACTCGACTTCGCGTATGCGAGCGACTCGAAACTCCTCGCTCCGAGGGCCCTCTGAAAGAGCATCGTACACGAGATCACGGAAGTGAGATTTCCCAGCTCCCCGTTCATCGATGATCGAGATGTGGCCTGCTCGATTGAGGATGTGGCTCGCAACTTCATTAAGCAGATCTTGATTCGTGCGCACCGCAATACCCGCGTCAGGAAGTGTTTCAGCCGTAAACGGAATCTTCTCTGGTTTGATCCCGAGTTGATTCGCATAGGTTTCCTGTGTTTCCTCTGTTTGATCGAGGGCTTCGGTGAATTGGTCGCTCATAGTGGATGCACATACTCAATCGACTTAAATCTAATTTGAACATTAATATTAAGATTAACTCGGCTACTTCGGCCACGCTCTGAATTGAGTATCTATTGAGATCTGATTCTCCCGAATACGGGGAAGATACCCATCACATAGCAAGATCTTGATATCAGTATCTGCAACAACAAGTCCACAGAATTAACCAACAATTACGCTAGCAATCAACTAAATGTTGGTTAACCCTCACTCGCTTGGATTCACCGGGCCCTTGTATTGGGATTTGATTTTATCACCTTCTCTCCACTGCCAGTAGTAATATCGATTCCCGTTGATTTCCTTCTCTGTCAGCGTCGCTTTGGTGGGGACATCTTCGGGCATATCCTCAGGGTGTTCTCGAGCAGTCTCTTCATCTTCACCCTCGTTGATCCTCTCTTCTCGCTCTTGATACTCTGCGAGTGCATCTGCATACTTGGCAATAGACCGGAGTGTTTCCGCATTACACTCATCGAGTAAGGCCGCTAACTCTCTGGGAACCTTGGGTAGGATCGTTGGTTCTGAGTACGACATGGGACGACTTAACCAACAATTGGGGCAGAAGGCATTAGTCCTGTTGGTTAAATTGGAGAGCTATTCATAGCATTTGCATTAAACAGGAAACTTGATATACGATTCATATAATAGTCAATAGAATGGGAGTTACGTTCCTCCACACCGCGGATTTCCATCTCGGAAGTCCACTCCGCGCTGTGGAAGCGGCATCTGAATCATTGGCTGAGCGCCTGCAGCGAGCGACGCACGAAGCCCTCCGTCGAGTCATTCAGGTCGCACTCGACGAGGACGTCGACTTCGTCGTCGTCGCTGGCGACCTCTACGATCAACAAGCGCGCTCTGTCTACGCGAATGAATTTCTCGTCGATCAATTCGAGCGGCTCGAAGACGCTGAAATCCCGTGTTATGTTGTCCACGGGAATCACGATCCATTGGGAGCAGGGGCAGAGAAACTTCCCTTACCCAATAACGTCCACGTGTTCGGTGCAGACGATGTCGAAACGGTCCTGTACCCGAATGACGATGAACCGGAGGCCCGCATCATGGGCCAATCGTATGGAAGCCAGTGGGAGAGCAACTCCCTGTATTACCACTACACACCGCCAGATACAGCAATCCCGAATATCGGCCTGCTCCATACGGGCCTAAATCCGGATGGTCGGCGGTACGCCCCCTGTGGGCCGAGCGACTTAGCACAGAAGGAGATCGACTACTGGGCGCTCGGGCACATCCATACGCCACGGCTGGTCGACGGAGCGCCAACAGCGTACGCTGGTATACCACAAGGGCGAAATATTGGCGAAACTGCCATCGGTGGTTGTTTGCTCGTCGACATGGATGCAGGCAGCGATCCTGACATCGAGTTTGTTCCGACGAGCCCGATTGTCTGGCAAGAAATCGTGGTCGATCTCAGTACCGCGAGTACAGACGATGATACTCCCCTTCGTAACCTCGCAGATGCAGAAGGGTACCTCGAGGAGCGGATGCTAGATCTCCGGGCAGCGGACCAAGACTCTCTCACTGACACCCTTTCGATGCCGGTGGCTGAGACAGACTGGATGCCAGAGGGGTTTGTGTGTCGATGGACACTGAGTGGCCGTGGAGAGCTGTTTGAAGCTCTCGACGAGGAAGCAACGGATATGCTCGCCAACCGATTGCGGGATCGCAGCAGTAGTGCCTCACCCTTTGTGTGGACCGAGTCCGTCCGTGATTATTCTGCACCACCACTTCCAGACCTCGAGACGTTGGTAGAATCGGACGAGATTATCAGCGAACTGGTTGAGCTTTCCAACGAGATTCGAGAAGACGACGCGACACGAGCTGAACTGCGAGCGAAAACAGGTGATGTCTGGGAGTGGCGTGCGGACGAAGAACACGAAGACATTTCCGAGGATCGGATTGGTTTGGACGAGAAACGGCTAGACGATTTGATTGACCGTGCCGTCACTCGGTCAATCGACGAACTTGCGACGCGGAGGGACAATGCAAATTAAGAACCTCGATCTGGATGATTTTGGATGCTTCAGGCGAGCTCGACTCCAAAATGTCGATAGCGGATTGACCGTCATCGCTGGTCCACAACGGGCCGGGAAAACGACGTTTATGGAAGCGGTTCGCCATCTTGGCTATGGGATTCCTCGCGGCAATGGTCTCCCGCCAGCAACGGACCAGTATGACCTCACGGCCGATGTCGTCGTCGATGGCGCTGAATACGAGCTGGCACTCACTGGCTATGGTGATCCCGCACTAGCGCCTGTCAATGGTGCCCCCGATCGAGCACTCTCTGATGTATTCGGCAATCTAGGGCCCGCACAGTACCAGCAGCTCTTCACCATTAGCCTCGACGAACTCCGGCGTATGCCAACGAGCCTCGATGACGACGTTAGCCTGTCTGCAATCTTACTCGGTGCGGCATATGGCGACGTTCTCAAAATTCCCCAGATTCAAGCCGCATTCAGTGATCGGGCGAAATCGATCGGAGGCAAACACGGACGCTCGGTCTATGACCTTAAAGAGCCGATTAGCGAGATTCAGTCGGGGGTCGATGCGCGAGATGCCGCCGTCGCTCAGGTCGACGAGCACGATCAGAAAGAGGCTGCTCGAGACGATGTCAATTCCCGCGTAGCGGAACTCGATGAGGAGATTGCTGATCTAACAACGGAACAAACTCGTCTTAACACGGTTCTCACGGAATACGGGGAGTTCGAGACACTTCAGGAGCTGAATCTTGAACTTGATGGTGCCGACCTTGACCAGATCGATGCGTTCCCGACAGAGCAACTTGACCGCGGTCGGCAACTACAAAGTCAACTTGAGGAAGTGCAGGAGGGACTGACGACTGCAGAAGAGGAGTTCGCTCAACAGGTTACTGTAGAGGATCCCGAAGCATATCGCGACCGATTACTGGATGCTACGTCTACGATACGGGCATATAACAGGGAAATCGCTGGCTGGCGTGAGCGGGTAAATTCACTTCAGGAGCAACGGTCAGAGCTTGCGAAAGAGCGTCGAAAACTTCGCTCCCGGGCAGCGGATTTGCAACCCGGGTGGGATGACGACTCCTTGCTTGACCGGGTCCGTGATGTTGAAACCGACCTGTTCTCTCGAGACGAGGTTCGGTCGATTACGCGGACCTGTGAGGATGTCCGATCCGAATTGAACGAGGTCGAGCGAAACCTGACCGAAAAGACGGCTCGTCACGAACAGCTGGAACACGAAATCGACACTGCAACCGACTCGTCATCTGAGGCATCTCTCTCACTTCGTGACCAGCTTCCTGTCGCTGCAGGTGGGACGGTACTCGCGCTGATCGTGGGAAGTGCGCTAGGAGTTGTTGGCGGTGCGATTCTTGGTGTCGTCATCACACTCGTGATAATACTGACCGTCGGCGCGTATGCTGCATCACGGCTTGAATTCGAGTCCCTTGAAGTCGATGGCGTATCTGTCGAGACGCTTCGGGCAGACAAACGCAGCCTGACTGCCGATATTGAAGGACTGCGCTCCCGGAAAACGGAGCTCGAAACGGAGTATTCGACCGCGACCGAGCAATTAGACTCGCTTCGAGAGAAGCTTGGACTCTCAGACGATACGAGTCCGGCTGCCGTGCGAGAGTTCTATGCAGACCTCTCATCACTCCGCAACGATCTCACAACGTTGGAAGGCGACGTTGAAGCTCTCGACATGAAGGAGGAAACTCTCCGTTCAGACCTCGCAGCAGCCGCCGAGACCGTATCCGAACTCGGTGTTCTCGATACTGACAATAGTGACCCGCTCGAAGACGCAGAGAAATTGTTCGCGACTATCGAAAGTATTGAAGAGGATCTCGACCTTGCACAAACGGTCACTACAGCCCAGCAGACTGTCTCCAGTCGCAAAGATGACCTCCGTGATCTCCTTGCCGAGTGGAACGATGCACCAGATCTCACCAATGCTGATTCAGCAACCCTCGTTCGTACTGTCGACCAGTTCCTCGAACGCGGTGAGAACGTCACTGAGCTCGTGGAAGCGCGGGAACAGCGTGACGGAATTCGCGTCCGACTCCAGCGGCGACTGACGGTCTCAGCTATCGAACCGGCGTTTGAACCGTACCGCGACTCGGAGCATGACGATGACGACTGGGCGATCGCTGCGTTCGAGCGTGTCATTGAGGCGTACACTGATAGAGAGGCAATCGAAGAACGGCTCGATACGATCGACGAAACAATCGAGAGTCTTGAAACAGAGCGATCGGAATGCGTTGAAGAGCGAGTTGAGCTTACGAAGGAACTCGAAGAGCTAGCATCCGATGATGATGTCCGCGAGGCACACGCAACGATCGAGGCGGGACGACGTCGGCTCGAACCGCTTGCCGAAGAGTATGCGACGCACCGCATCGCGGAGTACCTGCTGAACGAACTCCACGAACGATTCATTGACCGGACGACTGGGCCACTCCTCGACGAAGCCAGCGAGATTTTCGCGCGGATTACCGACAACGCCTACACCAAAGTCGACTCCACCGAGGAATTCGACAATCTCGACTTCCAATCGGTGCTCGCTGATGGACAGACACAACAAACTGCGGAACTATCACGAGCCACCGCTGAGCAGCTCTTCCTCGCGATTCGCCTTGCGCGAATTCGTCGCCATGAGTCGTCACTCCCTGTGTTACTCGATGATTCTCTGACAAACTTCGACCCCAGCCATCACGTTCGAACGCTACAGACGATATCTGAACTCGCGGATACGAACCAAGTGTTCTTGCTGACATGCCACCCGGAACTTCTTGAACGAGTTGATACGCACACAGATAGCGCCCAGTACTGGAGTCTCGACGATGGGCAGTTCAATGGTCCCTACTCGAAGCCGGACGACCCCTGCGAACTGCTGGAGCCGACCTGGTCGTAGTTATCCAGATTCTGCGAGTTCCTTTGCCCGATGCAGTCGCTTCTGAAGATCTTCCCGGGGCGAGGAAGCGTTGTTGAGGTAGCGCTCGATGACCTGAATCTCATCGTCGTATCGGTTCTCCTTACGATAGACGATTGCGAGATGTTTGTAATACCACGGCGCTGGATCACCAGCATCCTCCTGTTCCGTTTGCTCAATACACCAGAGAAGCAACGATTCGGCTTCGTCGTGGCGCTGCTCTCGCTTTAGCTGTTTGATTGTATCGACTGTGTCTGTGTAGTGATTGAACGAATCGCCCGGGGAAGCCGTTGCTGAATCCTCCTTTGGGCTATCATCCGCTTTGCTTCCGAGTGTACGCAGTAATCGGCTGAACATGGTTTTTCGCGTTATATCTCCGTCATCGCATAGTCACGTACTGAAGATTTATCAAATGGGGGTGCAGACGACAGTACTATGTCTGCAATTGGTCACACAATGTCGGAGCTTCCTGGTGAGCTTCATCTGTTCTCTCCAACCGGCCCCCCGATCGAGGAGCGAGTCGCACCTATCTTCGTCGAGTGTCTGAGTGAACACGATGTCGGCGATATTCTCGTGTTGAAGCGGTTCCCGACTGGCATCGAGACGTTTACCGATATTCTGGCAACTCACGTCGACACCGTTGAACGACCAGAAGTAATGTCGCTCACGCGATTTGCTCGAACAATCCTCGAAGCAGGCCCACAGAATCCGACGCTCGTCTCGCAGCATGAGCGTGCTGCTGTTCTTGCGTCGGTGCTCTCCGAGTACGAATGGGCCGATTCGTTTCTGCAACAAGCGTCGGCCTTCGATGCCTTCGAAGACGACGTCGGTCGCTTCACGCTCGCAGCAGCGTGGCAAAATCAGAACGTGGACCCGAACGATTCCTCGCTCACTGAATTATTCGACTTCACGGCTCACCTGCAGGAGGTTCTTGCGACGAACGGGTATGCTGAACGTGCGAGCATTATCCCACGAGCCTTAGAGTACCTGGAGGCGGAGACCGCACGTCCGCCGATTCTCGATCAGTTCGATATGATTCTGACAGTAGAGGTTGAGGAGTTTTCTGCCCTGGAACGCCGATTCTTGGCAGCCGCGTCGACGGACACTGATTTGGTGTGTGTCGGAGAACGACATGGGAGTATTCAGCGGGTCCGGAACGAACCCGGAGACATCACCGACCATCTTCGCATGGAAACCGTCGATCACGATTCATCGCGTCCCATATCAGGACCTGCTCAGGTAGCAGCGTATCTCGCGACAGGCGAAGCGCCACAATCGGAAGCTACGGACGGTCTATTCGAGATAACCGAGGTAACGTTCGCCGATCAGGTACAGACCGTCGCAGAAGAAATCGAACGCCGTCGAACGACAGAGGGGTGGTCGTACGATGAGTTCGCGGTCGTCCTCAAAGATTCGAGTTCGCCTATCCAAGAGACCGTTCGTATCTTACAGCAAGCAGGCATTCCGACGGCGTCCGTCACCACGAGTGCGCTTTCTGATGACCCTGCCGCTCGGGAGCTGTATCATGTTGCTCGATCTCTTGAGTCGGGTGGAGATGTCCAATCCCGAACTCTGCTTGAAGCGAGAGTTCCGGACTCCACAACGATTCTCGACGATGACGAGCTGGTGACTGAACCAGTTTCGGACGCATTGACGACCTGGGTTCTCGACACGGATCTCAAGCAACGGGTAGCTGCGAACGAATCACGTCTGGAGGCTCGCATCCAGTTCCAGCACATCGGGCGTATTCTCGACCTCGCGAGGTTCGTTGAGGACTGTCCGCTACTGGACTCCTCGTGGGACGCGTTCTGTCAGGCACTGGAGCGAGCATTCCGATACTCCGCACCTGACTTCTACAGCGAGGTCGACGTGAAGGAGGGCGGGGTCCTCGTCGACTCTGCTCGTGTGGTCAAAAACGCTTCCTGGAAGGCGGTGTTCGTCCTGAATGTCGTCGAGGAGGAGTACCCTGCAGTCCCACGCTTTTCATCGCTCTTTCCGATTGCGCAACTCAAATTACTCCCCGAATACCCTGCTGTCACGAGTCCGACTCGACACGAAGTTCGTGAAACCTTCCCGACCGCAGACGACGACATCAACCACCCGTTCTCGGCGTACTACACCGAGCTGAGCCGACGGCTCCTCGCGGTTGGCGCCAACGCGGCGACAGATCAACTGTATTTCTGTACCTATACAGAGAACGCAGCAGATCCAGGAAAGTACAAACAACCGTCCCGCTTCTTGCAACAGCTCCGGGATCAGTTCGAGTTCGACTCGATCACCCACGAGGACGTCCATAGCCAGGGTCGTGCTGCAACGAGAGTACTCTCCAGCGTAGACCGTGCTCTTCAGGACGTACGGACCGCACCCGTCACTGGCGGCGACGTCGACCTGAACGCGATTGAGACGCAGTTCGGCGCGATCCAGCAGCTGTTGGATGAGACGGATGATCCCGGACTTGAAGCCGCATTCGAAGCACATGTCGACTTCGGTGAAGGGAGGGTTCGCCGTGACTGATTCCGACTCACCGCGACCGTTGTCTCCCTCCCGACTGGGAACGTACACTCGGTGTTCGCGTCAGTACGAATACAAGCACAACCTCTCTGTCGAAAATCCCAATCAAACGCGCCGATATTTAGACCGTGGGCTGGCGCTGCACGGCACCATTGAGTATGTCTGTGAGACCGTAACTGGAGAGTCAGATGAAGAGATTCGTACTCTCGCGCTCGATGCCTTCGCCGACGAGTGGGACTCTCGCATGAGTCGCACTGAGTACGCCACTGCTGCTCACTACGAGTATGATAAACAACTCGCCCGTGCAGCGATTGTGGCCTACTTCTCGACCGGTCCAGGACTTGATCACGTTCGTGGATCCGTTCTCACGGAAGTCGAACTCGAATGTGAACGAGATGGCGTTTCCCTCCACGGATACGCTGATAATGTCGTCCGTACGGACGACGGTCTCCAGATTATCGACTACAAGCCATCCGTCAGGTATGAGCTCTCGACGACCGACCGCGCAAAGGAGAAGCTCCGCGAGCACCTTGCCGGCGAGGACTATCACCCTCGTATCGTTAAGAGTGCAATTCAGGTGGCGACCTACATCGAGGGGATTCAGAATACATCCGTCTATGAGCCGGGGATGGAGGTCGTCTTCACGTACTATGGACTACTCGCAAACACGGATCTCGAAAAGAGTACTGCCGGCGTCCGACCCCGTGTCTCGGGCTATGGTCGCGATGTCGAGGAAACCTACTATAGCGAAGAAGAAACGATCTGGGGGCTGATTCAGCGGGCACACGACGGGATACGTGAGAACGACTTCGAACCCATTCAGTGGGACGCCATCCGCGAGAACGCCTGTGACCGATGTGATTATCGATCTATGTGTACCGATGCACTCGCAGAGGAGGTGCAGTTCTGATGTCGCCACCACTCTCCGAAGACGAACCCGTCGAAGAGCCGTCACCGCGGATTCCCCAACAGCGCATCATCGAGTCTGGTGAGTACCCGATGCGAGTGTTGGCTGGGGCCGGGACCGGTAAGACGTTCACGATGGTTCGAAAGGTCGAGCACCTGATCGACGAACACGATGTCTCACCGGATCGAATCCTCGCATTGACGTTCACGAACAAGGCTGCAGACTCGATGCGCGAGAAGCTGAACGAGAAGCTTGGCGCACCGGGATACGACGTAAACGCGTATACCTATCACTCCATCTGCCACGATATCCTTCGAGAGTATGCGTATCACGCTGAAATCGATCCGCAATTCGATGTCGTGAATAACGCTGATCGAACCGCCCTCATTCACGAAGCGCTCGATGAAATCACCTATCGATTCACCAGTCCTGAAGTCTATGGCCCCGATTCGCATGCCGATGGGGCGGCAGGCAGCCTGCTCAAATTCATCTCCACGATGAAGAGCAAAGGGATCTCCCCGAGTACCATCGAGACATTCCTTGGTGACGCTGACCGCCTCCTAGAACTAGAGGCACTCGTCGACCGAATTGTCGACCGGGCGAACGAGACGGTGCGGGTCAGTTGGCGGGCCCCGTCTGCAGACCGCCTCGAGGAGATGCGTGACGGAATCGCCGACCTTCAGCAATCGATAGCAAACGAACGATCCGCGCTCGGCCAGGCTGGGGTCGAACGGTCGGTCGCGACATACCTGCGCGGCATGGAGGAAACCTGTACTTCACTCGCTGAGCTATTAGAAACGGAGGAGGCGTCGATCATCGATGGTGAGCACAAGCCCGCGTTCCGTTTACCGGCCTATCTGTTCGGGACGTATTCCAGTCCACCGAGCGGTATCCCCGATTCGATCTCCGTCACGCTCACCGGGAAACTTCGGTCGTTCGTCGAGGAATGCCAAGAAGCAGCCGATCTGGTAGCCGGCTATACGGCGTACGAGCAACGCCTACACGAGGCATCGTTGGTCGACTTTGCCGACTTGATCGGTGCGACACTCGAGCTCCTTGAGGACCCAGACATCCGTGCCGAGATTGCGGGACAGTATGATTACGTGTTCTGTGACGAATTCCAGGATACGGATGCTGTCCAATTCGAGCTCGTCGACCAGCTCGCCGACGATGACCAACTGTTCGTGGTCGGTGATGATGACCAGGCGATTTACGAATGGCGTGGAGCGGCAGTTGAGAATATCGGGCGACGACTCGAGGAACGATACGAGACACTCAGTACCTCACAAAGCATCCTCGGCTAGCTGTTTCTGCGGCCTGAGTTCTGTGTCGAAGCGGTTGTACTGACGGTCTCGACGAGAGAATTACGGACGGATCGACGGAGAGCTGTCGCTGT
>Ga0208135_100229_pt1 | contig 42863 bp, 42 predicted proteins | sample AntDeeMetag02WF5_FD_184757 | JGI IMG/M metagenome (GOLD analysis project Ga0208135, IMG submission 184757) | Saline lake microbial communities from Deep Lake, Antarctica - Antarctic Deep Lake Metagenome 02WF5 (SPAdes) (version 2) | ecosystem: Environmental > Aquatic > Non-marine Saline and...
CCGCCGACAGCGACAGCTCTCCGTCGATCCGTCCGTAATTCTCTCGTCGAGACCGTCAGTACAACCGCTTCGACACAGAACTCAGGCCGCAGAAACAGCTAGCCGAGGATGCTTTGTGAGGTACTGAAACTTACTAGCATCAGATATCGGGTAGCCGTTTCACCGGATTGGACAAGAGCCTCTGAAAGATACTCTCCGATAGCAGGGTGTTTCGTAACCCATTACTACTAATTATCCGCTCAGATTTGAACGTTGAAGTAGAAGCGTTGGCGGTAGCGAAGACAGATGATGCCGATTATGGACTTCTTGTCACTTACACATTTGTGGACGGGTACGGGCAAGCACGCAACCGGACGGATGGGTGCAAAGCCACACTGACGCGTACTGACTCGTGTGGTGGATAGGGAAGCATATACGTTTATTTTGGCGTGTAGGCGTCTTCCACACTGATACGAATAAATGTATTTTATCCTATAATAGGCGCTTGGCTAATATTCATCTCTGTCCCGACACTTACTGGTGGATTGTGAGTAATCACAGGTGCTTACGAGGAGCGCGCCAAGATCGTCATCAACAAGAGCTATTAATTATCCTATGGAGGGCCTCCTGATCAATTACTCGTCCCACCAATCGCTGGATTACCGATAACGTTCACTGACCGCCCTGGGCCATAGCTTAGGTCTGTCGGGTCACCGCCAGAAGTGAACTCAGCGTCATCTACGAACAAGTCTGCGTTTCCAGTTAGGTCTGCATCGAGTTCTCCATAGCTTGCTGCCGCGAGATTTGTCCTATCAAGGTTGATGAAGCCATCCGAATCTAGGTTGATATTAACACCTTCAACGTTCGCATCGGGCATGATGATATCTCCATCGCTGTTAATATTAACATCAGAACCCCCTCCTGTCGCGACAATACTTGCATTCTGAGCGTTGAGTTGCCCACCAGCGTTGATTGTGGTTGATGCGATAGATTGGATTTCTGCAGAGTTAATATTCATTGCTTCTCCTGAGGTTAGTTCAAGATTTGAACCTCCTCCCATAGTTTCAATATTCACACTCTCGGCATTGAGTTGCCCACCAGCGTCGATTGTAATCGGGCCATCAGATTGGATTGCTGCGGAATTAATATTTATTACCCCTGTTGAGGTCAGGTCAATAGAACCAGACCCGTCAACCGCTATAGTTGCTCCGTCAGCAGTAAGTTGCCCACCACCGCCTGCTTGTAGATCGATATCTGGACCTCCAGTTCGTATTTCAGCATCTGTGAACAGAAGTTCACCCTCAGAAGTGAGGTCTATGCTCTGGCCACCGCCTGTTGTTCTCATTTCGATACCATCTTCCACTACGATACGCTCGGCATCTATCTCAATTCCACCAAGTGGTCCGTCATCCATAATTACATCTCTCGACACGATGAGGGTTCCATCAACACTTCGCTCCTCCAGTTCAGCGACAGTGTAAGTCTCTTCACCGTCGTCAAATTCACCGTTTCCATTCTCATCGAAAAAAGCGACCGCGTCTTCTGGCAGTTCGTTTTCGTCATCCTCGACCAGTGTGAAGTCCACGCCCGTGGTCACCACACCAGTGGTAATCTCGACTTCAACCGGGTCGCTGTCTTGGAAGCCGCCTGCCGAAGCAGTGATGTCGTTGGTGCCTTCTTCAATTCCTTCAACAGTGTAAGAGCCGTCTTCAGCGTCTGGCGTGGCCGTACCCAGGACGTTTTCATCACCGCCCTCAAACGCCACTTCCTCTGTCACTGGTTCTCCCCCCTCATCGACAACTGTCCCACTGAACGAGCCCGTAGTTTCAATCGGTTCGCTACCAACACGTGCTGCATCGTTCTGAGTCGGAGCTTCAGGCGTTTCCTGTACACCAACCGTATCGACGGTCAGATCATTAGCAGTCGTATCAAGTGTCAATTTATATATATTCATATTGCCGATGTCGGCACCTGTGTCCGTAACGCCGTCGTAGACATCGCTATCGGTCGGGAGATTTGTTTTGGTTTCCCAGTCATCCTCACTCAACCGCGTTGGAATCGTGACTGTGAGATCACCTTCAGGGATGTCACTAGTGACACTCTCAGCTGGGCGGAGTTCAAGCGTAACCTGTCCAGTCCCGCTTCGGCGAAACTCGTTTTGGAGAGCCGTTATTTGTACCTCACCGTTATCGACGAGGGCTTGATCTTCAATTACTGCGATTCCACCACCCTCATCACGAGCATCAAGATAGAGCACGGATGCATCATACCAAGTCGGGGAACGATCGAGTTCATTGTACCCTGGTTGGTACTCAATAAATCGCGTTGGGATGGTCTCAATCACCGTATCGTTAGATTCGTATGCTATTGTGATCGGATATGATTCGCTGGTTCGTATTGTCCCGGACGGCGCTGGAGGATTTATTGTGAATACGCGGGTTGAATAGGTAGTGCCCAACTGGACTGTCTGATACTGTGGCTGGTCGATGCTCCCGGCTTGTAGAATACCCGCTCTAAGCTCGACAAGATCGTTACGGACCTCTCCGGAGTGTTGGAACTCCGTCTCCGCATTCTGTTGTGGAACTACCTCCACCTGATACAGTGAGAGCGCAAGTATCAGGAACCCAAACAAAATAACGACCCCGATTACTGTCGAAACAGCACGGTTGTCGTCTCTCATCGACGTGCTAGTTGGCTGGTTGCTCATTATGGGTTCATCTGAACACGCTGTGTATCCTCTACCGACGGCCAAATGGCTAGTCGAATATCTGCAGGGCTCGGAATGATATAGAGGAACCAGTACGCTATCATAAGATGATAGAGATAGTACGGATCAGCGATTTTAATCTGTTGCCAAATACCGGTTTGAATAGCGATGGCAGCAGCCACGCCGCCGAAAAATAGAGGGGCAAGTGCAATCATCCGGAGTGTGGCTTTTGCCGGCAGTCTCTCAAAATCAAGGCGAAGTCGGAACGGGACCCATGAGGTCTGTTCAATCGAAAGCGGACAGGCAATCCGGGCGACTGTTAGGTGTGTCAGTTCGTGGAGTCCTATCGCAAGAACTGGGAAACAGATAGCAAGAAAGATTGCTTGAATTCCGGCCATATCAAGTCACTATCTGCTAAGCATTTAAATCTGGTACTGAGATTTGACGTTCATGATAATCGGCTACAGTGCCATATTTCGGGGTTACGGCCCCTATCTCGACATGTAGCTCGACCGTCGAAGACATGTGGCCGCTGGGAGATAGTCGGGACCAGCACAAAGAACGCGAATAGGCTACAAGGTCTTCAGAGTACATATACGCCGGTCCGACGCCGCCCTGATCCGATTTGTACCTGTGTCTTTTCGTAGCCGCTCTCATCGACCGGAAAGTAAACTTGGGAGGAGTGTGTCCACAAAGTCATCCGATTGATTTAGTACTCCTATGTCCCCCGATTCTACCCAGCCAGGCCGGTTGCGAGAAGTGCTTGAGAACTTTGTGGACAGCCTCGGCACTACCGTTTCCGACGCCCACCTAGTTGAACGGATTCTCGCAGGCGAGGAAACGCTCACGATCGACGCGCTAAGCAATCAGCCCGAAGAGTGGACTGAAGGGAATCTCATCTGGCCGTTGCTTGAGGCCGTCGGACTGAACCGTGAACCTGGCCGTCCCGCCAGCCAACGTTCGGCTGCTGGCACGACCCAACGGGAAGCCCCTGACTTCCGTCTGGTTGAGCGCGGTGGTGAGTTCGTTGTCATCGGAGAGAACAAGTCTCCGAATAAGATCGACCGAGCTGAACAGGAGCTCGTTGGCGACTATCTCTCAAACAAGGCCTGGCCCGACTACGGGATCGCTACTGATGGATTCGAGTGGGTGGTCTACCGTGCCGAGCACGGAGGTGACTTCCTTGAATTCAGTGAGGTAGAGCGTGTGAACCTCCGACCTGTCATCAACGCTGTCGCCCGTGACCTCGGGTACTTGGGGTCTGGCAGTGTAGATGAGGTCGATATTGAGGAGACGCTAGAGACGTTCATCTCTGTGTTCAACCCAGAGGGTCTACACACGCTCCTAACCCAGACCGCTCCAAAGGAATTCCGCGACACCCGGACCGCGGACGTCGAGGAGTTCTACGAGCTATACATCGAGCTGTTGTTCGGCGAAAGCGACGAACACGAGTACGACACATGCGTCCGTGATGACATCCAGGCCCCAGCGACAGCAACCGAGGAGGACCAGGACCTGTTTGCCGTCACGTTGATGAATCGCCTGCTGTTCATCAAGTTCCTCGAAACGCGTGACGTCCTCCCAAACGGCTTCCTGCGGACATTGGTTCGAGACTACGAGGACAATGCCGAGTCCATCCCCGGAACGCTCTACGAGGCGTATATCAAGCCGCTGTTCTACGATCTGTTCAATACAGACGAAGGCGAGCGCCGTCCAAAACTCCGAACCGGCCGGTACGCAGATGTACCGTACCTGAACGGCGGGCTCTTCCGTGAGAACGTCCCGAACGAGTCGCAGTACAACCTCGTGGACCGGACACTTCCCACCGTCATCGAGGACCTCATCGAGGGGCATCGGTTGGAGATGAGCGGACAGAACTTCGATCCGGCGATCCTCGGGAGCGTGTTCGAGAAGACGATCAACCACATCGGCGGTGAAGAAGGACGCCAGAAAGAGATCGGCGCGTACTACACACCCAACGACGTGACGCGCCACCTCTCCGAGCAGACGGTTGATCCGAAGGTGAAGAACCTCTTCGTCAAGGCGTTTGTCGAGCACTCTGACAACGATGCCGAGGAGTACGTCCGCACCCAGATTGAGCAGACAGACCTCAGTGAGATCCTGCGGCACGTCGAAGACGGCGCAGCGATGTACGGTGCGAATCCGAGTGCGCTAGAGGACGTGCTAGACCGGCTCACAGACCTAACCATCCTCGACCCAGCCTGCGGCTCTGGGCACTTCCTGACGACAGCGATGGAAGAGCTCCACCAGGTACAGCTCTCGCTCCTCCGTGGGCTCAACGGCGGCGAAGAGCCGTCGCCCCAAGAGCGATACGACGCGAAGCAGGAGCTCGCACTCCACGCTATCTACGGCGTCGACGTAGACGACGTCGCCGTCGAGATCGCAAAGCTTCGCATCTGGCTGAAGATCATCGAGGGCAACAGTTGGAACGAGAAGTTCGGACGGCTCCCCAACATCGATGTGAATATCGTCGCCGGGAACTCCCTCGTTGGCTTCCCGGTCAGAGGGGATGTACAGACACAGTTCGGAGCTATTGACGAGCGGCTCCCAACGCTCGCAAAAAAGCGGCGTGCCTACAAGTTCGAGAACAAGGGCACGCGCCAAGAGGTGATGGAACTTGAACAGCGGATTCGCAGGGACCGTGATGAGAAGTTCCTCCGAAACCTAACTCACACGTTTGAGTCGGAGGTAACTGGCGTTGAGGAGTTCGATGCTCTCGTTGCGTCGATCCCGGACGGCGAGTTCCACCCGACCGTACAGTCCGTGAAGGCTCAGCGGTGGGATGAGGACGGCGACACGGTCGCACTCTCTGAAGAAGACAAAGAACTGCTTGCTGATGCCGGATTCGAGTGGCAAGAGTGGCGGGACACGAACAAGAGTGCGACACTTGACATCGGGGAGCGCATCCAAGAAGCCGGCGGCGCACGTGGCGAGCTCGCAGAACACCAAAACATCGCCGACGATCTCCGCCGGCTCCTCGACGCCGGGTTCGTCTTCGACGTCGTCGAGCGGCAGCCGACACGGTACGATCTCGAGCATATCACGGGAAAGCCGTTGCACTGGGACATCGAGTTCCCCGAGCTGCTGCCACTCGAGGAAGCCAACGGAATGCATCCCGAGATTGAGTTTGACATCGTCATCGGCAACCCGCCCTATGGCGACATCCTCAACCAAAATGAGGAGATGTTCACCGCGCCGTACCTCACTGGCTCAGTGAACGATGTCTCGGCGCCGTTCGTCGAACGCCAGCTACAACTGACGGCCGACCAGGGCTACTTCGGTAACGTCACGACCCTCCGGTTAATCTATCAGTCATCGCTTGAGGAGTTCCACGATCTGCTCCGTTCCACGCTTGACCCCGCACGTGTGGCCTGTTTCGGAATGTGGGGACGGGTCGGTGTCTTCGAGAACGCCCTAGTCCGTGTTGCGCTCCTTTCGGGGCAGAAGAACACAGATACGACGGGGGCCATCCACACGAGCGACTTCACCGTGTTCAACCGAGATAACAGACAGCACCGCTTCGAGAATCTTGAATATAGCCCGGTCGATGGCCTGATCCTCCGAGACCGGATCGGTGGTGATGGTTCCGGTGGCCCGCTGCTCCCGAAGATTGGCGGTGACGTGAAGAGAGACATCTTGTTACAGCTGAAAGACTACTCCCACACCATCTTCGAGGACAAGTACGAACAGAATCCAACCGGAGAGGACAAGTACCCTGTGTGGCGGCGCGAGGGTGCGGGATACTGGATTAACCCGATGATGGAAGAGCTGTACGAGGCGCGTGAAGTTGAGCCAGTGTTCTTCAATTCAGAATTAGAACAGAAGACGGCATTCTTAGTGCTGAACTCTTCGCTGTACTACGTCTATTGGATGACCTACGGGAATCAACATCACCACAATTGGACGCAGCTCTCGGCGTTCCCTTGGCCTGATGAGTCCGTAGTTGAAGAGTACGAAGACGAGATTGTCGAACTCGCAGACACGCTCTGGTCGCGGATGAAGAACGGATTCAGTGGATCGAGTTTCCGGATGACGGCACTCCGGCCGATCGTCGACGACGTCGATGTTCTCACGGGTGAGTTATACAATCTGACGGATAAACAGGTTGCGTACACACAGAACTATCTCACTGACCTCGGCGAGGGAAGTGCTCGAGCAGGGAGTGGCGATGAAGATCTCACCTATAGCCCGATTGTTGCTGAAACAGATTAGCTACGCAGCTGCTTCTTAAATTCGCGATCATCTGGACTACGCTATTTGGCAAACCTAGTTCGCAATAGTTTTCTGTTTCATCCGATCTGGAAAAAGGTCTTAGCCGAGACGGTGTCCCGGCCATTCCTGTGTTTTCTGGCCAGCTTACGATTCCAAATAATGTAATAAACGAGGTCAGCCCATTCATCCCACAAAACGCCCAGTGGCTTTGATGAAAGATATACCCCTACATCTCACACGGCTACCAAAACACCTTGATAAATGGGGAGAAAGCTTAATGGCCAATTCGCACTCCGACTGAGCGGTTGTTTCACTCCAACTCAATCGGTGAGAACCAGTTCGAAATAGTGAGTAGTTTCGGTCAGTACAGGGAATATACTCAGCACGCTGTCGAGGTCTGACCGAGTAATTAAGTGATTTCCTGGCGTTATGGTTTCATGGTTGATAAGACCGAAGGCGAAGCAGAAGTCCGTGAGGCGATCGCCGAGATGGAAGCGTCCTTCCCCGCCGTGGGCGAACGCCTCCACGAAGTCATCATTGATAGTGGGCCGGAACTCACACCCAGAACGTGGTACGGGATGCGAGCGTACGCGAGGATGGCAAGGTCGTGTGCTTCTTCAACGCAGTGCTCTGTTGAATCCGCAGAAGGCGTCGAGATCGCGCCACTCTATACTCGGTTCAGGAGCGCTGCCACGAGAATTCAGAGATGGACTCTTGGTAGAGAGGGAGAAGATCGAGATCACTGGGTGTATCGATCCAACTCCTTGACGACGAAAAGCGAGATAATCGCGCCTTCAGAGATCGCGATCCCCGTGCCGTCATCGGATTCAACAGAGCACAACGCAGAGAATGGATACATGTCGTTCTCCCTGACCGAAGACGCGAACCTTACCGTCGACGAGGACGCGTCACACCAACTCATCGAAGGCTCATGGTACTTCACCGGATTGGATGATGCAACCGAGGAGAAGCTCTCGGACATCGTCCGCCAGGCCGTAAGCTAAGCTTCCGGTGTCTGTATGGCAAATCGTTCTGTATACACCGTCCAGCGAGCAGCTGTTTCAGACGGCGATGTGCCTGAATAATAGGATTTCGACAGAGCCAAAAATATCTACTACTGACACGTCCAGCGGTGCGATCACCCTATCGAGATATACGACATCTTCGCCGCATTGAGGATAGCTGCCTCTACCCTTCGGACGGCTTAACAGAGATGTTCAGAATATCCATAAGTATCTCGTCGATCTCCCCGGTAGGTTCAGAAAGATCCCCATCACCGCGTTCTGCAGTCTCCAACTCATCGAACAGCGTAGCAAGTTCTTGAACGGTGTCTGCCGCTAACTCCCGAGGATCAATCACTGGTGAGGACTTTAGCGCACCAAGTTCGATCTTCTCTAATCCACTGTATGAGCGGCTCACTTTGCTGATTTCTTGTTTGACGATAGTGCTGTTCAGATAGGCAAGCAGCGCTTTCACCTGCTCTTCGCTCTCCTCGAAGTCGGGGATGATGTTATGCATATTATTCAGAGTCCTCAGACCCGCCTTGTTGTGAATGAACTGGGAGCCAGTTCGGCTCATGTACTTCGCTAGTATCGGTGCAGGCTCGCGTTCGTCAACACAGTGCCAGGGATTTCGCTGATTCAAGAGCTTCCGGTCGGTATCGTATTCCATTTTACAGTAATCCAGATATGTTGAGACACCTTCTGGATCTTTGACCTTTTGTCTATCATCGTCATAGCAGTACAGTAGCCAGACATCTCTTCCCTTGCTGTGCCACGATAACCAGTCTTCATTAGTAATCTCGTATCCAGGAATGTCTCTCGCTGTTCGGATTATGGGCCAGAGGTATTGCTTCGGAAGCTCGTGGTTCTCAATATCATCCTTGGTGAGGCAGAAAATCTGGTTATTCCCCGTGGCAATCCCACGCTTGATCGTCGCAATCTCGCCAAACTCGCTTACACCGGTGATATCCTCAGTGTCCGTTGGCGCGAAGTAGTGGAGCCACTTCTCTTCAGGGGAGAGTAATCGCTGTGCGATATCTACCCGATACCCCTCCGGACCATCTAGGTCTTCGAAGTCCTCATCAAGAAGTTCAGACAGTGACTCGTAATCTGGCCATTCAGGGAGGTTGATGAACGTGACATCGTGATTCTGTTCTGGGGTATCCTTCGTCAAGAGCAGCAGACTAACCGTCGTCTTTACGCCCTCAAACGTCCCCTCTTGATCATCGAGATTAACTACGGCCTCGATTTGGAATTCCTCTTTGAGATATTGCTTGAATCCCACCCCGAAGTCGGTCTGCATGAATCCGGATGGGATGACGAACCCTAGCTTTCCACCCGGCTTAACGAACTGTGTTGCATGGATGAGGAAGTACACATACAGTGGCGACTTACCATGGAGTTCGATCCCCGCTTCCCTGGATATTTGGGTGTTTACCGCGTCCTTTTCATCTTCCGTCAGTAGCTGTGATCGAGAGTAGGGAGGATTTGAAACCACAGCGTCGACGGGATCGGATTGGTCTCTTCCCTCACTGGTCCACTCGTATGCTTTCAGGTCGAGGAAATCCTCGATACTTAGGTCCGGGCTCCCGGCTCCATCGATTGACTTCAGCGAAACTGCAGCCATCGAGACGGACAGGCCGTCGATGTCGATGGCCTTGATGTCCTGTATAGGGGTGTTATCTCCTCTCTTTGCTTTCTCACGAACTACTGCCGATGAGAGCATACCGGCACCAACGCCAGGGTCCAAGACAGTAGCAGAGTCCTCCGAGACGGCCCACTCTGCTAAGAGCGAGCTGATTCTATTGGGAGTGGCAAATTGCCCCAGTTCCCGACGGGCTTTTTGTGTGAAGAGACACTCATAGACGGAACTGAGGACAGTAGCTGGCTGATCGTAGCCATGAACAGCGCTCCGGAGTGATAGAATCTGACGCTGTGCATCCTCCGGGAGTTCTGCTGCTAACTGGCCCGGTGGGGTGGGCGAGAAACCTTCATTACCAGTGAGGTCTCTCGCAGTTTCGAACTCTCGGGCATGATCGGCCTCGACATCCAAGGGTTCTAGCTCTTCTACCTCCGGAACGTACAGCGAGTGTAGCGTGCTCTTCAGATAGAAATCGAATACGGCAGCGCGGGAGATCACTTCCGAGGATGATTCGGATGCGTCCATTCCTCTCTCGTCGAGCCACCGTCGAACCGAGTGAGGGGGGTCCTGAATAAGGGAAGAAGAAGCCATGAGCTGCTGTGCCATATCGTCGATTGATTCGAGGATTAGAGCTGCCAGTTTCCCCCGTGTAAGTTTGTCCAGCTTCGGCTCTTCTGCTCCGGTAGCTTTGACACCCAGAAACCACTCTAGAGGGTTACTACCCTCACTACACTGAACTATTCCGAGTTCCGAGAGGCATCGGAGCTTCTTATACGCTGTCGGGTACGAACAACCGATTTCAGATGCGATCTGCGATGTTTCAGCACGATCGAGATCAGAGACGGTGTTGAAAAAATCGACGAGAGGGTATTCGATCTTGTGGGGGCCCTCTCTCAGTTCCCGCCTAATCGACATACGCCAATAAATATGGTCGGGTATATTGGGGCTTTTGGAACGCCATTATTCGCAATCAAAAGTCGTTGGTGGTGACTGATCTCTATAGATAGCAACAGTGAAATGATAACTTACAGATATCTATGCTCTTTCTAGCAGCTTTTGCCAGTCCTCGTTCCGGTGAAGCGCATACCAGAACATTTGTAGTTCACTTCGATACCGATCATACTCTGGGACCATTGACTCCACAAGATCCCAGAATCCCCCCGAGTGCTCCGGGTACCTTGTATGTACAACTTCGTGGGCGACTAAGTAGCGAAGGTGGTCAAAGGGAAGGAACGCAGATCTGAGGTTGAAATTAAGCGTGTGGCCAGACGAGCAACTTGCCCACTTCGTTTGCTGATTGCGGATCGTTACCTGCTCAATCGACAGATTATGGGCCGCACACATCGAGTCTGCGATCGTAGTAACCGCCTCACGGACTGCTTCCTTCGTCTGGTTGAGAAGGAAACGCAGATGGTCACCGGACTGTGGCGTCTGTACTCTCACCGTGTTCTCCTTGATGTGAATGTTGTAAGAGCCGGTCCGCCTTTCCAAGTCATATTTTCGCCCCCAGAAGACGAAGCCAGACGTAATATCGCCGTATTTCTCGGTGACGCACTTCACGGACTCCTCTTGCTCATCAAACTTCTCCGAAATCCAGGCAGTATTCTTCGCAACGATTTCTCGACCAGAGGCATCTGAAGAGGCCGTAACAGAGAGAGAGCCATCTGGATTAAGCGTTAGCTTCGGGTTCTTCACGTTCCGCTGCTGGACAGAGTATGGAATCCGATCTCCGGATTGAAGCTCCAGTATCTCTCGCTCGGCGCTCACGATAGTGAGAGGAACTTCCCCAAGTGCTTTTAAACTTACCACCGCATCCTGTAGTCAATGAGTAGCTCTCCAGATGATGTTTCATTCACCATAGATAGCCGGCTATTAGAGGAACTAGGAGAGAATCTCGTCACCCGAAATCACGTCGCCGTTAGCGAACTTATCAAGAACGCATACGACGCTGACGCGACTGAGGTTGTTCTAGAGTTTGAGGACGCGAGAGCAGACGATACCACAGATAGTGAGATCCGAATCCGTGACGATGGAACCGGAATGTCTCTCGCAGAGGTCCGTGATGACTTTATGCGGATCGCAACGACAGATAAGAGAGAGAATCCGAACTCGGAGAAATATGGACGAGAGAGAGCAGGGTCAAAAGGAATCGGTCGGTTTGCTTGTCGCCGATTAGCCCATGTGTTGGAGCTTACTACTACAGCGTATATCGAAGCTGATGACGAGTACGAGCGGACATCTTTGACAATTCCTTGGAGAGAGTACGAAAGCAATCAAGAAATCGACGAAGTCACATTCACTCCAACTGTTGAACGGCTTCCCGTAGATGGGAAAGCGGAGACGGGGACAATTATTGGGCTACGTGATCTCCAAGACAAGTGGAATCAACAGGATTTCAATACTCTTCGGCGAAACGTTTCGACACTTGCGGTTGTCCAGCCGACAAACAGGGGCCCAGAGTATGAACCTGACCCAGGCTTCGAGATTCGATTTGATGCCCCCGAATTTGAGGATGGAGAAGGTTCACTTTCAGAGCAGGTTCACGATGCCAGTTGGGGCTGTCTAGAGGGTACTCTATCCGAAAATGGGGAGGTTTCCCTCTCACTTGATGCGAAGTTGATCGGTAATCGATCATATTCTTTTAACCACCCTGTAGACAGCCTTGCTGGAACAGAATTCAAAATATCCTACATTCCTCTAGACACAAAGGAACATTACCGCGATTCTCAAACGCTAAGCTTGGGGCGTGCAAGGGAGATTTCTGAGGATCAAAGCGGTGTTCGAGTGTATAAGGGCGGGTTCCGGGTATTCTCATATGGAGGGCCAGATGACGACTGGCTAGGAATTGATGAAAGGAGGACACTCAACAAGGACCGAAAGCCTGATGATCGATTTGAAGAACTTTCCGACACACTTGAGTTTCACACAGAATTCGAAAACACTCTACTGTCACTACCAAACAACCGGAACCTGATCGGACGTGTAATGATCAGCTCTTCTGCAGAGCTGAAAATGGCGTCCAATCGTGAGGATTTCCTCGACAATGACCTGATACAGCAACTGAAAGACATTATCGTCCTAAGTATCGAGTGGATGACCCTCCAGTATAGCCATTATAAAGCTAGAAAGGCCCAAGAGGAGTTGCAGGAGGAGACTGAGAAGTTCCTTGAGGAAACCGGAGATGATGATGACTCCGGTAGCGAAACAGGGTCAGGAGGCGAAGCAGAGTCTGGGGGCCAAACACAATTGGGAGACCTGAACGGTGAGGTGCCTGAATCGGATGATTCGGGTATTGAAGGGGAAGATAGTTCAGACGAAACCGTAGACAAAGCGATTGACCTTCTGGAAGGGGTGGCAGATACAGCGACTGAGGCGATGCCAGAGGAGGATAAGCAAGTCTCTGACGAAGCAGTCGAAACTGCCACCAAGGTCATTAGGAACTCAATTGATAGAAAGGAACAAGAGATTGACTTCTTCAGGTCTGCGTTCTCCGTTAATCAGGTCGTCTTCTCCTTTTCTCATGAGCTCCGGTCTATGGTCAGTAACTTGGAGAGCAGTGCTTCCCGCATTGAAGCAGTCATCGACGATTTGCCTGAAGAGCAACAGGCTAGATTCTCAGATGTCATTGATGACCTTCGAGATATGCAGGGCCGATTTGAAGACCAGATGGAACTCTTTGGCATCTTCATGGAGACTGGTACACAGAAAGAAATCTCTCCACAAAACGTTGCAGATACCGTGACGGACGTTACGGACGCAGTTGAGTACATTGGGGATTACTACGGCGTGGATATCTCTACTGACATTCCAGAGCTGCTTCGTACTCCGCCGATGTATGAATCAGAACTCTATTCAGTTATTGTGAATTTGGTGACTAATAGCATCAAAGCCGTGGGAACCACCTCTGACACTGCGAAAGGTATTCTGGTCGAAGGAAGCTCGACCGATGGTGGAGTTCGGATCAGAGTATATGATGACGGGGTTGGCATTCCAGACGATCAAAAGAATGCTGCGTTCGAGCCATTGGTCTCTGACCCGGCTGAGAACATGTACGAGGGACTTTCAGAGCAAATGCCTGAGGAACTGTCTGAGCATCTTGGGAAGGGAAGTGGGCTTGGACTCAGCATTGTCCGAAATATTGCTCAGAAACATGATGGGCACGCTGAGTTTGTGGAGGCGGAAGACTGGTCAACGTGCGTGGAGGTTACGCTGAATGAGTGACTATACTGTCTGGTGGATCGACGACCGAGACAATCGAGAAGAAAAATTTGCTAACGTTCTAGAGGAGCAAGCAGACCCCCTCTATGTTGAATTCTCTAACCCAGAAGATGCTACAGAGGCTCTTCAGTCAGACAACGAGCCAGATGCAGATCTCGTCTTGATTGATTGGGTGCTACATCAGAACGGGGATTACACCGGGAAAGGGCTCACAATGGCTGGCACAGTCAGAGAGAACCTTCCCCAAGTCCCGATATATGCCTTTAGTGGGGAGGCGATAGATGAACTTCAACAGCCCGTAAGTAAGAGCCATTTCCAGTGGACATGTGAAGTCAGGGACTTATTGGGTAAGAAAAGCGCTTCCAAGCTGGTCAACGATCTATCTGATTATGAGGCCCTAGAATCAGTTAGAGGGGAAGGGTTTGAATCTCTGGTAGAAACTCTGAATCCTCCAGAGACTGCCAGGCAAGAGGTCAAAGCTGTTATTCCAAGAGAGTTCAATTCTGGATTAAAAGAAGATTCAACGGTGAAGGGTGGGAACAAGCTTGCGTTTATGGAATGGGTTTGTCACCGATTCCGCGAGACCCCCGGACCCCTCTGGGATAAAACTTGGACTGCTACAAAGCTCGGATTAGAGGAAGATGTCCTTGACGACTATCTCGGAGAACTATACAGCACATCGTATGGTGAATTTACCTACGATGGGATTTTTTCACATTGGCCTGGAGAGCGCTGGTGGTCTTCCGAGCTGATTGGGGCCGTTGTTGAGTTGAACCAAGACCATGATGCGCCGGTTGGAGAGATATCTCGGACTGCTACAGGAATACTGGATGTACGTGAGGATAGTATCGCAGAATGTAGAGTATGCGAGGATAAATACCCGGAAACAGTCGCTGCCCAAACAGAAGGTGAAGATGCTAGGTTCCCGGTGCATCTCATCTGTAGCAATGTACATCACTCTAGGGAAGGTAAATTCGAGGACTATCGATTAGTGGATGAGGGCGCACAATAGTGTCCTTTGATGACCTACTCCCCGACGCTAACCAGCTGTATGAGCATCTGCTGTCCGAACTCAATTTCCTCCGAGATTTTGAATCGGGGGCGTTTGAGCGAAATTGCGACAATGTCACGGCCGCCTATTTCGACATGAAGGGTCAGGAATCTAGTGATTGGACTCTGAATCTCTCTCCAAACTGGGTGTTAGATATTGGCGGTGAAGATTTTGATACAGGAGAGGCACGGGATTTCGATGAGAACATGGGGAAGGCCATTATTGGGGGCAAGATAGCTGTTTCAGATGGAGACTTTGAGGAGTATTCTCTCAATCTCACACTGTTGGCTCAGGAGGACACAGAAGCGCGTGGTAGAGATACAAACAGGCATCTTGGAGCCCCTTGCTGTTGGAGTGCTGATGCCGCGGAGTTCGATTATCGGGTCGCTCGTCGGTATCACTTTGATATTGATATGGGAGATAATAAACATGAGCGAAAGCCCGTCTCACATCTTCAGAATGGGGGAGAGTTTGATACAGAACATCTTCAGTATGCAAATCCCCATTATTGCTCAAGTCCGTTAGATAAACCCCGGCTACCTCATCCACCGATGGATCCTATTCTGATACTCCATATGCTTGCAAAGCAGTATCAATCGCTCAGTCAGATGATACAGAGCGAGTGGGGTAACAGAGTACGTAGAGCTGAACGAAACCTCTGGCAGCCATACCACTCCACAATCAGCGACTGGTATGAGGTCAGATCAGGATCTGAGACATTCGCTTCTTACGTTGAGAACGATTGAAGCAAGCTACCATTACCGTACTGAGTATTGATCACGGGACGTGACGGACGGGTACGGAACCACTAATACCTGATAGCTACTAAACGAAGCACCGAAATGGCAACAGCCGAGAAGAGGTTAACTTCCTGGATATCGGCGACCGTTGATTTTCTCTTGGCGGTGGTCGGATTCGGAATCGTATTCTATCCGCTGGCTCTGTTGAAATCCTCAGATGCTGATAGTTTGGAGAGGCTATGCTGAATACACAGCGCGAATCGGCCATCTTGAACAAAACCGGCCACGTGGTTATCCGAGTCCGATTTCCTTGCGACGCTTGTATAGATACACTACACCTGCCGGGATCGTGATTAGCTGTACAGCCGAAAACACAAACGAACCCAAGTGTAGTGTGGCAACGCCGCCCCACAACATTCGGTTTGGTATCCAATCGCTGTTGTTCTGACGGAGTGCTCTGACATCGAGATAGAGGCACAACGAGTATAGCGGGGCTAGAGTGCTCCCGAGCAGAACTGTCGCTGCCACCGTGACTATGGAAAACAAAAATAGCAAGCCAGTCTCTGTACCGTACGGTACGAGGCTTGGTGGAGAACCGGCCTGTGGTTCACTAACTAAGTGAAGAATCTCGTACGAAGCTTGTACTACCACAAAAATCCCGATGAAGAACGCGACGCCATACCACCATCGTGAACTAGAAGACTTACTGGGTGGCTTCCTTGACATAGACCCTGTGAAAGAGTAGCTGTGTTAGGATATATAAATAGCGGAGTGACATACCTGAGCGAGATCAATGGTGACTGTAACCTCTGTACCTCGCACACCAATCCTATCAGCTCCTTAGGATTTCAACAGGGTCAATGAAGTTGTAGCCAATTATTTGCTTCCCACTAGTGATTTCCACTCAAGCATGACCGGAATCGTGATCCTCCCTGCTGGTCGCGACGACGCGTTTGAGGACTACAAACAGTTCATCCGAGATGGGCACCCAATTGCGGATATTGAGTCCTACCTCAATGATGAGGATCTCGAACTGTTTCGGACGACATCTGACGACGATTTCGTCCACGTCTGGGGGACCTCAGTAGATGGGACGTGGCGGAACGTCGAACGCAACGACATCGCGCTCGTCTACCACGATGGCGCATTCGTCGCGAGGGGGCAAGTCCTCCAACTCCGACACGACCCCGACCTTGCGGAGTATCTCTGGAGAGAGAACGTTGAACACGGTCGCTGGAACGAGGAAAGCCCGTGGGAGTACATGACCTTCCTCACTGATATTGAGGAAGTCGACGTCGACATTGAGGAATTCAACGAACTCGTTGGCTATGACAAGACCTACCGCCCACAGGGATTCACCCGGGTCGCTGACAAGCGCCTCAACCAACTCTCTGGCGAGGAGTCAGTCGAGACCGCCATTGCCGACCTAACCGATGCTGGCGAACGTGTTCACCCCGTCGACGATGAAGATGACGGACCAACTCCCGACCTCGCCGACCAGCTCCAGGCGGCCAGCACAGATGGGAACGCCCACGAGGAGTTTGAGAAACTCGTTGCGAAGGCCTTCTCTCGGCTGGGCTGTGCCGCCGACTGGATCGAAGGAGGGGGTGACACCGACGTGGAGATCCGATCTCCCGAACACGTCGTTGTCGAAGTGAAGGCCCGAGGGAATGGGCGGGTCAACTCGCTAGAGGTCACCAACGTAGACAAACACCGACGACAGCGTGGAGCCAATCACGCCATCGTGGTTGCTCCAGGCTTCGCCCCGAAAGTGATCGATAATGCCGAGACGACCGAGCTGACAACAATCGCCGTCGACGACCTCGTCGAGCTCCTCGATCGCCGGGATGAGTATGCCATCCCACCCGAGGAGATACTGGCCCTCTTGACACGCTCAGGGGCCTTCCAAGACGATAGACTCGACCTCCTCGATGAGTACATCCAGGACCGGATCGATGCTGGAGAGACTCTTCTTGCGGTCATCCGAGCTCTTGAGCGTGCTGACGGGGCCGTAGAGACAGCGGAAGACGTCCGGTGGATCGTTGTAGGCATGGAAGACTCAAACGATATCCCAACCACCGAAGAGGTTCGATCCGCCCTCCAACTGCTCGCGCATCCAAGCGTAGGGGCCGTTGAGCAGGATGAAGAAGGGTACCGAGTGACGACTGACTACGAGAACGGGATCCAATTGGTTCGATCCCTCGGAGATATCGTTCAACCACCAGAAGAGGAAGAATAGATCAGGACATCCCGTCTATCCTAATTGTTTTGAGAGTATTCTTGCTGAGAGACCCTCCACCGTTTCCGGAGCTTTCAGCAGTAGGCCCGATCGCCTTGACTAACAATACAGAACGATCGTGGCGTAGGACCGGAGTTGCCGTGTTCGCTCTGCTTCCGTTATTTCCGGAGTCTTGAGAAACTACAGACCCTCCACCGTTTCCGGAGCTTTCAGCAGTAGGCCCGATCGCCTTGACTAACAATACAGAACGATCGTGGCGTAGGACCGGAGTTGCCGTGTTCGCTCTGCTTCCGTCATTTCCGGAGTCTTGAGAAACTACAGACCCTCCACCGTTTCCGAAGCTTTTGGAAGCAAGATAGGGTGCGATTTCGTATTGTAGATCATAGAGGAGGAGCTCAGTAGTCGGAGATATCCGACTGGAGGAGATTGTTATCATCGGCTGTCGATTGGATGATGTTCGCGAGCTCTTCGAAGCGAGTTGTTTCGAGAAGAACCTCAAGCACTGCTTTCAATGGGACATCAAGCTCGTATTCGTGATACCGACCAGCCGAGAGGCCCTCGTTCCGCTCATAGAGATTGATCAGCCCGAGCATATTCATATCTGAAAGGTGATCCCGGACACGACGTTCGCTCACGCTGTCGGTGTCGAGACGATCGCAGATCTTCACATATCGTTCGTAGAGATCACGAGAACGCACAGGGACATCATCAAGCGCTTGGTGATACGCAAGCGCACAGAGGACAGCGTGTCCTTGGGTTGTGAGTTCCTGCATCCCCTCGTAGAGTTGGTTCTTTTCGAGCTCGTCTTGGGCATTCCGAACGTGCTCCTCAGTTACCGCGTCGGAATCAGCGGCTTGCGCAAGTTCACCGGCCTCACGAAGCAGTCGAATTGCTTGTCGAGCCGATCCAGTATCCTGAGCAGCAAATGCCGCACAGAGCGGGACAACATCATCTGATAACACATCGTCGTGGAACGCTTTCTCGGCGCGTGGACTGAGAATCGAGCGGAGCTGATCCGCATCGTACGGAGGAAAAAGAATCTCTTTTTCCGCGAGTGTGTCCTTGACTTTCGGCGAAAGGCTGTCTCGGAACTGGAAGTCATTACTGATGCCGACGATCACTGGGCGGACGTCGTCGACGTAGCCGTTTGATCGTGCGCGAGGGAGTCCGTAGAGGATATCGTCGGAATGGCCGATATTGTCGATTTCGTCAAGGACGATCACGACGGTGCCACCGAGCGCATCAAGTTCTTCGTAGAGAATATCGAAAACTCGTTGCTGAGAGTAGCCAGTAGCACTAATGCGGTCTTTATCCTGGCTATCACGGAGTTCGTTGACAAGCGCGACAGCAACTTGATAAGACGAGGAGAGGTTCTCACAGCTGACCCAGACTGTCGATAGCTGAACGTCGTCGTACTCGGCGGTGTCAGCCTCTAGATGCGATAACATAAACTTCGTCGCGACAGTCTTTCCCGTTCCCGTCTTCCCGTACAGGAAGATATTCGACGTTGGCCGGTTATCGATGATCGGCTGGAGAGCACGCTGGTATTTTTTGAGTTCCTCGTCCCGTTTGCGGATGTCTTCGGGCTCGTAGGAATCGTCAAGTGGTTCGGCGTCAGCGAACACCTGACGATCCCGTTGGAACATTCCCATGTCAAAAAGTCTCAGAGAGCAAAATAATAAAACCACCGCTTCCTTAGCTTCCGAAGCGTCCGTAGCTACCAGGTATATAAAAAGCTCACACACCACCGTTTCCGAAGCTACGTTTATTTATATAACACAGTCACTCCACTGTTTCCGAAGCTATCGAGATACAGGTATTCCCATCCCAAGAAGTATCAAATATATAAAGAAAAGACTAAGTCAATAAAAGTGAAACAGTACCCGCAATAGAGCTAAGGCAAAATATAAAATAAATTATATTATTCTCTGCTAAGTATGATATTCACTCGTAGGGCACAGTTACCGGTTGCTTTTGCTGGATCTTTCGAGACGGTAGTTCCTCTTTCGTGAATAGCTCCGGAAATGGTGGTGTGAGGGTCCCCGAGGTCTCTGTTCAGCAAAAGCTTCGGAAACGGTGGAGGGTTGATCCTGCACACAGACGAAAATGCTTAACCAACAACATCTCGCTTTCGCCGCCGTTTGTTGGTTAATATCTGAGAATACGTGTCTCTCCATAACGTGTTTTATCCATCTGATAGATCAAAACTAGGCATGACCGACTCAGCGTCTCCAAGCGCCTCTGTCTCGCTATCTGAGACGACTGATATTCTTACAGTCCTCGACCGGGCTAGAATCGATTACGTCAGTGTTCATGATCAGCGACTACTGGCTATTTATCGCACCGGCATATTCAATGTGGCAACTGAGCCGGAACCGATATCGAACACGCGTACACTCAAAATCGAATGCTGGGAAGCACCACTCCCGTCCCGTAACAATGAGAGATCACCACAGGAGCTTCTCGAGGACTTTGCAGCCGTGTTTGATGACGGTGATGAGTCCTGAAGTGGTCTCTCGGGTACTTTGATCAGCCCACGACAATCAGTTGAGAGCGCCAGAAACGCTAGAAACAAGTCAGCTGGCACGAATCAACGCAATACGCGATTTATGGACATTTCTGAGACGCTCCAGACACTGTATACTGCGACTGTTGAGCAGGACGATGGCACCTACCAGATAACCGTACCAGACCGTGAGATAGCCACCGGGACACTCTCTGAGGGTGAAACATACCGTGTTGCGCTCATATCGACATCGACGTCGGATACCGACGCCACCGACACGACTGAGGTCACTCAGTCAGCTGACCACGCTGGTCAGCAACACGAATACGACGGACCGCCTGTCGAGGAAGGTGAACAGCGAGACGTTGAAATCGAGAACCTCGGTGACCAAGGTGACGGGATCGCGAAAGTTGAGCACGGTTACGTCGTGATCGTTCCCGAAACCAGTGTCGGCGACCGCGTCACCGTCGAGATGCAACAGGTGCGTGAGAACGTTGCGTTCGCTGATGTCGTTGATGACACCCTTCGCGGGGAAGTCTAGGACTCCAGGTTGGCCCTAACAAGCGGTTATAACAAACTTCTCACACCACTACTCACTTTCTGGCTTACCGACGTACTCCGATTTCATCGTGCCGTTCTCACGATAGTAGCGATAGAGATACGGACCGTGCATATCCGCAGGATTCCCGGTTGCGCATTTACAGCTGTCGTCGCCACAGATGACTTTCTCTTTGACGACGGTCCCGTTTCCTTCGCTATCGGACTCCTCGACAGGTTCGGCAGTCTTGGGAAGCTCGTCGGTGTCAACCGACTGGTTGCGATACTCAGTAAGCGCCTCAACGTAGTCCTGTATCTCATGGAGTGTCTCCGTATCCTGTTTTGGGAGTCCTTCTGCGAGATACTTCGGGAGCGAGGTGGGTGGTGACGGCTGCTCCATACCTTATGTAACAATTGGAGCCACATTAGCATTCGGATGATACATAAGGTATTGAACTTCCCCACCAACTGTGAGCGCTTCAGCAATTACTCGAGATCGTAGGTCGCAATCTCGTGAGACCCACACTGTGGGCATTCATCAGTATCGACCGGGCCTGATGAGGAACCGGATACGCATGTCCCCCCACAAGTAATGTAGATCGAATGAGTTGGGGTGTGTAACGAATGACAGACTCGACGGATCCAGCCCCTCGTATCACGGATCTTTCGTCGATCGAGCCGGAGAACTTCAAATTCCGAAATACGCAATTTCTGAGAGCAGATGGCCATCACTACGACAATCCACACGACGAGTCGTTCCTTGAACAGCGAGAGGAGATCTGGCGAGTGAGAAATGGCGATCTCGAACGGGTTCTCGAGGAGTTCCCAACTAATCGGCCGCTTCCCGAACAGTGCGCGCTCTGGATACACGCGCTCGTAGGGAAACACTTCTTCCCGGATGCAAACCACCGTACTGCGATCGTTACATTGCGAAAGCTGCTCCGTGACAACGGGATCGAACCGGGAGAATGGTCGACGGAGCGGGTCAAACGGGTACGAGCTGAGTCACACGACGTTCGAAGAGAGATACCTCCGATCCATCTCGACAGATTGTATGAAACGGACGAGCTGTATCGCGTCTGGCTTCAGTTCTTCGGCGAGGTCCTTCCTGAAGAGTATCGCTGATTACTCTTCGTCGTCGTCGGTCTCGTCGTCTGCGAGCGCCTCGTACAGTTCCTCGTTCTCCTCGACGTCCTTCGCCATCTCTCGCTCACTGTCCCAGTTCATTATATACCGTTATCTAAGTAGCCGTACAGTGAAAAGCGTACCTCTCCCCGGGATGCTCGTTAGTCGATGTCGACCGTGGCGTGTTCTCCTCGTTACGTCGACCGACTCACCACTACTCACTTCCCGGCTTGCCGACGTACTCCGATTTCATCGTCCCGTTTTCACGATAGTAGCGATAGAGGTACGGACCGTGCATATCCGCGGGATTCCCGCTTACGCATTTACAGCTGTCGTCGCCACAGGTGACTTTCTCTTTGACGACGGTCCCGCTTCCTGCGCTATCGGACTCCCCGACAGGTTCGGCGGTCTCGGGAAGCTCGTCGGTGTCAACCGACTGGTCGCGATACTCGATGAGCGCCTCAATATAGTTCTGTACCTCTTGGAGCGTCTCCGTATCCTGTTTCGGGAGTCCCTCTGCGAGATACTTCGGGAGCGAGGTGGGTGGTGACGGCTGCTCCATACCTTATGTAACAATTGGAGCCATATTAGCGTTCAGGTGCTACATAAGGTATTAAACCGTCTCTCCCAACCGTGACCAGTTCAGCCATTACTCGAGATCGTAGGCCGCAATCTCGTCAGAGCCACACTGTGGACATTCATCGACGTCCTTCTTCACGCTGTACCCACAGTGACGGCACTCGTGGTGCGTTGTCGATGGCAACTCAAGCCTGACGATCTGCTGGATGAACTGTTTACTGAGCATGGATGGGGTCAACGATCTCGCCACAACTTGGACATTCAGCCCACACGCCCGGATCACCGCCAGCGGTTTCGTAGTGGATGATTGCGTGCCGACCGGTGACCGTCTCGCCGCAGAACGAGCAGTCGCCACGGACTGTCTCTGGGTCATTAGGAGTCATTCTCACGAGTTCACGGGCTACTTTGAAGGGAGAGGGAGCGTGTGACACTTTTTATAACAGATCTGGTTGTTGAACCGACCCAGCAGTACTCCCCCTCCTCAATATTTGAGACTCTGTGACTTATAATTCGGGCAAGCGGGGCGAAAGTACTGTTCTGGGACAACAGCGTGACCGCAGGCCGTGAGTAGCCATCGCGCGCGATGTCATAGAACAGTTCACATACTTGAATCGAGATCGGTCGATACAGGTTACTTACGAATCGGTCAATACAGATACCACACCTAGCAATGAATCTCAACTCTGGCTAATATCCAGACTTCGTAACGAGACCGAGCGACAGGCAGTAACCATCTGTTCTATTCCATCAAAAGGACCGAACTGACCGAACGGCGGGGAGTTAGCGATCCACAGAACGTTCGAGTTCGACAGTGAACACCGTGCCTTTTGAATCGTTGTCACCCACCGATATATCCCCGCCGTAGATGTCGACAAGAGTGTCCACCAGGTACAATCCAAGCCCCGTCCCGTCGCTATTGGGCCCTTTCGTCTCCTGCTCGAAGAGACTGTTACGCTGTGTCTCCGGTATTCCTGGCCCGTTGTCCGCGATAGTCACGATGACCGACTCCTCCCGAGCCTCGATGTCGACCCTGATTTCCGCTGTCTCCTCATCGTTGTGTTGAACGGCATTGTTCAGGAGATTGCCAACGAGCGATGAGAGCATCGCGTTCGCCTGGACGTCGATACGGGACCGCTCACTCCGGATCTGAATCTCGACGGTGTCGAAAGCGCGGCGAACCCGTTCGGCTTCGTCCTCGAAAACACGGACGACGTCGACCGGTTGCAAGTCGACAGCAGCACTGTCCGCACCGAGTACTGCCATCAAATCACGGACGTCCCGCGTGAGCTCGGTCGTATGTTGGCTGGCTCGGAGTATTCGGTCGAGCATCTCTTCGTTTTCGGGTGAGAGTTCGTCCCGAAGTAACTCGGCCCACCCATCGATGACACTCATATCGTTACGGATATCGTGACGGACGATGCGGTTGAGCAACGCGAGCTGTTCGTTGCGCTCACGGAGCCCCTGTTCGACCGTCTTACGGCGAGTGATGTCGATGACGACACCCGTCACTTTCAGTGGACTTCCATCGTCACGTCGCTCGGTGACTCCACCGACGTCGTGGAACCAGCGATACTCACCCGAGGCGGTCCGAATCCGATATTCGGTGTCATATTTTTCAGCCCGTCCTTCGAGATGGTCCCGCATCGCCTCCATCGCCCCCTCGTAATCGTCAGGATGAATGAGTTCAGTGAAGTCCTCATAATGGTCAAAGTCCGCCGGTGAAAACCCAAGCATATCGGGCTTGTTCTCGTGGAAGGTGACATCCCCCGTTTCGACGTCCATCTCCCACCAGGACAGGTCGCCTGCGAACATCGCCCCATCCAATCGGCGTCGATACTGTTCGAGATATTGAATGTGCTGTTCGTGCTCGGTCTCCTCTGAGGCGCCCTCACCGGGCTGACCAGCCTCAGTCATTGATTCGTATATGAGTGGGGGTTCAATTAGATGTTCGTACTCCGACTCGCCGACCTTTTCGACGGCGACACGCCGACTCTCAAACATTCATCTGCTAGGGTCTCGATCAGTTTGAGAGATCTCTTGATCAATAGGCACTCTTCAGTGACCGGCTGTTTCTGGTGAGAACCTGTCCGAAGAATAAGATTTCAACAGAGCCTGCGACGGAAGTCAGAACGTGCCTCCGCCACTCCGCAGCGCAAAAAACTTAACCAACAGAGCGGAAGGAACCCATCTCTTGGTCCTTTCTCTCGTAATGTATTATCGAGACGGTCGACAAGATCTGTGCTACCTGAACAGTAGCTCGTTCAGCGAGCAAGTTGCATTGTAACTCGAAAATACCAAACTACGTTGGTTAACTGGGTTAGGACGCGGATTCGCCTTCGAGAACGTCGATGAGCTCCTGTGCCGTTCGACTAATCCGGCCGAGTCGGTCGCGAACGATCTCGGGATCATCCGACTCCCACGCTGCGAGGTAGAACGCTGACCCGCTAGTGTCGAGTCCGCAGTAGCGCCCGACGACGTACGCGACGGCTTCGGCCTCGACTTCGCGTTTCGCCCGCTCGAGGTCGTCATCGACGTCGAAGTGGAGCAGGGCGTGTGCGTACTCGTGAATCAGCGTCCGGGCGAGATCAGCGTCGTTCTCCCGATCCCGAACCTCGACACGCGGCTGCATATCGACGAGACTCAGCTGCTCGCAAATTCCCTTTGCCTCACCGTGGGTCCACTCGTCGGCCGGAATGATCTGCACAGTGACGCCGAGTTCATCCGCGGTGTCGGTCAGTTGACCAACGAGGTCGCCAGCGTCCCCAGTCGCCTCAGTGTCGAGGTCGGGGAGCGGCTCACCCTCGGTCTGAGAGACATCGAACACCGGCGCCGGCTTGAACCCCACTAGGCCCTCGGACCACTCCTCGGGCGGCGTCTCGTCGTACTCACAGTCACTGTCCTCGTGGTAGCTTGGCGAGTTCTCGCACTCTGGACACTGCTTCGTGATGATCGGCGCCCAGATCCAGATGGCCTGTTCGCCTTCCTGGACGTGGCGGTCGAACTCCTCCTGCCACGTCCGGTAGCCCGCCACCCGGCTCGCCTCGGGACACTGCCGCTTGATCAGGAGCGTATTCCGGTAGGAGTAGTCGTGGAAGCGACTCTGGACGTCGAGCCACTTCTGGAACTCCGCGCTGGATTGCGCCTCGTCGACGCCGGCGACGAGGTCGTCGATCCACTGTTCGATAGTGCTGTTCATCTCGTCGGATCGCGTGTCGGTCTGGTCGAAGGAGACCGACGAGTCACTGGTCGTAGCCATTGTGTTCACCGAATCGAATTCACGGCGACTGCGTCTGTTCAGACCGCGCCGCACCCCTCAGGGGCGTTCAAAAAACCGCTCTGTCTGTCAGCGGAGCTCGTGGCGTTCGTCCGCGAAGCCGACCGTGACGAGGTACTCGAGGAACTCGTCGAACCGGTCGACGTCGCTAGGCGTGTCTGTCGCGAGGTGCCGTGCCCACTCGATGGCCCACTGGAATGCGGGATCGGTGCCGCCTTTCCCGTGGATATACCACCAGCGGGCCGCTTTCAGCACGACGAGTGGATTTGTCGGTGGGTGCTCGCTTGCTAGTCCACAGGTGATCGATTGAATCTCCTCGGGAACGTCTGCTGGATCTACCTCGGACGTCTGGGTATTTGCTAGGTCGATTGGAATCTGATCGATTGAGATGTCACTCGGATGCTGCTGTTGACTCATGTAGAATCACTCTCTTGTAGGCTCTCTTTCGAGCCCTCACCCCTTCCGGGGGCGAAAAACTACCCGCTGTGTCGCTGTGCTGCGAAGCACAGTCGATCTACTCAGGACACGATTTGCGACATCGGCGAAATTGGTAAGTTCACAAGCAGATAACTGCTAATTAGATGACCGCCTCGAAGGCTGATTTGTGGACTACATGGCTTGACAATACTCTTTTTGAAGATATTCGTGACACGAGCCGGCCGGATCCCGTTCCCTTCCTTACTGCGGTTGATGGAGAACTTGCTACCACCAATGCGCTCGACCGCTATCGGTATGGTAAGAACGACGGCGAATATCTGTATCTCCTCTACTTAGCAGACGAGCCAATCAACACTGCCTCAGATATCACCCCCGTATACGTCGGTGAATCCCGGAATATTGGGTCTCGAATCTACCAGCACTACAAAAAAATCGATGAAGCTCTCCCGATTGACGACTGGGAAGACGACGGTTCGTGGGGAAGCTTCTCGAAATACGACCACATCGCGGCGGTTCGAGAGGCGGCTAACTTACAGCTCTATGTCTGGATTCTGGACGTCGAGACGCTCGGTGCGTGTCCATACGGTGTGGAGACCTATCGTCAGGAGTTAGAGGCAAAGCTGATCGGACTCATCTACGCACACCCAGAGTATCGCCGGACTATGACCAATCGAGAGTTCGTACCGAATCGAGTCCTTCACGAAATCGGGCTCGCTGGCCACAACTGGCTCACGACTGAATCAACAAAACAAGGAACAGCAGCAATGTCTCCTCGATATGACCTTCTCACTGATCATGATTCGAAAGCCGAACTGTGGACCCACTGGCTCGAGAGGTACGTCTACCCGGATTTTGTAGACGAATCGACTGCTGACCCGATACCGCTATTCGCGACCGATGACCAGTTACAGGTTGAACTCACTGACTCTGGTCGCCTCAAACGCTCAGATGCTATCGATGAGCGGATTCGCACAGAGGGGCGAAAATGCGTCCACTCTGATGGGGTGAGAGATGACGGATATGAGGGATTACTCTATCTCATGTACCAGCTCGCCGACACCGATAGGAGAGATCGACCGATGATCGTCCCGCGTTACATCGGAAAAGCGGAAGCGTACGGGAAGAAAAACGAACTCAGTGCGAATTTTACAGAAATCGCAGCTGAGCGGTCGAGCACTCGGAGCTTCGCTCGGTGGGGTGGTGGTAACTACTGGCACGTCGGTGAGCTCTCAATGACTCTGTTCGAAGATGACACGCGAAAGGTACCATGGGCGAGTGAGCTGTTTGAGCAGGGTACACATCGCTTGAAAGAACCGGTGTATCTCTGGGTGAAGGCGTGGAATCAGGAGCGTCATGCTGGGCCGTACGGCTACGATGCGTATCTCGCCGAAGTCGAACCACAGCTGATCGGCGTTGCTCAGGCCGCGTTCCCGGATCGATTACTGAACAAGAGCGATGTACCCGACGACGCACCGATTAAGACAACCGAATTCTCGTTCGAGGTAGTTCGATGACTACGGCAGCGATTCTTGACCAGTTTGTTGTTATGGAAATTTTGAGGCTAAAACCTCCCCTTCAGGGCGGGGAGGATGTCAACTGTCTGTGTCAGACGAGTAGGTTTCACCGGGAATGAATACTGGGAGGTCCGTATCGCGGGCTTCCCGGTCGAGACTATCGAACCAATTTCGGACTTTCTTGTGGAGGTCACTTTTTGTAGAGAACGAGTCGTATTGAATGTCGTAACCTTTCGGGAGTTCGTCGATAGTGGCACTGCTGAAACTCTCATCTAGATAGAGACCGATTCGCTGACCGGGCTTGTGCGTGAGTGCAGGATTCCCTCGGCGGAGGTGGAACTCACCGAGGATACCGCCGGTTTCAGCACCGACACCGGTTGTGAGACCACCTCGTGTGAACAGGAATATGATGGCGTCGCTGTGGGCAGCGAACGCGATCGATTGAGCGAGCGGGTCCATCCCTTCGACAACAGGTTCGTCATCGTTACGGGTTTCGTTCTGTTTCTCGGCCTGTTCGTGTGTCGGGATGTCGATATCGGTAGCGATGAATGCGCGACAATTGAGGTTCTCGCGGAGATCCGTACAGAAGTCCCGAAGGGCCTGTTCCATATCGCCCTTGCCATCGTTGGTAATGTGCCGGTCTGGATCGAAGAGTGGATCGCTCTGAAACGGAGCTCGAAGTTTGTCGGCGTCATCGTAGGCAACTTCAGCATTAAACGCGGTGTATGGGCCCATGACGTAGACGGTGAAGTCGTTGTGCGTGCTGAATTTCGGAGGCGCAGGAGCTTGCTCCGCAAGAATATCGGAGATGGAGTATTCGTTGTACTGGAAATTCGTTTCGCCGTCAAACATTATATTCTGTACTGCGTTGGGCTATCAAAGAGGTATCCATCGAGTGAGCAAACCACGTTCATAAAGTGATGGCTGGAAACAAAGAAAAAATTCTTTGTAACCGCCAGTCTCATATAGAAGCCCACCGTACGTTCAGGTAACGATGGCCGCTGAAACCGCCCACACAACGCCAGATCCGGATGAGGAGGATCTCGAACAGTATGTTGACCAGCGACTGTTCGACGACAGTATGGGCACGCTCGCGGACCATACTGCCCGCAAGGCAGCGCTCGGTGATGAGCGACGATACGCGATCTTGTTCCTACTCTGGGAGCGAGAGGAAGTGGCTCGCAAAGAGCTCGCTGCTGCTATCGACGATAACAGCTTCGACATTAGTCACCACCTTGGAGAACTCGTCAATGTTGGTCTGGTCGCCCGGACAGGTGCACCCGAAGATGGTGATGGACGACAGACGTTCTACAAAATCACGCATCTCGGACGCCAAGAGATGGATGCAGATTTTCGAAACATCACTGGCTCGGATCCTTCACAGTAGATGAGACCCGGCTGAGGGAAGAGTCCGAAACTATGCTTAAAATTCACACGACATCGAGAAGGGTCGTGTTAACACAAGTATCGATTCCAGCAGACGGCGAAGGCTCGGAGCCATGATTCTACTGTCGTCGGCTCCGTGTTTTCAAACATATTTGAGAACGAAGGGGTTCGCCATATTACTTTTCTGAATACATGTTTGACGGCATTCCAATTTCCATGACGAGTGATTTGAAAATGAGCGAGGTTCGTGAGAGTGCAGCTATGAGATATCCGCCCGCATCAATGAGAAACAGTGCATCGTCAACGTGGTATTTTTTTTTCTCTCAGATCGCAGAGAAAAAAGAGCTTGAATTGTTTTTTGGACGAAAAAAGCTCAGAATGGAGTAATTATTTGTACAGAGATCCACGGCGGCATACAGCCAGAATATGTCTGAATCAATCTGAATCGGAGTCTCACCACCCACAACGCGATTCGAGCTCACATCGTCAGATGGCTGTTGATCCACTTTTTGAATCCAGTTGTGAATGACTGTACGGCGTCTCCCGACACAAAACATAAACATTCTGTTTAGTATTTTAAAGCGATAATTCAGCAAGGTGGAATTGAATATCCATTTTCAACGATCGGGTGAGGTGTTCGCTCTCGCTCCAATAACTCCAAGTCAACCCAACCTGTACAGACGTTGAGACGGTCACTTTTGGGCATAGAGCACTCGAAATGTTGACTGCCTTATTCTTAACTTAACACCGCCGGCAGACTCCCCACCCTTAGCAAAATACAGCCTCAACCCAATTTAGTATTCTGTCGACTAATCCGTTCACACAAGTTCTTCTCTTGATGTTCCCGCTTTCCGTTCTCTGACTGCTCCGAGGAACTCGTAAAGGCGTGGGGTGAACAGTACGTAGCCAAAGAGAAGAATATTCCCCGTGTTTGCGGTGTACAACGATGCTGCTGCTACATACAACAGGGCGCCGAAAATGCCGATGATAACCGTGTGTGTCAATTTCTCTCTCATCGTACTAATAAGCAAACTTAGGGTATATAAATTTTTCCCGGTAGAAACAACAGGACCGATCGAGTACCAAGTGAATAGCTCAGTACTACGGATCGGAATTTGAGTCGGTGATCAGGTACGCAAGGACGGGTGATACCCCGAACAATCCGAACCCGATCAGCAACGCGCTTGGTTCAAACGGAAATATACTACTTCCGATTATTGCTAAGAACAACACGTCGATGAGTAGCATCGTCGCTATGAATGAAGTTGAGGGAAACTGGTCGCCCATTTTATTTCATCGATGAGACTATCTGTACGTTTTGCTCACTAACTGGGACTACAACGATATCTACCTCGCGATAGTTCGTTCTTTGGCCGGGAGACGGTGGGTTGTTATTCATATTCGGAGTTGTATTTTTGTGTTTGACGACCGATTATGCTAAGTCCTTCGATAAAACATATCTAACTATCTATTGTTGCAATAGTTTAGTAGAAGGTGATTCTGCAGTCCCGCAGAGAAGAATTGTCGCGCGTGGCAGCGAGCATCAAAGATGATCATGGAAGCTGTTGATGGTTACACTGCAATTCGTCGCAGCCCTGTGAACAGATTGATCAATGAGGTACTTGATGAGCGCGCGAAGGTCTTAGAGTACATAGCACCGACCGATGTCTTTGTGGGTGCGAATTCTCACGCCAAAGATCCCGAAATTGATGACGATTAGTATACAACTCCCTTTATTTATTACACCGAAACTTATGTTGTATTTCTCACGGTCTGATGTGTCTACTGATATCACGACCTGTCATGCTCTCTGAGACAGAGTGATATCTTCACGTTTGTATTGACAATCGCTAGTCCCCTATTATAATGATTTATATTGTTACACCAGTATTTTTCTATTTCTGTTTTATATTACCCATTTGTCTATTAGATCATCCCTGTGAGACTGGTCAGGTCTGTTCGAATCAGTAATTATCTATGTTTGTATCTCCAGTATACTATCCTGAATTATACTTAACTTTTATGTATTCGAAGATTATCTGACTATTTGCATGGCAACCAGTGACAGCCCTAGCGGAGATGGTGATGCATCGGACAATAATGTCAGAAATACTACTGGAGTGGTCGACCAGACGTGGAAGCGCCGTAAGGTGATGAAAGCTGGCGCAGCTGCGGGTACAGGATTACTCACGGCCGCAGCCGGATGTACGAGTCCGGATGGAGATAGTGGTGGCGACGGTGATGGCGGTGGTGGCGGTGGTGGCGACGATGGAGGGAATGGTGGTGACTCTAACGGTAGTCAGGAATCAGAAACGACAGTCCGACTGGTCCTCGCGCCTACCGGATTCCAAGGGATTATCATGGATCACCTCGCCGAAGACACAGAGATCCTCGCTGATCACTATAGTGAAGAAAACTTGGAGGTTGAGGTTTCGCGGAGCTGGGAAGGAGCGGCCATTTTCACATCCGGTGGTGCTGACTTCGAAACGTTCGGGTCCCTAGAGGCCGCTAAACTTGCGGGAGAAAGGGACATTCCACTCGCAGTCAATGCCAACCTCGCGCCACAGATCATGCAGGTAGTGGGGGCTCGTGGCGGTGACTACGACCCAGAAAACTCGGGAAGTCCACGGGCATCTATGGACCTGCTCAACGAAAGTCAGGACGTGTTCGCTCTCGGTGGCTGGGGTGGTGGCACCGGAATCATGATGCCGATGATCATTCAGGAAGCGTTCGATTACACCTTCAGTGATGACGAATCCAGCGCCTTCAATATCACTACCGCCGAGTATTCAGCAGTTCCGCAACTTGTCGAGGGTGGGGATGCAGCGATGGGAACGACGTCTCCGATCCATGGGGCTGCGCCAATGATGGCCCCTGCTGAGTACAACGACGAGGAACCAACCGTCACGAGCATCTTTGGCTGTGGGAGTATCATGGCCGATCTCGATGGATTCAACGCTCCCCAGCTGAACTCTTGGACCTGTTCACAGGAGTACGCGTCTCAGTACCCCGGCTCGCCGCGAGCGATCGTGCAATCATTCTCTGAGGGGCTCGGGTGGCTGTACGAGGATCCGATTGGACGCATTGAGGGAGATGAAGAGCATCTTACTCAGCTCGGGTTGCAAAATATGGACCAAGCGCAATATGTCCTCGATTGGGGGCTCAACCTCGATCTGGACAACGATCTTCCTGTGATCTACGAGGACATTGAATTGACGGATTCATTCATTGAGGAGGACAAAAACTTCCTGCGGTCGGCCCAAGACGTGGGCTTCCTCACGCAGGGATGGGAAGAGAATCTGGAATACCGCCAAGTCGCGACCGAATAAGATGAGTACGTCCCAGCCACGCCGTCTGGCTAATGCGCTCCCCGACTCGCTATTCACAAATCGGTCTGTCGTGTTTGTTGAGTCGATCGTTGCGCTGGTCGTCGTATGGTCGCTCGTCTACCGGGTTCTTCCGCCGATCCAGGAATCCTTCGTCTCACCAACTGAGGTCGTTATCGCGACGCGTGATCTTCTCGTGAGCATGATTTGGGTTGAGCACTTTGTGGCGAGCCTTACACACGTTGCTTACGGCTTTGGGATTGCAGTTGTCGCCGGTACCACGCTGGGGATCCTCGTTGGCTGGTGGGACTTCTGGGAAAAAGCATTCCAAGATTACCTCACGATCGGCATCGCGGTCCCCTCGCTTTTTGTCGCGATCTTCTCTGCGATGTGGTTCGGGCTAGGGTCTACAACGCCCGCAGCCGCCGCAGCTATCGTCGCGACGCCGTACCTGGCGACGAACGTGTATGGCGGTATCAACAACATCGACAACGACCTGCTGAAGATGTCCCGCGCGTTCGACGTTTCCCGGCTACGGGTTATTCGGCGCGTGATTGTCCAGTCAGTTCTCCCCGACTGGTTTGCCGGACTTCGATACGCACTTGCGTTGAGCTGGAAGATTGCGAGTCTGGCGGAGTATATCGCTGCCGAACAGGGGATCGGCTACATGATCCGCTTCGAAATGCGGGTCCTTGACCTCGCGGGCGTCATGTCCTGGGTCGTCTTCTTCACCGTATTACTGCTGTTCATAGAATACGGTGTGCTAGCACAAATTGAAAAACGTGTCTTCGCCTGGCGGCAAAACGACTCCGTCGGGTGGTCCTAATAATGAGTTCAGAAACATCCACAATCACGACCGACGAATCGATCACCACTGACAATGCTGGTTCTATTCACATCGAAAACCTCACAAAGGAATTCGACACTGCGGAGGGATACGAACTGGTGTTCGAGGACATTAATGTCGACATTGAGCCCGAGAGCTTCGTTTGTCTACTTGGGAAATCCGGCAGCGGAAAATCTACGATGCTGAACATCGTAAGTGGTATTCTCGAACCGACTGAGGGACGTGTTCGGTTTGAGACAGCGGACGGCACCGGCGATGTCACCCTTGGCCACGTATTCCAGTCTCCACGACTGATGCCATGGGATTCGAACTTGCAGAACATCGAGTTCGTCAACGAAGATAACCCCGACTACACAGAGGAGCTCGGTAAGCAGCACCTCGACCTCGTAGGGTTGTCCGATCACTATCACAAGTACCCGGGACAGCTGTCGGGGGGCCAACGCCAGCGCGTCGGAATCGCGCGTGCCTTGAGTATCGATCCCGAGGTCTTGTTGATGGACGAGCCTTTCAGCAACCTCGACGAGATCACCGCAGAGGAGCTACGGAAGGAATTGATCAGTCTCTGGTCAGAGTTGAACAAGACGGTATTCTTCGTTACTCACGACATGACGGAGGCGATTCAACTGGCCGATCGACTACTGATGCTTGGAGACGGCGAGATCTATGGTGACTTGGAAGTCCCGCTAGATCGCCCTCGTAGGATCGATTCTGATGAGTTCCTCAAGTTCAGGCAGAAGGCCATCGACACGTTCCACTCAATCGACGAGGACTAGAATGTCAATCCGAACACAGCTATCCAGATTCAACGTCGAACTACTGAACGGGGATGTGAAGTCACTTCTCTCGGACTCGTTCGCTCGGGCGATAGGGCTCGGCGTTGGCTTTGTCCTTTGGTCACTACTGGCGGCCCAGTTCCCTCGTGAACTGTTGCCAACTCCGCTTGAGACTATCGGACTCGCATGGGGACTCGTGGCGGATGGAACTGCCTGGATTCATATTTCGACAACATTCCAATCGCTGTTCTGGGCGTTCCTATTCGCAATGATCCTTGGTGGAACACTGGGCATCCTGATGGGACTAAACAGTTATAGCCAGAACTTCTTCACCCCCTACGTCAACATTGGACTGTCCATTCCGGGCCTAGCGTGGGCAGCCGTGGCGTTCCTCGTCTTCTCTTACGGATCGATCGCCTTGGGGACACTCCGGTTTGCTCCCGTTGCCGCGGCGACGCTGACCGTATTCCCCTACGTTGCAATCAACATCTGGAAGGGGGTCGAAAACATCGATCATGACCTGTTACGAATGGCGAACGCATTTTCTATCTCACGGCGTCGAGTGCTCTGGCGAGTCGTCTTGCCTAATATCGCCCCCCAGATTTTCTCCGCGGTGCGCTTTGGCCTTGCCATCGGCTGGAAGGTCACCATCATTGCGGAGTTGTTCGCCGGGTCGGCTGGCGTTGGGTACAAACTGGAACACGCCTACCAAGTGTACCAGTACGAAGAGGCATGGGCATGGGCCGCCGTCTTCCTGTTTATTATTATCTTGATCGAGTACGGCGTCTTCAAGCCAATCGAACGTCGTGCGTTCGACTGGCGGACCGACGTCGAACTGAGCGACATCGGCGGTCAGTAGCCGCCGAGTGGCGCCCCGTTTTCCACGAGATTATTCACGACCGAGCGACCTAGTGAGATCATTCATGTCACACACATCAGCAAGCGATTCGATCGAATCGATTCTAAAAGACGGTGTCGAGGTACAATGGGATCACCGTGCTCGCAGCCAGGCGACTCAAAGTACCCGATCCCTAGGAGAGATCGTAGCAACAACAATGGGGCCGTTTGGGCGGGACAAACTCGTTGTCAACAACGGTGGCAACGTCCACGTTACAAATGATTCAGTGACCATCCTCCGAAATCTCCATCTTACCGATCCGGTCAGTCGGACGGTGAGAGAGGTGGCAAACAGCCAGATATTCAACGCTGGGGATGGGACGACGACGGCGCTTGTCTTAGCAAGCGAACTGCTATCGCATGCGCTCGACCTATGTGATGAGGGACTGCATCCGACGAGCGTTGTTCAGGGATATCGGCTAGCAGCCGATGCTGCCCGCGGTCGGCTTGCTGAAATTGCGACAACTTACGATATCACCGATCGCAAGATCGCTCTTGATGTCGCGCGGACGACGCTGGCCGGATCGAATGCGGCATATGAGAGCGAGCACTTGTCTGAACTAGCTGTAAGAGCCGTTGAACGCGTAACTAACGGCTATGATGTCAACCTCGATGCTATCCGGTTTCGGACAGCAGGAGGTCAGGACATGGCGGAGTCACAACTTGTATCTGGTGCTATGCTTGAGGCGACCCCAGAGCGTCGGACAGGCGAGCACACAACTGGCGAGGTTGAGATGTTGATCTTAGACGGGTCGGTCACATCTGATGAGATAGATACCATGGATGTTGTCGATGGGGCAGCATACGACCCATCGACGTTCATTGAGTCGGAGCGTGGTTGGGTTGCACAAACAAGCGAACGCATCCGTCAGAGCGGCGCTACCGTCTTGCTCTGCTCGGGCACGGTGAATGACGAAATACGAGGGCGGTTGCGACGAGATGGAATCACGTGTGTAACAAACGTGAGTGACCCCGATATCCGATTCTTACGACGGATGTTCGATATGCAAATTCTGACTACTCTTGAGGGGATAGAAGATTGTGATACCGTCTCGGGAACTATCGCATACGACTGGGATCAAGGACGGACAACGGTGACAATGCCAGATGCTCTAGCCATCACGGTTCTACTCTTCAGTCAGAGCGACGCCAATAGAGAAGAGTTGGAGAGTACGATGTCTGATGCCGTTGAGGTTGTCGCACAGGTGGCGTACGACGGTCGGGTCATTCCCGGTGGAGGTGCGGCCGAAATCGAGATGGCACGAGCCGTCGAGGTGGCAGCTAGGAAACGAGATGATAAAGCTCAGCTTGCAGCGTACGCGTTTGCGGACGCGTTAGAAACGATTCCTCGGATTCTCGTGCAAAACGCTGGATTGGACCCAATTGGTCGGCTGAACACGCAGCGAGCAGCGCACGCTAGCGGGCAGTGGAATGCGGGAATCAACCTAGACACAGGAGAAGTGATCGACGTCAGAGACCATGGCATTCGAGACACATTACAAGTGAAACGCCACGCGATCACGACCAGCGTCGACGCTGCCTGCATGTTGGTTCGGATCGATGGAATTGTCGAGGCGGTACAACGATAGACCGCCTTACAGCTTTGTGAAGTAGTAGTCCAGAGTTTTGACGATTTGGCCCTCGCTCGTCATGTTATTGACGTTCTCCTCCACCAGTGCGTCGGGAAGATACCATGGCTCTCCAACGACAGCCTGTTTGTAGAGGAGCTCGGCATTATATTCCATCTTGAGGCTCTTCACGACCACCTCTGGAACGCTGTCGCCAACTACAACGACGCCATGCCCACGAAGCACGACCGCTTCATGGTCACCTAGGGCGTCTGCGAGGTCTTGACCCTCGGCTTCAGTAGTAACCAGCATGCCGCCTTCGGTGTGATAGTCCTCAAACACCGGGAAGGGTTCCTTCTGGATGACGCCATTTGGGTGGACCGGTCGGTGTGGTATTCCGACGCTTGACAGCAATGTCGTGTACGGCGCGTGATGGTGACAAACGGCCTCTACGTCAGGTCGGTTCCGAAAGGCTTGGGTATGAATCGGTGTTTCGCCTGGCGCACTATCAGGATAATCAGTACCCGACAGATCGACCTCAATATAGTCACGAATGGTCGTCGTCGCAGGGCTCGCGAACGCGTTAATCAGAATGTCGTCCGGGTCTTCTTGACGTGCGCTGAGATGGCCGTGCTCGTCGAAAAGCCCGGCCTTGTCAAGGAGCCGGCAGCCCAGCACCAACTGCTGTTTATCGGTTACGGACATGATCAGAGATTCGGCATGAAGTCGTGTTCGACAGTCCCGGCGAACTCACCTGCAACGACATCATGTGAGAGCGTACCGATCCCCTCGATATCGATAGCAACCTCGTCTCCATCGGAGAGCGGCCCAACGCCAGCCGGTGTCCCCGTTGCAATAACGTCACCCGGCTCGAGGGTCATCAGCGTCGTGATCTCCTCGATAAGTTCTGGAACGGAGAAGATCAGGTTCTCAATCGTCGAATCTTGTTTAGTTTCGCCGTTGACCTGGAGTGATATCGACGCGTCGGATGGGACCTCATCGGGCGTCGCGAGGACCGGCCCCATTGGTGCGGCATTATCGAATGCCTTGCCGCGTACCCAGTTCTGTTCTTGGCGTTGGTCGTCACGGTTCGAAATGTCATTCACACATGTGTAGCCTGCGATGACGTCCTCGGCTTGGTCCGCAGGTACGTTCCGACATTGTGAGCCAATAACGACCCCAAGCTCGGCCTCGAAATCGATCCGCTCTTTGTCCTCCGGTAGCTGCACGGTTGACCCCGGCGCAGCAAGGGTGTTTGGAGTCTTGATGAACAAAAGGGGACGCTCGGGAATATCGGAATCCGTCTCTTCAGCGTGGTCGGAGTAATTCAGACCAACACAAACGATTTTTGAGGGATCGACTGGCGGTAGCAGCTGAACCTCATCTAAATCGTACGTCTGGTTACCGAATGCGACCTCACCGTCAGTCAACGCTCCAGTACGTTTTGTCCCTGCGGGATCTCTAAAGCTTACTCTGCGCATTACGGCCATCTAGATACAGTGGATGTTGATAAAACCTTGGTTGGGTATTCCAGAGTAATCTGCTACTCGATGGACATCCTCTATTTTAGTAGAGCTAAATCATTCACGCGGGTAAGACGGAGGTGTGCCAGTTTGAATCGACTGGGTATTTGCAGGCCTACTAGCGATTTGCGGACCGCTATTCGATGTGTGAATCCACTAGCGGCCATGCCAGCGCAAATATTCTAGGAACATAGGAAAGTATTGTTTTTTGGACTTTACAACGAGACAACATCGATCTAGTTCTTCGTTGGTCTGAACCATTTCGAACTTGTAGAAATCTTGTTGTCTCCCCGGCTTGTTGGTGTGTAAATATCTCGCAATCTTTCCTCACATTTTAGCTCTCCTAAACCACTTTCTCTAAATTGGTGTGGCTACCATTGGACTGTGAACTCTGGTTGCTATGGTATTACATCTGTACTCTTGTAATGGATACATCGATGCAGGACCTCACTTTGTACGCGACTCACCGATAGATCGCAATAGCAGTCCAATAATGTCATAATCATACACATATCTAGTATTGATTATAGTATTAAGCAGAATTTTCTAATGGCAAAATATTAGCTAAATTACAATGTAAAGCTAGATATATGCAATTATTAATTGATAACTCCAAATTTTCTGTGTATAAAAGAAATATAATAAATAATTGTACATTTCCAATATATTATATATGTTTATTTTACTCAAATATTCATCATTACTTTCCACTCTTCATCTCATGTGCTGTCGCCCTCTACTGGGTAGTTTAATCAAAATTTGACTCTAACTGTAGATGAAATGTAATTTTAAAATATGTGAATGAGGCTCAGAGAAACAATTCCACATTAAAATACATGTATATAGTACAAAGTTCCTCGATTCACCTTTGATCGCTGTCGATGTGATGAATGAGAGGGCTACACAAGACTCTGACAACGCCCAGTTAAATCGTTTTAGCTTTGCAAAATCATCCGATAACAGTTGTATGAACGCAACGATCTCTCATGGTCGGAACGTGGTTGATCGGGGATCTGTCTGAATATTTTGGCGATGATGCTCATATCGAGACCAATCTTGAAGACGCCTCAGTGATAGACCTGATCATGGAAGTTGTCGATTACGAACTCTTTGCTATCCCCCCACGGTGGGTCTTCTTAAAGCTCGAAACGGATACAGGAGTCGTCGGCTGGGGAGAACCAGCTTTGGAGGGTCGTTCTGCCACTCTCGTTAGCGCCCTCTCGGAATTGGTGGAAGACTACGTGATTGGGTCTGACCCGCGATGCATAGCCGACCTCTGGTATCGCATGTATATGGGAGATCATTATAATAACGGGCCAGTTCTGATGAGCGCAATTGCAGGTATCGATCAGGCGTTGTGGGATTTGAAGGGTCGAGATCTCGAAAAACCGGTCTACGAGTTATTAGGTGGGCCCGTTCGTGAAAAAGTGCAAGTATATCAGTGGCTTAGTGGAGACCATCCGGACGATCTCGCAGATGTCGCTCTCGCGGCGGTTGAGGATGGGTACACGACGCTGGGATTAATGGCACACACGCGCCCTGCGAGGGTCCGGACCCGTGAAATCGTATCGAATGTACAAAAAAGAGTAGATGCTGTGACGGGTGCCGTCGGCGATAGCATCGACCTTGCAGTCGACTTCCGAGGACGGGTCAGCACGGGCGTCGCCCGTCAGTTGCTGTCAATGCTTGAAGAGTATAACCTGATGTTTGTTGAGGAGCCAGTCCATCCTACTTACAATGAAAATCTACCTGAACTGAGTTCAGCGACAAATATCCCATTCGCTACCGGTCAACGTATGTATTCACGTTGGGACTTTCGGGATGTACTCCAGAGCCAGTTCGTAGATATTGTTCAGCCAGGTATCTCACACGCAGGGGGAATCACCGAGGTTGTTAATATTGCCAAGATGGCGGAGGCGCACAACATCATGCTGATGCCGAAGTGCTCCGTCGGACCGGTGTCATTCGCTGCTGCAATGCATGTTCAGTTGTCAGTGCCGAACTCCATCCTGCAGGAGCAACACGACGAGTTCTACGCTGAGCAGGACAATGAGTTCTTCAATTACCTTGCCGACGAGAACCCGTTTACACGCTCTGACGGCTACATGTATATGGACGATCAGCCTGGACTTGGTGTTGAGATGAATGAGTCGTATATCCGCGAGCAAGCAGGGAAGAAAACCTCTTGGAAGGGACCGACTTGGAACTATGAGGACGGGAGCGTCGCGAACTGGTGAGCGAAGAGCTTTTGCGCACTGACGTGTGACGAGTTCACATGACCTCCCTGGAGGCAACGAACCCATTACAGACAACCCAAACTTCGGTCGAAATCCTCCAATGCGTGGCCGAAAGCGGCGGTGCGACACTCATGGAGCTGGACGATCATGTCACCGTCTCAAAGGGAGCGCTGTATAATCACCTCTCTACCCTAGTTGACTTGGGGCTCCTCGAACGGACCGAGGGTACTTATCGGGTGGATGTGCGGGTACTGGCGTTGGGCGAGCAAGCCCGGGCAGCGATTCCCGGATTCCCGTCTATCCGTCGTACTCTCCAGAACTTGGCGATGACCTCTGGAGAGTTCGCAACCCTCGTTATGGCGCGAGACGGGACGCCGATCGTCGTGGAAACCATGGCCGGTGAACTGGTCGAGCAACACTGGATGTCGGTGGGCCAAGAGCTACCACTCGCAACTACGGCCGCCGGAAAAGTTGTACTTGCAACTCTCCCAGAGGAGCGCGCGGAGGCACTCATGCGCGAACAGACGAGCCACGATCCCGAGTCATTGCTCGAGGAGATCCGAACCGTTCGTGTCCAAGGATTAGCATTTAGTCGCGGGACATTCCAAGATGATCAGTACAGCGTGGCAGCCCCGATCAACAGCGATGAACAGCTGTCCTACGTCGTATCACTTACTGGTCCCAAGGATCGACTCCATGGGAAGTCCCTCCAGCAGGACATCGCTGGCTTGGTCGTGAGTGCGTCAAACGAGATCAAGAGAGACATTCTCTCGTAGGAGAACCGCGTCAGCGCCGCTAGCACGTCGATGAGAAGACCACAGTCGTCGCAGGCGTGATAGTCGCTCTCATCGGAATTCGGCCGCGTTTGGATGGCTCAGTCGACAAGCATCTGCTGCAGCATTTCTCTTTCGTCGGTTGCGGGCAGCTGTCCAGCCCGGTGGAAGACCGTCAACTGCGGGGTGAGTCGAAGGCAATGCTGCTCGGCTCGGGGCTAGGACTCGGTTCTCGAGAACGGGTGTGACCACGTCCGCGCCGACAATTTCGACGACTAGGTTCTGAGGCTGTCGTATCGTCGATGCCTACTGTGTTGACGTCGCCCTTCGAAGATTTCCGATCCTCTTTGACGAGATTGCTCGTGCAATGGCAGCCAGTATGAGTTTCAGTGTCGAACGCACCGAACAAGCACCGCTCTTCGGGAACTATCTGGGATACGAGGAAGGTGTCACCTGGTAGTCTCACCTTGGCCTTCCGGTGATCGAGTATACCAAAGTGCCCACAGAATCAATACGCCTTGGAGGGGGAGCCGGCCCCAACGGACAAACTCGGAGGGGTCGCCACCACCTGGCATCCCTTCGATGACGATTCCGTGAGTCGCCATATAGACATTGGCTGGAAAGATCGCGAGGAGTAACGCCACCGTCGCCCACGCTGCGTGCTGTCGAGTTCGGGGAATCAGTAGTCCAATTCCCACCGCTATTTCGGCAAGTCCAGACAGGTACACGAGTGCAAGCGGTGCCGGAAAGATTGGGGGTACGATCTGGACATACAACTCCGGTACGATGAAATGCAACACGCCGGCGACGACAAACGCCGGACCAAGTACATACAGTAACGGTTGCTTGAGCCGGTCTAGAATCTCGCTCATCGTCAATGGCTACTTCTCAGAGAAATGAAATAGTTACGCTCTCACAGAACTCTCTTTGGTGATTGACATCCTCCCGCGCCTGAAGACGCGGGAATCCCACGGCACCGCACCGCTGGATTGGGATATTAGGGTTTGGAATCTACCACCTCTGTCCGAGGTTGGAATCCTCGGGAGAGGTCGTGAAGGTAGACTCCGGGCTGTGCCAACCAGCCGGTACTCCTATCCTTGTCCAAATTGGACGCAGACTCGGAGTTACTTTCGTTGTTGATGTCGAGACGGATGTTCTCCGCCCCGTTCACGTCAGCGTTGAACGCCGCATCACACGCCTCGCACACGTACAAGCCACGTTCAACACGCTGACTCTCGTCTTCCGTACCGCAAACACAACACGTCTTACTCGTATCGCGTTCTGAAACTTCTACGACTTCGATGCCCTCAACCTTCGCTTTGTACGTGAGAATCTTCGTGAAGCGGTCGAACGCCCATCCGTGTAAGTCAAGATTGCCGTGCTTCCCCCAGTTCTTTGAGTCGCCGTTCTCGTCCTCACGAACACCAGCGAGTCCCCCAACGTTGAATCGTCCAACGTTCTCCTCAACACACCGCTCAACGATGTGTTTAGCGAGACTATGGAAAAAGTGAGTGCGGCGCTCCGACCACTTCGCGTGTAGACGAGTGGCTTCTTGACCACCCGAATCATCACACTTGGCGATTTCTTTCGGAAAGTAGTACCCATCCTGTTTCAGGCGGTTTCCGGGGTACAAGTCGGCCTCCTCGGTACTGTATGCGACCGCCGCGAAGTTGCAGATTCCAAGGTCAACACCAGCCGTCTCGTTGCCGGGTGCGGTGGGCGTCTCAATTTCAGTACTTCACAAAGCCGC
>Ga0208135_100234_pt1 | contig 41983 bp, 50 predicted proteins | sample AntDeeMetag02WF5_FD_184757 | JGI IMG/M metagenome (GOLD analysis project Ga0208135, IMG submission 184757) | Saline lake microbial communities from Deep Lake, Antarctica - Antarctic Deep Lake Metagenome 02WF5 (SPAdes) (version 2) | ecosystem: Environmental > Aquatic > Non-marine Saline and...
ACTACCTCGAGTTCGAGGACCACGTCCGCGGCGGGATGGTCACGGCGACCCGCCAGCAGCGGACGGCCCTCGCGACGACGGACGTCGAGGTAGTCGAATCGCCGTGGCGCGCCGGCAACCCAGTGCAGTCCCTCGGTACCGCGTTCGCCGGCGAGGGCTACTTCGCGAAGTACGACGTGGCCCACTGCAACCTCGTGGGGCCGGGAAGCGTCGCTGTCGCCCGGCACGCGAAGCGCAACGACATCCCGCTGGTGCTCCACGCCCACGTCACGAAAGAGGACTTCGCCGAGTCGTTCCGCGGGTCGACGAGAGTCGCCCCGCTGCTCGAACCGTACCTCCGGTGGTTCTACTCGCAGGCAGACCTCGTGCTCTGCCCGAGCGAGTACACGAAGGGCGTCCTCGAGTCCTACCCGGTCGAGGCGCCCATCCGCCCGATGTCCAACGGCGTGGACCTGGAGAGCATGGCTGGCTACGAGCAGTTCCGCGAGGAGACCCGCGAGCGCTTCGACCTGGACGGGATGGTCGTCTACGCCGTCGGCGAGGTGTTCGAGCGGAAGGGACTGACGACGTTCTGCGAACTCGCCCAGGAGACGGCGTACGACTTCGCGTGGTTCGGTCCCTACGACGAGGGGCCCCAGGCTGGGGCGGCCACGAGACGCTGGGTGAACGACCCGCCCGAGAATGTCACGTTCACGGGGTTCATGGAGGACAAGCGCGCGGCGTTCGGCGCGGGCGACGTCTACCTGTTCCCTGCGAAGGTCGAGAACCAGGGCATCGCGGTGCTGGAAGCGATGGCCTGCGGCAAGCCGGTCGTCCTCAGGGACATCGACGTCTTCCGGGAGTTCTACACCGACGGCGAGGACTGTCTGATGTGCTCGACGTTCGAGGAGTTCGAGGAAGCGCTCGAACGCCTCGCCGCGGACCCGGACCTCCGCGAGCGCCTCGGCGAGAACGCCCGGGAGACGGCCGAGGAGCACAGTCTCGAGCGAGTCGGCGACGAACTCGAAACGACCTACCGAGAGCTCGTGGAGGGGTAGCGTGGCGGGCAACCTGCCGAACGTCGCTGCGTTCACGGATTCGTACCTGCCGACGGTCAACGGCGTCACGTACACCGTCTCGACGTGGCGCGACCACTGGCACGCCCGCGGCGGCGAGATGCCGATCGTCTACCCGCGCTCCAGCCACCAGCCAGAGAACGGGGAGTACCCGGTGTCGAGTCTCCCGTTCCCGTTCTACGACGGCTACCGAATCGCGTTCCCCAGGGCGCCGTCGAGCGTCCGGAACGTCGACGTCGTCCACGCGCACACGCCGTTCGGCCTCGGCGTGGCTGCGTGGCGCCTCGCCGCCGACCGCGACGTCCCGCTTGTCACTACCTACCACACGCCGACCGCGGAGTACGCCGAGTACGTAGGCCCGGACGCCGTCACCGGACTCGTGCGACGCGCGAGCGAGCGCTGGGAGAAGTGGTTCCTCGAGCGCGCGGACCTCGTGCTCTGCCCGAGCGAGCGCACCTGCAGCCACGTCCGGGACCTGGGCGTCGACACCCGAATCGAGTCACTCCCGAACGGCGTCGACACCGAGCGCTTCAGGCCGACCGACGGCGACGGCTTCCGCGAGCGCCACGGCCTCCCGGACGGCCCGCTCGTCGGCTACACCGGACGACACGGCTACGAGAAGCGGCTCTCTGACCTGCTCGCGGCCGCCGAGGGCATCGACGCCACGCTCGTCTTCGGCGGCGACGGTCCGGCGCGCGAGGACCTCGAACGCGAAGCCGCCGGACGGGACGTCGACGCCTGCTTCCTGGGCTTCCTCGACCGCGAGGAACTGCCCGCGTTCTACTCCGTGCTCGACGCCTTCGCGTTCCCCAGTCCAGTCGAGACGGAGGGACTGGTCGCCCTGGAGGCAAACGCCTGCGGGACGCCCGTAGCGGGCGTGAACGCCGGCGCGCTCTCTGAAACCGTCGTCGACGGAGAGACCGGGTTCCACTACGAACCGGGCGACGTCGACGGGTTCCGGCGCGCTATTCGGCGCACGCTCGACGAGCGCGACCGCCTCTCGGAGAACTGCCTCGCGCGCCGCGAGGACGTCAGCGTCGAACGCGCCATCGACAAACTCGAGGACCGGTACCGGTCGCTGTGGTGAGTTTCTGCCCAGGCGTCGTTCGTTCTCCTGCCCACGTGGGTGACGAGTAGCTCCGAGGGCACAGCCAGAACGCCCCTGGGATTATAAACGAGAAACCGAAAATCAGCGCGGTACGTTCAGTCTTCCAGCGCGTTCGCGATGCGATCGAGCTTGTTGTTCGTGCGCTCCAGTTCCTTGCGGAGCATCTCCAGTTCGCGCTCGGCCTTCTCGCTGGTGCCGCCGCCGCTCTCCTCGCGGCCGGGGCCGCCCATGCCGCCGGGGCCACCGGGACCGCCGCCGCCACCGCCCATCATGCCGCCCATCATCTGCGCGAACGGGTTGCCGCCACCGCCGCCCATGCCGCCGGGGCCGCCACCGCCACCCATGGCCTCTCCCATGCGCTCGCGGGGGTCGTCGGGGCCGTCGCCCTCCTCGCGCTCCTGGGCTCGCTCCTCCCGGATCTCCTTCACGCGCTCCCGGAAGGACTTCTCCTCGCCCTCGGTCTCCTGGCTGTCCGTCTCCTGGGACTCCGCGGCCGGCTCGTTGTCGGGTTCGTCGTCTGCCATACCCCCGAGTTCGCTGCCCGTACTGAAAAAAGCCGGCTTCCTGGCTCGCACGGCGGGGCCGTCGTTCCCGGCGGTTCAGAACGCGCCCAGACTCGACTGCACCTCGCGCTCGCTCGCCTCCTCGCGGACGTCGTAGCCGACGAAGTCGCGGAGGTCCACAGCGTACGTCGTCCCGCCCCGGTCGAGGACGAGGACCCGTCCCTTCGTCCCGACGACGGTTCCGGTGGCCATCGTCTCCGCGACGGGACGGCTGTCGAGGCTGAACCCGTAGTCGAAGTCGAACTCCTCGATGGGGTCGTACTGGTCGACGAGCGCGCGCCACGCCGCTTCGTCCACGCGCTCGTCGAGGCCTTCGACCTTGATCGGGACGCGCACGCGGTCAGGAATCTCGTCGGCGATTCCGTACTCGACCTGTCGCGCCCGGCGACCGTCCTCGACAGTCCTGACGTGGGCGGCGCGGTCGGCGCCTTGCTCGCGGAGGCGCTCGTCGAGGCGCCAGGAGCGCGTCACGCCGACCTTGAACGTGTCCGGGGCGAAGGCAGCGAGGTAAATGGCGTGTTCCTCGTGGCAGGCGTCGATGGGCATCGCGCAGTTCCCGATGCAGCGGCCACAGGGCCACCGCGAGCTGTGGTCCGAGCAGTACGGGGCGTCGGGGTCGTCGCAGCACTCGTGGCTGCCGTCGCTGGTCACGCCCGCACAGTGGCGCTCGCTCAGCGTGTAGGCGAGTTCGGTGCCAGCGGTGAGGGGGACGCGTTCGACGTGGCCGGCGGCGGCGACGCGGAGGGCGGCCGGGCCGTCGCCCGGCGTCGTCTCGTACCCGACGATTTGCACGCCCCCGGCTACGCCCCACCCGGATAAAGCGGTGGCGCTTGGACCCTCGCCCACCGCGAGACGCGGTCTCGTCGTGGGCGGTTACGCGCGTGCCACCGGGTGACGCCGCCATCCGCGAGCGCTTATCCGCGCGGGTGGCGTACCGACGCGTATGGCAGACGACTCGATTTCCGTCAGCGCAGACCCGCCAGACAGCCCGTTCCGGACGACCGGCACCGACCACATCACCGTCTGGGGGAGCAACGCCGAGGAGACCATCGCGTTCTACCGCGACCTGCTGGGGATGCCCCTCGTGCTCCGCCAGCCGAACCTCGACGACCCCTCCCAGACCCACCTGTTCTTCGACACCGGCGACGGCCGCATCCTCACCGTCTTCGTCAGCGACGACCGGGACTCGAACCGCGGGCGCCTCCGCACCCAGGTCGGCGGCGTCCACCACCTCTCCTTCTCCATCGCGGCAGAGGACTTCGAGGACGTCATGGCGGCCCTCGACGACGCCGGCCACGGCTACAACGTCTTCGACCGGGGCATCTTCTTCTCGCTGTACACCCAGGACAACAACGGCCTCATCATCGAACTCTCCGCAGACAAGTACGACATCCCCGACGACCGGCGGGGCGAAGTGCTGGCGACTGCCCAGCGCATCCGCGAGGAGGACGGCTCCGACTTCGCCGAGGACGAGCACATGAAGGCGGCGCTCGAGGAACTCGGCCTCGACGCCGAGCCGAACGACCTCCCGGACGCCTCGACCGGCGTCGGCTACTGAGGCCACCGACCTCCACCGACTCGATGCTCACCGACACGCCCGGCATCCACCACGTCACCGGTCTCGTCGAGCAGGCCCAGCGGAACGTCGACTTCTACGTGGGCGTGCTCGGCCTCCGCCTGGTCAAGCGCACGGTCAACCAGGAGGACATGCTCCGCCACCACCTGTTCTACGGCAACGGCACAGCCGACCCGGGGACCGTGCTGACCTGCTTCCCGTATCCGAACGAGGTGCCGGGCCGCGTCGGCAAACCCCAGATTGCCGCCGTGGCGTTCGTCGTCCCGGAGGGGTCGCTGTCGTTCTGGCGGGACCGCCTCGAAGCGAACGGCGTGGACGTCGAGGGACCAAGTCGGCGGTTCGGAGACCGACTGCTCCGCTTCCAGGACCCGGACGGCACGAACGTTGAACTCGTCGAGGGTGACGCCCCAGTCGAACCGTGGCACCAGAGCGACGTCCCGGCGGCGTACGCGATACGCTGCGTCCACAGCGTCACCGCGCTCCCGACGAACCCGTACACCACAGGCGCGCTCCTGGAGACGCTGGGGTTCGACCTCGTCGGCGAGGAAGCGACCGACAGCGGGACCCGCATCCGCTACGAGGCGGGCGGCGACCACGCGACCGTGGTGGACGTCCTCGACGAACCGGCGGGGTTCGGCCGCGAGGGCACGGGCTCCATCCAGCACGTCGCTGTGCGCGTCGCGAGCGTCGAGGAACTGTACGAGTGGCACGCCCTCTTCCGGGAGCGAGGGGACGACGTCTCGCGCGTCCGCGACCGCTACTTCTTCCACTCCCTGTACGTCCGGGAGGACGGCGGCATCCTCTTCGAACTCGCGACCGAATCGCCCGGACTGACTGTCGACGAGGACGTCAGCGAACTGGGCGAGTCACTCGCGCTCCCCGACCGGTTCGCGGAGGACCGCGAGCTGATCGAGAGCCAGTTGCCGCCCCTCGAACGGCCGGAGGAGGGCGCCAGTGGCTGAGGAGTCGGACGAGCGAAGCGGAACCCCGGACCCCCATGCCGACCAGCCGGTCGTCACGGCGGGCGCGCCGGCATCGGTCGCGGAGGCCGTCGTCGTGGCTCTCCACGGGCGTGGCGCGACGGCGCAGGGAATCGTCAATCTCGCGGAGCCGCTCTACCGCCACGGCGTGACGTTCGTCGCGCCGGAGGCAGAGCGTAGTCGGTGGTTCCCCCACGACGCGTTCGGCCCGCTGTCGCGCAACGAGCCCCACGTCTCGTCGGCGCTCGCGGCAGTTGACAGGGTGTTCGACGACGTCGCGACGTGGGGCGTGCCGACCGAGCGAGTGGTGCTGTTCGGGTTCTCGCAGGGCGCCTGCCTCGCCAGCGAGTACGCGGTGCGGAACCCGCGGCGCTACGGTGGGGTCGTCGCGCTGAGCGGGGGCCTGCTGGGTTCGTCGGTCGCCTCAGCGGACGACGACGGCAGCCTCGCCGGCACGCCAGTCTTCCTCGGCTGCGGCGACAGCGACGAGCACGTGCCGGTCGAGCGCGTTCGCGAGACGGCTGCCGCGTTCCGGGCCATCGACGCCGACGTCACCGAGCGCATCTACGAGGGGGTCGGCCACGCCGTCACCGACGACGAGTTCGCGGTCGCTGGGGGGCTGCTCGAACGGGTCCTCGCGGACGACGCGTAGCGCCTCGACAGGCTGGATGTGCCCCAACGGGCGGGGGGGACACGCGTGTCACCCGGTGGCGGCGGTGCCGCCAAGCGTACAAGTAGGTTCCCTACCGAACTACCTTACGTCGTGAAACCCACTATGCAAACCACAGTCCGATCCGGCGCACAGTCGAACGGTCAGCCAGCGCAGCCCACAGGGGTGAGCGCCTGATGGTCGCGACCGGCCTCGAAGGCGTCGGCCTGCTCGTCGCGCGCGTGCTGTTCGGCGGCGTCGTCGCGTTCATGGGATTGAACCACTTCATGCAAATCGACCAGCTGACCGGCTACGCCCAGCACAAGGGACTGCCGGCGCCGAAATTCTCCGTGCTCGCGTCCGGTGCCGTGCTCGTACTCGGTGGGTTCGCCGTCGTCCTCGGCGCGTTCCCAGTCGTCGGTGCGCTTGCCGTCGCGGGATTCCTGCTCGCCTCGGCCGTGCTGATGCACGACTTCTGGGCGGTCCCGGAGGACCAGCAGCAGGACGAGATGACGCAGTTCCTGAAGAACGTCGCGCTCGCGGGCGGCGCCGTCGGATTCGCGGCCATCGCGACCAGCGAGTGGGCGTACAGCCTCGGCGTCACGCTCGCCTGACTGACAGGTTCCCGAGTTCGGAATTCGGAACGCGCCGCCCCCGACGCTTCAGAACCCCTCAGTCCTGCCCGACGAACGGGGTTTATTTATCCCTCCGTGTCTCAGGCTACCACGAGATACGAACCCATGGACACAGAACACGCAGTCGATCGGGGGGTCCAGTTTCTCCGAGGGAGCCCCGGCGCGACCGTGGTGGTCGCGTTCGGTCTCTTCCTCTTCGTGGACCTGCTCGCTAAACTCGCGGGCGTGACTGTCGGCCCATTCGACCTGTCCCTGATGTCTCTCGGTCCGTTCGGCGGTGACGTTCCCTTCGAGCGGGTTCTCGGCTTCATCTGGAACGGCGTCGTCATCGGCCTCGTCATCGGCCTCGCGAGCATCGGCCTCTCGCTCACGTACAGCATCCTCAACTTCGCGAACTTCGCGCACGGCGATTACCTCACTGCAGGTGCCTTCTCCGGGTGGGCCGTCGCCTACATCATCGCCGGCATCGGCGGCGCGTACAAGATCGGCGAGACGGCCGTCTACCTGCTCACCGGCCTAGGCCGTGACAGCCTCCAGAACGCCGACCTCGTCCAGCTCGTCCTGTTGCGCACGCCGCCGCTGGACGCCGGGGCGAACATCTGGCTCTCCCCGGCTGCTGTCGTGATCGGGCTCGTGTTCGCAGTCGCGCTCACGATCCTCATCTCGCTCGCGCTCGACCGCGTCGTCTACCGGCCGATCCGGAACGCCGACGGCATCTCGCTGCTCATCGCCTCCATCGGTGTGGCGTTCGGGCTGCGGTACCTCATCGCGCTCGTGTTCGGCAACCGCCGCCGCATCGTCACGTCCCCCGAGGGGCTGCCGTCCGTCAACGTCGCGCAGGTGCTCGCGGACATCCTGCCGGACGCCATCCTCTCCACGCCGCGCGCGCCGATCATCGTCGACCTCCACGAGGTCACCCTCGTCGCGGTCGCCGTCGTACTCATGCTCGGTCTGCACGTGCTCCTCCAACAGACGAAACTTGGGAAGGCGATGCGCGCGATGGCCGACAACCGCGCGCTCGCCCAGGTGACCGGCATCCCGACCGAACACGTCATCCGCACGACGTGGATCATCGGTGCGGGTCTCACCGGCGCCGCCGGCTTCCTGCTCGTGCTCTCGCAGGGTGGGCTCGGATTCACCACCGGCTGGCGGCTCCTCCTGCTCATCTTCGCCGCGGTCATCATGGGCGGCATCGGCTCCATCTACGGCGCCATCGCCGGCGGCCTCATCATCGGCCTCGCGAGCCGTGTTTCGCTCATCTGGCTGCAGGGTGACCTCTCCGCGTTCGCCCAGCCGACTGCGTTCGCGCTGATGATTCTCATCCTGCTGTTCCGTCCGTCCGGCATCTTCGGGGGGGTGAAGACCGCATGAGTGGAACCAGCGACGACCTGCTCGAACCGCTCCGGAAACTGCTCGCCTTCGACGCCGCGAAGGTCGCGTTGATGTTCCTCGGCATCTGGGTGCTGTTCTACGCCCTCGGCGACCTCCGGGGCTTCGACCTCGCCGGCTCCATCTCGCTGATCCGGCGCGTGACGTTCCTCGCCGCGGTGTACGCCATCGCGGTGCTCGCGCTGAACATCCAGTGGGGGTACGCGGGCCTGTTCAACATCGGCGTCGCGGGCTTCATGGCGGTGGGCGCGTACACCGTCGCGATGCTGTCCAGTCCCGCCTCCGGGACGCCCAGCGGCCTCGGCCTCCCGCTGCCCGTCGGCATCATCGGCGGCATCCTCGCGGCGACCATCATCGGGCTCGTCACCGCGCTGCCCGCGCTCCGCCTGAAGGCCGACTATCTCGCCATCGTCACCGTCGCCATCTCCGAGATCATCCGCATCACGTACAACGCCCCGGCGTTCTCGGACATCACCGGCGGGGCGAGCGGATTCGACAACCTCCCGACGAACCCCGTCCGCACGCTGCTGCTGACGGAACCCGGGAGCGTCATCTCCGAACCGACGGCGGTCGGCCAGGTGCTGTTCTCTTTCGCCGAGGGGTACAACATCGGTCGACTTACCGTCCTGAACGGCGTCTACACGTTCGGGACGCTGCTCGTGTTGCTACTCGTCTACCTGCTGCTCGAACGGGCCGGTAAGGCCCCGTTCGGCCGCGTGCTCAAGGCCATCCGCGAGGACGAGGTGGCCGCGCGCTCGCTCGGAAAGGACACCCAGAACTTCAAGGTCCGGGCGTTCGCGCTCGGCTGTGGCCTGATGGGTCTGGCCGGCATCCTCTGGTACGCGATGGGACCGCGGGCCTCCGTCGTGCCGACGAACTTCCGGCCGGAGCTGACGTTCTACATCTTCATCGCGCTCATCATCGGCGGCGCGGGCTCGAACACGGGGAGCATCCTCGGCGGCGCGCTGTTCGCCAGTATCCTCTTCGAGGCACCGCCCGTCGTCCGCAACCTCGTGCGTGAGTGGTTCAACGTCTCCGCGAACCCCGCGAACATGATCGAGGCGCTCGTCCCGCTGGCGAGCGGGAACTTCGACCCGCTCGCGGGCTTCCTGCTCGCGAACATCGACACGCTGCGGTTCATCGGCATCGGCGTGTTGCTCGTGATACTGGTCCAGCGCCGGCCCGAGGGGCTGCTCGGGGCGCGCAAGGAGACCGCTGCCGCCGTGGACCTGACCGAGGACACCCGGCCGGGTGGCCGGCGAAGCAGTGACGTCGCCGCCGACGGTGGAGGTGAGACCAGTGAGTGACACAAACGACGAGGACGTCGACGTCGACCTGCCAGAGGACGCACCGGACCCCGAGGAAGTCGAACCCGAGGCCGCCGACTCCGCCATCGAGGAGGGGGCCAAGGAGATTCCGCGGGGCCTCCCGCTCCGCGTCGAGGGACTGCAGAAGTCCTTCGGCGGGATCACCGCCGTCGACGGCGCGACGTTCTCCGTCGAGGAGGGCTCGCTCACCGGACTCATCGGGCCGAACGGCGCCGGGAAGTCGACGACGTTCAACTGCATCACGGGCGTCCACCGGCCCGACAGCGGGGACGTCTACTTCCGGGGCGACGAGATAACGGGCGTGCGCCCGCACGCCATCGCCCAGAGCGGCCTCGTCCGCACGTTCCAGATCGCCCGCGAACTGGACGAGATGACCGTCCTCGAGAACATGATGCTCGCACCGGGCCTCCAGCGCGGCGAGTCCATCACGCGGTCGGTGCTCCCGGGGCTCCGCAGCGACGTCGTCGACCAGGAGATGGCGCTCCGCGAGGACGCCTGGGAGACCCTGGAGTTCTTCGAAATCGACCACCTCGCCGACGAGTACGCGGGCAACCTCTCGGGCGGCCAGCGCAAACTGCTCGAACTCGCGCGGGCGCTGATGACCGACCCCGACGTGATGTTGCTCGACGAGCCGTTCGCGGGCGTCAACCCGACACTCGAGGATAAGCTACTCGACCGCATCCACGAGCTGCGCGAGGAGGGACTGACCTTCCTGCTCGTGGAACACGACATGGACCTCATCATGGAGCACTGCGAACACATCATCGTCATGCACCAGGGCCGCGTCCTCGACGAGGGGTCGCCGGAACGCATCCGCAACAACGAGGAGGTCATCGAGGCCTACCTCGGGGGTGAGGTATGAGCCAGCAGGCCTCCCGCGAGGCGCGGCTCCCGGACAACGAGGCCGGCCTCCTCGCGGTGCGGAACCTCGACGCGGGTTACGGCGACCTGCAGGTGCTGTCGAACGTCGACCTCGACGTCCGCGACGGCGAGTACGTCACCATCGTCGGGCCGAACGGCGCCGGGAAGTCCACCGTCATGAAGTCCGTCTTCGGGCTGACGACGTACATGGGCGGCTCCGTCACCTTCGACGACACGGAGATTCAGAACCGCGAACCGGAGAGCATCATCCACGAGGGCATCGGCTACGTCCCCCAGAACGAGAACGTCTTCGCCGGGCTCTCCGTCGAGGAGAACCTCGAGATGGGCGCGTACATCCTCGACGAGGTGCCCGAGAGCCGCCTCCAGGCGGTGTACGACCGGTTCCCCATCCTCGAAGAGCGCACCGACCAGAAGGCGGGGTCGCTCTCCGGCGGCCAGCAGCAGATGCTCGCGATGGGGCGCGCGCTGATGCTGGAACCGGACCTCCTGATGCTCGACGAGCCCTCGGCGGGGCTCGCGCCCGACCTGGTCGAGGAGATGTTCGACCGCATCGACCGGATCAACGACGACGGCACCTCCATCCTGATGGTCGAGCAGAACGCCAAGGAAGCACTCCGGCGCTGTGACCGCGGCTACGTGCTCGTCCAGGGGGAGAACAGCTACATGGACGCCGGCGACGCGCTCCTCGAGGACGACGAGGTCCGACAGGAGTTCCTCGGCGGCTGACGCCGGCCGCCGTCAGTCGGCCTCGCGGAGTATTCTGTCGAGACCCGTAGCCGCGGAGAGGAACATGAGAACCGTTCCGGCGACGAACATCCCGGCGACGGCCAGCGACGACCCGCCGGAGACGGCCCCGACAGCGGGGTTGGCGTTCATGTAGGCGGTCGACCACGCCGTCAGCGTCGCGAACCCGGTGACGAGCGCGCCGAACGCGAAGCCGAGCGCAGAGCCAACCAGCGTGGTCCAGTCCAGGGAGTCGGAGTATGCGCTGCTCATGGTCGCAGGTACGACCACAGGGACAAACCACTTTTCGTATCATCCTGCAGACAGCAGCGCCCGTTCGAATGGCGACGGCTGCCCCGCCGAGCGCCGACGGACTACTGGGTCACCGGAGCCGATTCAAGGGACGGTGCACCCGCTGCGACGGAGCGGTCTCCGAACGTCGATGGCTGCGGGCCACTACTGTTGCCGGTCGACGGTTCGCCGGGTTCCTTCTCACCGCCGACGAGGAACGCGGCGACGTTGCTCACGAGTACGTCGTTGTCGCCGTCGGTGACGACGCCCGCCGTGAGCACGTCGGTGTCACCGACCGCGAGCACGTTGCCGTTCCGCGCGGCGACCGCAAACGTGCCCGACTCCCGGGTCGTGGAGAGTGACACCGACTCGGCGGTCAACACCGGCGTCGCGTCCGGTCCCGTCCGGAGCGGCGTCGCTTCCAGCAGGACCGCTGCCTCGACGCCCTCGGCCACACCGACGTCGCCGCCGGCGTAGACGCGCTGGAAGTTGTTCGCGTTCTCGGCCATGTCGTAGAGGTAGCCCGCGCCGAACGTCACGTCGAAGCGGGCGGCGAGAGTCGCGGGCTGGCCCGCCGCCGACGCCGACGACCCGCCGGTCAGGCCGGGTATCGAGACGGTCTGCTGGGCCCCACCGGTGGTCGGCGGGTCCGCGGCCAGCAGCACACGACCGCCGGCGTCGGCGAACGCCGCCACACCGGCTATCTGGTCGTCGGTGTAGGCCGTGCCCGGACTCGCGACGACGAGCGCGTCGGCGCTCCGGAGCGTCTCGTTGAACGGCGACCCGCCCTGCGTCGGTCGAACGACGCCCGACTGGCCGCCGGCGTAGAACCGGACCTCGTGGCCAGCCGCCACGAGCGCGTCCACGAACGGCTGGAGGTCGTTCTCGCCGAGCGCGTTGCCGTGGCTCACGTCGACGACGACGGTCTTCGCCTCGCCGTCACTGGGCGCGGTCACGCTCCCATCGTCCGCAATGGGGGTCGCCCGCAGTTCGTTCGTGTCGTACGCCGGAGCCTCCGGCGCCGTCGACGCGTCGGTCGACGAGGACAGCAACAGGCCGCCCGCGAACGTCGCCGCGAGGACGACGGCCACGACGACAGCGACGACGCCGACGCCGCGCGCTACGTCACGCGCTCGCATTCGTCGTCACCTCCGTGTCCGGGGTTCGAATCGCGCCGTGTAGCATGAGGTACTGGACCGTGTCGACGCCGCGGTAGTCGAAGACCCGCTCCGTCGTCGGCTCCGCGGACGCTCCGTCGCCTGTGGAGAGGCCGAGTTGGGAGAGGACCGACGGCTGCGGGGCGTCCATCCGCGTCACCCCGTAGTCCGCGAGACCCGCCTCGTCGGCGGCCGCTGCGATGGCCGTGTCGATACCGCCGACGTCGTCGGCGAGCCCGAGGTTCACGCCGCTCGCACCGGAGTACACCTTCGCGTGAGAGAGTTCCTCGCGGGTGAGGTCGATTCGGTCGCCGCGCTCGGCGAAGACGGACCCGACGAACGCCCGGCGGAGCGTCTCCACGCGTTGGCGGACCTCGTCGTGGGTCGAACCGCCGTTCTTGTCCGGTCCCGTGACGACCTGCCCCGACGGCACGTCGCTCGACGGTAGCGTCGCACGCACGCCGACGCTCCCGACGACGGACGCGGGCGTGACGTAGATGTCGTCGCTCGGCGCCGCCGCGTAGTACGACCCGGAGGCGGCGGTGCCGGTGACACTCGTCACCACCGGCATCTCCGCGGCCGTGCGTTTCACCGCGAGGTACAGTTGCTCGCTGGCCGAGGCCGTCCCGCCCGGACTGTCGACGTCCAGGACGACGGCGTCGATGGAGTCGTTCTGGCGAGCTTCGCGGAGGTTGTCCACGACGCCGGTCGCCGTCTCGCCCGTGATGGTGCCGTGCACCTCGACGACGGCGACGTTGCCGTCCGCCTGGGTCGCGTAGTTCCACGCGTACGGCGCGAGCGCCGCGCCGACGACGACGCCCACGACGACCAGCACGAGCACCGTCGCACTGACCACGCCGCGAGCAGCCGTGCGGCCTTCGGCCTCGCCCGGACCACCGCTGGAGGACCCGACCATCAGGCCGTCACCTCGCTGTCGCCCGAGTTGTTCGGTTCGTATAGCGTGACGTCGTCGTACTCGACGGTCACCGATGCTCTCTCGCCGTCGACGGTCGTCCACGAGGTGACGACCCGTAGCGGAATGTGACGGTCGAGGTCAACCCAGACCGTCCGCGTGAGGTTCGCCCGAGGACCACCGTCCCTCGGTGTCAGTTCGAGCACTGCTGTCCGACGGCCGTCCGTGGTCGTCACGCGCTCGACGGTGACGTTGTTCGCTTCGAAGAGCGACTCCGCGAGCGCCCCGAACGCCGCTGGTGTCGCGGGTGTACTCGCGCCGAGGCCGGCGTCGAACACCGGCCCTGCGTCTGCCGACTCGACGGCGGTTTCGCCGGCACGCGGTCCCGCAGTGTACGCAACCGTTCGGCGCCCGTCGCGTTCGACGGTCACTCTGGCGCGCGACTCGCTGGTCGCCTCGCCGACCTCGACGGTCCGCGTGACGGACGCGGTGTACCCATCGAGGGCCGCGTATCGCTGTTCTACCTGTTCCTCGACGACGGCTGTGTCGACCGAGCTACCGACCGGTAGCCCGCCGATACAGCCGGCTGTCAGCGCCGTGACGACGAGCGCGGCCATCGCCGCCACTCGCCTTCGTGTCGTATCCATGGCTTCCGGGCGGCCCTACTCGAACGGCACCCAAAACTCGGGGGTGGCGTTCGCACGACGAGAAAATCCGCCCGGAGCAGGGCGACCGAACGGAGTCAGGCGATTACAGCCCGGCCGAGAGACGCGTCGCTGCCGGACGTGGCGGGCGAAAAAACCGTGGTGGGTCGGAGTTCTACGCGGTGAACTGGATCTCGTCGATGGTCTCGATGCCGCCGCCCTCCTGGAAGCCGAAGTACTCGTAGGTCGCGGCCTTCAGGTCGCCGTTCTCGTCGAAGTCGACGGCGCTGGAGGCACCCTTGTACTGAATTTCGGTTCCCTCGGCGGCCATCTGCAGGCCGTCGGCGAGCGTACTCGGCGTGACCTCTTCGCCGCCGGGGTTGGCCACGTTCTGCATCTGCTCGGCGATGGCCGCACCGTTGTTCTCGCCCGCCGCAGCGTTCGCGAGCAGGCAGACCGCGGTGGCGTCGAACGCCTGCGACGTGAACACGCCGGGTTCGCTTCCGAACTCGCTCTTGAACTGCTCCGTGAAGTACTCCTTGCCGGGCCCGGCCGCCAGCGGCGCGGTGCCGGTGACGTTGTCCATCGGGTTGCCGACGTCGGACGGGAGGCTCGCCGAGCGCAGGCCGTCCGTGACCATAATCGGGATGTCCGAGTCGAAGTCGGAGTAGAAGTCAGAGAACAGCTGCTTGCCGCTCTCCGGGTAGCCGATGACGAGGAGCGCGTCCGGGTCGTCCGACAGCGCGGACTGGAGCCGGGACGTGTACGTCGACTGGGCCTTCTGGAAGGACACCTGGTTCGTGATGCTCCCGTCGATGGCCTGGAACGCGCTCGCGAAGCTCTCGGAGAGCAACTGACCGTAGGAGTTGTTCACGTACATCGTGGCGGCCGACGACGCGCCGAGTCGCTCGGAGGCGACCTGCGCGAGCACTTCGCCCTGCAGCGCGTCCGTCGGCGGCGTCCGGTAGATGAGGCCGTTGTCCTGCATGTCGGTGATGGCCGGCGACGTGCTCGCGGGCGAGCAGCCAACCATCCCGGACGGGATGAAGACGTTCTCCGCGACGGCGATGGTCACTTCGGAACTCGCTGCCCCCGTCACCGCGGGGTAGTTGCCGTTCCGGAGCGACTGTGCCGCGGACTGCGCGGCGTTCGCGTCGGTCTGCGTGTCCTGCACGGAGAAGTCGAGTTCGAAGTCGGTCTCCCCCTCGAGCACTCGCTGTGGCAGGATGGCGCCGTTCTTGATCGGGACGCCGAGGTCCGCCAGACCACCGGTCGTCGGGAGGAGAACCCCCTGCTTGATGGTGCGGTCCATGCTCCCGCCGCCGGACTGCGTGGTCGTCGTCGTGGTGTCGCCGCCGCCGCCCGACTCGGTTGTGGTCGTGGTGTCCTCACCATCGCCACCGTCTCCGCCGGTACAGCCAGCGAGACCCGCGATACCTGCTGCGCCCACACCGCGAATGACGTCACGTCTGTTGATTCGTTGTGACATACCAACGCATATACTCGAATCGTATAAATGAGTTCCGACTATGACAGCTCCGACAGAGGGCGAGACCCGCTCGAACCGGACGAACAGCGGTTTCCCAGGGGTGAGCGGGCGAAGGCCGACTCAGCGTGTCGGACAGCCTACGACCGGTCGGACTGACCAACTTCGAACTCCTCGCGGAGCAGGTCGACGGCGCTCCGGACACCGCTCGCCGACGCGAGATAGCTCGCACCCACGCCCGTCTTGACGACTTTCGCGGCCGTCCCGCGGAACACGCTAGGCCCGACCTGAGCGACGGCCCCGTCGCCGATGCTCACCAGCCAGCCGGGCGAGTCGAACGTGTAACGTGCCAGCCGCGGCCGGAAGCCGTCCGAGGCCTCTCGCCGGTCGGCGACCAGTCGCTCGACGTTCCGGGCCGCGACTTTCGCCTCCCTGACGGCCGCCTGTGCGCTCGCGGGTACCGCCCTGCCCTCCGCATCGACCACTCTGGCGGCGTCACCCACCGCGAGCGTGTGGTCGTCCAGGGTGAGGTCTGCACGGACGTCGACGCGTTCGCCACCGAGAGCGTCGCTCCCGCGGATACCGCCGGTCCAGACGAACAGGTCGTAGGGGACAACCAGGTCCGCGGCCTCGACGGCGCTCTCGGTCGCCTGTTCGACGGTGACGCCCGTCCGTACCTCGACGCCCTCCCGGTTGAGTTCCTCGCGGACTGCCGCCTGGAAGGCTGGGGGGAACGACGGCGCGACGTCGTCGTACTGCTCGAGCAGGTGGACGTCAACGTCGTCCGCGACGCCCTCCCCCCTGGCAAACGCCGCGACCTCCCCGGCGGTCTGGACGCCCGAGAGCCCGGCGCCTCCGACGACGACAGTCCCGCCACCGGCGTCGACGATATCGAGGAACCGGCGGCGGATCCGCGCGGCGTCCGGGAGGCGCTTCAGCGGAATCGACTGCTCCTCGACGCCCGGCAGTCCGTAGTACGCCGTCTCCGCGCCGAGACAGACCGCGGCCACGTCGTAGTCGACGCTGGTGCCGTCGGCGAGGTGGACGGTTCGCGCGTCGGTGTCGACGCTCCCGACGGTCGCCACCTCGATTCGCGCGTGGTCGAAGATGTCCCGCAGCGACACCGTGATGTCGTCGGCGAATTCGGGGCGGCGGATGGCACGGTGGAGTTCGTGCTGGACGAGGTGCTCACCTGTGTCGTCGACGACGACGAGTTCGACGTCGGACGGGAGGCGGCGTTCCAGTCGGTCGACCAGGACGACGCCAGCGTATCCCGCTCCGAGGACCACGACTCGCATGGTCGGGCCTTGGGGTGCGAGCGTGAAAACCGTACGCGTCTCGGCGGGCTAGAACAGCGGTTCGTCGACGACGTGTGCGGGGCCACCGACCTCCCAGACGTGGGTGTCGACGCCGCAGTCGGCGATGGCGTCCTCGACGTCGTCCACGTGGTCGGCGCGCGTGTTCACGTAGACGGTCGCACCGGTGTCAGTCGAGAAGTACGCCGGGACGCCGTCGTCCCGGAGCGCACGCACTGTGTTGAAGATCTCGAGGGTCTCCGGCTGCCAGTAGACCCAGCCGGCTGGCCCGGTCATCGTCGTGGCGGCCAGCGACAGCGAGTCGTGTTCGGCCGTCTCGAACGCGCGGTCGAAATCGCCCGCACGGAGCGCGTCCTTCATCTCGGCGAGCTGGTCGTGAATGTGGGCGAGCCGCGCCTCGAACATGTGGCTGTCCGCGGCCTCCGCGTGGGCCTGCTCGGTCTCCTTGTAGGAGGGGACCTCGCCGATGACGATGCGCAGGTCGTCGGCCAGGTCGTCGGCGACGGGGAGCCGCTCGCTGCGGCAGTCCTCGTCGTTCAGGCCGGCGTAGAGGTCCGAGAAGCCACCGGTGACGGCGCGGGCGGCCGAGGATGAGCCGCGGCGCGCGATGGTGGAGACTTCGGGGAGCGTGAGGTCGAGACCGGCTGCTTCGACGCACGCGAGGGCCGCCGCCGCGAACCCGGACGAAGACGATCCGAGACCGATGTTCGACGCGAAGTTGTTCTCGCTCTCCAGACGGACCCGGTAGTCGAAGCCCGCGCGTCGACGGACCTCGTCGACGACCTTCTCGATCCGTTCGGCGCCGCGGCCAGTCTCGACCTCGCCGCCGATGCGGTAGACGTCCGCCTCGCGGTCGGGGTCGAACTCGGCGGTGGTCGTGGTGTTGCTCGGGGCGGTGCAGACGCTGATCGAGTCGTGGTACGGGAGGCGGAGCTCCTCGTCGCGCATCCCGTGGTACTTGACGAGCCCCTGGATGGGGTGGGCTCGCGCGGTCGACTTCATACCACGAAGCGGAACTGTCGCGCGCATAAACGTCCCGGAAGTGGGCTGACGGGCGGCACTGCCGTCGGCGGGCGGGGTGGCGTGCCGCGCTACCGCGAGCACCCCGCCGCGGTGCTCAAGTCACGCGAGTGGGTGGTCCCGCTCTCGTACATAACCCTTCGTCCGGTTCCGGTACAGCGAAGGACGGGAGCGGTGAAGTGCGCCCATGGGAACGCCGCTCGAGACGCCGACGGCGCAGGCGACGGAGGTCATCGACCGACTCAGCGAGGAGTATCCGGACCCGGACACGGCGCTGAACTACTCGAACCGCCTCGAGTTGCTTATCGCGGTGATGCTCTCCGCGCAGTGCACGGACGAGCGAGTCAACAAGGAGACCGCACATCTCTTCGAGAAGTACCAGTCCGTCGAGGACTACGCGAACGCCGACGAGGACGAACTCTCCGAGGACCTCAACTCCATCACCTACCACAACAGCAAGGCGGGTTACATCAAGAGCTCCGCCCAGACCCTGATCGAGGAACACGACGGTGAGGTTCCGGACACGATGGAGGCGTTGACCGACCTGAAGGGGGTCGGTCGGAAGACGGCGAACGTCGTCCTCCAGCACGCCCACGATATCACGGAGGGCATCGTCGTGGACACGCACGTCCAGCGCCTCTCCCGGCGCCTCGGCATCACCGAGGCGGAGCGCCCGGAGGCCATCGAACAGGACCTGATGCCGGTCGTGCCCCGCGAGCACTGGAAGAACTACACGCACTGGCTCATCGCGCACGGCCGCAACACCTGCACGGCGCGGAACCCTGACTGCGGGGACTGCATCGTGGAGGACATCTGTCCGTCGTCGAAACTCGACCACGACGTCGACCTGGCCGACGGTAGCGAGTGGTAGGCCCACGCCGTCGAGGGGTAAGCGGGCGTTTGTCCCCGGCCCCCGAGAGTCAAATGCCGGTTTTAGTTTTGAGAGAGGCTTTGAGGGTGGACGGTGTAGACCGCCGTAGATGCCAGCGAACCGCCTGATACCGGGGCGCTCGTCCGTTGAGCGCGGGGAGGGGTCGAACGTCGTGGGTATCCGCGACGACGCGGCCGACGAGGTGTTCGAGGCGCTGTCCTCGCGGACGGCCAGGGAAATCCTCGCCGCACTCTACGAGGAGCCGGACACCGCCTCCAGCGTCGCCGAGACGATAGACACGTCGTTGCAGAACGCCAGTTACCACATCGAGAAGCTCGTCGACGCCGACCTGGTGGAGGTCGCGGACACCTGGTACTCCGAGCAGGGCCGCGAGATGAAGGTGTACGCACCCGCGACCGAGTCGCTGGTCGTGTTCGCGTCCGACGAAGCCTCCGAGCCGTCGCTGAAGGACCGGCTCCTCCGGATACTCGGCGCGGTCGGCGTGCTCGGCGTGTCGAGTCTCGTCGTCCAGCGGCTGTTCGGGCAGAACTCCGGGAGTACGGAGTCGCCGACCTACAGCATGAACGAGGGCGACGACGCGGACGTCGACGTCGCGGCGACCACCGTCGAGGAGACGATGAGCGTGATGAGCGGCGGAGCGGAGACGACGACGACTACGACGTCGGCCGTAGACGCTGCAACTCAGGCTGTGCCTCCGGGTGTGCTTTTCTTCGCGGGCGGCCTGCTCGCGCTGACACTCGCGCTCGGCTACGTCTGGTACCAGCGCCGCTAGGCGAAGCCGTACCGAACCGCGTACCGAATGACGCCGAGCACCCACGCGATGAGCCAGCAGACGACGTAGCCGACGACGCCCGCCCGCAGACGGAGCCGCCAGGCGTCCATGTTCTCGTGTATCTCGCCGATGTCGATGGACTGGTCGGGTTCGTGGTAGAGGTTGTACTGCCGTTTCGCGCGCAGGATTGGGACGATACCCGTCAGAGCGAACGCGAGGAAGGCGTACGCTTGCAGGCCGAAGAAGGCGTGGACCGCGGCGAAGCCGCCGAGCTGGTCGAACAGGCGCGGAATCATCCAGACGACGACGGGCACAGTGTTCAGCGTGAGTCCGACGAAGATGTACGAGAGGTGGTGTCTGAGGACGCCCCAGGTGACGGTCTCGGAGTCGATGATGATCCACGCACCGTAGATGTAGAAGGGGAAGCTCACGGTCACCAGCAGCGCGGCGGCGCTCGCGACCGTCACGTCCTCGACCATGGCAGGTCGTTCGGCGCTGGCGACTAAACGGGTTCGGCTTCGCTCTGCTCGCGGGAACGCCCGGAGCCGCCCGTAGAGACCGACTCTCCGCAACGTTCGTGATGTAGTAACGTTTTCTACAGTTTCCGTGGTACGCCACCACATGGGCTCAGACGAGTTCACCGACTTCCAGACGGTCGCGGTGGAACCGGACTACTGCCAGCGCTGCGGGCGAGCACTCGAGATGGGCGAGTTCGACGGCTACGAGGCGAAGTGGTGCCCGGACTGCGAGGCGGTGATATCGCGGTGCCCGGTACCGGGCGCCCACGTGGTCGTCCACGACGACGAGAACGCACTGGTGCTCGACGAACCGATACCGCAGCACGATGGCGTGTTGAGCCTGCCGGGCGGCTACGCCAGGCACGACGAACACCCCTCCGAGACCGCCGCTCGGGAACTCGAGGAGGAGACCGGACTCCGCGCCGACCCGGAAGACCTGCGGTTGCTGACGGTCGTCCACGCAGAACTCGAGGACGTCGCGTTCTACTTCGTGACGTACGCCGTCGACCGCGACCGCGTCGAGGGCGACCTGACGCCGGAGTTCGAGGGATTCGAGGCCAGATTCCACCCGGTGGCGGACCTGCGGGCGAACCCCGACCAGATCAGGGAGAACGACCTCGAGCGAGTCGGACTGGCTTTCGAGGAGTGAGGGCGGTCCGCCCCGGGGCCGCTCCAGACGACCCGGTTCGGTCCCAGCAGAAGACACTTACTGGTTCTCCGCGAGCGTCGGCACATGTCCGCGAACCGAGTCCTCGCGCTCGCCCTCCTCGTGGTGCTGGCTGGCTGTACGGGTGCTGGTACGATCGGTGATATCTCGACGACAGCGTCGACGACGGACGCGACCACGGTCCCGACGGCGGAAACGACGACCACCACTGATTCGACGGGACCGCATACTGCGGTCGGGACTTCCCACATCAACGACCACTTCAGCGTGCTCGCGGTCCACGATGTCGACAACGTGAGTGTCACGCTCGCACCCGGCAGGGACGGCGAGCAGACGTACAGCCTCGACGCGGGCGACCAGCTCGACCTCACGCGGGAGATCCACGACCGGGACCACGGGGTGTGGGTCGTCGTCGAGTGTGGGACGGAGGTCATCTTCGAGACCAGAATCCACGGCTACCAGTCCTACGAGGTCACCGTCGACGCTAACGACACGCGGGTGACCGAGACGGTCGTGTAGGTCGGAAGGATTTACCCGCTCGGCCCGCAACTCTCGACCGATGACTGACTCCAGCGGCGGCGGAGACGACGCCTCCCCGCCGGACGAGGGAGCTGCCGCGGACCTCGCCGAACGAGTCGACGAGGAGTACGACTTCGCGGAGTTCGGCCCGCGGGAGATGGCGGAGATGTCCGTCGAGGAGTGGGAGGCCGCCTTCGACCCCGAGACGTGGATTACTGGCGAGCGGTTGCTCGACCGGGTGGAGGACGACCTCCGCCACCGGGTCGCCACGCGGGACGTGTTCGCCGTCGTCGAACGGGACAGAATCGACGGCCAGCCCGTCGTGCTCGCGTACTCCGACGAGGGGTACGCGGTCGTATACGGGGATGGCTCCGTCGAGGGCCGCGGGACGGTGCTCCGGGACGTGAAACCGACGGTCGCGCTCTGCTCGATGGACGATTACGACGTGCCGAACCCGCCGGAGCACGCAGGCCTGCCGGACCCACAGGACATTCCCGAGGGGAGCGGCGGCATCGGCACGTCGCTGCTGCAGTACGTCGGCCTGGCGCAGGTCGTCGCCGGGCTACTGCTGTTCGTGTCGCCGTTCACGTACGACCCGCTCGTCCGGACGTGCCCGCAGGTCCCTGGCTCGACCGCCCGGAACTGCAGCATCGGGGGGACGACGCTGCAGCTCCACCCGCTCGGAGAGTCGGCCATCGTCGCGGTCATCGCGGGCATCGGCTTCGTCCTGTTCGGCGGGCTGATGCTCCTGATCGTGGCGAACGCGCGACTCTCCGACAGGTTCCGCTCCGAGGAGTTCCGCGAACGGCTCCGCTCTGCGGGTCTCGGGAGCGGCGAACGACCGGCGTTCGTGCCGGAGACGGACGGGGAGGAGTGAGAGCTAGTCCCCCGAATACGGGCGCCAGAACCCGAATACGTTAGGTCCGCCGCCGGACTGCCATCGGTGGGTTTATGCAGATGCCTTCCTGATTCCAAACTGTATGAAGAGGCGGGACTTTCTGAAAATCGCGACCGGTTCGGCCGGCGGTGTCGCGGCCATCGGAGCGGCCGGTGCGCGGTCCTCACCTACGTCTGTCGCCATGCAGGAGGAGGGGAACAACACCACCACCTCCGGCAACGGCACGACTGGAAACGGCACGGCCGGGAACGAGACCGACGGGGGTGGCGACGGCGGCGGTGCTGCCCAGACGAAGGAGGTCGCCGTCGGTCCCAACGGCCAGAACGTGTTCGAGCCCGCTGAGGTGTACGTCAAGCCTGGCGACACCGTCAAGTGGGTCTGGGAGGGACCAGGTCACAACGTCCACGCGACGGAGGTGCCCGAGGAGGGCGGCTGGGACGTCCAGACGGAGGTCACCGGGCCACCGTTCGACTACTCTCACACGTTCGAGGGTCCGACCGGCGAGTACAACTACGTCTGTGACCCCCACGCCAGCCTCGGCATGGAGGGTGTCGTCATCGTCAACGAGTCCGGGTCTGCCCCGGCCCAGGAAGGCGAGGCGGAACTCCACCCCGAAGAGATGGGCGTTCCGTTCCAGGCGCACTTCGTCGGCATCGCCACCGTCCTGATGATGATCATATCGCTCGTCTACACGTTCTTCGTCCTGAAATACGGCGAATCGCAGCACGCGAGCGCACCCAACAAGGAATAATATGTCCTCTAAAGGAAGCAACTACGGCGACATCCACCGCTACGAGCCCGCTCGCGAGAGCACGGCAGCCACGATCACCATCGTCCTGCTCACGCTCATCGAGATCGTGTTCGTCGCGCTGTTCACGTACGGTCTCGTCGCGGGCTGGGGGTACGACCCGGTCGGAAACATGTACCTCGGATTCCTGCTCGCGGCCATCTTCGTCGACCTCTCGTTCGTCCTCCTGCTGTACCGCAAGGAGTTCCTCCCGGACGTGATGATCGTGAAGAAGCGCCGCCGGAAGTGGGAGGACCTCTACGTGCGCGAGGACCAGGCCGACGGCGTCGACACGGTCGGCAACACCGTCGAACAGTTCAAACAGGCAGTCTACCCGTTCTACAAGAAATAACCAATGGCTGAAGACGACAAATACCCAGAGAGTTCGGGGCGTCGCCGGTTCGTCAAAGGCGTCGTCGGCAGCGCCGGGATGGCCGGCGTCGGCGCCGGCGGCGTCGCGACGTTGAACGCCATCACGAACCCAACAGGCGCAGGCGGTGGACAGACGACCTACTACGGCGTCGAGAACATCTCCGGTCCCGCTCCCCGGGCAATGCCCATCGTCCCCCTCGAGATCGACGACCAGGGGGACTTACGCGGCGTCTACCCGACCGTCCAGGAGGTCGAACAGCAGGGGCAGACGGTGCAGGTCGCACGCATGGAACTCGGCGGCATCACCTACGAGGTGGACTGGTTCCAGTACTGCGGCGTCCAGGAGTACCAGGGACTCCAGCCGGGCTACGAGGGCGACAACTACTTCCGGTACACTGGGGGCCCGAGCTCCTACGACTGGCAACCCACCTCCGGCGTCGTGAACGTCGAGGACTTCGAGGACTACGAGACGTGGACGAACGGCATCGGCGAAGCCGGCCTCGGGAAGCCCGCTCTCGCCTCCTGGCGCTCCCAGAACGTCGACAACGCGATCCCCATCCAGATCATCCGGAGCGAACGCATCATGGAGAAGATCGACGAGGAGGACGGTGAAGCGATCCAGTTCCTGGAGGCCGCGACACAGGACGGCTTCATCGCCATCCTGAACAAGTGTACGCACTTCTGCTGCGTGCCCGGCTTCCGCTCCTCGAAGTACGAGAACGCGGACAACTACATCTACTGTCCGTGCCACCAGTCGATCTACAACCCGTTCAGCATCGTGTTGACTCGCTTCGTCGCGTTCCCGCGGCCGGAGGACTGATACCATGAGCATCGAACGCAAGGACGACCACGACCACGAGGGCTGGATCGAGGAGAAGGACCTGACGCCAGTGGAGACGACGTTCCTCACGGTGCTGGTGTGGCTGGACAAGCGGCTCCGTATCGTCGACTACCTCGAGCTACTGGAGACCCTCTACTACCGGGTCAACCTCCAGATGCCGAAGAGCCACACGGAGCAGTACAACCTCGACAACAAGTTCTGGTACTGGTACCCGCTGTACTCGCTGGGGTTCTTCTCGACGCTCGCGTACGTCGTCGCCGCCATCTCCGGCGCGCTGCTCGGGTTCTACTACTCGCCGTCCGCGGCCGCCGGTGCCTGTGACATCGAGGCCGCAACCGTCTCGTACTGTACCGTCGCCGGCATCATGACCGACCTGAACTTCGGGTTCATGCTCCGGAGCCTCCACCGGTGGTCCGCGCAGGTGATGACCGCCGCGGTGTTCCTCCACATGCTGCGCGTCTACTTCACGGGCGCGTACAAGGAGCCACGCGAGGTCAACTGGCTCATCGGTATCATCCTGCTCAGCCTCACGATGGTGTTCGGTTACACCGGCTACCTGCTCCCGTGGGACCAGCTGGCGTTCTGGGCCGGACAGATCGGCGTCGAGATGAGCCTCTCCATCCCGCTCATCGGTGAGTGGGTGGCACAGCTCATGTTCGGCGGCTTCTCGCTCGGCCAGGCGACGCTCCAGAGAATGTACATCCTGCACGTGTTCCTCCTCCCGTTCGTGGTGACGGCCGTCATCGGCCTCCACCTCGCGCTGGTGTGGATGCAGGGAATCGCGGAACCCCACTAGAACCATGTCCGAAGACACCAACGACGACGCGGCTCGCACCGACGGCACGGGCATCGTCCCGCCGGACGACGAGACCCCAACGTGGCGCGAACGCAAAGAGCGCACGACGGGTCTCTCCCGGCTGACCTACGAGTACTTCGAGCGCTCCCGGCGCGAGGACCAGGACCTCCGCGAGGAGTCCGACTACGTCGAGCGCGACGTGCTCGCGTTCCCGGTGTGGCCCCACGAGCTCATCCGGAACCTCGCGCTGACGAGCTTCTTCGTCGGGATGATCTTCTTCCTCTCGGCGACGCTACCGCCCCACCTCGGGGCGCCGGCGAACCCGAGCCAGACGCCGCCGATCATCCTGCCGGACTGGTACCTCTACTGGTCGTTCGGCCTGCTAAAGCTCGGTCCGCTGAACCCCGACCTCGCCATCATCGGCGGCGAGAAACTGCTCGCCGACCGCACGTACGGCGTGCTGGCGAACGTGGTGGTCGTCGGCTTCATCGCCATCGTCCCGTTCCTCAACAAGGGGAGCGCGCGGCGCCCCGTCGAGCAGCCGTTCTGGGCGGCCGTCGGCGTGATGGGCGTCGTGTTCGCGCTGTTCATCAGCGCGCTCTCCATCAAGAACCTCCTACCGATGGACCCCCACCTGCTGTTCGACCTGACGTTCCTCATCCCGCCGCTCGCCGGTGCGATGGCGTACGCGGTGTTCAAGACGATGCGGGAGGGGTACATGTACGACCTCAACCGCCGCTACTACAAGCTCCGTCCGCCGAAGTAAAGTAGCGTCCACCCCTCTTCTCACCCGATGGGAGACGACACCCGCGGCCGCGACGTCGTCGTACCCGAACGCCTCTACAAGTCGGTGACAGTGTTCTCGACGCTGTTCGCCATCGTGACAGTCGTCCTCGGGTTCGTCTCGCTCGACGTGGCGACCAACGCGGGCCGGGCGTCCGCGAGCGAGGTGAGCGTCCCGCTGGCAGTGGTCGGCGTCGCGCTCATCGCCGCGGGCGGACTGGTGTACGCGTTCGCGTCGCGGTTCCGCGCTGACGGAATGGCAAAGGATAAAGACAGCGACGACGAAGGCTCCGACAATGGCTGACGAGTTCGCAAAGGGCCTCGGCCTGTTGACAGGCGCGGGCCTCATCTGGATGGTGCTCGCGGGCTGGTACCGGACGCCGAGCTTCGAGGGCGCACAGCTCACCGGCAGCATCCCCTCGGAGCTGACGATGTACGACCAGCTCGCCGTCGTGCTGCTCGAATCGATGTTCTGGCTGGCGATCTTCGGGGGGCTGCTGTTCTGGGTTGGTGTCCCCCTCGGGCGCGAACTGTACGCGCGAGCGAACGGCGAGTAACCGACCTCCTTCTCCGCCGAATTTCCGAGAAGCTAGTGGCGACCCGTAGCGGATCCGACCGCAGGACCGTTCTGCACGAGTGGCGACGGGAGGCGTCCCAGACGGGGTCGACGCCGTCGCGAAACTCATGCCGCTACTGGGGCTGTCGAGAGCCTGTACGTGGACCCGAGCACGACGCTAGGTCGACACCGCAATGCTCGAACACCTCGTGGAAACCGTACCTGACCAGAGCAACGAGTCACTGTACGTGGGAGCAGCAGTGAACGCGGTCTCTTCCGCTCAGGCGGGTGGCTGCGAGCAGTTCGATACCACGAGAAGATCAGGTTTGCGAAGTGGATTCGGGGACGCAGAAACTCGCTGCCGAGCAACGAGCCGTGTGCGGGGTCGCGGTTCAGAGACGGCGCGGCACGCCGGTACGGGGGTCGGCGCCTCAGATGACCTGCGACCAGTACGGCTCGATGATGAAGAAGACGCTGAGGTAGCCGATGTAGAGGAACGCGATCGTCGCGGCCACCGTCGCGCCCTTCGGCATCTCGAGGGCCATCCCCTCCCGAACCTCGACCTTGCGGGCCTCGATCTCGAAGAAGTCCGCGATGAACGTCCCAAGGACGAGCGAGGCCAGCACCATCCCGGCGTGGGCGTGGAGCGTGAGGAAGTAGAGACTCAACAGCACGAGCCCCCACGACGTGAACGCGTGGAACGGGTGCCACGAGATGGCGTCCGCACCGTCGTCGGCCTGTCGCTTGTGAGCGCTGTGGGCGACGCGCCTGCTGACGAAGTTCAGCAGGATCATCACCAGGAGCGCCCACTCGATGTAGGGGGCGAGCAGCGTGTCGAGCGGCCCGAAGAGCGTGACCGATAGGTCTGCCATAGTCGTTGGTGGTTGTGTCGCGGTATTATGTCTTTTCCAATGCGCTCAGTCGAACGTCGGTTCCGGGCGGGACCCGGCGACTGTCGCGACCGGGAACGGGTCCCCCCAGTCGAGTGCCACGGGCTCGTGGGCCGAGACGGGGCCCAGTCTGCGGCCGTCCACGTACAGGTTGACCGTCGGTCCGTCTCGCACCACCGTGAACGACACCGGTGGCGCGAGCACCCAGCGGTCCCGGGAGATGCGGAACGGCGCGATGGGGACGACGGCCACCGCGCTCGTGTCGCTGGCGAGCAGTGGACCGCCGGCGTCCGCGGCGTAGCCGTGACTCCCGGAGGGCGTCGCGGCGACGACACCGTCGGCGCGCACAGTGTCGACGTCCCGGCCCTCCGCGCGGATGGCGAACTCCGATATCTGGGCGACCTGGGTGGTCACGAGCGTGACGTCCGCGAGCGCCCGCAGTGCCCTGTCGCCGGCGGTGACCGAGAGCGTCTGGCGGGACTCGACGTCGTAGTTACCGGCGGCGAGCGCGTCGAGCGCGCGCGTCCGTCCTGCACCTGGAACGCCACCGTACTCGCGGCCAGTTCCGATTGGCAACACCGGGACGTCGCGACCGGCTGCGAGCGCGTCGAGCAGGGCGTCCTCGTCGAGCGCGACGAGCACGTCCGCGCTCACGTCGTCTGCGTCGGGACTCAGGACTGCCTCGGCGCCCGCGTCCCGGACGCGTTCGGCGGCCGAGGCGGCGTCGGACCCGAGCATGCCGACGCGGGTCATGGCCACGACCACGGAGCCGTCTCGCTCATCGTGGGAACTGGGGGACGGCAGTCGCAAAAAGCTACGGGCTTCGGACCGTCAGTACGGCCAGTCGCCGGTCACCTTCATCCCTTCCGCGAGGTCCTCGTCCTCGAGGGCAGCTGCGATGTCGGCCTCGCTCGCGTGGGCGACAGTGAATCCATCGCTGGCGAGGTGCACGGCGAGCGCCGTCAGCAAGATGGCCTGCTCGCGGAAGTCACGGACCTCGAGTTTGTCGAGGGTGTCCGCGAACGTGTGCCCCCAGCCACGCCCCGAGCCGCCGGTTTCGCTGGCGACGTGGTAGCCGGGGACGCCGTACTTGACGTACTCCCAGTGGTCGGAGTGCGGGCCGAGTTTCGGCGTGACGGAGACGGGGTGGCCGAATCGGTCGGCCACCTCGTGGGCGGCGTCGGCGAGCGCGTCGAAGCCGTGGGCGTAAAACTTCAGCGTGCGGCCGCGGGCGACGCCGTCGAAGTTCAGCACTGCGCGGACGTCGTCGCGGTCCCGCCGTTCCACGTCGTACGCGGAGCCGACGAGGCCGACCTCCTCCGCGCCGAAGCAGACGAAGTGGACGCGGGTGTCGAGGTCGGCCTCGCGGTCGGCGAGCGCCCGGGCGGCTTCGACGACCATCGCGGTGCCGGCCCCGTTGTCCATCGCTCCTTCGGCGATGTCGTGGGCGTCGACGTGGCTGGTGACGAGCAGTTCCTCCTCGGTGTCGGGGCCGAGGACCGCGTGGACGTTCTGGCTGGTCGCGTCGTGGACGTCGGCGGTCACGGAGACGGTGACCTGTTCACCGTCAGAGCGCCGAGAGAGCCGCGCGCCTACCTCGCTGGAGACGCCCACGGCGGGAATCTCGCCGAGCGGGTTCTCCGGCGTGCCGACGCTCCCCGTCGGCGGCAGGCAGCCCTCGACGTGGTTCGCGTAGACGAAGCCCACTGCGCCCGCCTCGACCGCGTGGTAGTACTTCTCGCGCCGGTGGAGGTAGCGGTCGTACCAGTCGGGGACGTCCGAGGAGACGAGCACGACCTTCCCCTCGACGTCCGTCTCCTCGAAGTCCGAGGGCAGGCCGTAGCCGAGGTCGACGAGTTCGCCCGTCCCGTCCCCGCTGGGACTGCGCGGGAGCGCGATGCAGTCCTCGTCGCCGTGGGGTGTCTCGACGGCGCTGTCGCCGCGCGTCCACCCCTGGATGTCGAACTCGTCGAGCCAGCTGTCCTCGCAGTAGCGGTCGAGGGCCTCGCGGGTCGCCTCGGCGGCCTCCCGTTCGCCGAGCGACCCCGCCATGCGGTTGCGGACGTCCACGAGGCGCTCGAGGTGGTTCCAGCCGGTGTCGCTCGTGAACGTGTCGCCGATCCACTCGGTCATGGATGCAGCCACGCTCACGGCGCGGTAAGTCGTTACGAAAGAAGCAGCTCGTCGGGGGTTCGGCGTCGCGGCCGGCTCAGAGGTCGCCTTCGTCCTTCAGCCCCGCGATGACGTCGTCGACGAGCGAGTCGACGTTGTCGTAGGGGAACTCGGCGCGACTGGAGAGCTTCGTCGCGAGCTCCATCGCGGTGAACGACTTGTCGCCGGCCTCGAACGTCGTCGCCGGCCCGTTCGGGAGCGCGGGGACGAGGCCCATCTGGTTTTTCACGGGGAAGTCGGCGCCCGAGAACGCTTCGGTGAGTTCCTCGCGGAGTTCGGCTTCGACGTCTGCCATGGATGTGCATGGTTCTGCGGCGGGCAAAAGGGTTCTGGAACCCTCGACGCCACGAGAGGAGTTTCTTCGAGGGAGCCACGATACCCGGCAGGCGGCGTCCACACCACCGGGAAGCGTGACTTTATGTGCGGTGGGTCGACCAACGGGGTATGGCAGTCGACCTTGACCTGCTCCGAGAACTGACGGAGACGGACGGCCCGCCCGGCCACGAGGGCCGCATCCGCGACGTCGTCCGCAGCCACCTCCCGGACCGCGTCGACGACGTGAACACCGACGCGATGGGGAACCTCGTCGCCACGGTAGAAGGCTCCGAGAATCCCGAGTTCGAGGTGCTGGTGGCCGCCCACATGGACGAGGTCGGGTTCATCGTGCGCCACGTCCGCGACGACGGCTTCGTGCAGGTCGACGCGCTCGGCGGGTGGGACCCGCGCGTCCTCCGCGCGGAGCGTGTGACCGTCCACGGGGAGAACGGCGACCTGCCCGGCGTCATCGGTGCGCCACCACCCCACACCGACGACAATCCGCACGTGCGCGACGCCGACATAGTGAAGGACGTGTTCATCGACCTCGGGCTCTCGGCGGAGGCCGCCAGCGAGCGTGTCGACGTCGGCGACCGCGTGACCCTCTCCCAGCGCCTCGAACCGGTCGGCAGTCTCGTCACCGGGAAAGCCCTCGACAACCGCGTGAGCGTCTACGCGATGCTGAAGGCGCTCGACCGGGTCGACCCGGACGTAACGGTCCACTACGTCGCGACTGCCCAGGAGGAGGTCGGGCTCCGCGGCGCCCAGGCCGTCGGCTTCGACGTCGACCCGGACCTCGTGTTGAATCTCGACACCACGGCTGCAAACGACATCCCGCAGTTCATCTACGAGGAGGACTACGTCACCGAAGTCGGCGAGGGCGCCGCGGTCAAGTTCAAGGACGGCGTCGTCCTCCCCAACCCGAAGGTCGTCGACCACCTCCTCGACGTGGCGGTGGAACAGGGCATCCCCCACCAGCGGGAAGTGCTGACCGCAGGCGGCTCGGACACGGGACCGCTCCAGATGGCCCACGGCGCGACGCCCGTCGGCGCCATCTCCACGCCGACGCGCTACCTCCACTCGCCCACCGAGGCCGTCCACACCGACGACGTCGGCGCCGTCGTCGACCTGACCACGGCGTTCCTCGCGAGTCTGGACGGAACAGAGGAGTACACGCTCTGAGGGTGGCCGTTCCGTGGGCGGCCACCGCGGGCGCCCAAACCAAAGTATTCAGTACCCGTCGTTCCCTAGCCTCGCCTATGAACTCGGAAGCAGACGAGGGGATGTCTCGCCGCAGTTTCCTCCGGACGGGTCTCGGCGCGGCGGCGGCCGGCGCGGCCGTCACCGGCACCGCGGCCGCCCAGGAGGAAGGCGGAGGCGGCGGTGGTACGGAAGTCATCGTGGGTCCGGGCGGGAGCAACGTCTTCGACCCCGAGACGGCGTACGTGAAGCCAGGCGGCACCGTCACGTGGGTCTGGGACTCCGGCGGTCACAACGTCGTCCCAGAGTCACAGCCGTCCGGCGCCAGCTGGGAAGGACACGAACCCATCGAGGACGCGGGCTTCGAGTACTCCCACACGTTCGAGACCGAGGGCACCTACGAGTACGTCTGCGTGCCCCACGCCAGCCTCGGCATGGAGGGCGTCGTCGAGGTCACGCCGAATCCGCCCGAGAACGAGGGCTACCAGTCCATCCTCCCGGACAGCGCGAAGACCATCGGCGTCGCCGCCATGGGGTCGCTGGTCTCCGTCCTCGGCATGGCCTACTTCTTCATGCGGTATGGCGGAGACTACGGCGACTACGAAGAGTAACGACGACTACCGCGTTTCGACGACGAGTTCGACCGGGCGCAGTTCTCCCTCTAAGTCCGCGACGACGCGCTCGACGGTCCTTTCCCCTTCCTTCTCGACGACGCCCACGACCCTGTCGACGACCCAATCCAGCGAGACGAGCGCGGGCAGGTCGACGACGCCGCTGGCGCTGTCGGGGTCGTAGGTGACGACCAGCGTCACTCGCGACCCGGACTCCGTCTCCCCGACCTCCCAGCGACCCTCGGCCCGCAGGCCGTCGACAACCTCCCAGCGTATCTCGTGGGGTTGTTCGGCCCCCGTGACGCGCGAGCGCACCGTGTGGGAGAGCCGCCACCACGAGAACTCGATGTCGTACTCGGTCCCCGGCGAGCCGTCGCCGTGCTGGCGGACCGACGCGATGTGCTCGGAGTACCGCGCGTACCCCCGGAAGTCGAGGAGGAACGCGTACGCCTCCTCGGGCGGGACCCGGACGTCGGTGCTGACCTCGATGGTGTCCACGTGCTGGCTTGGGCCCCCGCGGGCAAAGGCGTACCGCGACGCTTGTAATCCACCGCCGAGAAGGGAGGTCCATGAGCCAACGAGTCGCAGTGGTCGGCGGCGGTCCGGCGGGGCTGACGGCGGCCATCTACACCGCGCGGGCCGGCCTCGACACCGTCGTCTTCGACGCCGAGGAGTCGATTCTCGCCCGGAACGCCCACCTCGAGAACGTGCCGGGGTTCCCGGCCGGCGTGAACGCCCGGACGTTCCTCGAAGCCAGTCGCGAGCAGGCCCGCCGCGCCGGCGTCGAGTTCGTGGACGCGCGCGTCGAGCACGTCGAACGCGACGGGGACAGCTTCCACGTGGACGCCGACGAGAGCTACGAGTCGGAGTTCGTCGTCGCCGCCTCGTGGCCCGACGTCTCCTACCTCGACGCGTTCGAACTGGAGCGCATCGAGCGCGGGTCGAAGACGATGCTCTCCACCGACGAGTTCGCCCGCACAGAGGTGGAGGGGCTCTACGCCGCGGGCCGCGTCGCCCGGCAGTACCACCAGGCGGTCGTCGCTGCCGGCCATGGTGCGACGGCCGGCCTGGCCGTCGTCGAGGACAGCGACGAACCAATCTACCACGACTGGGTCGCGCCCGAGGGCTATTTCACGGGCCGCGACCGCGACGTCCCGCCGGGGTGCGTGGAGATAGACGAGGACGAGCGCCGGGAGCGGGAGGCCGAGAGTCTGGCCGCGCTGGCGGACCTGTCGCCCGCGGCGCCGCCGACGATGCACCCGAGCGTCGACGACGAGGAGTGAGCGGAGGGCACTACTGTTTTTATACGCCGGGGTACGAATGCCCGGTGAATGCTGGATGGAGTGAACGTCGCGCTCGGCGTCTCGGGCAGCATCGCGGCGGTGAAGGTCGTGGAACTCGCCCACGAACTCCGCCGCCGCGGCGCGAGCGTACGGGCCGTGATGACCGACAGCGCGCAGGGCATCGTCCACCCGTGGGCGGTCGAGTTCGCCACGGACGCCCCCGTCGTCACCGAGATTACGGGGAGCGTCGAGCACGTCGAACTCTGCGGGACCGACGGCTGGGCGGACGTGCTGTTGCTCGCGCCCGCAACGGCGAACACGGTGGGGAAGGTGGCGGCCGCAATCGACGACACGCCCGTGACGACGTGCGCGACGACCGCACTCGGCGCTGGCGTTCCGGTCGTTGTCGCGCCCGCGATGCACGAACCGATGTACGACCACCCCGGCGTGCTCGACGCCATCGACCGCGTCGAGTCGTGGGGCGTGGACTTCGTCGACCCCAGAGTCGAGGAGGGGAAGGCGAAGATAGCCACGGAGGAGGCCATCGTCCTCGCGACGGCGCGCGCCGCGGGCGAGAGCCCCCTCGCTGGCGAGCACGTCGTGGTGACGAGCGGTGCGACGAGCGAACCCATCGACCCCGTGCGCCTGCTGACGAACCGGTCGTCGGGCCGAACCGGGCGAGCGGTCGCGGCCGCCTGCTACGTCCGGGGTGCCGACGTCACGCTGGTCCACGACGGCGACGACGTGCCGTACGCGGACACCGTGGACGTCGAGACGGCCGCGGAGATGCTCGACGCCACGCTGGCGGCCTGCGCGGACGCCGACGTGCTCGTCTCGGCGGCCGCGGTCAGCGACTACACCGTCGAACCGAGCACGAGGAAGATCCGCTCCGGGCAGGAACTCACCATCGAGTTCGAACAGACGCCGAAGGTCGTCGACGAGGTGCGCGCGGCCCACCCCGACCTCCCGGTCGTCGGCTTCAAGGCAGAGACGTCGGGCGACGACGACGCGATGGTGGCGGCCGCCCGGGAGATTCTCGAGCGCGTCGACCTCTCCTTCGTCGTCGCTAACGACGCCAGCGTCATGGGTAGCGGCGAGACGCGCGCGCTGTTCGTCACCGCAGACGACGTCACTTCGTACGAGGGTGACAAGCGGGGTCTCGGGATGCGAGTGGCGGCGGAACTGTCCAGCACCCTCCGGAAGTAGCTACCCTCGACACCGGAGTCTCTGCGGGCCAGTGCCACCACCGAGGACCGCCGCTCACTCGATTTCGAGCGTGTCCAGCGCTCCGCTGAGCGTTGTGACGGGGACGACGTCGGCCTCGTGGTCTTCGAGGAGCGGCGGCCCGAGCAGTGCCGTCAGTCCCTCGAAGGTCGGCGACTCGACCACGAAGTAGAACGTGTGCTCGTTCGGCGCCACGAACGCGTTCCGGATTCGTGCCTCGACCGAGTCGGGGGGATTCTCCACTCGTTCGAGAAGGTCGTGGGCCTTCCCCTCCTGTTCGTCGCGTGCCCAGCAGTTCTCGGGACTGTGTGTCAACCGTACGTGGAACAACATGGTCGGGTACTGTACGCCGAGCGTCACGATAACCGTGCGGACGAGTAACATGCCACACTGTTACCCGCTCGGGTCGACGACTAGCAGCGAAATCCGTTCGTTGTCCGCCGGTTAGTCCTCGTCCTCGGGCCAGTCGGCGTCGCCGAAGAACGGGACGCCCATCTTCTGGGCGGACCGCGAGATCATGTGCGACCCCGTCGGCGCCGTCAGGAAGAGGAAGACGATGGCGACCAGCGACGGGAGACCCAGCGAGTCCGGGCCGAACTGGACGTAGCCCGCTAGCAGAATGGAGGCCGCGCCCAGCGTCGCCGCCTTCGAGGTGGCGTGCATCCGGTTGTAGACGTCGGGCAGCCGGAGCAGGCCGACCGTTCCGACCAGCAGGAAGAACGACCCGACGACGACGAGCACCGCGGTGAGCAGTTCGGTCGGCGTCATTGGATGATGTCCCCCTCCACGACGTACTTGGCGACGGTGACGGTGCTGATGAAGCCGATGATTGCGAGCACGAGCGCGACTGTGACGAACAGGCCGCGGTCGGTCTGGATGGCGAACAGCACCGCGATGGCGACGACGTTCGTGGCGATGGTGTCGAGGGCGACCACGCGGTCGGGCACCGTCGGTCCCTGGATGACCCGGTAGCCACAGAGCAGCGTCAGCACGCTCACCAGCACCAGAGCGCCGCTCACGACGAGTTCGAGGACGCTACTCATCGGCGTCACCCCCGTAGCCCGAGTCGGAGACCCCGGGACTGGGCACCGGGTCGCCGGGTTTCCGCTCCTCGTCGAAGATGACGAGCGCGTAGTCCTCCCAGCGCCGAATGGGGTCGACCACGGCCTCCGGCTCGCGGCCGTCGATAGCGTGCACGTACAGCGTGTTGGTCTCGTCGTCGTAGTCCATGGATAGCGTGCCTGGCGTCAGGGTGATGCTGTTGGCGATGGTGGTGATGGCGAACGGCGTCTCGACACGCAGCGGCACCTCGATGACTCGAGGTTCGATGGGCATGCTCGGCGCGAGCACGCGGCGGGCGACGTCGACGTTCGCGGTGAGTAGGTCGTAGAGGAACGCGGCGGCGTACAGTAGTCCGTAGGGGGTCGCCTTCGCGACCCGAACCAGGTCGGTCCGACCGGGGTAGAGCCGCCGGAAGACCACGGCGACCGGGAACCCGAGCGCGAGGCCGACGAGCAGTTCCTGTGCGATGTGCGCCGGCGTGAAGTGGACGCCGCGGACGAACAGCCACAACACGGCGAGCGTGAATCCGGCGAGTATCCAGCGACGGACCCGCATCAGTGACCACCCCCCTCGGTCTCAAGGGCGCCGCCGTCCGGCAGCACGGTGTCGACGTACTGCGCGCGGTCCAGGGCAGCGTCGGCGGCGTGGCCGGCGAACTCGTACACCGGCTGGAAGCCGACGCCGAGGAGCACGACGGCCGACGCGACGGCCACGAGGATGGCGACCTGCCGGCGGTCCGCGGTCGCGCCCTCGACGGCCGGTGACTGGACACCCCAGAAGCCGCGATTCCACGCCCGGGAGACGTAGGCGATGGTGAACAGCGCGCCGCCGAGCGCCACGCCGAGCGCGAGCCACGACTCCGCGACGACAGCGCTCTGGAAGACGAGCAGTTTGCCGAAGAAGCCGGTCAGGGGCGGCAGTCCCACGAGGCCGAGGCCGCCGATCAGGAACGCGCCCGCGACGACCGGCTGGTTGCGCGCGATGCCGTCCAGGTCGTGGAACCGCGTCGTTCCGAAGGCGTCCCGGATGGTCCCCACGACGAGGAACAACAGCCCCTTCGAGAGCGTGTGGTTGAGCGCGTAGACGAGCGCCGCGACGATGCCGAGCCGCCGGACGGCGGTCGCGTCGGCGGGCGCGAAGGCGGCCACTGACAGCGGCAACACGATGAAGCCGACCTGGCCGATGGATGAGTACGCGAGCAGGCCCTCGACGCGGTCGGCGCCGAGAGCGGAGAGGCCGCCGAAGAGGATGGACAGCGCCGCCATCACGAGGACGACGGGCGCGAAGTAGGCGAGCGCGCTCCCGTCACCCCAGGGGAGGCCGGCGAGGGCGTCGAACTGCGCTGCCGCGAACACCGTGAAGTAGAGCCGGATGAGCGCGTAGATGCCGACCTTCTTCACGACGCCCGCGAGCATCGCGGCCACCGGGGCCGGGGCGGCGGCGTACGCGGCGGGCACCCACCACTGGAACGGGACGACGCCGGCCTTCACCGCGAACACGACGAACAGTAGCATCGAGAGGCCGAGTACGGGCGCCAGCGAGACGCCGAACTCCGCGGGGTTGGCGACGCGCATCGCGATGTCGGCCATGTTGAGCGTCCCCGTGGTGGCGTAGATGCCGCCGATGGCCAGCAGCATCACGGCGCTGGCGAGGAGGTTGAGCACGAGGTAGTTGAGCCCGGCGCGGGTGTGACTGCTCCCGCCGTAGAAGACGACGAGGACGTAGCTCGCCATCAGCATCACCTCGAACCAGACGAAGAGGTTGAAGATGTCGCCGGTGAGGAACGCGCCGCTGACGCCCGCGAGCATGAAGTGGAACAGCGGGTGGAACGTCAGCTTCTCGCCGAACTCGTCGACGTACAGCACGCTGAACAGCAGCGCGGGCACGGCGAGCACGGCGGCCAGCGACAGCATGAACGCCGACAGCGCGTCAGCGACGAAGACGATGGCTGCGGGCGCGGGCCAGCTCCCGAGGTTGTAGGCGACGCCGCCGCCCTCCAGCACCCGTGAGACGAGCGCGGCGACGACGCCGGCGTACGCGACGATGCCGACGACGCTCACCACTCGCTGGACGCGGAAGCTCCGTCGAGCCGTCAGGCAGAGCACGGCAGTCGCGAGCGCGACGAGGACGGGCGCGACGACCAGCTGTTCGGTCACCGAATCACCTCCTCGACGTCGGCGAGTTCCTCGGCGTCGATGGTGCCGTGCTCCTCGTAGACCCGGTAGGTCAGGACGAGCGCGAACGCCGTCGTCGCGAAGCCGATGACGATGGCCGTCAGCACCAGCGCCTGCGGGAGCGGGTCGGCCACGGGGCCGTGGGGCGCCGCCTCGTGCCCGATCTTGTCGAGGACGGGGACGCCGGTCCGGATGCCACCCATCGTGATGAGGTAGACGTTCGCCGCCTGGCTGATGACGACGACGCCCCAGACGACGCGGACGACGTCGCGCCGGAGGACGAGGAACGTCCCGAGCGCGAACAGCAGCCCCAGCCCGATGGCGAGGACGAGTTCCGGCCCGGCCGTCGCGGCGGTCGATTCGGCGGTCATTCGGCACCCACCACCGAGAGGATGGTCAGCAGCGCGCCGACGACCACGGCGTAGACGCCGAAGTCGAAGGCGACAGCGCTCGCTACTTCCACTTCGCCGTACAGCGGGAGGTGCAGGTAGGTGAAGCTCTGTGTCATGAACGCGAGTCCGCTCTCGGTGAACAGGTAGCCGTAGACGATTGCGGCGAGGCCGCTGGCGACGGCGACGAACAGGCCGAGTCCGAAGAGGAACCGGTAGTCCGCGACGACGCCGTGGCGGATGTGCTCGATGGCCGTCTCGACGTCGCGGCCGAGCACGTCGTCCTCGAGGAAGTCGAGGCTGTACGCGATGTAGATGAGCGCGAACGCGCTCGACGTGAGTACGCCCGCGATGAACCCGCCGCCGGGCTGGTTGTGTCCCTGCAGGAACAGGGCGAACGAGACGACGAGGATGATGGGGACGACCACGCGCGTGACCGTCTTCATGATGACCGTCGTCACGACGTCTCACCCCGCTCGCGCATGGCGACGAGCGTCAACACGGAGAGGGCGGCCATCGCGATGACCGATATCTCCCCGAGCGTGTCCAGCCCCCGGAAGTCGACGAGGATGACGTTGACGATGTTCCCGCCGCCGCCCTGGGGAATCGCCTGTGAGACGTAGAACTCCATGATGGATTTGTCCGGGGTGGCGCTGGTGGTGACGAGGACGGTGACGGTCACCGTCGCGCCGACCAGCAGCGACAGCGCACCGTCACGGATTACCCGGGAGCGCTTGGCTTCGCCGTAGTACGCCGGGAGTCTGTCGAGGACGAGCACGAAGATGACCAGCGTGAGCGTCTCGACGGTGAGTTGCGTGAGCGCGAGGTCCGGCGCGCTCGCGAGGATGTAGAAGATGGCGACCATGAAGCCGAGAATGGAGAGGGTGAGCACGCCCGCGATGTGCGACGGCGCGATGGTCACTGCGACGGCGGCGACGAAGGCCACCAGCAGCACGAGTATCATGGCCGGCGACACCAGCGTCCCGACGGACGTCGGCAGCGACACCTCGGCGAGCGCGTAGCCGCCGAGCACGAGCGCGACGATGGCTGCGAATGTCCACGTTGCGTACGTCCGCAGCAGCCCGTTCTGGACGGTCTCGGCGACCTGCACGCTGACACGGTTCAGCCCGAAGACGGTGCCGTCGTACCACCAGTTCGCGCGAATCGGCGGGACCGCCGTCATGAGGCCGTTAAGCGCGTCGTGGATGCGGTCGTAGAACGGGTAGGCCGCGGTACCGACGACGATGGTCACCGCGCTCATCGCGGCGTACGGCGTCAGTTCCGTCGGCACGTAGTAGTGGAAGCCGTGGGCCTCCTCTGCGGCGACACTGGCCACGACACCCTCGACGAAGTGGTCGATGGGCGCCGGCGCGACGCCGACAGTCGAGAGCACGCCGCCGAGTCCGACGATAGCGGCGAGCGTGCCGAGCAACGCGGCGGGCGCCCACATCGCGACCGGCGGCCGGTGGACGTGTCCGAGTGCGTCGGGTTTCTCCCCGAAGAACAGCATCAGGAAGCGGATGGAGTAGAGGAACGTGAAGACGCTCCCGAAGACGGCGACGACGGGGTAGAGCCACGCGAGGCCGCCCGCGGCCTCCGCGGCGTGGTAGGCCGCCTCGAAGAGGAGTTCCTTGGAGTAGAAGCCGTTGAACGGCGGGACGCCGGCCATCCCGAGGCTGGCGACGACGGCGACGGCCGCCGTGATGGGGAGGTCGTCGGCGAGCCCCGAGAGGTCGTCGATGCGTCTCGTGCCGGCCTCGTGGGCGACGATGCCCGCGACGAGGAACAGCGGTGCCTTGAACAGCGCGTGGTTGAGGATGTGGAAGGCGCCAGTCTCCGCGCCGTAGATGGACGCGAAGCCGAAGCCGGCGACGATGAGGCCGAGGTGGCTCGCCGTCGAGTACGCGAGCAGTTCCTTGATGTCCGTCGCGGTGACGGCGAGCATCGCGGCGACGGTCATCGTGAGCAGCCCCATCACCGTGAACAGCAGCGTCCACTCGTCGGTGATGAGGTACGGGCGGAACCGGCCGACGAGGTAGACGCCGGCCTTCACCATCGTCGCGGAGTGGAGGAACGCTGAGACGGGCGTCGGTGCCTCCATCGCGTTCGGCAACCAGATGTGGAGAGGAACCTGCGCGGACTTCGCGGCCGCGCCGATGCCGATGAGCGCGACGGCGGGCACGAGCAGGCCGGCGTCCCTGAGCATCGTGCGGTACTGCTCGGGTTCGGTAACGAGCGCCGCGAGGTCGAACGTACCGGTCGCCGACCAGACGAGGAGGAAGCCCGCGAGCATGAACAGGCCGCCGCCCACGGTGATTAGCATCGACTTACGGGCGCCGTACCGGGAGGCTCGTTCGCCCGTGTAGTGGCCGATGAGGACGAACGACGCGATGCTCGTCAGCTCCCAGAAGACGAACAGCGCGAGGAGGTCGGCGGCGAACGCGACGCCGAGCATCGACCCCATGAACGCGAGGAGCGCGGTGTAGTACTTCGCCTGGCCAGGTTCGCCGTGCATGTAGCCCGCGGAGTACGTGAAGATCAGCACGCCGATGCCGCTCGCCAGGAAGCCGACCAGGAGCGCGAGGCCGTCGACGTAGAACCGCAGCGAGACGTCGAGTGCGGGGACCCACGCGAACGTCACGGTGCCCTGGGCGCCGTACTGGCTGGCCGCGAGTCCGAAGCACGCGAGCGCCACGGCTGCAGCGTAGTAGGCCGTGCGCTCGCCGAGCCACCGGAACACCGCCGGGGTGAACGCGGCGGCGACGAACGGCAAGGCGACGAGCGTCACCACTGCCGCAGGATCCGGGTTCGGTGTCACAGATTACCCTTCGGAGGGCGGCGCTTAACAGTTCTCAATCTCCGCTGGAACGCAGCCCCGGCCGGGCCGCCCGTGTGGCGGAACGGGGCTCCGAGCGTCGCGACGACTGTCGAGCGAGTGGACTGAGTCGCGGGAGCGTGGAGCGCAGCCGACTCGTTCCGTCACCTTTTATTCCCGGCAAGAGTATTCCCGGCATGGAGAGGCTCAAGCAGTCCCTGCTGGACGCCCCTATCATCGAGAAGGACGGCTACCACTACTTCGTCCACCCCATCAGCGACGGGGTGCCGATGCTGGAACCCAGTCTCCTCCGTGAGATCGTCATCCGCATCATCCGGAAGGCCGAACTGGAGGACGTCGACAAGATCGTCACGCCCGCAGCGATGGGTATCCACATCTCCACGGCCGTCTCGCTGATGACGGACATCCCGCTGGTCGTCATCCGCAAGCGCGAGTACGGCCTCCCGGGCGAGGTCGCGCTGAGCCAGCAGACGGGCTACTCGGAGAACGAGATGTACATCAACGACGTCACGGAGGGCGACCGCGTGCTGGTCCTCGACGACGTGCTCTCGACCGGCGGGACGCTGCGCGCCATCACGGACGCCCTCGACCACATCGGCGCGGACGTCGCCGACGTCGTCGCGGTCATCAAGAAGGCGGGCCCGAACGAACTCGACGAGGGCGGCATCGACGTGAAGACCCTCATCAACGTGGATGTCGACGACGGCGACGTCGTCATCGTCGACGAACACGGCGACGGATAACCCCCACAGAGTCGGACGGCTTCGCGGGTGGTCGGCTGCTTTTCCGTCTGCCGGGGCTACTAGTGAGCAGCCATGCCATCTGCACTGTTCGTCGTGAGCGAGCACGGCTACTGGGGCGAGGAGTGTATCGAGCCGCTGACGACCCTCGACAGCGAGGGCTTCGACATCACCGTCGCGACGCCGAGCGGCGACCCGCCGGTCCTCGACGAGCGCTCGGTCGACCCCGAGGAGGTCGGCGAGGAGACAGCCGAGCGCGTGCGCGAAATCCACGAGACCGACGACCGACTGAACGCCCCGCGGCCGACGTCCCGCGTCGAAGCCGTGGACTACGACGCGGTCGTGTTCCCCGGCGGCCACGGAACCGTGTGGGACGTGAACCAGGACCGCGACGCGCGACGCGTCCTGCGAAACGCGCTCAGTGGCGACAGCGAGAAGGCCCTCGTCGTCTGTCACGCGGTGGGCATCCTCGCGTGGGTCCGCGAGGCGAGAGCCCACGACGAGGACGCCGGTTTCGTCGTCGACGGGCGGGAAGTGACTGGCTTCCCGAACGCCTGGGAGGCCGACATCGTCGACGACGACGGCCGGATGCCGGACGGCCGGAAGCTCCCCTACTGGGTCGAGGAGGAGGTGGTCGCTGCCGGCGGCGACTGGGACGCCGAACTCGACAGCGATACGAGTGTCACCGTCGACGGCGACCTCGTGACGGCTCGCGGGCCCGAATCGTCGGCAGCGGCGGCCCAGACCCTCCTCGACGAACTCGCCGCGTAGCGGGCGGAGAATCCCCACACGGCGTCCGAAACAGAACCCTTAACTGAAAGACCGGGTTACGGAGAGGTAGCGGGATGGGATAGCCAGGAGATTCCGCCGGGCTCATAACCCGGAGATCGGTAGTTCAAATCTACCTCCCGCTACTTCTCCTGCAAAACCGACTGCGCAGTCTCGTCTGCGCAGTTGTTTCCATCCACGTA
>Ga0208135_100238_pt1 | contig 41347 bp, 37 predicted proteins | sample AntDeeMetag02WF5_FD_184757 | JGI IMG/M metagenome (GOLD analysis project Ga0208135, IMG submission 184757) | Saline lake microbial communities from Deep Lake, Antarctica - Antarctic Deep Lake Metagenome 02WF5 (SPAdes) (version 2) | ecosystem: Environmental > Aquatic > Non-marine Saline and...
GTTAAATGTTGGTGTGGGGTTCTCGGTGGTGAGTTCTACCGACGAAATGGGGATGCCCTCCCAGTCCGTCGTATTTCCCTCGCGGATTCCCAGCAGTGGACGTCACGTTCACCGACCCGTCACGGTCGAGCTGGAGCGTTTTCCCACCCGTATTCACGAACTCGTAAGCCGGGGGATGTCAACCGGGGCCCATCGCCGCGATGTCGGCCCCCACTGTCGCCAGTGCGTCGGCGGGATTCGGGTCACTGTCGGCCAGATGCGTGTAGCGGTGTTCCGGAACGTCCGCCAGCGCCGAAGCGACGGCCTCGCTGTAGGCATCGACGCCCGATTCCGTCGGGTCGTCGCCGCCCCAGACATCCCGAATGACCGTCATCGAGTCGATGCGAACCTCCAGCGTCCGTGGCTCGTAGCGGGTCAGCAGTTCGGCGAGCCCGAGCTGGAGTGCCACGTACTCGGCGGTGTTGTTCCCCGTCCGGGCGCCGACGGGGCGGCCGAGACGGGCGAGCGGCTCCTCGTCTGCGTCCATGATGACGGCACCTGCACCCGCGGGACCGGGGTTGCCGCGCGAACTGCCGTCGACGTAGAGGACGAAGGCGTCGCCCGTTTCCTCCTGGACGGGCGGCCGGGTGAGATCTGACGCCAGCAGGCTCTCGAGCGCCCGACGCAACTCGTCCCGGTCCGTCGCGGGGTCGAACAGGCCGCCGTAGCCGGGGACGGCGTCGTCGATGGCGTCCGTGGCGACTGTCATCTCGTAGCCGACGCTCGCGAGCACCTCGTCGACGAGTGTGGCGACTGGCGAGAGGTGTTCGACTGGGAGGGGCTCGTCCGTCACGCCACCGCCCCCTTTCGGTGTCGATTCCGGGCCTGCAGACCTCCGCTCCGGGATTCGTTCGTCGGATAGTCACGCCGCTGCATACGGCTCTCTCGGTGGTCGAACGGGATAATCTCTTCAGGTGATATCGCTCGATGAGGTATCTATAGCACCGTCCCACTCCGGCGAGCGTTTTTGTACGATTACGCTGTGAACAAGCCTGTGGCACTCAATTCGAGGGAGGGGATCCGGGAGCGTGCCCAGGCGCTACTCGAACGGAGCATCGGACCGGACGCGGCGTTCCGGCCCGATCAGCTGGAAGCGATAGAGAGCCTGGTCGTCGACGAGGAGCGATTGTTGCTCGTCCAGCGGACCGGCTGGGGCAAGAGCACCGTCTACTTCATCGCGACCAAATTGCTCCGTGAGAAGGGAGCGGGCCCGACGCTCATCATCAGTCCGTTGCTGGCGCTGATGCACAACCAGATCCAGGACGCCGAAGCACAGCTCGGCCTCGAAGCCCGGACGATCCACTCGAACAACACGGATGAATGGACCGAGGCGAAGGACGCCGTCGTCGAAGGGGCGTGTGATATACTCTTGATCTCGCCCGAACGGCTGGCGAACGCCGAGTTCCAGGAGGACGTTCTGGTGGCGATGGACGAGGAGTTCGGCATGCTCGTCGTCGACGAGGCCCACTGCATCTCCGACTGGGGACACGACTTCCGGCCGGATTATCGCCGAATCAAGCGGATCCTTCAGGAACTCCCGGACCACATCCCCGTCGCCGCGACGACGGCGACTGCCAACGACCACGTGGTCGACGACGTCACGGATCAGGTGCCCGACCTCCGGGCCGTCCGCGGCGACCTCGTTCGGGACTCCTTGCGGCTCCAGACCATCGAGATCGGATCGCGCTCACGCCGATTGGCCTGGCTCGCCGAGAACGTCCCGGACCTGCCGTCGTCCGGCATCGTCTACTGCCTGACGACCGACGAGGTCGAGACGGTCGCCGAGTGGTTGCGTGCCCGTGGCCTCGACGTCGAACCGTACCACGGCGGGATGGACGGTGATCGCCGTCGTGAACTGGAACATCGACTGCTGGACAACGACGTGGACGGGCTGGTCGCGACGAACGCCCTGGGGATGGGGTTCAACAAACCCGATCTGGGCTGGGTGATCCACTTCCAGCGACCGCCGAACCTCATCCGATACTACCAGGAGGTCGGCCGCGCCGGTCGCGGCTTGGACGAGGCTTTTGCCATACTTCTCTCGGGCGAGGAGGACGACCGGGTCGCGGAGTACTTCATCGAACAGGCGTTTCCGGAACCGGCGGACTTCGAGACGGTCCTCTCGACGCTGGCAGACAGTGACGAGCCCCTGCACAAGTACGAGATTCTGAAGCAGACGAACGTCTCCTGGAAGGCGGTCTCCCAGTGTCTGGACATACTCCGAGTGGACAACGCGATCATCCGCGTCGACGACGGGTTCACGCGAACGTCGGCAGACTGGGCGTACGACCACGAGCGTATCGAATCGGTCACCCGACACCGCCGGGAGGAACTGGAGCGCATCCAGGCGTTCACCCGGACGGACGAGTGCCTGACGCGGTTCATCGACGACGAACTCGACGGCTCACTCGAGGGGGACTGTGGCCACTGTGCCAACTGCACCGGGCCGTTTCTTCCGGGATCTGTCGACGACGATGGACTCGTCAGCGCCGCAGAAGACCACTACCAGGCCGAGTCGTGGGACGAGATATCGCCGCGATACTACGTGCCCGACGAGGACAGCCGGTCGAAGATCGCTGAGGACCGAAAACCCGAACCAGGACGTGTCCTATCGAACTACGGTGATCCGGGCTACGGCGAACTGGTGAGGAGGGTGGAGGACGACGGCGGCACGTACGACCAAGCGCTGGTCGACGCCGCGGTCTCCCACGTCGATTCGGAGTGGAATCCGTCACCTGCACCGGCCTGGGTCACCGCCGTCCCATCACCGACCGACGAACGGCGAGTCGCGGACCTCGCCCAGCGGATCGCGACCGAACTCGGACTGGACTACCGCCAGGCTGTCGAGCGAGTCCGGGAGATGCGCCCACAGCACGAGCTGGCAAACTCCTACCAGAAGCGCTGGAATGTGGAGGGTGCGTTCGAGGTGACCGGGGCCGTTCGATCCGACCCCGTGTTGCTGGTCGACGAGACCGTCGGATCACGCTGGTCGGTGACGGAAGCGTCGTTCGCCCTCCGGGACGCCGGGAGTGGCCCGGTCTATCCGTTCGCACTCGCCGAGCGGAACCGGTGGTAGGTCAGACTACGCGGGCAACACACCGGACGCTGTCGAAATCCACATGAACGCACAGATTTCGTGGGGAGAGGGAAATACAAGTGAGAGGCTCATCGTTCGCGAGAGACTGAAGTGAACTCGGCCGGATGTGAGAGCAATACGGTCGTCAGTGATTACTGCATCGTCCCTTCCCATAGATCGGAAGCCGCCGCGACCCGAACGGGCGACCCGCCGTTTTATTCGGCCTACGTCCGTAGGTTTCCCATGCTCTCACGAATTCTCGTTCCGATGGACGACTCGGAAATGGCCCAGCGAGCACTCGAATACGCCCTCGAGAACCATCCGGACGCGGAGATAACCGTCCTGAACGTCGTGGGTGAACCGTCCCCAATGTTTGGGGCAGCCATGGGACTCGCGCTCGAGGACGATCTCGAAGCGGCCGCCGAGGAGCGCGCGAAGGAAGTCTTCGATCGCGCTCGGGAAATCGCCGCCGAGCACGATGTCGAGATTAGCACCGTCGTGCGAGTGGGGCAACCCACTCGGGCGATTTTAAACCGAGCCGACGACTTCGATGCGGTCGTGATCGGAAGCCATGGCGGATCGGTAGCCGACCGACTATACGTCGGTAACGTCGCGCAGAAAGTGTTCAGGCGGGCGCCTGTACCTGTGATAGTCGTTCGATAAGTGGCGTTCACTGAGATGCAAGGAGGAATACAACTGAGGCCGTCAGAAGACGTCGTCGGCCACAGCGAACGGTGGATGACTGGTCAGTACTACGATCTACACCACCTCTATCCAGCGCCGCTCCGTGGTCGCGGCCCTCTCTCAGGCGAGGTGTGAAAACAGGAGATAGGCTCCCACGACAGATATCGTCGGACTGATAACCCAGAGAGCCACGATGCGAGCCGTCGCCGCGGGGTCGAACAGACTTTCGGCGGACAACTCCTCGGGATCTTCTTCACCGACCCGTGGAACGCGGTCCGTGGACACCTGCTGTGTGTCTCGATCAGGCGTCTCGCCCTCAGCGAGTTCGCCGACCGTCGGGCTTGCGGCGACGTCACCGGCGCCCTCTATCGGCGGGGCTGTGAGTGCGCCGGTCGTAACCTCCAGACCGGACCCGTCGACAGGAGATGGCGTTGCAATTTCGGCGAGCGTCCGCGCACGACTCGCCCGGCCCCACCCGAGACCAATGATGCAACTAGTCGTACTCACCGCGAGACTGGCTGGGATCCCGAGCCACGAGAGGATTGTGATGATCGTCGCACCCACGGTCGAAACGATGAGTGCTGCCAGAATCGGGAGGTCAGTGATATCATCGCCGACGGTCGCCAGCGTCCGCCGGGCGATCGTGAACCCGCCGAGGCTGATCGCCCCGACCGCCAGGAGGATCGCCGGATTGGGGCCGATAGCTCCGTTTCCGACGAGCGGGGCGACTGCGTTCGCGGCGTTCGAAGCGCCGGCACTGAACCCCATGTAGCAGGCGATTGCCACCACGAGCACCGAGCCGACCAGGTCCCGCGACGCCACGCTCTCGTTGATCGATGGCCGCGGAACTATCTTCCGACGGTCGACGGCGATCAACGGGTCCTCGAGGCGACCGAACGCGAATTTTGCTTCGAGGTAGGGGTACAGATATCTGCCAATGAGCGCACCCGTGAGGACGGCGATCAGCGGGGCGACGATCCACGCTGACAAGATGGTAAACATCAGTGCGGCGTTGAGCGTTCCCGTTGCCAGCCCTAGCCCCACGATCGCCCCGACAGCTGTCATCGAGGTCGAAGCCGGGACACCATATAGATTCGATATCAGCAGCGCGAGACCGGTGAAAAAGAGGACGCCGACGCTCGCCGCGGGTGTAAAGACCGCTGCTTCGACGATCTGGCTACTCATCGTCGTGATAACGTTCCGACCGATCGTCCACGCCCCCACGAACGCGAACACAGTGAACAGCGCTCCGGCAGTGACCTTCCTGACGATCCGGCTGCCGACCGCCGGACCGAAGGCAACGCCGGTCGATGACCCCCCGATATTGAAGCCGACGAACACTGCCACCGACACCCCCACGAGAATCAGTAGCTCTGTCACAGGTCCCTCTCGGTACGCTTGCGAGGAAACTGTTGGGCTTTCGATAGCAGTAGGTCGTCCGCCTGGCCGAGATTTCAGTCGTCTCCTGAATGCAGTGTGTGGTTCTGGGCTGCAGACACGACACTGGAACCTCGTCGAATCCGCACTCCAGCGGTGGACACGCCGACGGCGCCAATTCAGATACAAAATCCATCGACGAGTTGCGCATCGCCGCGGCCGAGGTTTTTTTTTCTATAAGATACCAGGTGGGAGTGGTGTGACTGCAGTCTGTTCCCTGAACGACTTCGGCATCGGGTTCGAGAACTACGACCGGGTCTTCGACTCGACCTTCGGGACCGTCGGTACGGCGTCCTTCGACCGGCCGGACGTCCTGTAGACGGTCGGCAACAGCGGCTACGAACCCACCGGCGAATACAGCGGCTACGTGGCGTTCGCCCGCACCGACGTCCCGCGTCGGGTCGCTATCGGCGACGACGTCGCCGACCAGCTCACCCGCATGTGGGGAGGTTCTGATGGCCGGGGTCGGTCTCCACTCCCCGTTCGGACTGCTCGCAGGGATCGCCACCTCGGTCGTCGCGGTGATCGCCTCTACATCGGTTATAAGGGGTATCGCGGCCTCCGGCGTAACGACGACCGGTCGATGCGCTGGCTCTCCATCGGCATGATACTCCTGTTCGGCGTGACCTACGCGCTCGCGGTCGCCGGACAGGGGTTGATCACGTTCCGTCTCGTCCCGATCCACCTCCAGAATGTCGTTCGCCTGGTCGTCAGGCTCGTCCAGGTCGCCGGCCTGGCGTGTATCGCCTACTCGCTGCAGCTAGCGGCGACTCGCTAACTCGCTGGTCTCTGAGCGACGGCGCGTGGTGCCCTCGAGGCTCTCCGACCCCGCGGGGTATGCCCATTCGACCCCGTCGGTCGCTCCACCGTTATCCGCTGTATCGCTGGAACAGTATCCAGCCGCCGGAGACGATACCGAGGAGCAGGAACGCCACACCGGTGAACGCGACCTGGGTCCCGAGGAGGCTGGAAAGACCGAACAGATCCGTTCGGTTGAGGAAGCCGAGTCCGACGAAGATACCGACGACGACGACCGCAGCACCGGCCCGCATGCTCAGTTCTCGCAGGAAATTTCCGACGGAGAGATCACGGGCCATGGCAGTACCTCCTCGTCCACGTAGTTGGATCTGTCGGAATCGACGCGTCGAATCCAGCAAAGAACGTTACCTACGACTCGTCGTCCCGGCCCAGCCGCCGTTTGACGAGGTAGCCGACGCCACCGAGACTCGCCAGGGCGCTCCCGACGCCGAACCCGGGACCGCGTTCCGCTGTCGGTGTGGGGGAACTGGTCTCGGTGGCCGTCTCCGTCGGCGTATCCGTGGCCGTCGACGGGCGACTGACAGCGAGATTCTCGATTCGCAACCAGGTGTTGCCGTGGTCACCGCTACTACAGTGTTTGGACGGGGTGATGCCGAACCGAATCGCCGTCTCGCCGGCCACGTCAAGTTCTTTCGTCACGCTGCCAGTGGTAGTGTCACCGGCGCTGATGTCGAAGACGGTCTCGTCGGCCGCGTCGGACGCGCCGACGCCACCGGCCCAGACGACGGCGCCGTCCACCAGAATCTCGACGTAGGGAAGCTCCCACCACTGGTCCGACTCGATCTCGTAGTCGAACGAGACCGACGTCGCGCCGGCGTCGAGCGACCGGGTTGCGGTCGCATTCGCACACCTGTACGCCCGGAGACTGACGCCGTCCGCCGCTCCCGAGACGCTCGCATCGCCCGTCGTCGAGGCGGTCCACGGCCCCGTCGATGGGGTCGCCGTTGCCGTGGTCGTCTGGATCGACTCCAGGTCACGGTCGCCGAGCGCGTAGTACCGCGGCTCGTCGGGTATCTCTGGGAGCCCTGCAGAGGGGACGTACTCGTCGATCCAGTCCGTGATAGCGGCGTCGCCGGCCGCCCGCTCGACGGCGGCGCTGAACCCGGCATACGTCGAGAGGTCGTGATCGGGCGTCGTCACGACGTCCTGCAGGGTCGACGCGCCGTCGGACGCGCGCTGGATTTCCGCATCCATGGCCGCGAGGACGTGCGCGCCCTTCTCGTAGTCCGCGGTCGTTCGCTTCATCGCCGCCGCGTCCGTCAGGACGGACAGCTGGTAGTCCTCCGTCTCGACTTCCCGGAGGAACGTTTCGAAGGTGCCGGCGCCGGCGTTCAGCGCCAGCAGACAGCCGTAATACTCCGCGACCGCTTCTTTCAGCCAGTACATCTCTCCGGAGCCGAAGACGCCGTACCGCGTGTGGGCGTACTCGTGGGTCGCGACGCTGTCGACGGCGTCGACGCGAGCGTGTTTCGCCTCGACGACGACGTCGCCCATGACGGCGAAGCCACCGGAGACGCCCCGGGACGAGGGCAGGGCGAACAGGTTCAGGGGAGGGGGGCTGAGTCGGGGCCGGATCGTCTCCGCACCGAGTTCGAAGGCGTCCAGCAACTGTTCGTGTCGAACGGTGGCCTGTACTTCGTCCGGCACGACGACAGTAACCGGCGATCCGTCGATGGTTCGCGCGTGGGTCCGATGTGGACCCGCGTAGACGTAGCTCCCGCCAGCGTGCCCGTCGCCCTCGACGGAGATGGTCTGGTTCCTCGCCGGGGCCGATCCGTCGTATCTGAAGGGGAGACGGGTCCGCACTCGGCTGGCGAAGGCCAGCCCATCCCCGACGTACGTTCCAGAGACGCCGCCGGACAGCCGGGACCCGCCGACGTGACGGTCGACGACGACTTGTGGATCCCGGCCGCCGTCCCAGACGAACGCCGTCTGCCCGTCCCGGTCCACCCCACGCGTCTCACTGACGGCGATGCCGTCGTCGTACGCGAGCGAATCGATCGTGATGGTCAGTTCGGTAATCTCCGGGGGGACGTCGTAGTCGAACGTGTACCGAAATCGGCTCTCGGCGGGCTGGTACGTAACCGTCGCCCGTTCGTCCAGCGTGTTCGCCGCTATCGACCCATTCGGGGGCTGGATCCCTGCGGCTGCTGGCCGTGCGTACGTGAACGGGGCTGTCGCTCCCAGCGCTGACACCTGCCGAAGTACTGCACGCCGTCGCATGATAACGTCCTCGGCAACTCCGATCCTGTATATATCCCTTTGGTGGCCAGTATCAGTCGGCAGTATCCACGGACTGTCACGTTCCGGTCACCACACCCTCGTAGCTCCGTTCGAACCCGGACAGGGCTAGCGGTCGCCCACCCTTCCATAACAAGAGTTAACAAGAACCAATGCCAAGCACCGCTGTACAGTCGCCCCATGCCAGACCACGCCCACGACGCTGTCACTGTATCGCTGACCCTGGACTGCGAGACCCGCTGGACGCTCCACCACGTGCTTCTGGACCGCCTCGAACGGGAAGCGAGAGCCGAGGATCCGACCGGTATCGACGCGCCACCGGTGGCGGTGTTCGACGCGTTCGAGACGCTCGACGCCGGCGAGACCAGCGTCACGACGGCGGAACTCGAGGCGATGCGATCGGTCGTCGCCGAGTATCACCACTCGACGTCGTGGTGGGAACTCGAACGCTCGCGACTGGAAGGGCTCTTGCACCACCTCACCGCGCTTCTCGAAGAGCGGGACGCGGCTGAAGCGTGATTCGAGCGGTGGGGCCACCTGACGGTCGGGGCCGAACCTGTTCGAAGGCGATGTCGGCCCACAGACGGCCAGCAACGTCTCCGACCGGGGGACGTATGGGCCGGGCGGCCGTCAGCGTCGGGTAGGATGTACCTCGGAGACGTCGCATGGCCTGACCTCGAGGACTACTTCGAAACCGAGTCCCTGGCGCTGATCCCGGTCGGCTCGACGGAACAGCACGGGCCTCACCTGCCCGAGGCCACGGACCACCTCATCGCGGAAGCCTTCGCCCGGGAAGTCGCTGACCGGACGGGCTACCTCTGTACGCCCACCATCAACGTCGGCGTCAGCGGTCACCACCGGCAGTTCCACGGGACGATGTGGGTCGAGCCGTCGGTATTCCGCGAATACATGGCTTCGATCACCCGAAATCTCACGTATCACGGCATCGACCGCGTCGTCTACGTGAACGCACACGGCGGGAACGTCCCCCACCTCCGGGAGGTCGGGGCGAGTCTCCGGCAGGAGGAGGTGGCCTACGGGATCGAGTGGATGTGGAACGAGAGCATCCCGGACCTCGTCGACGACCTGTTCGAACAGAACGGGCCACACGGTGGCCCCAAGGAGACGGCGATGATCCAGTATCTCCACTCGGCGCTGGTCCACGAGGACCGGTTAGCCGAGGCGCGGGACGGTGGTATGCCGAGCGTGGACGACGCCGAGATGAGGAGACACGGCTCCCGGACGTTCTACGACGCGGCCGACAACACGGACAACGGCGTCCTGGGCGACCAGACGGACGCGACCGCCGAGAAAGGCGAACAGCTGTTCGAGACGGCGACGGACCAGCTGGCCCACCTCACCGACTGGCTCGCCGCCCAGGATTTCGAGGACCTGCTGCCGAGAGACCACGTCTAGGCGGGGCGTTCGCCGGTCCCGCGGACGACGCGGACTCGCGTCGACCCGCACGCGCTCGTTCCCCCGTCGACCGCTTTCCAGTCACTCTCGCCGCGCGAATCGACGGCGTTCGCGACCGACGTCGAGGGGCGGATATCACCCAAATATCTCCGGCCGGGACGACCCCGGCGACTGGAACATCGGGTGCAGGTGGTGGTTGCCTGACGGGACTGCACCCGACATCTGTGAAGGCTCGCCGACTGTGCATAATCGAGTACGCTAACTTGTTAGGCAAAATGGCCATTATATAACAACAAACAATTATAATTAAATTAGCTGGCTGCTCGAAACCGGCGATCGGTGGCCTTGGGTTTATTATCGGCCGATTACACGTATCGACCATGGCAACGGAACCCAGTGACGAGTCTATCTCCGTCGACGAGAGTCCCGGAGAAGCAGACGTCGAGGCCGAGGTGAGCGACGACGAACGGACGTGGGCGATCATCGTCCACGCGATGGGGTTCGTCGGACTGGCCGTCCCCCTCGCGAACGTCGTCGGTCCCCTGCTTGTGTGGGCGATCAAGAAGGATGAAGGACAGTTCGTCGACGAGAACGGGAAGCAGGCGATCAACTTCCAGATCACGTGGACGGTCCTGTTGATCGTCGCCGCCCTCTCCATCTTCGTCGGCGTCGGACTGGTCGTCTTCCCCATCGTCGGGCTCGCGTGGCTGGTCCTGACCGGCATCGCCATGATCCGGGCGAGCAACGACCAGGTGTACGACTACCCGCTGACTGTCGACGTGATCTCCTGAGCGCCGGCGTGGCGACCAGCGGACGATTTTATCGCACCGCCCGGCCGATGGAGTCTTCACCTGTGACGGGAGACCACCGGTATGGACCTCCGGGTGCGCAAGCCAGACGGGTGGACGACGGTCTCACTGGACGACGACGTCGAGGAAGTCACGGTCGCCGGCGGTCGGACCGACGGACACCTCTCGCTGACGCTCATCGGCGTTCGGAGCAGCCAGCCCAACGTGCGCGTTCTGGACGTCCTCGACGTCGACCCCGACGACGAGTCGAAGCTGGCGAGTGAGGTTCCCCGGGCCGATGACGGCACGTGCCTGCCGCTCGCCCAGCTCCGTCCCGAGTGACGTTGATTCTATCCTCGACGCTCGTGCTCCACACTGTCGGATTCACGTCGAAACGCCGATAGGCAACTCCCTACGGTCGTTGCCTATCGAGCTTCCGCGTTCGTGCTCCACATTGTCGCACTCACGCGGAAACACCGTCAGTCCGGTCGTTTCACTCCCTCCCTGACGAGCTTCGTGGTTCGCGTGCTAATCGCACGCTCACAACGAAACAGCACCCTTTTGCCCCTGCTACTGATAGCCTGCCGTATAATGGGCCGACGAAAAAAGATCGTTGAAGAATGTGAGACGCTGATGGACAACCCGGAGCACATCCGGAACATCGCCATCGCGGCTCACGTGGACCACGGGAAGACGACGTTGACGGACAACCTGCTCGCGGGCGCAGGGATGATATCCGACGACACGGCCGGGGAACAGCTGATGATGGACACCGAGGAGGACGAGCAGGAGCGCGGTATCACCATCGACGCCGCGAACGTCTCCATGACGCACGAGTACGAGGACCGGAACCACCTCGTCAACCTCATCGACACGCCGGGCCACGTCGACTTCGGTGGCGACGTCACCCGAGCGATGCGTGCCGTCGACGGCGCGCTGGTGGTCGTCGACGCCGTCGAGGGCGCGATGCCCCAGACCGAGACAGTCCTGCGCCAGGCGCTCCGCGAGGGCGTCAAGCCGGCACTGTTCATCAACAAGGTCGACCGTCTCATCTCCGAGCTCCAGGAGGGGCCCGAGGAGATGCAGCGGCGCCTGCTCAACGTCATCGACGACGTCAACGAGCTCATCCGCGGCATGACCGAAGAGATGGACGACATCGAGGACTGGACCGTCTCCGTCGAGGAGGGGACGGTCGGCTTCGGCTCCGCGCTCTACAAGTGGGGCGTCTCGATGCCCTCGATGCAGCGCACGGGCATGGACTTCGGCGACATCATGGACCTCGAGCGCGCCGACAACCGCCAGGAGCTTCACGAGCGGACGCCGCTCTCGAACGTCGTGCTCGACATGGTCTGTGAACACTTCCCGAACCCCATCGACGCCCAGCCCATGCGTATCCCGCGCATCTGGCGTGGCGACGCGGACTCCGAACTCGCCGACACGATGCGCCTCGTCGACGAGACAGGTGAAGTCGTCCTGATGGTCACCGACATCGGCGTCGACCCCCACGCGGGCGAAATCGCCGCAGGCCGCGTCTTCTCCGGCACGCTGGAGAAGGGCCAGGACCTGTACGTCTCCGGTACCGTCGGCACCAACCGCGTCCAGAGCGTCGGCATCTACATGGGTGGCGAGCGCGAGGAAGTGGACCGCGTGCCCGCCGGCAACATCGCAGCCGTCACCGGTCTGAAGGACGCCATCGCCGGCTCCACGGTCTCCTCCGTCGAGATGACGCCGTTCGAGTCCATCGAGCACATCTCGGAGCCCGTCATCACGAAGTCCGTCGAGGCACAGAACATGGACGACCTGCCGAAGCTCATCGAGACGCTCCAGCAGGTTGCCAAGGAGGACCCGACCATCCAGATCGAGATCAATGAGGACACCGGCGAGCACCTCATCTCCGGCCAGGGTGAACTCCACCTCGAAGTGATCGGCCAGCGCATCGAGCGCAACCAGGGCATCCCGATCAACACCGGTGAACCCATCGTCGTTTACCGCGAGGCGCCCCAGCAGGCCTCCCGCGAGGTCGAGGGAATCTCGCCGAACCGCCACAACCGGTTCTACATCAGCATCGAGCAGATGGACGACGACATCGTCGACACGATCAAGAAGGGCGAGGCCTCCATGGACATGCCCGAACTCGAGCGCCGTGAAGCGCTCCAGGACGCCGGCATGGACAAGGACACTTCCCAGGACATCGAGCACATCCACGGGACCAACATCCTCGTCGACCAGACGAAGGGTATCCAGCACCTCAACGAGACGATGGAGCTCCTCATCGAGGGCCTCGAGGACGCACTCGACGACGGCCCGCTCGCCGCCGAGCCCGTCCAGGGTGCCCTCCTGCGTCTCCACGACGCCCGCCTCCACGAGGACGCCATCCACCGCGGTCCGGCACAGGTCATCCCCGCGATGCGCGAGGCCGTCCACAACGCCCTTATGGACGCCGAGATCCGACTCCTCGAACCGATCCAGGACGTCCGTATCGACGTTCCCAACGACCACATGGGCGCCGCCAGCGGCGAGATCCAGGGTCGCCGTGGCCGCGTCGACGACATGTACCAGGAAGGCGACCTGATGGTCGTCGAGGGCATCGCGCCGGTCGACGAGATGATCGGCTTCTCCAGCGATATCCGCTCTGCGACCGAGGGTCGTGCCTCCTGGAACACCGAGAACGCCGGCTTCCAGGTCATGGCCGACAACCTCCAGCCCGACAAGATCTCCGAGATCCGCGAGCGCAAGGGCATGAAGCAGGAGCTTCACCCCGCCATCGACTACTTCTAACCACCTTTTTCTTCGTCCTCAGAAATCGAAGATTTCTGATGGGCTGCGTCAGAGCTCCGCTCTGACGAACGTCGCCTCTCCTCGCTCACTCCGTTCGCTGCGGGGAAGCTCCTCGAAAAATCTGGACCGAAAAAGGCCGAACGCTCACTTCATTCGCGTTCGGTGAAACCGCGCTCGCGTTGCTCGCGCGGTATGCTCTTACGCGACTGCCCAGTGACGACCAGCACCTCAGTAGTCGGTGACGCAGAAGCCGTTCCCTGCCGGATCTACCATCACTGTCCAGCTGTTCGTGTGGCCGTCGAACGTCTCGGTCTTCGTCTCCCGCACCGACGCACCGAGTGAACGGAGTTCGTCGACGGCCGTTTCGCGGTCGTCAGTCCCGAGGTCGAGGTGGGGAGATTACGCTCTGTCCCTCCCAGCCCGTGTCTGAACAGCTAGTCTGGCCGGGTCGGAACGAGCGAAAGCGAACGACGACACGCGGTCGCACGGGCGCCCGATTCCGAACCGGAAGTTGGCACGTGCTAAATCAAGACTTTTGCCGGTCGATCCCTGTCTATGTTCTACGACCCATCAATGAGCGACGACACACCCCGACACAGAAAGAGCCACGACTGGTGGCCCGACAAGCTGAACCTGGATATCCTGGACGACAACGCCGGCAACCTCAGTCCGATGGAGGCAGACTTCGACTACGCCGAGGCGTTCCAGGAACTCGATTACGAGGCGGTGAAGGCGGACATCGAGGACGTGATGACGACGTCCCAGGACTGGTGGCCGGCCGACTTCGGCCACTACGGCCCGCTGTTCATCCGGATGGCCTGGCACAGCGCCGGCACGTACCGGACGACCGACGGCCGCGGCGGCGCGACGGGGGGTACTCAGCGCTTCGCGCCCCTCAACAGCTGGCCCGACAACGTGAACCTGGACAAGGCGCGCCGACTGCTGGAGCCGGTCAAGCGGAAGTACGGCCGCAAGCTGTCGTGGGCCGACCTCATCGTCCTCACCGGGAACGTCGCCCTGGAGTCGATGGGCTTCGAGACGTTCGGCTTCGCCGGCGGGCGCGAGGACGACTTCAAGGCCGACGAGGCCGTCTACTGGGGCCCCGAGACCGAGTGGGAGGGGTCCGAGCGATTCGACGACGAGGGGAACCTCGAAGACCCCCTCGGCGCCACCGTGATGGGACTGATCTACGTGAACCCCGAGGGTCCGGACGGCGAGCCCGACCCGCTCGGGTCGGCAGAGCGGATCCGGGATTCGTTCGGGCGCATGGCGATGAACGACGAGGAGACGGCCGCGCTCATCGCCGGCGGGCACACGTTCGGCAAGTCCCACGGCGCCCGTGACACCGACGACATGGGCCCCGAGCCCGAGGCGGCCCCCATCGAGGACCAGAGCCTCGGCTGGACCAAATCCGGCAAGGGTTCAGACACCGTCACCAGCGGCATCGAGGGCGCCTGGAACAGCACACCCACGATGTGGGACACCTCCTTCCTCGACACGCTGCTCGACAACGAGTGGGAGCTGACGGAGAGTCCCGCCGGCGCCAACCAGTGGCAACCGGTCGACGCGGCGGACAAGCAGACCGTCCCGGACGCCCACGACCCCTCGAAGAAGCACGCGCCGATGATGATGACGACGGACCTGGCGCTCAAGCGTGACCCCGAGTTCCGGGAGATCATCGAGGGCTTCCGCGAGAACCCCCACGCGTTCCAGGCGGCCTTCGCGAAGGCGTGGTACAAGCTGCTCCACCGCGACATGGGCCCGCCGTCCCGGTTGCTCGGTCCCGAAGTCCCCGACGAGGAGATGCTGTGGCAGGACCCGCTCCCCGAGGCCGACTACGACCAGATCGGCGAGGACGAGGCCGCAGAGCTCGAGGAAGCGATCCTCGAGTCGGACCTCTCCCGGTCCGAGCTCGTCAAGACCGCCTGGGCCTCTGCGTCGACGTACCGCGACAGCGACAAGCGCGGCGGCGCCAACGGCGCCCGCATCCGCCTCGCACCGCAGAACGAGTGGGAGGTCAACGAGCCCGACCAGCTCGCGACCGTCCTGGAGACGCTGGAGGGCATCCAGGCGAACTTCAACGAGTCCCGGTCCGACGACGTCCGGGTCTCGCTCGCGGACCTCGTCGTCCTGGGTGGTAACGTGGCTATCGAGCAGGCCGCAGCCGACGCCGGCTACGACGTCGAGGTGCCCTTCGAACCGGGCCGCACCGACGCCACGCAGGAACAGACCGATCCCGAGAGCTTCGACGCGCTCAAGCCGAAAGCGGACGGCTTCCGCAACTATTACGGCGGCGAGCACGACCAGCCGCCCGAGGACCTGCTGGTCGACAAGGCAGACCTGCTGGACCTGACCGCCGCGGAGATGACGGTTCTGGTCGGCGGGATGCGCGCACTGGGCGCCACCTACCAGGACTCGGATCTTGGCATCCTCACCGACCGGCCGGGGACGTTGACCAACGACTTCTTCGATACCCTGCTCGACATGGGCCTGGAGTGGGAGAAATCCGACGACGCGGCGGACGTCTACGAGCTTCGCGACCGCCAGACGGGCGAACTCGAGTGGGAAGCGTCCCGCGTCGACCTCGTCTTCGGCTCGAACTCTCGGCTCCGCGCCATCTCCGAGGTCTACGGGAGCGACGACGCCGAGGAGAAGTTCGTGAACGACTTCGTCGACACGTGGAGCGAGGTCATGAAGCTCGACCGCTTCGACCTGGAGTAAACTCGGCCGTAGCTGTCTGATCTTTGGTTTCGATCTCTTCGGGTCCCGGTTTCTTCAGTGCGGATCGCTTCGCGCCGACCGCGACCGCTTCGAACGTCATCGCGCCAGCCGTTCTCTCAGCGCCGCTTCGCCAGCAGCGCCGCGACGAGCACCGCGACCAGGACGGCGACCACGACGAGCGTGACGGGTAGCGGGCCCGTGTCCGGAGCCGGTCCGCGCTCGGCGGCGACGGTCACCGTCCGCGACGTGACGTTGCTGTCGGCCACCCCCAGTCGGTAGGTCCCGGGCTGGTCGAAGGTGACGGTGGCGGTCACCGTCCGCTCGCTCTCGGCGTCGAGCCTGACGGTCTGCTGGGCGACGGTCCGGTCGGCACTGTTTCGGTCCGCCGCGGACTGGTCGGCGGCGGTCACGCGGACGTCGCGCTCGCCGGGCCAGCCGGCGTCGTTGCGCACCGTCACCGCCACGGTCACCGACTCGCCGGGCCGGACGCCGTCTCCGCTGTCGGTCCGGAACCCGGTCACCTCGGCCGCGGCCGGCTCCCAGACGCTCACAGAGAGCGGTTCGCCGCCGACCCGGAGTTCGTAGTTCCCGGGCGCGTCGAAGGTGTCGTTGACGGTGACGGTGGTCGCGTTGCCGGCCTCGATCCGGCCGATCCGGCGGTCGAGCGTCGTCTCGCCGTCGCGGAGGCGGACGTCGTAGTCGCCGGCGGTGCCGCCGCTGTTCTCGACGGAGACGTCGACCGACAGCCGTTCGCCGGGAACGAGGACGTAGGGCGTCCGGAGCGTCCGGTTCCGGTACGGACCGCCCGCGCGGACGGCGTCCTGGCCGTCCTCCGTGGCTATCTCGGACTCGATCCGTGCCGGAACCGACCCGAAGACGGCCTGGTGGGTGGAGACGTTCCAGACCGTCGGCCGGTCGGTCGTCTCCGCGTAGCCTCGCGTGAGGTCGGCGTCGTCGGCCCCCGAGGCGTCCGCAACATAGTCATAGAACTGCGCGGCGTCGACGGTCCCGTCGGCGTCGTTCAACCGGGCGAAGACGGTGTGGAGCGCCCGCTCGCTGGTGCTCGCCGTACGCGTTCGCCGGTCGACGTCACCGAGGACGAGCGGGCCGACGTAGTAGTCGGGGTTGTACCGCCAGGTGCCGGTATCGGCGAGGACGGCGGACTCGTGGCGAGCGTCCGTTCCCCGTTCGAGCCGGCCCTGGAAGGTTCGGAAGCTGACTCGCTCCTGTTCGAAGGCGTGCAGGGCCGCGTAGTAGCTCGCCGCGGCTTCGGTGAACCAGCGGACCTGCCCCGTCGTCTCGTAGTCCTGGCGGGTGTGGACGTACTCGTGGACCCAGACGTTCTCGACGTCGTCGACCCGTTCGACGTCGCGGACCCACGCGTCGGCGTCGCCGGTCTGGACCCCGCGAGCGCCCCATTGGACGTCGGTCGTCGGCGCGGCGATCAGGAACACCTCGTCGTCACGGTCGCCGACGCGAAGGCCGTCGGAGGCGTTCGCGAGCGTCCCGAAGACGGCCGAGCGGTTCTCGGCCAGGTCGGCCTCGGCCGGGACGACGAGCCTGAAGCGCTGGCTGTGGGCCGCCTGCTCGTATTCCTCGTACTCGCCCAGGTACGCGACGTCCGAGCCGGCGGCGCCGGGACTCGCGGACAGCGACCGGTCGAACGTGACCGACGGCGAGCCGCGCCAGCCCCACGCGTGGCCCAGCGCCGGCCGCTGGACGATCCCCCACTCGCCCGTGTCCACGAAGAGGTAGCTACCGGGACCCGAGAGCGGGTCGTCGCGGTCGACCGTCCTGTTCGCCGGCATCCGGAACCGGAGGCGGGGGTCCTCGGTCTCGCCGTCCCAGGCGTAGACGCCGTCGCCCTCGGCAGTGAACCCGTCAGTCCGGAACCCGGTCGCGCTGTCCGGGACCGTCACTTCGAGTTTCACGGCGTGGTCGGGGAGCCGATACCGGTTGTCGGCCTCGTACTCGCCGGCCCGGTCCGGGAGGCGGTGGAGCGTCTGGTCCAGGTGGATGGTGCTCCCGTCGGTTGCCGCCGCGGCGTCGGCCAGCACGGGACCGTCGGCGGTCGACGCCGTGAGCGGGTCACCCATCTTGGCGGGGTCGTCAGCGACGGACGCAGCGTCGAGACGGTCGACGGTCGCGGCAGTCGGATCCGAATCGCTCGGGAGCGCGCCCGTGACGGTGGCTCCGGCGGTCGACCCCACGACGAGGAGAACGAGGAGGGTGGCGGCGACCAGGCGAGTGGATCCGCAGGTCATCGGGAAACGATTTGGGCGGCGGGACTTCACGGTTGTGGCTCGGGTCACCGCTGGCTTCGATTCCCACGGGCGCGGTCGTGCCACTCGACGCCGGATGGCGGTCGGTTTCGGCCGATTGCGGGCGCCTGGAGCCTGCAGCGGAAGTGGAGGATTCTTATAGTCCGAACCAGTGGTTCGCCACAATGAGCGAACGCACGCGGCGGGAGGTGAGCGGTCGATGAGCGACTCGTCCGACGAGGTGAACGCGTACACGATACGGCTCGAACTGGTCGACGAGCCGGGCGAGCTGTTGCGAGCGCTCCACCCCATTGCGGACAACGGGGGCAACCTCCTCTCTATTTTCCACGAGCGGGGCAACCTCACCCCGCGCGGGCACATCCCCGTGGAGGTGGATCTCGAGGCGACGCCCGAGCGCTTCGAGACCATCGTCGAGGCGCTCCGGTCCGAGGAGTTCACCATCATCCAGGCCGGCGCGGACCGGTACGGCGAGGCGCTGACGGTCGTGCTGTCGGGCCACCTGGTCGAGACGGACCTGTCGGACACGCTGTCACAGATCCACCAGTCCGGCAACGCGACGGTCACGGACCTGTCGTTGTCCGCGCCAGAGGGGACCGATGACGTCTCCAGTGCACGCCTGCGACTGGCCACAGAGGCCGACGCGGCCGAGGACACGCTGGCCGCCATCCGGGACATCGCAGCCCAGAAGGACCTCTGTGTCGTCGAGCCGCTCACGGCGGGTGGTGACGCGTGAAGGTCGCCATCCTTGGCGCCGGCGCGGTCGGGAGTTCGGTCGCGGAACTGGCAGGCGAGTACGGTCACGCGGTGACCGGCCTGGCCGACTCGGGGAGCGCGGCGGCCGACGCCGACGGCATCGACGTCGACGCGGCCCTCACTTCGAAAGCCGAAGAGGGCGTCGTCGGAAGTGCCGACCCCAGCGACGTGCTGGACGGTGAGTACGACGTCCTCGTCGAGGCGACGCCGACGACGCTGGGCGACGCCCAGCCCGGCTTCGACCACGTCCGGACGGCCCTGGAGCGTGACCGCCACGTCGTCCTGGCGAACAAGGGCCCGGTCGCCGAGCGCTACGGTGACCTCCGGGACCTGGAAGCGGCGAGCGACGGGGAGGTGCTGTTCGAGGCGACCGTCGGTGGCGCCATGCCGGTGCTCTCGACCATCGAAGACTTCGGCCCCGACCACATCACCGCGGCCCGCGGCGTCCTCAACGGGACGGCGAACTTCATCCTTTCGCGGATGGGCGCGGACGGGCTGGGCTACGAACACGTACTCGCCGAGGCACAGGACCTGGGCGTGGCCGAGGCCGACCCGACGTTCGACGTCGACGGCACCGACGCCGCGCTGAAGTGCGTCATCGTCGCCAACGTCCTCGCCCAGGGCGAGCGCGAGTACAGCCTCGAGGACGCCGAGGTGGACGGCATCGTCGACGTGCCCGGGAGCGCCATCGACCTGGCGAAGGAGGACGGCCGGACGGTCAGGCTCATCGGCGAAGTCTCCGAGAGCGGGGCCGTGCGCGTCGGGCCGCGGCTGGTACCCGAGAACGCCGCGCTCGCGGTGTCCGGCACCCGGAACATCGTCCAGCTGGAGACCGAACACGCCGGCCGGCTGAACGTGTCTGGCCGGGGCGCCGGTGGCCCGGAGACTGCCACGGCAGTCCTGGCGGACGTCGGCCGGCTCGCAGACTGACGGTACCGTCGTCGCTACACCGCCCCGTTCTTTTACTTCCCGCGGTCTGCTTCCGGTAGCCGGTCGCTCGCCTTTCACTGGTTCCGACCGGCAGATCCGGCCCGGACGGGGGTGGTGCCAGTCTATGTACGAGCGGATCGGTGCGTAGGTTTTTGAACGAACGAGGGTGAATAAAAGCCATGGCTACTGAGTCCAACACGGCACCCGTTACTGCTGATCAGGAATCGGCGCTCGGTCTCGACGCGAACGTCGTCAGCGCGCTGGCGTACTTCCCGCTCCCGCTCGTGGGGTTCGTCCTGCTGTTCGTCGAGGATTCGAACGAGTTCGTCCGCTTCCACGCCGCACAGTCCGTCGTCACCGTGCTGACTATCGTGTTCGTCCGCCTCAGTGCCGAGTTCGTCGGCAGCTTCCTGCCGGGCCCCGTCGCCCTGCTGTGGGGGCTGCTCGTGGGGCTCGTCAACATTGGCTTCCTGCTGGTCCTGCTATTCCTGGCGTACAGGGCCTATTCGGGGGACCGCTTCGAACTCCCCGTCGTCTCGGACGTGACGGCGTCGCTGCTCGACGCGCTCTGAGACCTCCGCGGCCGCTCGCTCCCAAACTATACGTTCGCTCGTTGTGACGGGTCAGCGACGCATCGATGAACGAAAACGAGGAGTCGGACTGGTGGAACAGGACCCGATATCGGGTGTACGCGCCCGTGTACGACTGGGTAGTGAAACCGCTCGAACGGGGCCGTGAGCGGGCACTCGACGCCCTCGATACGGAACCGGGCGACCGGATCCTGCTCGTCGGCTGTGGCACGGGCGCGGACCTCGCCTCCCTCCCAGCCGGCGTCGAGGTAGCCGCGATAGACGTCACGCCGGCGATGGTGCGGCGTACCGAGCGCCGGGCGGCCAATCTCGGAATCGACGTCGACGCGCGGGTCGCCGACGCCCGGTCGCTCCCCTTCGCGGACGACTCCTTCGACGCAGTGGTTCTCCACCTCGTCCTCGCGGTGGTTCCCGAACCGCGGCGGGTCGTGGCGGAGGTCGCACGCGTCCTCGCTCCCGGAGGGCGCGTGTCGGTATTCGACAAGTTTCTGTCGGCGGACGCCGACCCGTCGGTCCTCCGGCGCATGCTCAACCCGGTCGCACGCGTCCTGTTCTCCGACCTGAACCGACGGCTCGAACCCCTCCTCACTGACTCAGGGCTCGCCGTCGAGACGCGAACGTCCGTTCTCGGTGGTCTCTACACGACCGCCATCGTCCGCCCCACCGCCGAGCGCTGACTCGACAACGCCGGATCGACTACGTGGGGGCCGACGGCCGATCCGTATCCGGCCGATCCGTGTCCGTCCGATCCGTGTCACTGCGTGGCAGATCGCAAGATGGCGACGGGATGGCCTACGGGCGACTTCGAAATCGTTTTATGAACCACCGCGTAAAGATTCCGGTATAGCGCCTCTGCGCGTGAGATAACCAATGAGCGATACCCGACACCAGAACCTGGCCATCATCGGCCACGTCGACCACGGAAAGAGTACGCTCGTCGGCCGGCTCCTGTACGAGACAGGGTCCGTCCCCGAGCACGTCATCGAACAGCACAAGGAAGAAGCCGAGGAGAAGGGCAAGGGCGGCTTCGAGTTCGCCTACGTCATGGACAACCTCGCCGAAGAGCGAGAGCGCGGTGTCACCATCGACATCGCCCACCAGGAGTTCAGTACCGACGAGTACGAGTTCACTATCGTCGACTGTCCTGGTCACCGCGACTTCGTCAAGAACATGATCACCGGCGCGAGCCAGGCGGACAACGCCGTGCTCGTCGTCGCGGCCGACGACGGCGTCGCGCCCCAGACCCAGGAGCACGTATTCCTGGCCCGCACCCTGGGCATCGGCGAACTCATCGTCGGCGTCAACAAGATGGACCTCGTCGACTACAGTGAGTCCGACTACAACGACGTCGTCGAAGAGGTCAAGGACCTGCTCAACCAGGTCCGCTTCGACACCGAGGACGCCAGCTTCATCCCGATTTCCGCCTTCGAGGGCGACAACATCGCCGAGCGCTCGGAGAACACGGACTGGTACGACGGCGACATCTTGCTCGAGGCACTCAACGAGCTGCCCGAGCCTGAGCCGCCGACGGACGCCCCACTGCGTCTCCCCATCCAGGACGTCTACACCATCGACGGCATCGGGACGGTCCCGGTCGGTCGAGTCGAGACAGGGATGCTCAACGTGGGCGACAACGTCTCCTTCCAGCCTTCGGACGTCGGTGGCGAGGTTAAGACCATCGAGATGCACCACGAAGAGGTGCCCGAAGCAGGCCCCGGTGACAACGTCGGATTCAACGTCCGCGGCATCGGCAAGGACGACATCCGCCGCGGTGACGTCTGTGGCCCCGCCGACGACCCGCCGACGGTCGCCGAGACCTTCCAGGCCCAGATCGTCGTGATGCAGCACCCCTCGGTCATCACCGCGGGCTACACGCCGGTCTTCCACGCCCACACCGCACAGGTCGCGTGTACGGTTGAGTCCATCGACCAGAAGATCGACCCCTCCTCCGGCGAAGTCGCCGAGGAGAACCCCGACTTCATCCAGAACGGCGACGCCGCGGTCGTCACCATCCGACCGCAAAAGCCGCTCAGCATCGAGCCGTCGGGCGAGATTCCGGAACTCGGAAGCTTCGCCATCCGTGACATGGGCCAGACCATCGCAGCCGGCAAGGTCCTGTCCGTCGAAGAGCGATAATGCCCCAGCAAGCACGCGTCCGTCTGGCGGGCACCAACCCCGAAGACCTCGACGACATCACCGACGACGTCAGCGAGATCGCCAACAAGACGGGCGTCGAGCTGTCGGGGCCGGTTCCGCTGCCGACCAAGACGCTCGAAGTGCCCACCCGCAAGTCCCCCGACGGCGAGGGGACCGCGACGTGGGAGCACTGGGAGATGCGCGTCCACAAGCGTCTCATCGACATCGACGCCGACGAACGCGCCCTGCGCCAGCTGATGCGGATTCAGGTCCCCAACGACGTCTCGATCGAGATCGTCCTGGAGGATTAAGCTGTGAGACAGGGTCCACCGGACCCACGACGCTGCGTTCGAAGTGCTGTCTGGTCGCGCGCCACGCGGCGTGTGACCGACTCTCGAACGCCACTCTCACGCGCAGGACTTATTCACGTCCGCGTTCGAGTGGCTATCGCGGGCTCGTAGATCAGTGGTAGATCGCTTCCTTCGCAAGGAAGAGGCCTCGGGTTCAAATCCCGACGAGTCCATACCGGTTCTTCGTCCTGGCGAACTATCCGGTTAGTCGCCGGTAGCGTCATCGAGGGCGCATTTTGCAGTGGAAACTTAGTGGTTAGAAAGTCCGACTCGAATCGAATTACTAACGATCACTCTTCCTCCCTTCTGGAATCCAATATGGGCTCCGTCGAACCGCGAAAAGAGACGGTCACTCTCAACCCTGCAAAGTCAGCAGTTCGCTTCGATCCACTGGCACCACGCCTCGAAGTTCTCCGCTCCGGACTGTTCGGCGATGTTCCGGAGGGTTCCGCCCCTATGCTGTCGTGCATCGGGACGCTGACGACCCGAATATCGTCGTCGTTCGATGGGTGCTCGTATCGAAGTTTGACGTGACTCCCGGTTCGGTCAGCCATATAGAATCGGTTCTTTGTCAGCGCCTTGACGACCTCCCGACCGGAGAAATCCCTGCGCATCCGACGTCACTGCATGAAATCGGGAAGCTCGTTGTTCTCGTCGCGAGCGGCTTCTACTTCGTCGGGGTCAATGCCGAGCTCGCTGAGCGCCTCGCGCTCTTCCTCGGGGTTGTCGATGGATTCCCCGGCTTCTCCGTGGTAGAGTGCCACCGCCTCGTCCAACATCTCCAGGGCCTCCTTGCGAGTCTCGCCCTGGGTGGTGACGCCCGTCTCCACGTCGGTGATGACCCATCCGTCGCCCTCGCGCCACATTCGGATCTCGTCCTCGTGGTCGAGGCTGCCGTCGCGCGTGGAACTCGCCATGTGGTTGACGTTACTACATACGCCGGAATAAGCGTTCGGGGCTCCACCTCGGGCGTGATTTCCTGGAATGGTGAACGGTTCGAACGTCCACTTGGATTCCGCGTATCGCTTCGTTTGCTACTACATCGGCGTCGATGCCCGTCTTCCTGAGGCCTCGCGCCCCTCTCCGCTCTTGAGACATTGAACCGTCGAGGAAGCTCGACCGGAGTCTGTGACGAACTGACGTCGTCAGCAACCCCGAGTTGAGACGTTCGCTGGCGATCAGTCCTCGGCCAGTGTCCGAGTCGATGGGGCGGTTGCGGGGGCAGGCGGCTCGTGCGTCCCGAAGTCCGGGTGGGTCTCCTCCATCCAGACGTACACGACCGCGCCGGAGACGAACATCAGGATGGCGGTCACGTAGAACGCGGCCTCGGCGTTCACGAACTCCATCGAGAGCCCGATCAGGACCGCACCGACCGCGTAGCCGGAGTCGCGCCACATCCGGTAGACGCCCATGCCGGCCGACCGCCACGTCGGGTGGGCCGCGTCGCTGGGAACGGTCATCAGGTTCGGATACAGCAACGCCATTCCCAGCCCGGAGACGGCGGCCAGGACGGTCCAGGGGAGGTACCCCTCGACCAGCACCATCCCGAGGACGCCACCGCCCGCGAGGAACATCCCCGCGACCACGGGCGGCCGGCGACCGATACGGTCCGCGAGCCCACCGGTCGCGATCTGGAGGAAGTACATCGCGCTGTGGACGCCGACGACGACGCCGACCGCAGCGATGCCCAGGCCCTGGCTCGTGAGGTACAGCGGGACGGCGATCCAGAACAGCGTGTCCACGAAGTTCTCGATGTGGCCGGCCTGCGCCGCGGCGAACAGCGTCCTGTCGCCGTAGGTCGCCCGCTTCAGCACCTCGTCGAACGGGAGGTTCGCGTCGTGGTGGTCGTCGTCGCCTTCTGCCTGGGCGTACTGCACCGTCTCCCTGATCAGGAAGACGGAGATGAGGAACGCCAGCACGACGACCACGCCGAGGAAGTAGAACGGTTCGGGCCGGAGACTGGTCTGGCCGGCGATGAGGCCCGTGATCCAGGCACCGACGGCGACGCCGCTGTACCCGAACGCCTCGTCGATGCCGACCGCGAGGCCGCGCTGGTCCGGATCCGCCAGATCGATCTTGGCGTTGATCGCCATGCTCCAGGTCAGCGCCTGGTTGATCCCGAGCAGGACGTTCCCGACCGTGATCCAGCCCCAGCTGGGGGCGAAGATGAGGACGAGCGGGAGCGGGAGTGCAGTCGCCCACCCGAGGACGAGGACGGGCTTGCGGCCGTACTCCTCGCCCCACTTTCCGGCGTAGAGGTTGAGGATCGACTTGACGATCCCGAACGAGACGACGAACGAGCCGATGACGAACAGCGACTCGACGCCGAGGACGTCCCGGCCAAGGACGGGGACGACGGCGCGTTCGGACCCGATGGTCAGTCCGGTCGCGAACACGAGCAGGACGTGGAGTGAGAACTGTCCGAGGTGTTCGCGGATTCCCTGTGTGAGTTCGGTAGACTTACTCATGAATCACTCGGCAGCGCAGTTGTTCGGGCCCAGTTCCAGTTCTGCCAGTTCGTCGGCGGGCACCGACTCCTGCCCGACGTTCGTTCGCTTGACGCGCTCGAAGTTCGGCGGGTGGTCCGGGACGTCCGACGCGAGCGTCTCGACGAACTCCTCGCGGTTGCGGCCGAGGTCGGTGTTCCGTCCCCTGACGTCTCCGAGCGTCGCCGTCACCGGCGGTTCGGGTGAGCCGGGGTCATGGGCCGGGAGAACGACCGCGTCCTCAGACCGCTCCAGCAAGCGCTGGAGACTCTCGTAGAGCGTGGCGGCGTTCTGCTCGACGTCGGAGTCCTCGATGCCCGCTTCGACGCCGAGTTCGACGCGCCCCACGCTGTCGTGGAAGAGCGTGTCGCCCGTCAGGAGCGCTGCACCGCCGACGTCGAACGAGACGCTCCCCTCGCTGTGTCCGGGGGTGTGTACGACTTCGACGTCGACGCGGCCAACCTCGAGGACTTGGCCGTCGGCCACGTGCGTGGCATCGATTGCGAGCGCGTCCTTCGGGTGGAGGTAGTACAGGACCCCGTGGCGCTCGGCGAGGGCAGCGCCGCCCGACACGTGGTCGGCGTGGGCGTGCGTGTCGAAGACGCCGACGAGTTCGGCGTCGTACGCTTCGAGGACCGCCTGGTACTCGCCGAGGTAGTGCGACGGGTCGAAGACGGCGGCTTCGCCGTCGGAGACGAGGATGTGCGAGAGGCAACCTTTCCCCGGTCGAGCGACCTGGATCAGCGTGCCGTCCAGGTCGACGGGAACGGTCGCGTGCCGGTGGACGCGACTCCAGCCGTTCATCCCGTCCGTGAGCGTCAGTGCGTCGTAGCCCATCTCCCGGAGCACGTCAGTCGCGGTCTGCGAGACGACGCCCGCTGCACAGACGGTGACAATCTGCTCGTCGTCGGGGAGGTCTGCGAGGGCGTCCTTCGCCGATTCGGGGTCGTCGGTCAGTTCGTCGTAGACGTCGACGTTGCGACTGCACGGAACGTGCCACTCGTCGAAGTCCTCCTCGTAGCGAATATCGAGGACGATCGGTTCGTTCTCGTCCCCTCGCAACTGTTCGCCGAGTTCTGCTGGTGAGAGCTCCTGCATCGGTGTTCCTGCGTAGATGGTATATCTGCATATAGGGACTGCCGGTCATGACCGGCACCGTTACGTTTGACGAGCACTATCTCGTCTGTATGGGTCTGTACGAGGCGTCGATCCGGGTCAAACACGAGTGTCCGTACCGGGCGATTTCCGAGCAGTATCCGGATCTGACGATACGCGAGTGGCCCCTGAGCGACTGCCAGGTACTCGAGATAACGTCGGAGACGGCGCCGACCGAGGAGTTACTCGAGGAGATCGATCAGATCGGCACCGTGTTACACGAATCGGACGACGACGACGGGTATCACGTCGTCACGCAATCCTGCCTCTGTTCGCTCGACGAGTCCATCGTCGACCGCTTCGAGGAACACAACTGTCTCTACCAGTCACCGACGATATATCGCCACGGCTGGGAGCACTATACGATCGTCGCGTTCGATAGTAACGACGTTCGGGCGTTGCTCGGTGATTTGCGGTCTGACAGAGAGATCGAACTGCTCTCGAAGACCTCCATCTCGGAGACGCAGATCCCACACAGTATGCTGGCACCGGCCAGCCAATTGTTCGAGGACATCACCGACCGTCAGTTAGCCGCCCTCCAGTTAGCGCTCGAAAGCGGTTACTACGAGCAACCGCGGAAGACGTCGCTCCGGGACCTGGCCGACCAGACGGCCGTCGCCCGCTCGACGTACGAAGAGCACCTCCGGAAGGCGGAGAACAAGCTCCTCACGAACGCTGGCCAGTTCCTGCGACTGGTGACCGCGACGTCGTCCGCCGATCCACTGCAGGTAGAGAAGACGCGTCAGGCCGAACAGCCCGCCGACTGAACGGAGTCTGCTTCCGACACCGCGCGAGAATGTTGCATCGCTCCGGGAAACCTGGAGCGTTCGTCACTGCGTTTCTCCGGACGCCGGACCGGTCGTTCGGCGTTCGCTCGCGATCCGAACCGGTCGCTATCGGCGTCACACTGGCCGATTGCCAAGGGCGATCCGTCACCTGATCCACCGGGTTCGTGATTCGCAGACTCGCCCAGCAGAATCATCCAGGGTATCGACCGTCGCGTACCGGCTCTGGCGTTCCGGGGAAGGTGTATTGACAGTGGATGGGGTTGAGTACAATGAGTATAGCGACGAAATTTAACGGCCCGTAGTCACATATCCAGGATAGGACGGCCGGTGGCGTATCCGTCCGTAGGGGGGGACACAGTCGCGAGCCCGGGGCTCCGGACGGGTGCCTCGGGCAGACCGGTGAGTGAGCGAGCGCAGACTGAGACGCTCCTCGGCCGGGCGCTTCGGACCCGGCCGGTTCCCCATCGGACGACCGTTTTTCCCTCTACGAACCCAACAACGAACAGACATGACTATCCAGGTCACCGTGGCCGACGTCCACCAGATGACGCCCGACGTCAAGCAGTTCAGACTCGTCGCCGACGACCACCGATTCGACTACCGGCCGGGCCAGCACACTCACATTCACTTCCAGGACGAGGACGGCGACGAAGTCGAGCGGCCCTACACCGCCATCACTGGCCCCGGGACCCACCAGATCTGTCTGACTATCAAGCGCTACGACGACGGCACCGCGTCGGTGTGGATGCACGACCGCGAACCGGGCGACGAGATCGAGATCGACCCCGTCGACGGCAACCTCTCCGTCCGCGATATGGAGCGGGACGCCGTCTTCGCGGCGACGGGGACGGGCATCACGCCTATCTTCCCGATGTTGAAACACTATGCTCACGAGGGCGAGGGCCACGCCCACCTGGTCTTCGGCGAGCGCGACCAGGAGCACCTGATCTTCCGGGAGAGCCTCGACCAGTTGCGGGCCGAAAACGAGCATATCTCCGTCGACTACGTCCTCTCGGACGCCGACGAGGGATGGCCGGGCCGGACCGGCCACGTCCAGGACCACCTGCCCGACGCGCTGGAGGCCATCGATGACCTCGCGGACGCCGACTGCTACGCCTGTGGGGTCCCACAGATGGTCGTCGAGACGGGGGACCTGCTTGAAGCCGCGGGCGCCGACGAGGAGCGCGTCTTCACCGAGGGGTGGGAGCGAGACGCGACGGAGGAATGAGCGACGGGATCGCAGAGCTAGAACCACGAACCGTGGTTTCCGCCCGGGAGCCCGTTACCGCTCGTCCAGCGCTTCGTTCGCCAGGTCGTCGGCGCCCTCGTTCTTCGAGCGCTTGACGTGGCGAATCTCGAACTCGTCGAACTCCTCGACCAGGGTGCGGGCCTCCTTGTACAGCGGGATCAGGTTGTCGGCGCCGACGTTGTACTGGCCGCGGACCTGGCGGACGACGAGCTGGGAGTCGCCCTCGGCGATGACCTCCGAGTACCCCTTCTCGAGGGCGCTCTCCAGGCCGCGGATCAGCGCGGTGTACTCGGCCTCGTTGTTGGTGGCTTTGCCGATGTACTCGTGACCCTCGACGCCGTCGCCGTCCGGGAGAACGCGATAGCCGATACCGGCCGGCCCGGGGTTGCCGCGCGACGCGCCGTCGAACTCGACGATCGTGGTCATACGGGTACGCTATTTCGACGGCGTAAATATTTCACTGTATTCGCGCGACGGAGACAGATTCCATCGAGCGTGATCGCCAGACGGGAGAGGGGGACGGTGCGCCCTGCACGCCGACTGCCGGGAGCAGTGGTGGGACAGGGCCCCGTGAGAGCGCGAACCTGAAGGGCCCGCCGCGCGAACGACGAGGCATGACAGCGCCGGACCTCTCGGGACGGACCGCACTCGTCACGGGCAGCGCGAAAGGCATCGGTCGCGAGCTACTCCTGGCCATCGCGGACTGCGGCGCGGACGTCGCGGTGAACTACCGCTCCAGTGCCGACGACGCCGCTGCGGTCGCCGACCGGGCCCGGGAGGCGGGTGTCGAGGCGACGACGGTCCAGGGCGACGTCACCGACCCGGACAGCGTCGACGGGATGTTCGCCGCCGTCGAGGACGAACTGGGGACCGTCGACGTGCTCGTCAACAACGTCGGCGCGTTCGCGCCGGAGCACTGGGCGGAGATGGATCTGGACACCTGGAACCTCGTGCTGGACACGAACCTCACCGGGACCTACCTCTGCTCGAAGCGAGCCCTCGACGGCATGCGCGACCAGGAGTGGGGCCGCATCGTCAACGTCGGCTACGCCTCCGCCGAACAGGGGCTGGTCAGCCCGAAGAACTTCCCGTACTTCGTCGCCAAGAAGGGCGTCCTGATGTTCACCCGGATGCTCGCCGCCGACACCGATGACGACGGGCTGACCGTCAACGCCGTCTCGCCGTACGTCGTCGAGAACTCCGACGAGTTCCCCGACGACCTGCCACGCGACCGGCCGGCGAGTTTCGCGGACATCGCGGCGACCGTCCTGTTCTTCCTCGGCGACGACGCGTCCTACGTCTCCGGCGAGAATATCGAAGTGGACGGTGGCTGGTTGCCGGAGACGGTGTAGAACGGGTCTCCGATCGGAGCGAACGGTTACTCACTCCGGGTCGTCCTCGGCCCACGGCCCGATGCCGGCGACCGTGCCGAGCAAACGGGCGCCGAGCAGGGGGACGACGACGGCGAGACAGCCCAGGCCGACCCACCGTGCCGGCGGTGGCTGGAGCGCGAGATAGACGAGGTACAGCGTGCCCGCTGGAACGAGGAGTTTCGCGAGGACGGAGCGGTTGCCGCTGGTCACAGCCGTTGTACCGTCCCGGTACTGAAGAGCGTATCCGTCGCAGTCGACGAGTCCCCGTCAGAACAGGGGCACGCCGTAGCCGAACAGGCCCGCGACGGCCTCCACCAGGAGGTACGCGGTCACGAGCGCGAGCGCGACCCCGCCGGCGAACTTCGTGACGCCCCATCCCGTGTTGTAGAGGAAGGTCTGCAACTGTGTGGCGCCGGCGACGACGAACCGACCGTCTGCGCCCTCGATGACGGTCTCACCGTTCCAGTAGGTCGCGGTGCCGAGGACGTAGACGTCGTCCCCGGGTTCGATGCGCGCGGTCTCGTAGACGCGCTTGCGGTCGGTCTCCTCGACATCGTGGCGCTCGACGAACGCGTCGTAGGCCGCGGAGGCCTCGGCCGGATCGGTGACGTGCTCGCTCTCGTCTCTCGTCCCGTAGAGGTTCACGACGCCCGACTCCGCCTCGTTCCCCTCGACGTCCGGGTCGCCGGGGTCGACGAGCACTCGGCGGCCGGCGTCCTCGACGTAGAACGGCACTGCCGTCGCGTCGTCGGCTTTCTCCCGGTACCCGAAACGCGTCCAGTCGACGACGTCGTCCTTGAACGCCTCCTCCTGAGTGACGCTGTACTCGTAGGCGATGGCCTCCTGGCCGGAGACGGGGTCGACGAGCGTCTCGGTTGCCGGCGCCGCGGTGCCGGTCACCTCGACGCGACCCTCCCCCAGACCGGCGAGCGAACTCGTCCGAGTAATCGTCATCGCCACCACGTCGCGAAAGAGTCCGATCGACTCGTAGACGATGAAGAGGCCGGCCGTAAACAGCAGGGCGACGAACCCGTAGAAGACCAGCAGCCAGAACCAGTCGAGGAGGGCCATCGTTCAGTTCCCTTCGAGCGCGTCGATGGCGATGGCCGACGCGACGAGCGCCTCCTTGTCGGCGTCGCCGCTGTCCTCGACGGTTATCTCGTAGGTGTCGGCCAGCGATAGCTGGCCAGCGATCTCACCGATGTCGTTGCCGTCCGCGTCTTCGATAGTATACTTGTGTGGAATTAGCCCCGTGACGATCCCGACGTACGGGAGGTTGCGGACCAGTTCCAGCAGCGCGCCTCGCGATTCGATCTTCGCGAGCAGGCGCTCGTCGTCGGGGTCCCGGATCTTCCACTTGTGGGAGAGCAGCGTCCAGTTCTTGTCGAGGACGGCGATGGCGTCGCCGCTGTCGGCCTCCGTAAGGGTGTAGTCGCCCGCGTGGTCGAGGATGCTCTCGGCCTTGATCTCGAAGACGTCGTTCCCGTCGGCGTCGGTGAAGGGGAACTCCTCTTTCATCTTGAACAGCTTCTGCTTGGCCCGGAGGATCAACTCGTCGTCCCCGTCGTACACCTTGTACTTGTTGCGCAGTAGTTTCTGCGTGACCGTGTACTCGTCCCCCGTCAGGTCGACCCCTTCGATGACGTCCCGTTGCGTTCCTGTTGCCATCTTGAATCCCTCGCTCGTACCGCCCTCGCCGTAGTATATAAGATCCGCGCCGATTTCGCAGAGTGAGCCGAGGCCGTCGCCGTCTGTCGAAGTGTCTCCGTTCTGGCGGCCCAAATGCGGTGCAGTCTGGCGGTTTTGAGCCGGCGCCGGAGGCGATCGAGAAGATCGCCGGACGGAATCGTCATCGGCGGATAGAGTGCTCCTCGGACTCGATTTCGGTCGATCGGGATCCCGTGCTATGGTGCCGCGAAACCGACAGGGTTTCACTCGCCGAGTGCCGAAGGGAGCCATAGATGACAAAGGAGTACATCGAGGTCCGCGGCGCCGAGGAACACAATCTCAAGGACGTCGATGTCGAGATTCCCCGCGAGGAACTGACCGTCGTCACGGGACTGTCTGGATCGGGGAAATCGTCGCTCGCCTTCGAGACCATCTATGCCGAGGGCCAGCGACGCTACATCGAATCGCTCTCCGCGTACGCGCGGAACTTCCTCGGCCAGATGGACAAGCCCCAGGTCGAGACCGTCGAGGGGCTCTCCCCGGCGATCTCCATCGACCAGAAGAACGCCGCCAACAACCCCCGCTCGACGGTCGGGACCGTCACCGAACTGCACGACTACCTGCGCCTGCTGTACGCCCGCGTCGGCACGCCCCACTGTCCCGAGTGTGGTCGCGAAGTCGGCACCCAGAGCGCCCAGAACATGGTCCGCCGGATGCTCGAACTCCCCGAGGGAACCCGGGCGAAGATCGCCGCCCCGGTCGTTCGTGACCAGAAGGGCGCCTTCGAAGACCTGTTCGACGACCTCGTCAGTGACGGCTACGCCCGCGTCGAGGTCGACGGCGAGGAGTACGACCTCACGATGGACCGGCCGGAACTGGACGAGAACTACGACCACACTATCGACGTCGTCGTCGACCGCGTGAAGGTCAGCGAGAAGCGCCGCTCGCGCATCACCGACTCCGTCGAGACGGCGCTCGAAGAGGCCGAGGGCGTGATCAAAGTGATCCTCCCCGACGCCCCCGAGGACGTCGAGATCGGCGGCGCGACCGCCCGGCGGACGGGCGACCTGGCCGCAGCCGACGACGATGGCGGCGACGAGGACGCGGACGACGCCGACGACGCCAACCGCCTCGTCGTCGAGTTCTCGGAGGAACTGGCCTGTACGCACTGTGGCATCGACATCTCCGAGATCGAGACGCGCAGTTTCTCCTTCAACAGCCCACACGGCGCGTGTCCCGAGTGTGAGGGGATCGGCCAGGCCAAGGAGGTCGACCCGGACCTGGTTATCCAGGACCCCTCGAAGCCGCTCAAGAACGTCTTCGAGCCCTGGAGCTACAACCGCTCGTACTACCGCACCCGTCTCGATGCCGTCGCCCAGCACTTCGACGTTCTGCTCGCGACGCCGTGGGAGGACATCGACGAGGACGTCCAGCGCCAGTTCCTCTGGGGCACCGACCGGCAGGTCCAGTTCAGCCGCAGCACCAGGAACGGGACTCGCCGCAAGACCAAGCGCTTCGAGGGCGTCATCCCGAACCTCGAACGGCGCTACGTCGAGACCGATTCGGACGGCACCCGTGACCACATCGAGAAGTACATGGCCGTCACCGCGTGCCCGTCCTGTGACGGCACCCGGCTGAAGGACGAATCCCGCGCCGTGCTCGTCGAAGGAACCTCTATCACCGAGGTCAACCGGATGTCCATCGGCGACGCACTCGAACACTTCGAGGGCCTGGAGGCGAACCTCGGTGCGCGGGACACCAAGATTGCCGAGGAGATACTCAAGGAGATCCGCGCCCGCCTGGGCTTCATGTGCGAGGTCGGCCTGGAGTACCTCACGCTGGACCGCGAGGCCTCGACGCTCTCCGGCGGCGAGAGCCAGCGCATCCGCCTGGCGACCCAGATCGGATCGGGACTCGTGGGCGTGCTGTACGTCCTCGACGAGCCCTCCATCGGGCTCCACCAGCGCGACAACGACCGCCTGCTCAACACGCTCGAAGAGCTCCGCGACCTCGGGAACACCCTGATCGTCGTCGAGCACGACACCGAGACGATGCGGCGGGCCGATACCGTCGTCGACATGGGTCCCGGCCCGGGCAAGCGCGGCGGCGAAGTCGTCGCCAACAAGCCCGTCGACGAACTCATGACCCACGAGGGATCGATCACCGGTGAGTATCTGTCCGGCGAGCGCGCAATTCCGGTCCCGAGCGAACGCCGCGAGTCGAAGGGGGCGATCACCATCGAGGGCGCCCGCCAGCACAACCTCAAGGATCTGGACGTGGACCTGCCGCTCGGGAACTTCACCGCTATCACGGGCGTCTCCGGCTCGGGCAAGTCCACGCTGATGCACGACGTGCTGTACAAGGGGCTCGCCCGCGAGATGAACGACAACACCAGCGTCGACCCCGGCGAGCACGACGCCCTGGGGGGGCTGGACCAGATCGAGACCGTGCGATTAATCGACCAGTCGCCCATCGGCCGCACGCCGCGGTCGAACCCCGCGACCTACACCGGCGTCTTCGACCACATCCGCGAGCTGTTCGCCGAGACCAGCCTCTCGAAGCAGCGGGGCTACGCCAAGGGCCGTTTCTCCTTCAACGTCAAGGGCGGCCGATGTGAAGCCTGCGGCGGGCAGGGCACGGTCACCATCGAGATGAACTTCCTCTCGGACGTCTCCGTCCCCTGCGAGGAGTGCGGCGGCGCGCGCTACAACGACGAGACGCTGGACGTCACCTACAAGGACGCCACCATCGCCGACGTCCTCGACATGGAGGTGTCGGAGGCATTCGAGTTCTTCGAGGGCCACACCGGCATCCGTCGCCGACTCAAACTCCTCCGCGACGTCGGCCTGGGCTATATGACGCTCGGCCAGCCCTCGACCACTCTTTCAGGCGGCGAGGCCCAGCGCGTTAAACTCGCCGAGGAACTCGGCAAGAAGGACTCCGGCGAGACGCTCTATCTCCTGGACGAGCCCACCACCGGGCTCCACCCCGAGGACGAGCGCAAACTCATCGATGTCCTCCACCGCCTCACCGACAACGGCAACACCGTCGTCGTCATCGAGCACGAACTCGACCTGGTGAAAAACGCCGACCACGTCGTCGACCTCGGTCCCGAGGGCGGCGAGAAGGGCGGCCACATCGTCGGCGAGGGCACCCCCGAGGAGGTCGCCCAGACCGAGGACTCCCACACCGGGCGCTACCTCCGCGACCTGCTCCCTGACGTCGAACTGGAGGGGCCGCGGGCCGACCGCGAGATGGCCGCGCCCTCCGCGGACGACTAGTCGAAGAAGCATTTTCTGCGGTTGGCGCGCGCTGTCCGACCTACGAACTTTATCGCCGGACCACGTACGCCAGCACATGCCCACTATCTACGCGGCCCTCGACGACCGGGTCCTGGTCGTCGCCGGCGAGGGCGACGAGTGGACCGAGCACGAACGCTTGGTCGACAACGACCTTGAGTGCGTCGCGAGCGCGGCGAGCGCCCCCGAGCGCGTGTTCGTCGGCACCGTCGGCGAGGGGCTCGAACGCTCCGTAGACGGAGGCGACGCCTGGGAGACGGTGCTCCACACGGACGACCGCGTCACGGCCGTCACCGTCAGCCCGCACGACCCCGACGTCGTCTGGGCGGGGACGGAACCCTCCGCCGTCTATCGCTCGACCGACGGCGGCGACTCCTGGGCGGAGCGACCCGGGCTGGCAGACCTGCCCTCCGCCGAGCGCTGGTCGTTCCCGCCGCGGCCGGACACCCACCACGTCCGGTGGATTTCGGTCGACCCTGACGACCCGGACCGGCTCTACGTCGCCATCGAGGCCGGCGCGATCGTCCGGACCGACGACGGCGGCGAGACCTGGCGGGACCATCCGCAGGGCGGCCGGCGGGACAACCACACGCTGCGGACCCACCCCGACGCGCCGGACCGCGTCTACACCGCCGCTGGCGACGGCTACGCTGAATCGACCGACGGCGGCGATTCGTGGCATTACCCGCAGGACGGCCTGGAACACCGCTACGTCTGGGGACTGGCAGTGGACCCCGCCGACCCCGACGCAGTGGTCGTCTCCGCGGCCACCGGCGCCTACGCCGCTCACGACCCCGACGGCACGTCCTACGTCTACCGGCGGACCGATACTGGAGACTGGGAACGGGCGATGGACGGGCTGCCGGGGCCGGAAGAGATGGCCCGCGCCGTCCTCGATGCCCACGGAACGGGCTTTTTCGCGCTGACGAACCAGGGGCTCTACCACAGCGACGACGGCTGGGGCTGGGACCTGTGCACCCTCTCGTGGCCGAGCGAGTACCGGCGACAGGTGCCCAGCGGCCTGGCCGTGGTCGGCTGAGGCGCCGCTCGCTCCCGGCAGTTTCTATCGGGTAGCGCGGCCGACTCGCGCCCCGACGGAGAAGGTATTTGGGCCGTCGCCGCGACCGTTCGCACATGCACGATTTCGTCGTCGTCGGCTGCGGCCCCGCCGGTTCCCGGTTCGCCCGCCGGGCCAGCGAGGCCGGGCACGACGTCCTCGCCTTCGAACAGGGCACCGTCGGCGAGCCCCTGGCCTGTTCGGGCCACGTGAGCACCGATATCTGGGAGTACACTCCCGAGGGCGCTCGCGAGGAGTTGCTCCAGAACGAGGTGTACGGCGCGCGCTTCCACCTCGGCGGCGCCGACAGCGAGGCCCACCCCTTCTACAAGGACGAACCGGTCTCCAACGTCATCGACCGCGTCGGTCTGGACGGGGTGCTGGCCGAGGCGGCCCGCGACGCGGGCGTCGACCTGCGCGAGGACCACACCGTCGTCGGCGTCGAGGAGCACACGGACCACGTACGCGTCGAGGTCCGCGGCCCCGACGGCGTCGAGAGGCACGAAGCGAGGATGGTCGCCGGCTGCGACGGCCCGAACTCCCGCGTCCGGCGCGAACTCGACCTGCCCGAGCCCGACGAGTTGCTCCACGGCGTGCTCGGATTCGACCCCGAACCGGACCACGGCGAGTTCGTCGACGTCCACCTCACGGTCCCGGAGTTTTTCGCCTGGCGCATCCCACGGGGCGAGGCCGGCGTCGAGTACGGCCTGGCGATGGGGCCGAACGACGACGTTCGTGAGCGCTTCGACGCCCTCACTGCGGAGTACGGCGCCGACACCGAGAATCGATGTTCCGGGCTGATCCCCATCGGCCCGCCGGACCAGGTGACCGGCCAGCGGTCGTTCCTGATCGGCGACGCCGCTGCCCAGACCAAGCCCTTCACCGGCGGCGGCATCCTCTACGGCATGACCGCCGCCGACCACGCCGCGCGGACCATCGACCCGGACGACCCCGCGACGCTGGCGGACTACGAGCGCGCGTGGCGCGACGACCTCCTGAACGAGATCCGCCTGGGAAAGGCCGTTCGCGCGGGCTACTCGTTCCCCGAACTCGTCCAGCGCGTCGGGATGAAGGCCTTCGAAGGGGAGATCGGCGTCCACATGGACCGACCGACGTCCGTCTTCTCCACCGACCAGTTGAAGGCGTTGCTCTCCCGGTCCTGAGTGGGTCCGACCCGGGCGGGACCGGTCCGATAATCGCTCCCGACTGGTCCCGACAGTCGATGGCGACCGACCCCGATAGTCACCGCTGGCTGGTCCGACCGCTCGGGAAATGCCACAACTCTTATATCCATTGCCGATGGGTTTTCACACGACGCTCCGTCTTGGAGGGCCGGAGCGTCAGCGGGGACCAATTCAGGGCGACGAGACGGCTGGGAACGACCCTATCCCGTCTCACCTTTCGCTTTTGGACGAATAATTCACGAGTGACGGCTCTCTTGAAATCCGGCTCTTCAGAGACACTCTCGTTGCAGCAGCCGTTCCGTAGGTGTGCCTATGGAACTGGTGGTTCTGTGGAGTAAGCTCTGGAAAGAATACAATCAACAACAAACAGAAAGCCCTCCGCGGGCTCCGGTCCCGCGGCCCACCTGCGCTCCTCGCTGCGCTCCGGTGCTTGGTGGACCGGGGTTCCCGGACCCCGCCTCGCCCTTTCAGTCCTCCGAGGACTGCACCGCACCCCTGCCCTCCCCCTGGTCGGCCGACGAGACGGCCTCCCGGCCGTGCGGTTGCGGCAGGAAGCGTGATTCGGCGCGGACAGGGTGGCGCGAAGCGCCACCTATCGCGCGAACGGCGCAGCCGTGAGCGACGCGCCGGGTCCGGGGAGAGGTGGTGGCATCAAACGCGAACGCGTTTCATCGCGCGAGCCACGCGGTCCCTGGAGGAATGAAAGGGCGAGGGCCGGTGGCGCGTTCTGCGCGGTCTTCGCGAGCGTAGCGAGCGAATGGCTCGATAGACGAGCAACGCGAGTCTATCGGTGCCCCTATCCGAGCGACGAAGGAGCGAGGATATGCCGCACAGAACGCGCGAGCGGGCCGAGGGCTTTCGAGGTGTTCGTGAAATCCCAGTCGACTACTCGTGAACCACAAACCACACCCTCCTTCACACTCGAAATCACCGTCCGACACAGCCGTGTGAACTAAGCGGGGGGCTGTCCATGGGCTCGTATGACACGTCTCGTCACCTTCGGTGAGACAGCCCTCCGCATGACGCCGCCGGGGCGCGAGCGCCTCGAAACCGCCACGGACGTCCGCCTGCGGGCGGACGGGACAGAGAGTAACGTCGCCGTCGCGGCGAGTCGGCTGGGAACGCCGTCGGTCTGGGTCTCGAAGCTGGCGGATACGCCGCTGGGCAAACGTGTCCTGTCGGAGCTGCACGAACACGGCCTCGACACAGACGTCGTCTGGGCCGACGCGGATGCCGGTCGCCAGGGGCTGTCCTTCCACGAGACGGCGCGCAGTCCGCGCGAGGACGTCTCCATCCAGGACCGCGGCGACGCCGCCGCGGCGACCGTTACGCCGGGGGAACTCCCGATGACGAAGATAACGAGCGCCGAGGCGGTGTTCGTCAGCGGGTCGACGATGGCGCTGTCGCCGAACGCAGCGGACACCGTGGAGGCCATCCTCCGGGCGGCCGGCGGGACGCGCGTCCTCGACCTGGACTTCGACTCCGGGCTGTGGTCGGCCGACGAGGCCAGGGAGACGTTCGAGGGGATGCTCGACGCCGTCGACGTCCTGATCGCAAACGAGGACGACGCCAGGACCATCTTCGAGCGCTCTGGCAACCCCAGAGAGATCATCCACTCTATCGCGTCGGAGGGTGGCTTCGACGAGGTGGTCATCACCCGGAGCGAGCGGGGCGCTATCGCGGTCGACGACAACATCCTCCACGAGGTGGACGCCATCGAGACGGAACTGGTCGACGCGTCGGGCCAGCACGACGCGTTCGTCGGTGGGTTCCTCCACAGGCACCTCGACGACGGGTCGACGGAGGACGCGCTGCGTCACGGCCTCGCCGCCGCGGCCATCACGCGGACCATCCCGGGCCCGATGACGACGATGTCGGTCGACGAAGTGGCACGGCTGGCGGCCGAGGCCGCAGACGACGGACGCGGGCACTGATCGAGTGGCGGCCACCTGTCACACAGAACTCTGATCGGACGGAAGCCATTTATCCCAGCACACGTACCGGGTAGTTATGATACCGACTCGCGTCCACGCGGCGGTCTTCCTCGTGGCCGCACTCTGTCTCTCGGTGGGGGCACCGGCCGTCGTCGCGGCCCAGAGCAACGTAACGCTCACAGTGACCGTCGTCGACCAGGACGGCGACGCCGTCAGCGGCGTCGACATTTCGGCGACCTGGGACGACGGCGGCCCGGTCGACGAGACGACGCGCTCGAACGGCCAGGCCCTCGTCGACGTGCCCGAGGGCGCCAACGTCACCCTCTCGGTGGACGACGAGGACTACGTCCGCAACGCGCCTCTCGAAATCCAGGACGCCGAGGCCGGAGACGTCGAGGTCCAGGTGGCCGAGGCCGGCTCGGCGACCGTCGACGTCGTCGACGCCCAGGGCTCGGTCGGGAACGCGAAGGTCCAGCTCTATCAGGGCGGCGACCGCATCGCCGACGCGCGCACCGGGAGCGACGGCTCGTTCACCACGCGCGACATCGAACAGGGCGACTACGAGGTCCGCGTCTGGAAGGAAGGCTACCTCCGTAATTCGACGGACCTGACCGTCGACGGCGACGTCACTCACGAGGTCCGGGTCAGTCAGGACTCGCGACTCCTCCAGGTCACCGTCAGCGACGACCACTTCTCGCCGCCCCAGGCCGTCGCGAACGCGAGCGTCAGGGTCGGGGGTGTGGGCACGGTGTCGACGCTCTCCAACGGCGAGGCGACCGTCCAGGTACCGGTGAACGCCCGGTACGACGTCACCGTCACCAGAGACGGCTACGAGACCAACGAGACGTCGGTCCGGGTGCGTGAGGAAGCCGAAACGGCGAACCTCACCATCCAGCGCACCGACGCCATCAACCTCGACGTCGCCAACCAGCGCGTCGTCTCCGGCGAGTCCGTCCGCGTGACCGTCACCGACGAGTACGGCGACGCCGTCTCCGGGGCCGACGTCGCCATCGACGGCGACTCCGCCGGCCAGACGAACGACGACGGGGAACTCACCCTCACGGTCGAGGGCGCCGGGACGCACAACCTCACCGCCACCAGCGGCGACCTCGAAGCGACCGCCAGCGTCGAGGGCGTCGGCGCCGACGGCGAGGAGGCGACCGCCACCGCCACGGCGACCGAGACTGCGACCGGCACCGAGACGTCCGACTTCAGCGGCCCCGGCTTCACCGTCGTGGGCGCGCTCGTCGCGCTCCTGGCAGTCGGGCTACTCGCGCGTCGGGACTGAGAGAGAGAGTCGGTTTCCGCGGTTGACGCAGGATTTCTCCGGATCACTCGCCGCATCAGTGCGGACCTAGCCGGTCGTTTATCGGACGACCAGCCCGACCAGACTGATCAGGAAGCCGGCGAGGCCGAACACCTCCATCCCCCCGATAAACCCGCCGATGAGGGTGAGCTGGATGCCGAAGAGGAGGAGCTTCAGGCCTGTAATCGGTGAGAGCCACTCGGAATCTCCCTTCTCCCGGAGAACGCGTTCGAGCAGACTGTCGGCGTCAGTTGTCATGTGAGACGTGTCAGCGATGGCAGGCAATACGCTTCTGGTCTCGACGGGAGCCATTCCGAAGCGCTGTACTCTTCCGTCGTCCCAGAGTATGGGGACTTATCCTTCCGAAGCGCCCACCTGCGACCAATGACCGTCATCGAGGACGTCCACGACGTCCACGGCGCGACGTATCGCGAGGTGGGTGGGCGACGCGTCGTCGACCACTACGGCCGGCCCGAGCGCGTCGTCCGCGCGGTGCGCAACGTCGTCGGCGTCATCGAAATGGGCTACGGCGTCGTCACCGTCACCGGCGAGGACCGCGTCGATTTCGTCGACAACGCCGTCTCGAACCGCGTCCCCGCGGCGGACGGCGAGGGCTGTTACGCGCTCCTCCTCGACCCCCAGGGCGCCATCGAGACGGAGATGTACGTCTACAACGCCGGCGAGCGCCTGCTGATCTTCACCGCGCCAGACTGCGCGGAACCGCTGGTCGAGGACTGGCAGGGGAAGACGTTCATCCAGGACGTCGAGATCGACCTCGCCACGGACGAGTTCGCGGTCTTCGGCGTCC
>Ga0208135_100239_pt1 | contig 41276 bp, 49 predicted proteins | sample AntDeeMetag02WF5_FD_184757 | JGI IMG/M metagenome (GOLD analysis project Ga0208135, IMG submission 184757) | Saline lake microbial communities from Deep Lake, Antarctica - Antarctic Deep Lake Metagenome 02WF5 (SPAdes) (version 2) | ecosystem: Environmental > Aquatic > Non-marine Saline and...
CAGCGTGTCCGAGCGCTTCAGGCTGAGTTCCAGCAGCGGTTCGACGTGGTCGGGGTCCGTCTCGCGGAGCAGGTCGACCACCTCGTTGGCGCTCACGCGCGCCGGAACCTCCAGTTCGATGCGGTAGGGTCCGACGTCCATCCCCACCGAGGAGCCGGTCTGCTGGCCGAGCAGTGACGAGAGCAGGCGCCCGAGCGTCTCGTTGGTCTCGTGGCCGAAGCAGGCGTTCACGCCGATGGTTTGTCCCATCTGCTCGACGACGAGTCGGTCGTCGGTCGGCACCGGCGTGTCGGCCTCGACTTGCCGGCTGACCTGGTCGAGCGCCTGCTCGGTGGTGTACTGGTCGGTCGGGTAGCGAGTCGTGAACTCGCGGGCCACGCCCTCGCGGGTCCCGCCCGCGGCGAGCTGGTCGCCGGCCACCTCGCGCATCTCGCCGACCTCCTGGGCCACGTCGTAGGGGACTGGAATCTCCTGGCCTGTCCACGACGGCACCTCGCCCGCCGGGTCTTCGATGGGCGAGACGTTGACCTCCTCTTCCTCCTCGTCGATGTTCGTGATGCGCCACATCTCCCCGCGCTGGACGAACGTCGCGCCGGGTTCGACGAAGTTCACGACGAAGCGCTCGTCGAGTGTCCCGACCTGCCGGCCCGCGGCCATGTCGTAGACGTCGTACGTCTCCTCGTCCGGAATCATCGAGAGGTTCGCGTAGTAGTACTGCCACGTGCCGCCAGATTTGGAGATGGTGTCCTCCTCCTCGTCGACGTAGACGACGCGGTTCGAGTGGAGTTCCAGGGCCACCTCGCGGAACGTCGACTCCTTGAGGTCGTGGAACGGGTACGCCCGGGTGAGTATCTGGTAGGCGTGGCGGGCGCTCGTCTCACCGAAGTCCATTGCGATGCCGACGATCTGGTTCGCCACGGTGTCGAGGCTACCGTGGTGTATCTGGGTCGTCTCAACGTCCCCGGCGGCCGCCCGCCGGGCGATAGCGAGCGCCTCGAACGTGTCGTCCGGGTGGCCAGTGATGACAGTGCCCTCGCTGACCTCGTCGCGGCGGTGGCCCGCGCGGCCGACGCGCTGGAGCAGGCGGGCAACCTCCCGGGGCGACGCGTACTGCACGACGTGGTCGATGCGCCCGACGTCGATGCCGAGTTCCATCGAGGACGTGCAGAGCAGGCCGTCGAGTTCCCCGGCCTTGAACTGGTCCTCGACCTCGATGCGGGCGTCCTTCGACAGCGACCCATGGTGGACGCCGATGTTCGCGTCGAGTTCCTTGAACCGCGAGCCCAGCGCCTCGGCCGTCTGGCGCGTGTTCACGAAGACGAGCACCGAGTCGTGGGCCTCGACGATGCGCCGAATCTCCCGGACGTGGCTCGCCATCTCGGGGCTGGTCATCAGTTCGTTCCCCATCCGCTCGTCCGCCCGCGTCACCTCTGGTTCCCTGACCGTGAAGTCGACCTTCGAGGCCACGTCCACCTCGATGATTTCGCAGCCCCGTCCCCCCGTGAGGAACGCGCCGACCTCCTTCGGGTCGCCGACGGTGGCAGAGAGGCCGATTCGCTGGAAGTTCCCCGCCAGCTCGACGAGTCGCTCTAGGCCGATGGAGAGCTGTGTCCCCCGCTTCGCGCCCGCGAGTTCGTGGACCTCGTCGACGACGACGTGGCGCACGTCGGCGAGCCCGTTCCGCAGTTTCTCTCCGCTGAGCATCGCCTGCAGCGTCTCCGGTGTCGTCACGAGCACGTCCGGCGGGTCGTTCGCCTGCTTCGTGCGCTGGTACTGCGTCGTGTCGCCGTGGCGCACGTCGACGTCGATGCCCAGCGTCTCCCCCCACCAGTCGAGGCGCTCGCGCATGTCGCGGTTGAGCGCCCGCAGCGGCGTGATGTACAGCGCAGCAAACCCCTCCGGCGCCCCCTGCTCGGCGATGCTGTTCAACACCGGGAGCATCGCCGTCTCCGTCTTCCCGGTGCCAGTCGGCGCGACGACGAGGCCGTTTCGCCCGTCCGCGAGCGCCGGAATCGCGCGGCGCTGTGGCTCCGTGGGCGTGGAGAATCCGCGCTCGGAGAGCGCCTCGCGGACCTCGGGGCCGAGGTGCGAGAACGCGTCCATCCCCCGCGTCTCAGTCACTGTCCGTCGTAGGGGTGTGACGGCCAAAAGCACGTCGCCGGTGAAGAAACGTTCACAGAACCGCTTTCAGGGAGCGCCACGCCACTCCCACCGATGAAGGTCGGAACCACCGTCGGACCGCACATCGACGTCGTCGAAGGTGACACCGACTCCTTCGACTTCGTGGAACCCGCGCTCAATCCCCGGGACAATCCGGTCGACGACATCGACGCCGAGCACTGGCGCGACGAACTCGACGCCGCTGGCCTGGACTGCACGGTCCACCTCCCGCACTTTCCCCACCTCGCGACGACAGTCCAGGAAGTGGACGAGGGCATCCGACAGTACCAGGAGCGCGCACTGGACGTGGGGGCGACCCTGGGCGCCACGAAGGCTGTCGTCCACGGGAAGACCCGCCTGAACGACGAGGGGGACAGAGCGGCGTTCGTCGAACAGGCGAGTTGGCTGGCCGAGGCCGCCGCCGAACGAGGTGTCGAACTCACAGTCGAGAACATGGGGTACTCGGGCGGCTTCACGCTCGACGAACTCCCGGCGGTCGTCGAGGAGGCGGGCGCGAGCGTCTGCTTCGACGTCGGCCACGCGTTCCGCGAGGGCGGACAGGACGCTGTCGAATCGTTCCTCGCCGACCACGGCGACATGGTCAGCCACCTGCACGTCCACGACGCTCGCTCCAGGGGAGACGACCACATCCCGGTCGGCACCGGCGAAGTCGACTTCGTCCCCGTGATGGAGTGGGCAGGGGGCCGCGACGTGACCGTGGCGGTCGAACTGCTCGTCGACGAGTTCGCTTTCAACCGCGACAGCGTCCGGCGACTCCGGGAGATGGCGTCCGACTGACGGCCGCTACACGTGGTCGTAGCGGCCGAGTCGCGTCCCGTCGAGCAGGTAGAGCTGGGCGTTCGGACAGCCCTCGGGGAGGAACGGCGCGAGGAAGCCCTGGCCCTCCACGTTCACCCAGGTCCCGCCGGAGAGGTCGTTGAACGCCGGGAACACCGAGAGGTCGCCGTTCACGTCGATGGCCTCGCCGTGGTGTTCCTCGAACGGCGCGGCGACCAGTGGGCCGCGGAGCCACGCCCGCTCGACGCGCGTGCCGCCGACGTCGTCCTCCAGGCGGACCGCCGGGTGTTCGTGTCCGACGCAGACCGCCTCCGCTTCGAGCACCTCTGGGCTCGGCCAGGTGTGGCCGTGTGCGAAGCCGATGTCCCCGATGCACGCGCCCTCCGGCGGCGTCACCTCGATGTCGAACTCGTCGCCGATGCCGCCGTCGTGGTTGCCGACGACGAGCGTCACTGGCACGGTCAGGGCGTCGAACAGCTCCGCGAGTTCCTCGCGCTCGTCGCCGACCGGCGTCGCGATGTCGTGGCCCAGGTCGCCGAGAACGATCACCCGGTCGGCACGGGTCTCCTCGACGAGTCGCAGCAGGCGCTCGCGGCGCTGGGTGCTACGGCTCCGCACTTCGAGTCCCTCGCGGCGCAGCGACCTCTCGATGCCCGCGTGGTAGTCTGCGACCACGAGCGCTCTACTACCGACGTCCGCGATGGCGGCGGGTGCGCCCGGCACTGGCTCGACGAGCGCCATCCGCTCAGATGGCCTTCAAGTGGTCGTCGCCGGACTCGTAGCAGCGTCCGCTCATCAGCGCGGACTGGATGGCGTCCTCGACCTCACCCTCGTCGACGTCGTGTTCGTCGACGGCCGTGGCGACGATTGACTCGCGGCTCGCGCCGTCGCCGTCGTCGAGTTCGCCCATCAGGTCGACGACGTAGTCCTCGAGGTCGAGTTCCATCGATCCCGCCTCGTCGTCCTCCCTGTCGGAGGACGACTCGTCGTAGGCGTCCTCGGTAAAGTCGTCGAGGTCGTCGGCGTCGTCCTCCTGGGACTCGTCGAACGCCTCGTCGGTCTCGTCGAAGTCACCAAGGTCGTCCGCTTCGTCGTCTCCACCGTTCGTCTCTGCCGTCTCGGCGGTCTCCCCGGTCTCCGCGTCCGGCTCGGGCTCGTCGAGGTCGGTCTCGCCGGACTCCGGAATCTCGTCGCCCGAGCTGAAGCCGACGTCGTAGTTCTCCTCTACCTCCTGGCGCTCGTCCTCGGAGAGTTCGTACATCTCGCCGTCGCTGGACGCCGCGTCCTCCGTGGCAGGTTCGGCGTCGCCACTGGTTTCGTCCGCGTCCGCAGTCGTCGTTTCGGTGGTGTCGGTCTCTGCGTCCGCCGTCGCCGTCTCCGCGGTCGCTGTCTCGTCCGGTTCCTTAGAGGTGGACGCCGGTTCGGCGTCCGCCGGCTCCCCGTCCTCGGCCGCCGGTTCGGACGCCTCGACCTCGGCGGCTTCGGACGCGTCTTCGGTGGTCTCGGCAGTCTCGGATTCGGCCTCTGTGGACTCCGTCGCCCTGGTCTCGACCGCTTCCGCCTCGGTGGTCGCGGGCTCCGCTTCGGCAGTTTCCGGCTCGGGTTCAGCTTCGGGCTGCTCGACGTCGACGTCGCCGAGGTCCGCGGCGAAGTCGAGCGGGACCTCGCCGCCCTGGTCGGGGGAGAGTTCCAGTTCGCCGGCGGACTCCACGTCGCCGGAGACGACGCGGGCAGCGTCGAGGGCGAGTTCCCGGACCGCCGCGAGGTAGGCTGGTGACGTACCGTAGTGGTCGAGCGCGAGCGGGATGCCCGCGGCGAGTCCGTAGTCCACCCCCGCAGATTCGAGGACCTGGCGGAGCTGGTCGTCGCGTTCGACGCGCTGGTAGGCCGCGGCCATCGTGGCCACGCGGTCGACGGTCTGCTCGGCGGTGGTGACCACCCAGCGGTCGCGGGTGTCGGCGTCCACCTCGCTAACCGTCTCAGGCCGGATGGACGTGTAGACGACGTCGGAGTCGTCCGGCGAGAACGTACGGGCCTTCCCGGTCACTGCGACGAACGACGGCGTCTCGGCTGATTCGAGGGCGGCGAGTGCTTCAGGCTGGTACTGGCCGGCGTAGACGACGAACGCGCCCGTCGGGTCGACGACCCGGGCGCGAACGACGTCCTCGTTGACCTGCTCGATCTCCGTGAGCACACCGACGACGAACACGCGGTTGACCCGCGCTCCCGTCGGCGTTACGACGTAGTTCGGCGCGCGCTCCTCGTCGCTCTCGGCGTAGCTGTAGTCTGCGTCGTCGAACTCCGCCGCGAACAGCCGGTAGGCGACTTCGCGTCGGTTTATCTCCTCGGACTCGCTCACGCGAACCACCCCGTGGTGGTGAGGGTGAGGTCGTCACGCGCAGTCTCACCGCAGGTGAGGAAGCGTGGGACGGAACTCATGCTTCCACCTCCGAGAGGAAGCTACGGGCGCGCTCCGCTGGGTCGTCGTCGCTCTCGTCGAACTCGACGGTCTCGAGGTTCGCGCCGTACTCGTCGACCGAGAGGTGGCCGCGCACGCGGTACTCCGCGCCGACGAGTTTCTCCGCGATGGTGTCCGCGACGACCTCCTGGTCCATCGCGTCGCGGGCCTGCTGGCGTGCGTCCTCGATGCCGCCGCCGTACACCCTCTCGGTGAGGTCGCGGTCCAGGACGACCGTGACGGTCTCCGTGCCGTCGTCGAGGATGGCCTTCACGCGCAGGTCGTCCTCGCCCTCGACGTCGCCGTGCTGGCGGCACTGTCCCTTCTGGACCACGCGACCGCACTCCGGACAGCGCTGGATGAGCCCGGAGCCGTCCCGCACCTCGATGACGTTGCCGACGAGTTCCACGTCGTAGGCGCCGCCGCGTTCGACGGCTTCACGGATGGTGAGGCGGGTCGGACCGCCGATTTCGACCTCACGGTCGAGGGTCGAGACTGTCGAGAACTCCGAGACGTTCACGGACGGGACGCCCCGGAACTCCCGGACGTAGACGTCCTCGAGGCGTACGGAGGCGCCCTCGGTGAGTTCGTCGTGGGGGTTCCAGTCGGTGAACGGGAGGCGGGCGGACTCGTCGCCGAGCACGCCGCTCAGAATCTCCGTCTCGCCGTCGCGGCCGTCGATGGTCCGCGTCTCGACCTCTGTGACGCGCACCTCGACGTTTCGGCCGCGGTCGCCGGGCTGGAGGTCGGCGAGGTCGCGGTCGCCGCCCACGTCGTCGGGGACGTCGATGTCGTCGGCCTTGCTGACCGAGGCGGACTCGCCGAAGTTCAACTCGGCGTTGCCCTCCCACTCGCGGACGCTCGCGTTCCCGATGGTGACCGTGTCGCCGGGTTCGAGGCCGAAGTCCTCCCACGCGGTGTAGGATAGCGTTCCGGTCTCGTCGGCGAGTTCGCCCTCCCGGATGACGTGGTCGTCGCCCTGGTAGCGGATGGAGCGCTGCCCGGCCGTGAGGACTTTCACCGTGACGGTGACGTTGCCGCTGTCAGGTCCGATGTCGGCAATGTTCGCGGCGGTCGGACCGCCCGACTGGCCTTCGCCCTCGTCGCCGAACTTCCGGCGCAGGCTCCGCTTGGCCTCCTCTACCGGGACGCTGTACTCCACGAGGTTCTGCAGGTTCTCTTTGACCTCCGCTTTGTCTACACCGAGGTCGGAGGCGAGCTCCTCGGCGTGATCGTCGATGTTCATGCGTCTTGAAGTGGGGCAGCCCGGGATAAAAGAGTTCCCGCGAGCGGGCGCGCGGCCGACAGTGTGGAGGGTGGAGGGCGCGGACGGACGAGCGGGGGGCGATGCAACCCGCAAGCGCGCGGTGGAGCGAAACCGGTTTCCCGTCCCCGCCGCCTACCCCGGGTATGCACGTCGTCGTGAACGCCGCGATGAGCGCGGACGGGAAACTCTCCACGCGCCGCCGCGAGCAGGTCGCCATCAGCGGGCCCGAGGACTTCGACCGCGTGGACGCCCTCCGCGCCGACGTCGACGCCGTGATGGTCGGCGTGGGCACCGTTCTCGCGGACAACCCCTCGCTCACCCTCGACGACGCTGACCGCATCCGCGAGCGCGAGGAACGCGGGGACTCCCCGCACCCGGCCCGGGTCGTAGCGGACTCGCACGCACGCACGCCCCCCGACGCGAAGATTCTCGACGGCACCGCGGAGACGTTCGTCCTCGTCGCCGAGGAGGAGCCCCGGGGCCACCGCAAGTCCCTCGAAGAGGCCGGCGCGACGGTGGTCGTCGCGGGCGAGAACCGCGTCTGGCTCCCGGACGCACTCCCGCAACTGGAGAGCCACGGCGTCGAGCGCCTGATGGTCGAGGGCGGCGGCGAACTCATCTTCTCGCTGTTCGAGGCCGGCCTCGTCGACGAACTGTCAGTGTACGTCGCACCGAAGATAATCGGCGGCCGTGACGCCCCGACGCTCGCCGACGGCGAAGGGTTCGTCGACGACTTCCCGGAGCTAGCGCTGACGGGCGTCGAGCGCCTCGACGACGGCGTACTGCTCCGGTACGACTGCTAGGGAGCGCGGCGGCGAGTCGACGGACGCTGTCGCAGTCCGGTGAACCAGCCTGCGCAGAGACGCGGCCGAACTGCGCAAAGTCAGACCACCTGTCGGTAGACCGCCTCGATCCGGTCGAGTTGATTCGCTAGCTGGAGGTCCGCAACTGCCTCTCGGCCGTTGGAGCGTTCCCCGGAACGGAGCACCGCGACGAGCGCGTCCACGAGCACCTCGTCGTCGTTGCTGGCCGTCGAGTGCGTGACTCCTTCGACCCGCTGGGCGGTATCCCCGACGTCGGTCGTGACTACCGGGAGATTGCAGGCGAGCGCTTCCTTCACCGTGTTCGGCGACCCCTCCCGCGTGGAGGTGAGGAGCATCGCGTTGGCGGCGTTCATGTACCACGGGACGCGTTCGTGCGGTACTCCTGACATGGTCTGCAGTTCTACCGGGTCATCGAGTCGAGTCCTCGCCTCTTCCACAATGCGTTCCGCTCGCGAGAAGTTCTTCTCCTCCCGTGCAGGGCCATAGGGGAACAGTACCTGGTGGGCCTCGGAGTCCCAGCCGACCTCCGTGCGCGCAGTCGACTGTGGCAGTGGCCGGAACGTCTGGAACTCGACACCGTGTGGAATCACGTGACAGTCGCCGCCGACGATGTCCGCCATCTCCCGGGACATCACGACGACGGCGTCCGCGAACCGGGCACAGGCACGGCTGAGAAGCGAGATGTCCCCCGTCACGTCGCTCCCCCACAGGGTGAGTACGACCGGGTGGAACGGCTGGAGAACCGCCGGCGGGCCGGTTAGCCCGTAGTTGGCGTGGACGACGTCGTACGCTCCGGCCGCGGCGACGACCGCTCGTGGATAGTACCAGAGGTACGACGAAACGGGTCTACTCCCGGTGCGTTCCCCGTCGGTTCCGATGTTCCCGGGCACGGGGAGCGTATCGACGGTGTGGCCGCGGTTCCGGAGGCCCGCGACCTGCTGGCGGTAGAAGTTGGCGGTGTCGTTGGTGACGAGGCTGAGTACGCGCACTGCTTATCAGCTGTGGAACGGCCGGGAGCGTTCGAGAGCCCAGTTTCCACGTCCAGCGATGCCGAGTGACTGTCCGCCGGGGAGAACCGATACACTGTGGTTCTGAACACTGTCTGTCGCCCACTCACGACTGGCTGGTTCTCGCCGGTCAGACCCGTTCCGTGACATGAATCAGAGTGTTGTGTCCACCGTTGATTGGTACACCCCCCTTACTGAGTGTGGTGGCAATGGTTCCCCCACTCTCTCCGACAAAAGTACGACCGTCGTGGCTTCAGACGAACACACTCACTCGTTAGCGAGACCCTCCAATATCTGTCCGCTTCGTCGTTCTCGACCAGTTCGGGCTCGAATCTACGAACGGGACGGCTACCGCGTGAACGGGCGTTATAACAACGGATACGAGTAGCGAACACGTTCTCATCGATGGCTTCCAGACTCGAACGGTCGGTCCACCAGTCCACGACGGGGGCCGGTGATAGATGACCCGCGTCGTCTCGATCGGACTCGACGGTGCAGCGTGGCACAAACTCGACCGACTCATCGACGAGGGCCGCCTGCCCAACCTCGCGGAACTCACGAACGAGGGGGTCCGCGCCCCGCTACGGTCGGTCACACCGCCCGTGACGTGCCCGGCGTGGCGCTGCTCGACGTCGGGCAAGAACCCGGGGAAACTCGGTGTCTTCTGGTGGCTGAACGTCGACCGGGAGCGCGGAGAGATCACCTCGCCCGACGCAAATTCGTTCGAGACGGCCGACGTCTGGGACTACCTCGGTGAGGACGGCCATCGCTCTGCCGTCCTCAACGTCCCGATGACGTACCCCCCGAAGGCGATAGAAGGGACGATGGTTTCGGGGTTCGGCGCAGCGTTCGACCCAGGCGGGGACTCTGAGCAGTCGATCACCCATCCGCCGGAGTTCGAGCGCGAACTCACCGAGCGGTACGACTGGCAGACCACGATAGACGACGTCACGACACCAGACGGACTGGAGACGGCCTACGACGTTATCGACTCCCGCTTCGACCTGCTGTCGGACATCCTCGAAGACGACTACGACTACGTCCACCTCACCCTATTCTACATCAACGCCCTCGAGCACAAGTACGGGGACGGTGAGGAGACGAGTCGTGCCTGGGAGCTGATCGACGAGCGCCTCGGCCAGATAGACACCGAGGACACGTTACTCCTGCTCTACTCGGACCACGGCCACGGCCACATCGAGCACACGTTCGTCGTCAATCGGTGGCTCCTCGACAACGACTATCTCTCGCTCTCCTCGGACTCCTCGTCCGGGCCGGGGCTCTCACAGAAGCTGTACAGTACGCTCGAATCCCTCGAAGTGTCGCCGAAGAAGATGGCAGCGTACGGCCGGCGGTTCCTCCCAGAACCCGTGTACGACCGAATGATGCCGTCGAAGTTCCCGATATCGAGCGCGGAGCTGGCCGAGGAGGTCGACTGGGAACAGACCGACGCCCTCGCGTTCAGTCAGGGGCCGCTCTACCTCAACCGCGATCGGCTGGGCGACGACTATTCGAGCGTACGAGAAGAGCTCCGCCAGCAGCTGGCGGACCTGACTCACGAGGGCGAACAGGTGCTCTCGGACGTGCAACCCGCTGAAGACGTCTACGAGGGCCCGTTCGTCCCTGACGCACCGGACCTCCTGCTGTCCAGTCATGACGGGTGGGAGATCTACGGCGGCATCGTCCCCTCGACGTTCGAGTCCCAGGTCATGTCCTGGACGTCCGGGAACCACCCGGTCGGAATGCTGCTGGCGGCCGGCCCGGACATCGAGGCCCAGAGCCTCTCCGAGCGGTCGATTCTCGACGTGGCCCCGACGGTCCTCCACGCCCTCGACTCGGCGGTTCCGAGCGACGTGGACGGAACGGTGATAGACGAGATCGCCGGCACAGAGTCCCCCGTTTCAACTCGCGACCCGATCGACGGGTCGCGGACGGTCGAAGAGTCACGGAACGGTGACCTCGAAGAACACCTCCAGGATATCGGCTATCTGGAGTAGCAGCCGGCCTGAAGAACCTGCGTCCAAAATCTGGTCATCGGGCTACCTGCTGTCACGCCCTCGAGCGCAGCCGTCGGGAATCGCTTAGTGCTGGTGGCCGGTCGCCTCGCCGTACGTCATCCCGAAGCGCTCCTCGAACTGGTCGAGAGTCGCCTCCTCGATGGCCTGGAGTTCCTCGCTCGGGTTGTCCTCGTTGTGGTGGACGACCATGTGCGCGCGCTGGGCGAACGCCATCAGCGAGATGTCGCCGACGACCTGCGCCTGGGAGTCGTCGTCTTCCTCGCTGAACAGTTCGACGAGTTCGGCGGGAAGCGTGAGTTCGTCTGTGTTGCCGTCCGCGTCCTCGATGGTGAACGTGGTCTCGTTCATACTCGCACCGAGGCGACGGCGCCTAAAAGGGATGTGGGTACGCAGTTCTCGGCCGGGACCCGGCGTCAGTCGTCGGCGGGCGCCGCTTCGCTGCCTTCGCCGGTCGCCGCCGCAGCCTCGCTCTCGAGGTAGTCGTCGGCGTCGATGGCAGCCTTGCAGCCCATGCCGGCCGCGGTGACCGCCTGCTGGTAGTGGGCGTCGACGACGTCGCCCGCGCCGAAGATGCCCTCGACGTCGGTGTGGGTCTGCTCACCGCCCTCGCCACCCTTCGTCAGAATGTACCCCTCCTCGTCGAGTTCGACGCCCGTGTCCTGGAGGTACTCCGTGTTCGGCGTGTGGCCGATGGCGACGAAGAACGCCCCGACCGGCAGCGAGAACTCCTCGGTCTGCTCCGCGTCGAGTTTCTCCGTCGGGTGGCCCTCGGGGTGCTCGGCCAGCGTGACGCTCTCGACGCCGCCTTCCTTCGAGCCCTCGACCTCGAGAGCCTCCGTGTTCCACAGCACCTCGATGTCGCCGGCGTCGACGTGCTTCTGGACGCGGTCCTCCCAGTAGTCCTCCGCGCGGAGGTCCTCGCGGCGGTGGACGAGGTAGACGGTGTCCGCAAACTTCGTGAGGAACGTGGCCTCCTCGGCGGCCGCGTCGCCGCCGCCGACGACGACCATGTCCTCGCCCTTGAAGAACGCGCCGTCGCAGGTCGCACAGGTCGAGACGCCGAAGCCCATCAGTTCGTCCTCGCCCGGGATACCGAGAGTGCGCGCGCTGGCGCCGGAGCCCGCGATGACGGCGTCCGCCGTGTAGACGGTGCCGTCGGTCAGTTCGACGCGGAACGGGCGCACCGAGTCGTCGACAGACGCCACCATGCCGTGTTCGATGTCGGCGCCGAAGCGCTCGGCCTGCTCTTTCATGTTGTTGATGAGGTCCGGCCCAGAGATGCCCTCCGGGAAGCCGGGGTAGTTGTCCACCTCGGTGGTGAGCGTGAGCTGTCCACCGGGTTCGTCGCCCTCGAACAGCAGCGGGTCGTTGTTCGAGCGGCCCGCGTAGATGGCCGCGGTCAGCGCCGCGATGCCGGTTCCGGTGATGATGAGTTTGCGGTGCGCCTCGACGTCCGGTCCGTCGTCGGCGATGCCGAGCAGTTCGTCGAGTTCGCCGGTCTGGTCGAGTTCGCTGGTGTCGTCCCAGCCGCCGATCAGTTCGTCGTCGACGAACACCTCGGGTGCGGTCTCCCTGCCGTTCGCGCGCTCCTTCATCTCCGCGAACAGGTCGTCGTCGCCGGTCACGTTGTACGTCACGTAGTCGACGCCCTTCGCGTCGAAGAGCTCCTTCGCCTTCTCGCAGTACGGGCAGTCGTTTTTCGTGTAGATCTCCACTCGGGGCTCGTCGCTCATACCTCTACTTCGACGACCACGGGGTTTGTAGATTGTGTTGACCGAACTGGGTGCCGCTTCGAGACACCCAAGCGCTTACGCCGCCACTCCACGGAGAGACGACCATGACCGCGGACCTCCACGAGAAGATGGACCGCTACGAGGGGTTGCTCGCCGAGGCGCTGGACGAGGCCGAGTCAGTCCCACCGGCGGGGACGCCGCTCGCCGAGGCGGCCGCCGAGTACGAGGAGATGGCACAGTCCTACCTCGAGGACGGGCGGCACTTCCGGGAACACGACGACCCGGTCAACGCCCTCGCCGCGTTCTCCTACGGTCACGCGTGGCTCGACGCTGGCGCGCGCATCGGCCTCTTCGACGTCCCGGAGTCGGGGCACCTGTTCACCGTGTGAGCGCCGACCCGAACGTCCGCTACGCTCCCAGTTGGGAGGTTTTACGGTACTCCGCCGCGACGGCCCGACCAATGGAGGCTGCGCTCTGGTACGTGTTGACCGGCACGCGCGGCGGCCCCAACCGGGTTCGCCTGCTGCGCGCCGTCGACGAGCAGCCGCGCAACGCGAACCAGCTCGCGGAGGACCTCGAACTGGACTACAAGACGGTTCGTCACCACCTGGACGTGCTCGTCGAGCACGACATCGTGGAGTCGAGCGGGGACGACTACGGTGCCATCTACCTGCCGACCGACCGGGTGCGAGCGAACTGGGACACCGTCGAGAACATCGTCGAGGAGGTCGAATGATGGGGCAATCCGGGCTCGAACCGGCCGAATTTGGGAAAGCGTATAACTGTTGGAGTTGCCAACGGTGGTGTAGATGACAGTCTGGGCCGACGTCTCGCGGGTCGCGATGGGGGTGAACGTGGTGCTGCTCCTCGCGCTGTGCGTCATCTGGGCGCGGAACTACCGTCGGTTCGGCTCGAAGCACACGCTCGGTCTGCTGCTGTTCGGCCTGCTGCTCCTCGGGGAGAACGCGCTCGGGCTCTACTACTTCATGATGCACGCGACGCTTGCGGGCTGGTTCGGAGGGCTGCCGGAACTCGCCGCCACCGCGCTGATGGCGCTGCGCGTCCTCGAGACGTTCGCCATCGCCTTCCTCGTCTGGGTCACCTGGGACTGAGGCTCGTCCGCGGGAGCGCGACAACCTTTTTCTGCGCTCCCGTTGGACAGTGGGACATGGCTCACGAGGCGTTCGTCCAGCTGGACTGTCCCGAATGCTCGAAGAACTGGGAGAGCACCCCCAGCGAGTTGCCCGCGCACAACGTCAATTTCAGCTGCCCGAACTGTCACGCGACCCGCCGGCTAGCGGAGTTCATGCGGACCGACCGGGACCTCGAGAATCTCAAGCGGCTGCAGTAATCAGACGGCAGACCGGGCGCCACACGCCTCGCAGTGGAGGCGCTCGTCGCCTTGCTCGTTCGCCTCGATGTTCGTGTCCGGCAGGCCACACTCCGGGCAGATGACGTACGTCTCGACGTAGTCGTCGAGCACTTCCTCGACGCGGCGCTGGCCGAACTCACCGGTGAAACGCGCGCGGCCGCGGTCGTCGATCTGTGCGCTCGTCCCGAGTTCGTTCTGGATGAACTTCAGCACGTGGTCCTGCTGTCGGCTCAGGTCGTCGAGGGTCGACTGGAAGTTCTCGTACACCGTGACGTTCCCCTCCTTCCGCACGTTCGGCTCCGGCACCTCGAAGCGGCTCTCGTTGCCCGCGATGTCGGGTTTCTCTTCCATCGCGCGGTCGAGTTGCTCTTCGTAGTCCATAGGAGGCAGAAGTGGTGTCCTGCACAAAAGCCTTTCATAAGAGGCGGCGGGAACAGCCGAGAACACGTCTCCCGTTCACTAGCAGTCGTGTTAACGGTTCTCAGGATAATACTATAACCCCTTACCCGTTAGAATCGGGTGTCATGAAGAAGCAGGAGCTAATCCACCTTCACGGCCTTCTCGCGGAGGTCGGGAACTACTACGAGCAGCGAGAGAACGACGACATTCCACTCGACGAGTACGAGGACCTCGGTGTACGACCGACGTCTATCCACAAGTCGAAAACAGACCACAAAGCAGCAGTGTTCGCACTGGCCGGCGGCATCACGTCCACGATGAACGACGCCGAAGAGACGGACGCGGTCCCGGCCCAGGCCGACTAACTCGTCGGAACGCGACGGCTCCTCGTACAGCAACACTCCACAGCGACAGCCTCGCTCTGCGGTCTACGTGCCGTCCGTCGACGGACCCCGGCCACCGTCCCCACGCTCCTCGCTCCCCGCGTCCTCGGTCTCCTCCGCTCCGTCCTCGCTCTCCTCGATCACCTCGACGGTGAGCACCTCCAGTGGGATGTTCTCCAGTCGCTGACCGATCTCCTTCCTGGCGATGCGGGCGGCGTGCTCCTCGCGCTCGACGTTGAACACGGTCATCTCGAGTTCCAGGGCGACGAGGCTCTCGTCGGCCGCGACGAACGCCGGTTCCAGGACCTCCCCGCAGTGTGGGCACGACCGGTCGCCCATGCTGATCTCGACGTAGTTGAGGTCCGGATTCAGCATCTCGCCGGTCTTCGAGATGGCGATGCGCACTGCTTCGTCTGCGGACTGCACGTCGTAGACGGGGACGGCAGCCTCGACGACCACCCTACAATCCATAGCTACCTGAACTGTTCGCGGGCAACGTAGAAGAAATTTGGCCCGGAACCGAACCCGTCTTCACCCGCGACGGCCAAATCCGGCCGATGGAGCGCGGCGCTATCGCCCTCGACGACGTTCCGGGTTCGGTGGACCTCCAGTCGACCCTGGAGAGCGGACAGACGTACCTCTGGTGGCGGCCCGACGGCGCGACCTACGACACGACTGGCGCGTACGGCGGCGACGCCTGGTACCGGACCGTCGTCGACGGCGACGTGGTCGAGGTCAGACAGACCCCGGACGCGGTGGAGTGGCGCGCGACGACGGACGCCGACCCGCTCGTGCGTGAACTGCTCGGCCTGCACGACGACCTCCACGAGATACGGGCGGCGGTCACGGACGACGAGCTGCTCCAGGCGGCGTGGGACACCTACGACGGCCTGCGCATCGTCCGGGACCCGTTCTTCGGCTGCCTCGTCTCGTTCATCTGCTCGGCCCAGATGCGCGTCGAGCGCATCTTCGCGATGCAGGAGGCGCTCCGGGAGACGTACGGCGACCCCATCGAGTACGACGGCGAGACGGTGCACGGCTTCCCCGAACCGGCGGCGCTCGCGGCCGCCACGGAGGACGACCTCCGAGACCTCAAACTCGGCTACCGCGCGCCGTACGTCCAGCGCACCGCCGAGATGGTCGCCACCGGGGAACTCACCAAAGCGGACGTCGAGGGCCGGGCGTACGAGACGGCACGCGACGCGCTCACCGGGTTCGTCGGCGTCGGCGACAAGGTGGCGGACTGCGTGCTGCTGTTCTCGCTGGGCTACCTGGAGGCCGTCCCGCTGGACACGTGGATGCGAACGGCCATCGAGGAGCACTACCCGGACTGCGACCACGGCAACTACGCCGACACCTCGCGGGCCATCCGGGAGCGCTTCGGCCCGTACGCGGGCTACACCCAGACCCACCTGTTCCACTACCTCCGGTCGGGCGACGACACCTGAAGACACTTACCGGACCCGCGAGCTTCGGCGAGTATGGTTTCTCGGAGGCGACTGCTCACGGCCGTCGCGTCGGCCGCCGCGGTCACCGGTTGTCTCTCGTCGCCGGACGCGTCGGCAGCTGACGGAACGGAGACGTCCACACGGACGACCGAAACGACGACCCGAACGACCGAAACGACGACCACGACGGAGAAAACGCGCGACCGGGCGACGGACGACACGAAATACGACCGGACTGTCGTGGAGAACCGGACGGACACCGAACACCGTGTTTCCGTGGCAATCGAACTGGACGGCGAGACGCTCCACGAGGGGACCTACCGTGTACCCGCGAAGACGGGGCTCCGCATCGAACAGCAGTTCGACTGGGGAACGCAGACGGTCCGGGCCGCCGTCGACGGCGGCGAGACGAGAACGTACGAGTGGGAGCACGGGTCCTGTGCGAACACGCCCCACCCGAACGGCAACCAGAACGCCGGCGTCGTCGTCGAACCGGGCGAGTGGTTGTTCGTGACGAACGGCTGTGACTACCTGAAACTCGGCCAGGTGTACGTCGAGGAGTACGCGCCGGCGTCCGAGCACACTGTCACGTCCACGACAGCGTAGTTTTTTCGCTGGCACGGACAATGGTGCACGTATGTCCGACCGCACACGCGCACACGTCTTCGTCTCGGGCACCGTCCAGGGCGTCTACTACCGCGCGACGACACGCGAGCAGGCGGGCGAACACGGCGTCGACGGCTGGGTTCGGAATCTGGAGGACGGCCGCGTCGAAGCAGTGTTCGAGGGACCCGAGGACGCCGTCGAGGCGATGGTCGACTGGTGCCACGAGGGCAGTCCTGCTGCCCACGTCGAAGACATCGAAGTCGAGTACGACGACCCCGAGGGCGAGACCGGCTTCCGCGTCCGCCGGTAGCCGCCGCGCGCCCCCACGGTTTTAGGGTGGACGGCGACGAACGACCGGACATGATCACCAGCGAGCGCATGGCCGCAGTCGATCGGAACGCGGCCGCCCTCGGCGTCCCACGGAAGCAGCTGATGGAGTCCAGTGGGAACGCCGTCGCCCGCGAAGTACGGGACATCGCCGACACCGGTGCGAGCGTCGCCGTCGTCGCGGGTCGCGGGAACAACGGGGGCGACGCGTTCGTCGCGGCGCGCTTCCTCGACGACTACGACGTCACCGTCCACCTGCTTGGCCGACCGGAGTCCATCGCGACCGACATCAGCCGCGAGAACTGGGCAGCGCTCCAGCAGGCGGAGTACGACACTCGGATAGTCAAAGATTCTCGGAGTCTCGACCTCGGCGACCCGGACGTCGTCGTCGATGGCATCCTCGGGACTGGCGTCTCCGGCGCACCCCGGCAGCCCGAATCGTCGGCCATCGAAGCCGTCAACGATGCCGGAGCGACTGTCGTCGCCGTCGACGTCCCCTCCGGAATGGACGCGGACTCCGGCGAGACGTCGGGAGCCGCCATCGACGCGGACCGGGTCGTGACGTTCCACGACCAGAAACCCGCGCTCGCGGACCGCGAGGACGTCACCGTCGCGGACATCGGCATCCCCGACGCCGCCGACCTGTTCGTCGGCCCGGGCGACCTCCAGCGCCTCGAACGCGACCCCCAGGCCCACAAGGGGGAGTTCGGGCGCGTGCTGGTCGTCGGTGGCGGTCCGTACACCGGCGCGCCCGCGCTCAGCGCGCAGGCGACGCTCCGCGCGGGCGCCGACCTCGCCTTCCTCGCCGTCCCCGACAACGTCGCGGACAGCGTGCGCGGCTACAGCGAGAACCTCATCGTCGACTCCCTCGTCGGGAACCGCCTCGTCCCCGAGCACGTCCCCGAACTCCTCGACCGAGCTGAGGACGTGGACGTGGTCGTGCTCGGCCCCGGTCTGGGCGACGCCGACGACACGCTCGCGGCCGTCATGGCGTTCCTCGAGAAGTTCGACGGAACCGCGGTCGTCGACGCCGACGCGCTCCAGGTCGTCCCGGAGGTGGACACCGACGCGACGCTCGTCTGCACGCCCCACCAGGGCGAGCTACAGGGGATGGGCGGCCCGAGCGCGGAAAGCTGGGAGGAACGGGCCGAAGCCGTCGAGTCGTTCGCCGCCGAACTCGGCCACACGCTACTCGTGAAGGGCGCCTACGACGTGGTCTCGGACGGCGACACCACTCGCGTGAACCGCACCGGCAACCCCGGCATGACCGTCGGCGGCACCGGCGACGTGCTGGCGGGCGCGACGGCCGCGATGTGCTCGACGCTCGACCCCGTTCCCGCGGCGAGCGTCGGCGCGTACGCCAACGGCACCGCCGGCGACCTGGTCGTCGACGAGCAGGGGTACGGCCTGCTCGCGACCGACCTGATCGATGCGCTTCCCCGCGCGCTCTGGGGTGACGGCGATGAGTGAAAATAGCGAGAACTCGACGGCCGGCGACGACCTCACGCACACCACCGACGACGGCGACGTCCAGATGGTCGACGTCGGCGACAAGCCCGACACCGCGCGACGGGCGGTCGCCCGGGGCGAGATTCGTCTCTCGTCGTCGACCGTCGACGCGATTCGTGCCGACGAAATCGGGAAGGGCGACGTGCTCGCGACGGCTAGAGTCGGCGCCGTGCAGGCCGTCAAGCACACCTGGGAGACCATCCCGATGTGCCACCAGATTCCCATCACGAACGTCGAGACGAAGTTCGACGTGCGCGACGACCGCGTGGTGCTAGAGGTCGCCGTCGAGACGACCGGGAAGACGGGCTGCGAGATGGAGGCCCTGGAGGGCGTCACCACTGGGCTGAACGTCGTCTGGGACATGGTGAAAGCGGCCGAAAAGGACGAGTCGGGTCAGTATCCAGGCACTGCTATCGAGGGCGTGGAGGTCGTCTCGAAGGAGAAGCGGGAACTGGACTAGGCCTCGGCGACGAGTTCGCTGGCCTTCGCGTGGGACTGCTCGACGACGGTGGGCCGAGCTTCGAAGTCGATGACGACCTGTTCGTCACCGTAGTCCACCTCGCGGACGTACGCGTGGTCGTGGACCCAGGAGACGACACTCATCGTGTCCTCGGTCATCGGGAGGACGAGTTTCTCGCGCTCCCGCGGCGGGAGTTCGGCGTCGATGCGCGACCGGAGCGTGTCGAGGTTGGTGGCTTCAAGGCCGCTCACCGCGACCGGGTTCGGGGCGAGCGCCGACAGCGCCTCCATCTTCTCCGCGAGTTCGTCCTCGTCCACAGTGTCGACTTTGTTGAACACGGTGATGATGGGCGCCTCGTTGCGCTCGTAGAGGGTGTCGTGGCTCGTCGTCAGCTTCTCGCGTATCTCGTCGATAGACTCGCCGGCGTCTACGACGAGGAGCACGAGGTCCGCCTGGTAGACGGATTCGAGCGTGGACTTGAACGACTCCACGAGCCAGTGCGGCAGGTCGCTGATGAACCCGACGGTGTCCGTGAGCAGGACGTTCCGGCGGTCCATCTCGAGGCGCCGGGTCGTCGTCCCGAGGGTCGTGAACAGCTCGTCCTGGGACTCCGCGGTGGTGTCGAGGTCGGGGTGGAGGTCCTCGTTCTCGTCGACGTCCAGGTCGTCGGCAAGCTGGCGGAGTAGCGTCGACTTCCCGGCGTTCGTGTAGCCCGCCAGCGCCACGAGGTCGAAGCCGGACTCCCGGCGGGTGTCCCGCCGCTGGGACTCTGTCTTCTCGATCTTCTCGAGTTCGTCACGGATGCGAGAGATCTGGGCCTTGATGTCCTGCTCGCGGCTCTCGTCGTACTCGCCCAGCCCCATGAACCCGGGTCGCTCGTCGCGCTTCGCGAGGCTCGTCTTGGCTTCGGCCCGCGGGAGTTCGTACCTGAGTTCCGCGAGCTCGACCTGTAGCTGGGCCTTCCGCGTGTGTGCGCGCTGCCCGAAGATGTCCAGAATGAGGCGGAAGCGGTCGCCTACCTCGGTGTCCTCGGGGAGCCGCTGGCCCAGGTTGTACGTCTGGTAGGGGCCGAGACGGTTGTCGAAGACGACCCGGTCGGCGTCCGTCTCGTCGACGACCACCGCCAGTTCCTCGACCTTCCCTTCACCGAACTGGAGGGCCGCGTCGGCTTTCCGCTCCTGGGTCACTTCCGCGGCCACGTCGTAGCCCGCGGCGCGAACAAGGTCCCTGATTTCGGCGGTGTCCGGAGTGCCGTCGTCGACGCGCTTGGCGACGACAGCCACGTTCGTATCGGTTCCTGTCACTCGCTGTGAGCTACGCCCCGGCGATACTTAACTTCGGGGCGAGGAACGTGTCACGAACGTAGCGACTGGACACAAGAGTCTTACCAGTTGGTTGCACAGTGGTTCCTATGCCAGACGTAGATCTGACCACACTCGGCATCGAGTTCGGCGGTGGTGCGGGCATCGGTGCGATAATCGGGTTCGCCGCGAAGAAGATCGCGAAGCTCATCGCGGTCATCGTCGGCCTCCAGCTCGCGCTGTTCAAGTTCCTCGAGTCGCGGGGTATCCTCGAAGTCGACTGGAACCGTCTCACGGCCGGGATGGTGAAGGCGACGGAAGTCGGGGCGGGCGGCGCGCCGCCGTCGTGGATGAACACCATCCTCTCGACGCTGTCGGTCAGCGCCGGGTTCACCGGCGGCTTCCTGCTCGGCTTCCGGCGCGGATAACTGGCTGCGGGCGGTTACCGTGTGTCCAGTTCGTCCTTTTCCTTGACTATCTGCGTCTCGCCCTCCCCCTCGGAGACCTCGTTGACGAGTCCGTAGAAGTCGTTTTGCATCCCCGCGGGGAACGTCAGCACGCCCACCCACGAGCCGTCGGCCTGCCACTCCTCGCGTTCGAGTTCCGCGAACTCACGGACGCGGGCCTGCCCGCTCCCGGCGTAGTCCGCGGGCAACTGGACGGCCACCGTCACCTCCTCGAAGCGGATGGGAATCACCGGACGGAGCGCCTCCAGAGCGTCGTCGACCTGCTGCTCGGCGGGCGTCATCGGGTCGACGGTGAACCCGGCCTCCTCCAGCGCGCTCTCGATGCGCTCTGGTGGGTGCGGGGCGTCGTCCATCTGCGGGTTGATGGCGTTCCGCGTGATGGTGTTGATGAGCTTCCGGCGCTTTTGCTCCTGCATCTCCTCTCGCTGCTCGGCGGTGATCTGGATCTCCCCGCGTTCGATGACCTCCGGGATGATCTCCATCGGGTCCGTCGTCCCGAACACCTCCTCTAGGTCCTCCTCGGCGGGCCGGTCGCCGCGGGAGGCGTTCTCGAAGACGTCGCGCGCGGCGATGACGTCCTCGAGTTCGCCCTCGAACTCGTCGCGTTTCATCTCCAGGGCGGCGTCGGGGTCCACGAGTACCTCGAATCGCTCCCCGTGCGTCTCCAGGCGAGCCGTCACGGCCTCGTCGAGTGAAATCATACGCGTCGTTTCGTCGGGTCACTAAAAAGACCTTCTCCCGCGAGTCGCGCTAGCACGGAACGTGGTCGCGGCCGAACCTCACTCCTCGCTCTCTTCGTCCGCGCCGCTCTCGTCCTCCTGGCTACCGTCGTCCTCGTCCTCGTCCTCGTTCTCCGGGAGCAGTTCGTGTTCGCCGAGGTACCCCCTGATCTCGTCGTCCGTCAGTTCGTCGAACGTGGCCGTCTCCACGTCGATGGTCCCGACGCCGACGTCCTTCGGCGTGAGGGAGTCCCGTATCTGGCCGAGCGCGCGGAGCGCGAGTTCGACGCCCTCGTCGAGCGTGAGGTCGGGTTCGTACTCGTCCTCGAGGTAGTCCTGGACGTCCGAGCGGTTCTCGCCGATGGCGATTGCCTTCCACTCGTAGGGGGTGCCCGAGGGGTCCGTCTCGTAGAGGTGCGGTTCGCCGTCGGAGACCCCGCCGATGAGGAGGGCGACGCCGAACGGGCGTGCGCCCCCGACCTGCGTGTACTGCTGGATGTGGTCGGTGATATCCTTCGTGAGCGTCTCCACCGCGATGGGTTCGTCGTAGCGGACGCGGTTGACCTGCGCGTCGCGGCGCGCGAAGTCGATGAGCTGGCGGGCGTCGGCGACGTGGCCCGCGCTCGCGATACCGATGTGGTCGTCGGCCTTGTGGATCTTCTCGACGGACGTCTCCTCCATCAGGTCCGAGCTGATGCGCTTGTCGACGAGGAGGACGACGCCTTCGGCGGTCCGGACGCCGATGCTCGGCGTGCCGCGCTTGACTGCCTCCCGCGCGTACTCGACCTGGTAGAGTCGGCCGTCCGGGGAGAAGATGGTGATACCGCGGTCGTACGCCTGTTGCTGGTTCTGGCCTTGCATATTTCACCTGCAGTCGAATGTCGTCGCGCCGACGAACGACTCGCCGAGTTCCACGTCGACGCGCTCGCCGCGGACGACGGCGCGCCTGCAGTCGCCGTCGAACGCGACCGTCTCGTCCGATGAGGATTCTGCTCCGTCTCCTAAATACTTTTCCGCGGCCGCTCTGATCGTGCCCGAGACGCCCCGTACGGCGACTCTGATGGGGTTACCGTGGACCGAGTCCACGCACGCGACGGCGGCGCGCGCCCGCTCGACCTCCCCCCGGCGCACCCTGAGGAGCGCCTCGCCGCTCCCCGAGTCGAACGCGAACCGGACGACGCGGAGGTCCGCGTCCGCGCTGCCCGCGTCCCCCACGAGGTTCTGGGCGGCGAACCAGACGCTGCGCTGGAACTCCCCGCGGGAGACCGCTGCGTCCGGCCACGCCTCGAGTTCGACGGCGAGGTAGCGCCAGCGCGGCCGGAGGTGTTTCGGGAGGTGCTTCACGCCACTACGTTCGCCGGGCACCCATTTGTCAGTTTGTGTTGAGCAGCGGGCAGCTACCGGCGCTCGGCGACCAACACGCCGACCTGGTCGTGGACCATCTCGACGGCCGTCAGCGCGTAGCCCGCGTCCGTGAACGCGTCCGCGAGCAGGCCGACCGTCGCGGGGTCGTCCACTTTGGGGCTGAAGAACGGGTCGTCGGGGTCCGGTTCGCCGAAGAACATCACGTCTCCGAGCACTATCTTCCGGGGGCCGAGAGCGGCGATGGTCGCTATCGCGTCGCGCTTCTCCGCGTCGCTCAGGTGGTGCATCGCGAAGTTCGAGGTGACGACACTCACCGCGCCGTCGTAGTTCGGCTCCCGGAACCGGCCTTGGCCGAACTCGACGTTCTCCAGGCCGCGCTCGGCGGCCTTCTCCCGGGCCTGGGCGAGCATCCCGTCGCTGATGTCGCGGCCCACGACGCGCTCCGCGGCGTCGGCGAGGCCGAGAGCGATGGCGCCCGTCCCACACCCCAGGTCGAGGACCGTGTCGTCGCTCTCGGGAGCGGCGTGTTCGAGGACGAGCGCGACGCACTCGTTGTACTCCTCGCTCTTGTCCTCGTCGTACTCCGCGGCCACCTCGTCGAAGCGAGCGGCGTGCTCGTCAAGCGTCTTCTTCATCGTCGGCGACTTCGACGCCCGGCGCAATGAACTCCTCGGAGAGCAGTTCCCGGTTGCGCTCCGCGAGAACACCCCACTCCTCGAGACCCGCGCGGACCTGCTCGCGGTCGAACCCGATCTCCTCGCCGACGGCGAGCAGTTCCCGGGGTGCGCGCAGTTCCAGGTGGGAGGTCGGGTCCGCGCTCACGACGAACGGCGCGTCGTAGTACTCCACGAGTTCCCGGAGTTTCCGGAGACCCCGCAGCGCTTGCACGCGCTCGCCGCCCTCGGCGCGAAGCACACCCGAGAGGTCGAACTCGATGCGGACGCCGTTCTCCTTCGCGGCCTTGACGATCACGTGGTTGACGTCGCCGTCGCCGCGCATCGGCCCGGCCAGCACGTCAACCTTCGGTGATTCCGCGACGAACCGATTGAGTTCCGGCGTACCCCCGCGCACGGCCAGCAGGGTCACTTGCTCCCGGAGGCTGGCGATGGAGCCGCTGGCGTGCGAGCGGTCCTCGGCGTCCACTTCCACGCCGTCCACGACGTCCACGTCGTACTCTTCGCGGACCGCGTCGAGGTCGGTCTCCGGGCGGGCGTCGCTCCGACTCCGCACCACGACGCCGTCGAAGCCGTCGCTCGCGGCGGTCAGCGCGAACCGCGCGACGGTGCTCTCGCCGTCTGGGTGGGCGTGGACGGCCTCGTACACGGACTCTCGTTGACACCCGCTCCTAAAAACGCGTGCGGTCCGGGCGCCGGTTAGCGTCGCCCAAACGTGTTAGGCAGACACCAACTATCTCGGCCGGACCCGTACTCGACGGTATGCCCGAGAGCACCGAGCGCGCGACCTGGACCGACCCCGAGACGTGCCCGTTCTGTGGCGAAGCGTTACGGAACGGCGGCGCGGGCTTCGTGGAACACGCCGACGCGAACGCCGACTGCAGGACGCGATTCGACGAGTGGCGGGAGAACGTCGCTGGAGACGTGCGGTCCGAGTGGTCCGGCTAGGCCGCTTCGTCGGCCAGCGCGTCGCGGGCGTTCTCCACGGCTGCCTCCTTGTTCGCGGGGTACGCCTCGACTTTCGCCCGGAGGGAGATGCCGTTGCCCAGGCGGGCGTCCCCGAGGAACGCCTCCTGCTTGTCGAGGTGGACGAACAGCGAGCAGTTGTCGTCGACGCGCTGGTCGAGTTCCCCGCGGATGCGGTCGATGTCCGCGCCGTCGCGCAGCTGGCCGAGGACGTGGCGCATCTCGTCGGCGCGCTCGACGCGCGCCGAGAGCACCACGATGCGGTCGCCGTGGTGGCCCGCCGATTCGGCGCGTTCGAGTTCGACGTCCTCCGGGAGGAAGTGCTGGAGGGCGTCGGCGACGCGGTTCTCGTCCTCCGTGTCGTAGCAGAACGCCCGAAGGTCGACGTAGTGGAACGGAACCTCGCTCATTGATTCTGGGTACTCACCGGACGCCTAAAAGGGACGCTACTGCGGGCCGCTCGCGGGTCGCTACTCTTCGCTGTCTTCTTCGGCGTCCTCGAGGTCCTCGCCGTCCGCCGCTTCGAGGTTGTCCGAGGGGACGCCGGCTTCCTGGCCGTCCTCGAAGCTGACGGTGTAGTTCGGCTCGCCGAACATCGTGTCGACGACCTGCGTGACGCTGCCGGTCTGGCCGTCGTACTCGCTGTGCTTGTCGTGCAGGACGACTTCGTCGTCTTCCTCGAAGCTCATACAACTGGATTCCGTCGGCCCGCTCAAAAACACCCCGATTCCGGCGCCTCAGAACGACGACAGCGTCACGTCACGCGTCCCCCGTAGCTCACGTTCCACCCGCGAGCGGTCCCAGCCGAACGGCGAGAGCACGGTCGCTGCGGCCCGCACGAGGCAGTCGGCGTAGTGGTCGGTGTCGTAGTCCGCACAGTCCTCGAACGGGAGGCGGACGCGCCGCCGGCCGTCCGCGTCGTCGTCCACGACGACGTACTCGACGCTCTGGCCGGGATGGCGCTCGACGCCGTGGGCCTCGTACCGCCGGAGCGCCGCGACCGTGCGCGTCTCCCGGTCGTACTCGCCGGCGGGCTTCGACGCACGGCGAGTCACCACGAGGTCCGCGGGAGCCACCTCGCCCGCCCGGAGCGTCGCGAGGTCCCGCGAGAGCGCGTCCACCACGACGCCCGGGCCGCCGCGGTCGAGGACGCGCAGCCACTCGCGCTGGCAGTCCGCGACGAACGACGGCGTCGAGCGGCGGCGCGCCTCCACGCCCCTGAGTTTGTGGTCGTCTTCCCCGGCGACCTTCCCGAAGTACGACGTGAGCGCGCCACCGCCGCCGTCGCGCCGGGGCACGAAACAGACCCAGTCGTAGTGGCCGTCGCGCTCGAGGCGCACGTCCCGGTTCTCGGTGATGCGCTCGCAGACGTCGTCCAGTGGCTCCGGGTCGTCGGCGGGCGTCACCCAGACGCTGTCCACGATGGCGTGGGCGACGTGCCAGCCCGCGGCCTCCAGCGTCTCCTTCGCGCCGAGCAGGATGTCCCGCGCGTAGGCGTTGATGGCCTCGTGGCACTCGATGCGGCCGAACTTGCTGTTCCGGTAGCCCTGGTAGCCGAAACACGACACCAGCACCCACTTGATGGCCGCCGACTTCGCTTCGAGGCGCTCGGCCGCGTCCCCGGTCGCCGTCTCCAGCGCATCCTTGATGCCGCGGCGGTCGTCCAGCAGCGGACCGAGCACGTCCCCGAGGAAGCCGTCCTCGGGACAGAGGTTGTAGCCGAGTTCCGGCACCACCATCCGGTCGGGGTGACAGTCGCAGAGGACGGTGTCCGGGCTGACGTTGTACTCGCGGATGATGTTCGGGTACAGCGACGCGAAATCCACCGCGTAGACGTCCTCGTGGCGGCCGACCTCCGGCGCGAGCGTCGTGCCGCCGCGGTCCGCGGCGTGGAGCGTGCGGGCGTCGGTGAACTGCTCGGGTTCCCACTTGTTCCACGGAACGAGCACGCCGCGGTCCAGTGCCTCCCGCGTCTGCATCGCGGTGAGGACGTTGCCGATGCTCGCCCACCCGGCCTCCTCGATGGGTTTCCACGAGCGCTCGACGAGGTAGCGCAGGCCAGCGAGCCCGGACTGCCCCCAGAGGAAGCTGTTGGACTCGTCCAGCACGGCCCGCCCCGGCACCGTGTACCGGGCGGGCGAGTGGCCGGTGCGCCCGTAGCTCTCGTACGTGTTCGCGCCCGACAACTGGGTGACGCCGCCCGCCTCGCGGCCCCACTGCAGCGACACGCCCACCTCGCTCGCGCGGTCGGCGGCGAGTTCGAGGAGTGCGCCGTGACTCACCACCAGCACGTCCGGGTTCTCGCGGGTGAGTCGCGTCGCCAGCGTGCGCAGGACGGCGCCCTCGTCGCCCGCGACGCGCTCGCCGTCGACCCGGAGTTCGGTGAAGTCGCCGTCGGCGAGCGCGCGGTCGGTCGTCCGCACCGCGAGCGTACGCAACTCGCGGTCCGGCGTCGGGTCCGTTCCCGTCTCCACGCAGTACCGGAACCCCGGCGAGAAGTCGACGTTGTACAGCCGGAACGTGCCGGGGGCGCGGCCGCGCTCGTGGCGCTCGCGCACCTCCCGTGCGAGCGTCCGGACCTCTCGGACGCGCTCGACGTCCACCGCCAGCACCTCGGTCCGGTCGTCCGCGTGCAGGTCGAGGAAACGCTCGACCCACCGGAGGTCGGCGACCTTCGGGTCGTCGTCGAGCGCGTCCGCGAGCGACCCGAGCGCGCCGTCGCTGGCGTGGACGAACACGGTCGGCCGGTAGTCGGTGTCGCGTTCGGCGCGCCCCCCGTCCTCGGTGAGATGCCACGCCGTCACGCCGTTTTCGTCCACGTCGAAGGCGTACGCCATCAGTCGAGTCGCTCGCGGAGGTCCCGGAGCGCCGCCTCCTGGGCGACCAGCACCGAGAGGATGGCGGCGCGCTCCGGGTCGACCGCGTTCAGGTGGCCGGCGGCGTGGGCGTGGTTCCGGGCGCGCTCGAAGACGCGGTCGAAGTCCTGCTTGCGCTCGCGGCGGAGCGCCCGCCGGAACGACTGGCAGCGCTGCTCGTAGGCGTCGAGGTGGTCGCGGTACGTCGCGTTCGTGCGGCCCATCAGACCACCACCTCCGGTTCCGGCGGCTCAATGCGCTCGGCCACCCGCCCCGCGACGTCGACCCAGTACGGGATGGTCGTCTGCCAGCCGTTCTGCGTCCAGTACGCCGTCGTCTCGACGTCCTCGCCCTCGAAACGCGGGCCGAACCGCGTCTCCTCGACGGAGAGTTCGGCGTCGGCGTGCTCGGCGACTCTGTCGTCGTCCGTGGCGGTCACGAGCACCGGCACGTCCCGCGCGTCGGCGAGCGCCGAGAGCGTGGACAGCGACGCCGTCCGGAGCCGCTCGGCCTCGCAGGCGAGCAGGTCGTCGTCGCGGTAGCAGTCGTCCACCGCGGGCGCGACGACGAGACTGGTCGGCCGCCGGGCGTCGGCCACCAGTTGCCGGACGAGCGCGTGGTGCTGGTGGGCGGTGAACGCCCGCGCCACCCGCACACGGTCGAGGACGCGGTGGGAGCGCGCGGCGTCGGCGAGCGCGTACGTCGAGGCGTGGTTCCGGGCGTCGACCCAGCGAGCGGGGCCGTCGCGGCGGTCCAGCACGGCGACGACGAGCGCCGCAATCTCGCCGCGGTCGCCGCCCCGGAGCAGTGTCACGCCCGAGTCGAGTGTCGGCAGTGGGTCTGCGCGTGGCATACTCCAAGCGAGTGTCGACGCCCCGGATAACGGACGGCCATCCTCGGGGTGAAAGTGAAAGTAGACGCTATCTGGTTACAACGGTGCAGGTGACGAGGCTGGAGTCCGGGTCCGGGACTGAACCGTCACGTCGGGCCGAAGGACTCGCCCTCGCGCTCCTCGGCGCCCATCCGCCGGAGCGCCGCCCGCGCGTTACTCGCCTCGTAGCCGAAGAAGACGTCCTTCGCGTACTCGTCGGCCACCTCGGCGGCGTGGACGAGATTCTCCACGTCGACGTTAACGCCGTACAGTTCGACGCTGAACGGCGCGTCGAGGGCGTCCTGGAACCCAGAGGCGATGGTCTCCAGCCAGTACGTCGTCCCGTAGTGGGTGTCGTATAGCGGGACGACGAACTCGTCGACGTGCTCCGAGAGTGCCTCGAGGTCGAGGCCCGCGCGCTCGTAGAGGTGCCCCGGGTAGGGGTCGGGGTAGAGCGTGAGGTAGACCCGTCCGGGGATGCGGTCGGCCGCCTCGGCGACGAACTCCGTGATGACGCTCGCGCGCCAATCGTACCAGTCGTCGTGAGAAGACTCCTGGAAGGCGGTCACGCAGCGCTCGCAGCGACAGTAGTCGTCCCGGGGGAAGCCGACGTCGTCGAGGCGCACGTCCTCGTTGAGTTCCGCGCACGTCTCGACGACGGTGAGCACGCCGTTCCGGTAATCTTCGGCGAGCGGACAGATGTACGCCCAGTCGAAGTACGGCTGTTCGCGGGTGGCCCGGTTGCCCTCGCTGTCGACGGGGACGAGGTCGGGTTCGGTGCCCGCGGTGGCGTTGTCCCCGAAGCAGGAGACCATGTTGACCGCGTTCTCCACGGGGTCGGTGTGTCGGCCGGTGACGTCCTTGACCTCGTAGAACGCGCGGTCGAACTCCGGCCAGTCGAGTTCCTCGGCGTTCCGGGTGACGACGCCGTACATGCGACTGCGTTGACCGCGCTGCCGCGTAAGTCGTTCGGAAAGAGAACGAGAGAAGCGTGTTCGTCAGTCGATTCGGTCGACGCCGTCGTCGATAGTCTCGGCGTCGCCGCCGAGGAAGAGCTTCCAGACTAGCACGATCACGACCAGGGCGAGGGCGAACTTCAGCAGTTTTCCAGCCATAGCTGTTAGTATCGTGCGAGGAAGTAAACGCTTTGTGGGGTCAGTCCCGCAGGTAGTCGGTGAGGTCCTCGCGGACGATCTCGTCGCAGTACTCGCAGCGGACGCCGTCGTCGATGACAGCGAACGTCGGCTGGACGGGTTCACCGGCGTTCGTGATGCAGTCGCGGTTCGGACAGCGCAGGACGCCGGTGACCCGGTCGGGGCGTTCGACCTGGCGCTTCTCCACGACGTCGTAGTCCCGGATGATGTTGATGGTGGCCTCCGGCGCGATGAGCGACAGCACCTCCAGTTCGGAGTCGCTGAGTTCGCGGCCCTCGACTTTCACCACGTCCTTGCGACCCATGCGGTCGGAGGGGACGTTCATGCCGAGGCTGACGGTCGCCTCGCTTTCGCCGTCGATGCCCAGCAGGGAGAGCACGTGGAGTGCCGCACCGGCGGAGACGTGGTCGATGACGGTGCCGCTCTGGATCTTCGAGACGCGGAGTTCGGTGTCTGTCATAGCAGGAGGTCGAGGAGGGCCATCCGGACCGGGACGCCGTTGTGTGCCTGTTCGAAGTACGTCGCGTTCGGCGCGTCGTCCACCTCCGCGGCGATCTCGTCGACGCGCGGGAGCGGGTGCATCACCGCGAGGTCGTCTTTGGCCGCCTCGAGGGTCTCGGCGGTGATGCGGTACTCGCCGGCGACCGCCTCGTACTCGTCCTCGTCGGGGAACCGCTCGCGCTGGATGCGGGTGACGTACAAAACGTCGAGGTTCGGCAGCACGTTCTCGAGTTCCTCGTGCTCGCGGACCTGCGCGCCGGCCTCGTGGAGGTCGTAGCGGACGCCGCGAGGGAGGCGCAGGCTCTCGGGGCTGACGAAGTGCTGGCGCGCGTCGAAGTTCGTGAGCGCGTGGGCCAGCGAGTGGACCGTCCGGCCGTACTTCAGGTCGCCCATGATGCCGATGGAGAGGTCCTCGAGGCCCGCCTGCTCGCGGATGGTGTAGAGGTCCAGCAGCGTCTGACTCGGGTGGTGGCCGGCGCCGTCGCCGGCGTTCACGACTGGCACGTCGACGTAGTCGCTGGCGAGTTTCGCGGCGCCCTGTTTGGGGTGGCGCAGCACGAGGCCGTCGGCGTACCCCTCGACGACGCGCACGGTGTCCGCGAGCGACTCGCCCTTCTTCACCGACGAAGATTCGACGGAGCCCATGTCCACGACGTCGCCGCCGAGGCGCTTGGCGGCCGCCTCGAAGCTCATCTTCGTGCGCGTGCTCGGCTCGAAGAAGCAGAGCGCGAGCAACTTCCCGGCGTGCAGGTCGCGGGCGGCGTCGGGGTCCGCGTCGAACTCCGCGGCCCTGTCGAGCACCGTCTCGACGTCGGCCCGCGAGAGCTGTTTGGCGGTGAGGAGGTGGTCGTGGCGCATCGGTTGAGAGCGCGACGCCCAGCAGGGTAAAACTCTCGGAGTGTGCCGGAAGTTAAAGTGCGATGGCGGGACCACCCACCACCGTGCTCGCAGTCGCTGGCGGCAAGGGCGGGAGCGGCAAGACGACCACCGCGCTCGGCGTGGCGAGCGCGCTCGCACAGCGGCGGCGCCGGCCGCTGGTCGTGGACTGCGACCTCGACGCGCCGAACCTCCACCTCCGCGCGAACGTCGAGCGGGACCCCGGACTCGACGCGGAAGACCCAGCCACGGTCGCCCAGGAATCCTCCGTCGCCCCCGGCGTGGACGTGCTCCCCGCGGGGGACGCCGACGGCGCGACGCTCGAATCCGTGCTCCCGGAACTCCCCGGGAGCCGTCCTGTCGTCCTCGACTGCCCGGCCGGCGCGAGTGAGGCGGCGGCGCGCCCACTCCGCGCGGCGGACGGCTGTCTGGTCGTCGCAACCCGCGGCCGCGAGAGCGTCGAGGACGCGGTCAAGACGGCGGCGATGGCCCGGGCGGTCGGCACGCCGGTTCGCGCCGTCGCAGTGTCCCGGGAACGCTCGGTCCCCAGCGGACTCGCCGGCGCGCTCGACGCTCCGCGCGTCGTCCCAGTCCCGGAAGCTCGGGACCCCCTCGCTAGCCCCGAAACGGACGCTGCGCACGCGGAACTGGCGGACTGCGCGGAGCCAAATAGTTAACTTGCAGCGGTTCGTTGCGGTCATCGAATGGCCAGGCGGCTCTCGACGGGCATCGACGTGCTCGACCGGGAACTGGGTGGCGGGGTGCCAGCGGGGACGGTGGTCGCGTACGAGGCGCCTCCCGCGAGCCAGGGGGAGCTACTGCTGTACGAACTCACCAAGCCGCGCCCGACGCTGTACCTCACCACCGACCGCACGGAACAGGCCGTCCGCGACGCCTTCGAGGCGACGAACGCGCCGACGGGGGACCCCCAGTTCGGCTACATCCCGGGCGCGGACTCCCTGGAGAACGCCCGACGCGCGTTCCGTAGCGTCCCCGAGGAGTCCACCGTCGTCATCGACCCTGCGGACGCGCTCGAGCGCGCCGACCGGGGCCGCTACGAGAACTTCCTCAACGAACTCGGCAACCACATGCGGAACGTCGGGGGCGTGGCCGTCCTCCACTGCCTCGACACCGACCACGAGGGACCGCTCCGCGGCACCACCGAGCATATGGTCGACGTCGTGTTCCAGTTGCAGGTCGAGGAGAACAGCGGCGAGGTCGAGACGACGCTCACCGTGCCGAAGTTCCGCGGCGGGAGCGCACTCGACGCCCCGATAAAACTGAACCTCCGCGAGCGCGTCCAGGTCGACACGAGCCGCGACATCGCGTAGCGACTCTACTATACCGGCGCTGCGTCGCCACTCTCTCGTACGTACGCTAAAACCCGTCCCAGACGGCGGTCCGTCCGGCGCGGGAGAAGGGGGTTACTCCTCGTCGCCTTCAGCTTCGAGTTCGTCGACGATCTCGTCGGCGTCGACGTCGGCGTCCTCGAGGGCGTCCTCGATCTCACCGAGGTCCTCGCCGCCGCCCATCCCGCCCATGCCGCCCATCATGCCGGGCATGCCCGCGGGCTGGCCGTCGATGATCTCCTGGACGATGACGCGGTCGAGGTCCAGCATCTCGATGAACTCGTTGAGCACCTGCTGCTTGCCCATCATCCACTGCTGGTTGAACTGGAGCTGCTGGGACTGCTCGATGTACAGCGTCTCCTTCTCGACGGTCTCCGTCTCGGTCTCGCCGTCGTCGTTCTCGACCTCCTCCTCGACCTCGTCGGTCTCGATCTGCATCTCGAGGTCGACGTCGAAGTACATCCGCATCAGGCCCTTGGCCTTCTCGACGCGGTCCTCGACCTCGCCAACGATCTCGTAGTCGTACTCGACGTCCTCGCCGGCCAGCGGGTGATTGAAGTCGACGCGAGCGCGGCCGCCGATGATGGCCTCGATGTGGCCCTGCTGACCGTCGATCTCGACGTGGGCGCCGGGGTAGCGGTCGTCCTCGGGGATCTTCTGGGCGCTGACGGTGCGGACCTGTTCGTCGTCGTACTCGCCGAACGCCTGCTCGACGACGACGTTCCCGGAGTCGCCGACCTCCTTGCCGATCAGGTCGTCCTCGACCTCGTCGAAGATGTGGCCCTCGCCGATGACGATGGTGCGCGGGGAGAAGTCTCGCTCCTCCGTGTCGACGCCTTCCTCCTCGGCGGTCTCCTCGTCGGTGGTGTCGACGAGTTCCTCGCTGTCGACCGTGTAGGCGGTGTAGGAGAGTTCCACGAAGTCGCCTTCCTGGAAGCCGCCCTGTTCAGCGTCGGATTCATCGGCCGTCTCGGCCTCGGGTTCGTCGCTCATACCCGTACGGACTCCCGTTCCACCCTTAAGAATCACGTTTCGTGCCTGTCAGCCTCGGTCGCCGCGAATCGCCCGGCGGGACCATCGCGTCGGCGTTCACGGAGAGCCACGCGGTCAGCCGCCGGTCGTCGTCGACATCTGCCGGTGCGAGCGTGCACCGGTCGGGGCTGTCGCGGTACCGGACGACGGTCGCCTGTAGTGGTTCACGGCCTGCGTCTACGTCGACCCTCTCGCCCACGTCGGCCTGTTGGGTGTCGGCGGACATCCTACTCGAGTGGTCGACGGTGGGCGCTTAACGGCTGCTAGGAGCCCAATGTAGCAGTACTGAGTGCTCGGAAGCGCGGGTCTTTTCTCGGGTGGCCGCGTCCGGTAGGTCATGTACGAAGTCGAAGTGAAGGTGCCCGCCGACCTCGATGCGGTGCGCGAACGACTCGCGGACGCAGGAGCGGGCCGGGTTGCGACCGTCGCCCAGGCGGACACGTACTTCGACGCGCCACACCGGGAGTTCGCGGAGACCGACGAGGCGCTCCGCGTGCGACGCGTGGCGACAGCGGACCCCCAGTTCGAACGCGACCGTCCGCTCCCGAAACTCGTCGACGCCGTCCTCGACGGCGAGGAGCATGCGAGTGGGGAGTCCCGCGTGACCTACAAGGGACCGCTCGTGGAGGCCCAGTCGAAGACCCGAGAGGAGTTCGAGACCGGCGTCGACGACGGCGACGTGATGCGCGAGCTCCTCGCGCGTCTCGGCTTCGAACCCGCCGCGACCGTCCGGAAACTCCGCGAGAAACACGAACTAGACGGGTTCACGGTCCTGCTCGACGCGGTCGAGGACGTCGGCGAGTACGTCGAAGTCGAGACCGAAGTCGACGGCGAGGCGGCGGTCGAGGCGGCCCGCGAAGACGCCTACGAACTGCTCCGATCGCTCGGTCTCGACCCCGGCGACCAGGTCCGGACGTCCTATCTCGGACTTCAACTCGAAGATGCGTAGCGCGCATACTGTCGGCACTTTCCCTTTTCGCAAGTTATAGAAGCGGAGGCCGGGTACGTTCGCGCAATGACCGAGCGGAACATCCAGGTCCAGTCTCTCGACCGCGGAGCGGTCGAAGACGAAACCGTCGAAATCGTCGAACGAAAGGGGCTCGGACACCCCGACTCCATCTGCGACGGCATCGCTGAGCACGTCTGTGAGTCCCTCGCCCGAGCGTATCTCGACCGCGTCGGCGAAGTCCTCCACTTCAACACGGACGAGACCCAGCTCGTCGCCGGCCGGGCCGCGCCCGCGTTCGGCGGCGGCGAGGTCATCGAACCGATCTACATCCTCGTCGTCGGCCGCGCCACCAGCCACTACGTCGACGACGACGGCACCGAGTACGACATCCCGGTCGAGAGCATCGCGCTGGACGCTGCCCGCGACTACCTCCGCGAGAACCTCCCGAACCTCGACCTCGAGACCGACGTCATCGTCGACGTGAAACTCGGCGAGGGCTCCGGGGACCTCCAGGAGGTCTTCGTCGAGGACGGTCCCGACGTCCCGATGGCCAACGACACCTCCTTCGGCGTCGGCCACGCACCCCTCACGGAGACCGAGCGCGTCGTCTACGAGACGGAGCGCTCGCTCAACGGAGCGTACGGCGAGGACAACCCCGCGGTCGGCGAGGACGTCAAGGTCATGGGGAAACGCGAGGGCGACCACATCGACCTCACCGTCGCCGCCGCGCTCGTCGACACCTACGTCCCCAACATGGAGGCCTACGAGGCCGAAATCGAGGCCGTCCGCGAGCACGTCGAAGAACTCGCTGGCGAATACACCGACCGCGACGTCACTGTCCACGTCAACACCGCCGACGACTACGACTCGGGGTCGATCTACCTCACCACCACCGGCACGAGCGCCGAGCAGGGCGACGACGGCTCCGTCGGACGCGGCAACCGCGCGAACGGCCTCATCACGCCCAACCGTTCGATGAGCATGGAGGCCACGTCCGGGAAGAACCCGGTCAACCACATCGGGAAGATATACAACCTGCTCTCCACCCAGATCGCCGAGAGCGTCGTCGCGGAGGTCGAGGGTATCCGCGACCTCCGCGTCCGACTGCTCTCCCAGATCGGCCGCCCCATCGACCAGCCCCACGTCGCCGACGTCCACGTCGTTACCGAGGCTGGCGTCACCATCCCCGACGTCGAACCCGAGATTCGGGACATCGTCGACGAGGAACTAGCCGGCGTCACCGACATCACCCAGCGCGTCATCGACGGCGAACTGGACACCTTCTGAAGCGCACTTTTTGCGCTGCGGGGGTGCGCCGAAGGCGCACTCCGCTCGGCAAAACTTGCGGGAAATCACTCCTCCTTCGGTCCCGTCGGTCCCTCAGTCGTCGGCCTCCGCTCCCGCCGGTCGCGGAGTGAACCACTTCACTCGGGTTCTTCGAACCGCTCACGGGTCACGTCGTTCCCCGTTCGCACGTTCGGCGGTTCTCGCTTCGCTCCGAACCGCCCGCCGCTCGCTCGCGGATGCTGACACTGCAGGCGCATCTATCAGCCATGGGGCTCTGCTCGCGTAAATTCAAGTAGGAGAGCAGGACCAACCCGTCGCGTGACCTGATTCCGAGTGCGGGTCCGGCCGAGGCGGGAGCGTGGCGAGCCGGCCCACAGCGACGAGTCGCCACCTGTACGCACCTATCCGAGCGGTCTGTCTGTCCGCGAGAAGGCGATAGGCGTTTAATGCCGGGACGGCTTGCATCGACCATGCTACCACCCGGAGCGGACTCCGTGGTCGTCCGACACGGCGACGTGGGGGTGAAGTCGAGCCAGGTGCAGGCGGACATGGAGACGACGCTCCGGGAGAACCTCGCGGCGATGCTGGAGGCCAGGGGGATTCCTGGGACAGTCGAGCGAGAGTGGGGGCGACTGCTCGTTCGGACGTCCGACCCCGACGCAGCAGCGACTGCCGCGGCGGACACGTTCGGTGTCGTGTCAGCCAGTCCCGCCGTCTCCGTCGCGCCCGAGATGGACGCCATCACTGAGGCGCTCGCCAACGCCGCCCGCGAACAGTACGACGGCGGCGCGTTCGCGGTGGACGCGCGCCGCGCTGGTGAGCACGCGTTCGACAGCCACGACGTCAACCGTGAGGGCGGCGACGCCGTCTGGCAGTCCGTCGAAGACGAGTTCGACCCAGAGGTGGACCTCGACGACCCGGACCTGACGTTCTCCGTCGAAGTCCGCCAGGAGGAGGCGTTCGTCTTCCTCGAGACCCGCGACGGTCCGGGTGGGATGCCGCTGGGCACCCAGAAGCCGCTGGTCGCGCTGTTCTCCGGCGGTATCGACTCGCCGGTCGCCGCCTGGGAGGCGATGAAACGCGGGTCACCCGTCGTTCCGCTCTACCTCGACCTGGGCCGCTTCGGCGGCCCCGACCACCGTGCCCGTGCCGAGGAGACCGCGCGGAGACTCGCCGAGTTCGCACCGGGAGAGGACCTCCGCTTGCGCGTCGCTCCGGCCGGCGACGCCGTGGAGGAGCTCGCCGGACGAACCGGCCGCACGCGGATGCTCTCCTACCGGCGGTTCATGTACCGGGTCGCCGAGCACGTCGCCGAAAGCGTCGGCGCTGTGGGCATCGTCACCGGCGAAGCGATGGGCCAGAAGTCGAGCCAGACCGCCGCGAACTTCGCCGTGGTCGACGGCGCGACGGACCTCCCGATTCACCGCCCGCTGTTCTCGCTCGACAAACAGGAGATCATCGCCCGGGCCCGCGACATCGGCACCTACCGCGACTCGACGCTCGACGTGGGCTGTAACCGGCTCGCGCCGAGCCAGCCGCTGACAGCGGCGCCCGCCGAGAGCGTCCGGAAGGACGAACCCGACGAACTGTTCGAGTGGGCGCGGGACGTAGCCGATGCCGTCGAACAGACCAGAGAGGTGGAGGCGTGACCCGCGTCTGCATCGTCGGCAAGGACGACGTCGACGTCCGCCTCGACCTCTTCTCCTACGAGACGGCGCGGAAGGCGCTCGCCACCTACGACGTGCGCTCGCCGTACGAGAACACGGTCGCCGTCGACACCGTGAGCCTGGGGGCCGCCGTCTCCCTGCTGAACGACCTGAACTGGTATCTCGTCCGTCTCGCCGACGAGGCGTTCGTGCTCGAACCGTCGATATCGGAGACCGAGTGGCTCTCCCGGGAGCTCGCTGCCGCGGTCAGGGAGAGCGAGGTGCGCGCGTCCGAGACGGACGCCCGCCTGAAGGTGTACGGCGTCGCGGACGGCGAACTCGTCGAACCGATGTACGTGACGAGGGTCCAGGGGGAGCGTCCCGACTACGACCTGCGGGACGTCGAGGAGACGGTCGTCGTTCGCGTCGCCGAGTCGGAGTTCCAGACCTAGTCGAAGACGCCCGCGGAGAGGTACCGCTCCCCGGAGTCAGGGAAGACAGTGACGACGAGCGGGCAGTCGTCGTACGGATCACCGCCGTCCGCGAGCGCGTCCTCGTCGATGTCGGCGTCCGCGAGGTCCTCGGCGTCGAAGCTCACCTCCGGGCAGTTGAGTTCCGGTTCGGCGATCCGCTCGGCGACGCGCTTCGCGCTTAGGTACGCGGCCCCGCTGGACTGTCCGACGAGGATGCCCTGTTCGCGGGCGAGTCTCCGGACTGCGGCCTCGGCGTCCGGGAGCGCCACGGTCTCGACGTGGTCGATGAGGTCGAGGTCGGTGATGTCGCTGACGAACCCTGGCCCCATTCCCTGGTAGTCGTCGCTCCCGGCCTTCCCCGTCGAGATTACGGCGTTGCCTTCCGGTTCGACGGCGACGACATCCATGTCGGGGAACTCCTCGCGGAGGCGCGTTGCCGTCCCGGTTATCGTCCCGCCGGTGCCGACGCCCGCGACGAACGCGTCGATTTCGCGGCCCTCGACCTGCTCGAGTATCTCCTCGGCGGTCGTCCGGTAGTGCGCCCGGGGGTTCGCGGGGTTCTCGAACTGGGAGACGCGGAAGCCACCGTTCGCTGCGGCGAGCTGGTCGGCGCGTTCGTTGGCGGTCGTCATGCCGCCGTCGACGAGTTCGAGGTCCGCGCCGTACGCCCGCAGTAGCTGCTTGCGCTCCTCGGACATCGACTCGGGCATCACGATGGTGAGGTCGTAGCCGCGCGCGGCCGCGACGACGGCGAGGCCGATGCCGGTGTTCCCGCTGGTGGCCTCCACGAGGCGGTCTCCGGGCTGTACGAGCCCCTCTTGCTCCGCGGCCAGCACCATCTCGCGGGCCGGGCGGTCCTTCGCGGAGCCGCCGGGGTTGAACCCCTCCAGTTTGGCCGCGATGGTCGCGCCCTCGGGCGCCGGTACCCGCACGAGTGGCGACCCGATGGCGTCCAGAATGCTGTCCTTCATCGAGTGGAACTACTCATCCGGGGGGTAAACATTTGGCGGGCAGTGGCAGTTGCCGCCGCCTCTACAGACTACCGAGGTGGGTGTCGCCGAACCCGGTCGGTTCCTTGAGTCCGTACCCCAGGGCGCGGTCCGCGCCGATGTGCGCAGCCCAGACGAGCCCGCCGAAGACGGCGAGTTCGGCGCCGAACGCGAGTCCACCGCCGGCGAGCGCGAGCGGCCAGACGTAGAGGTGGGTTGCGTTGTACGTCCATGACCCAACGCGCGGGCCACCGAGGTAGCCGACCATGCCGAGGTCCGGCAGAAGGACGAGCAGGAGATAGAGCCACCAAGCACCGTCGAGCGTGACGAAACTGCCCGTGGCCGCGAGGAACACCGCCAGCCCTTCCAGTCTGAGGAGGCGAATCGTCGCCATACGGACGTACACGTCAGTTCTGTGGATAATCGTGTCGGCCGGCAACCACCGCGACGAGCGCGAGCCTTTTGCCGGGTGCCCACCAAGCCGGATGCATGACGCTGAACACGATGGAGCCGAACCCGACGTGGGGGGCCGACGCCTACCCGGAGGTCGTCGAGGCGTTCTCGGCCCTCGAGGACGACGCAGTCGTGCGGGTGTGGGGCGCGGACTGGTGTGGCGACTGCCGCTCACAGCTACCGGACTTCGCCGCGGCGCTCGAGGCGGCGGGCGTCGAGAACGTCGAAGAGTACCCCGTCGAACGCGTTGACGGGGAGAAGGTCGGCCCGAAGGTGGAGGCGTACGACGTCACGCTCATCCCGACCATCGTGATCGAGCGAGACGGGGAGGAGGTCGCCCGGTTCATCGAAGAGGAGCCCGTCAGTCCCGAAGTGTACCTCGCGGAGCAGCTCAGCGACTGAACTCCGCGAGCCACTCCTCGATCTCTTCTGCGGTCGACAGTGGTGGCGAGCACGCGCGCCGGCAGACGTAGGCGGTCGCAGCCTCGTGGCTCTGCCTACCTGCCCAGATTGGCGGAGCGTCGGCGAGGCCGAGGGCCGCGAGCCACTCGTCCAGTTCGACGGCGCTCCGCGGCCGGCGGCTCAGTAGGCGGTCCGGCAGGTACGCAGTGCCGACCGTCCGGCGCCACTCGACGGGCAGCGAGTCCGCGGCGACGGTGACCTCGCGGTGGCCAGTGACGAGCATGTCGGCGGCGAGCACGAGCGTCGGGTGGGCCGCCGGACTGCGCTGGACGCGTTCGCCGTACCGTTCGAGCATCGCTTCGGCGGCGTTCGCGTATTCAGCGTCGGGGTCGAACGCGTCGAGGGCGAGCAGCGTCTCCGCGGCGACGCCCACTGGCGAGGGCGTGGGACCGCCGTCGACAGCCTGCGAGCGCACGTCGACGTCCTGGACGGACGCCGGCGTCTGGTAGAGCGCACCCGTCTCGGCGTCGTAGCAGGCGTCGAGAAGCGCGTCCGCGAGGTCGAGTGCGAACCCGAGGTGCGCGTGGTCGCCGGTCGCCTCGTAGGTCGCGAGCGCGCCCGCCGCGAGGTAGGCGTAGTCCTCGGCGTAGCCGATGCCGGCGACGTCCCCGTCGATGACCCGGCGCGCCAGACGCTCGCCGTCCCAGAGTTCCGAACGCACGTGGTCGATGGCCTCGGCCGCGCGCTCGGCGTAGGAATCCTCGTCTGCACGCGCCTCCGCACCGTCGAACGCGAGGCCGGCTTCCGCGTAGGCTCGCGCCATGAGCCCGTTCCAGCCGGCGAGCACCTTGTCGTCGCGAGCGGGACGCGGCCGGTCGTCGCGGCCGGCGCGGAGCCGTGTCTCTGCGGCGGCGAGCAGTTCGGCCACCTCGTCTTCCTGGTAGCCGAATTCGTCGGCCAGTTCTTCGCGGGACGCCGAGACAGTCAGGACGGTCTGGCCGTGCTCGAAGTTCCCGGCCTCGTCGACGCCGTAGCGCGCACGGAACAGGTCTACGAGGTCGCCAGGGTCAACGTCGGCGGGCGCTTCGTCGGCGTAGTCGGCAACCGCGTTCTCGACCTGTTCGGGCGTCCAGACGTAGAAGGCGCCCTCCACACGTTCTCCCTCCGGGTCGTCGATCGGCGGACTGCGCGCGTCGAGCGTGGCGTAGAAGCCGCCGTCCGGGTGACCGAGTTCACGGTCGACGAACGCGAGCGTCTCCCCGACCACGTCGGCGTAGCGCTCTTCGCCGAAGGACCGATAGCCGTCCACGTACGTTCGGACGAGCGTCGCCTGGTCGTACAGCATCTTCTCGAAGTGCGGGACCGTCCAGTCGGCGTCCGTGCAGTAGCGGTGGAAGCCGCCGCCGAGGTGGTCGTAGAGACCGCCTCCGGCCATCGCGTCGAGTGCCTCGCGGACGATGTCACCGTACTGTTTCCCGTCGTCAGAGGCGTCGTGGGCCCGGAGCAGCGCGTCCACGCGGCCCGCCTGGGGGAACTTCGGCGCCCGTCCGAAGCCGCCGTTGTCGCGGTCGGCGGTCCGGGCGAGCGCGTTCGCCGCCTCGTCGAGCGGGCTGTCGTCGCCGAGGTCCGTTGCGTCCGGGAGGTCCTCGAGTTCGCCCTTCGCCGCGCTCAGCCACTGCTCCGCGCGGTCCTCCAGGTCGCCGCGCTCGGTCTGCCACGAGTCGGCGACGTCGTCGAGCAACTGCGTGAAGCCTGGCTGGTTCCGCTTGGGCTCCTTCGGGAAGTACGTCCCGACGAAGAACGGCTTCCGGTCGGGCGTGAGGAACGCCGACAGCGGCCACCCGCCGCCGCCCCGGACGACCTGGCAGACCTTCATGTACAGTGAGTCCACGTCTGGGCGCTCCTCGCGGTCGACTTTCACCGGGACGAAGTTCTCGTTCAGCGCCGCGGCGACGCCGTCGTCGGAGAACGACTCCTCCTCCATCACGTGACACCAGTGGCACGCGGAGTAGCCGATGGAGAGGAAGATGGGGACGTCGCGCTCGCGGGCAGCCGCGAAGGCCGTCTCGTCCCACGGCTGCCAGTTGACGGGGTTGTCGGCGTGCTGGCGGAGGTACGGGCTCGCAGCCTCGTCGAGTCGGTTGCGCCGCGTCGGGTCGGTCATGGCTCTCTCTCGGT
>Ga0208135_100243_pt1 | contig 40414 bp, 37 predicted proteins | sample AntDeeMetag02WF5_FD_184757 | JGI IMG/M metagenome (GOLD analysis project Ga0208135, IMG submission 184757) | Saline lake microbial communities from Deep Lake, Antarctica - Antarctic Deep Lake Metagenome 02WF5 (SPAdes) (version 2) | ecosystem: Environmental > Aquatic > Non-marine Saline and...
GCGGCGATGCCGTTGGAGTCGGCAATTCGTCATTTTCGCGCCGATTTTGAAGCCGGCATCGCCGCAAGTCATAAAGTCGTAGGTGATAAAGAGGTGAGCTGATGGCAACGATTCATGTAGACGGCAGCGCCTACGAAGTAGACAGCAGCGACAACCTGCTGCATGCCTGCCTGTCGCTAGGGCTGGATATTCCCTACTTTTGCTGGCACCCCGCCACGGGCAGCGTGGGCGCTTGCCGTCAATGCGCGGTCAAGCAATACAAGGATGAAGACGACACCCAAGGCAAGATCGTGATGTCGTGCATGACGCCATCCACCGATAAGACCTGGATTTCTATCGATGACGAAGATGCCCAGGCGTTTCGTGCCCGCATTACCGAATGGCTAATGACGTACCATCCCCACGATTGCCCGGTATGCGCCGAGGGCGGCCATTGCCATCTTCAGGATATGACGGTAATGACCGGCCATAGCCGCCGCCGCTATCGTTTTACCAAACGCACTCACCGCAACCAGTACCTGGGGCCGTTTGTTGCCCATGAGATGAACCGCTGCATCAACTGTTACCGCTGCGTGCATTTCTACAACGACTACGCCGGCGGCAAAGATTTCGGCGTCTACGGCATGAACAACAATCTGTACTTTGGCCGCCCCGAAGAAGGCGTGCTGCAAAGCCCCTTTGCCGGCAACCTGACCGAAGTGTGCCCTACCGGCGTATTTACCGACAAAACCCACACCAAGCATTACACGCGCAAATGGGACCTACAGTACGCACCGAGCGTCTGTCACCAGTGTTCGGTGGGCTGCAATACCAGCCCTGGCGAACGCTATGGCAGCGTGCGCCGCATTGAAAACCGCTATAACGGCGAGCTGAACGGCCACTTTCTCTGCGACCGCGGGCGCTTCGGCCACGATTACGTCAACCGCGACGATCGCCCGCGCCGGCCCGAATGGCAAAGCGACCGCGGCGCTGACGTCATGCACCTTGACGTTGACCCCGCACTTGACCGCGGCGCTGACCTTTTGCGTAGTGCCCGGCGCATCATCGGTATCGGCTCGCCGCGGGCAAGCCTAGAGAGCAACCACCAGCTGATGGCGCTGGTGGGTGAGGGTAACTTCTCTACCGGCATCGCCGCCGGCGAGCAGGCCTGCCTTGAGCGCATGAGTCAGATCGACGCCGACGGCGCGCTAACCACGCCGACGCTGCGCGACGTAGAAAACCACGACGCCATATTAGTGCTGGGCGAAGACCTGATGCACAGCGCCGCAAGACTAGCGCTTAGCGTGCGCCAGGCCGCGCTCAGTCGGCGCGTCGCGCTGGCCGCCGCGCGCGGCATTCCAGAATGGAACACCTACGCCGTTAATACGCTTGCCCAAGGTCGCTATCATCCGCTGTACATCGCCTACCCCACCGCTACCGAGCTTGACGACATCAGCGTTAACAGCCTGCGGCTGGCGCCGGACGACATTGCTCGGCTGGGCTTTGCCATCGCCCATGAAATTGACGCCGACACACCGGCCGTCACTGAGTTGGACGACGCCACCCGCGCGCACGCCAGCGCCGTGGCCGAGGCATTGCTCGCAGCTGAACGGCCACTAGTGATCAGCGGCGGCTCGCTTGAATCGACCGCGCTGCTCGACGCCACCGCGAGTATCGCTCGCGCGCTCGCGCGCCGCGAAAAACGCACCGGCTTATTGCTGGTTCGCCGCGAAGCCAACAGCACCGGCCTTGCCCTGATGGGCGGCCAGCCGCTGGACTGGGCGCTTAACGCCGTCACCGACGGTCACGCCGACGCCCTAGTGGTGCTGGAAAACGAGCTTTACACCCGCCTGCCTGAAGCGCAAGTAGACGCCGCGCTAGATGCCGTTACCGCCTTGGTGGTGCTCGATCATCAGCGCACGCGCACCTGGAAGCGCGCCGAGCTGGGCCTGCCGGCGGCGAGCTTTGCCGAAACCGACGGCACGCTGGTGAACCTGGAAGGCCGCGCTCAGCGGTTCTATCAGGTTTATGATCCGCGCTATATGCGCCCCGAGTGCCGCATTCACGCAAGCTGGCGCTGGCTTGACACCCTGCGCGCAAGCCTTGAGCGCAGCCCGAAAGACGCCCTTACGTTTGAGCAAGCCATGGACGACTGCGTCCAAGCGCACCCCGCGCTTGCCGGTATGCTCAACGCCGCCGACACCGCTGACCTGCCCGACGGCATAAAACTTGCGCGCATGCCGCACCGCTACAGCGGGCGGACCTCGCTGCGCGCCAATATCGCGGTCAGCGAGCCGCGTATGCCCCAGGATCCCGATACGCCCCTGGCGTTTTCCATGGAAGGCTATAGCGGCTTTGATCGCCCGCGCCAGAACGTGCCTTTTGCCTGGGCGCCGGGCTGGAACTCGCCGCAGGCATGGAACAAGTTTACCGACGTAGTCGGCGGCCACTTGCAGGGCGGCGACCCGGGCGCACGCGTGGCCGGCGCGCTCCGCCCCGCGAGCGCTTACCCCGCCGCTGACGCTATTCCGGCGGCCTTTGCCCCGCGCGACGGCCACTGGCAGCTGTGGGTGCTGCCGCGCCTGTTCGGCGGCGAGGCAACCTCCGCCCGCGCCGAGGCGATCGTTGAACGCGCCGAGCCGCCACGTCTCGGGCTTAGCGAACAGGACGCGCAAACGCTGAAAGCAGAAAACGGCGCCATGCTGACATTCGACGCCGGCGGCGAGCCTCTTAAGCTTGCGCTGCGCGTGGATAAAAGCCTGCCTAGTGGTATCGTCACCTTACCCGAGGGTGCGTTTCCCGAGGCGGTAAGTGGCCATTGGGTGCGGCTACGCAGGGAGGAAGGCTGATATGAGCTCAATACTCACGCCCACGGTCATCGACGCTGTCGTGGCAATGCTGCAGGCTGTGGCGATCTTACTGGCGGCGGTGCTGGTCAGCGCTTTTCTGACCGTGGTGGAGCGCCGGTTGCTGGGCCTGTGGCAGGACCGCTACGGGCCCAATCGCGTGGGGCCGTTTGGCTCCTTGCAGCTGGTCGCCGACATGATCAAGATCTTTTTCAAAGAAGACTGGATACCGCCCTTCGCCGATCGCACGCTATTTGTGCTGGCACCGGCAATCGCCATGGCTTCATTGCTGCTGTCGTTCATCATCATCCCGTTTACGCCCACCCTTGGCGTGGCCGACTGGAACATCGGTCTGCTGTTTTTTCTCGCCATGGGGGGGATCAACGTTTACTCGGTGCTGCTCGGCGGCTGGTCAAGCGGCAACAAGTACGCGTTGATCGGCGCGATGCGCTCCTCAGCCCAAACGATTTCGTATGAAGTCTTCATGGGACTTTCGCTGATGGGCGTGGTCGCCATGGCCGGCTCGTTCAACATGCGCGAGATCGTCAGCGCCCAGGAAGGGCTGTGGTTTGTGATTCCTCAATTTCTCGGCTTCTGCAACTTCCTGATTGCCGGCTTTGCAGTCACCCACCGCCATCCGTTCGACCAGCCGGAAGCCGAGCAAGAGCTGGCCGACGGCTTTCACGTCGAATATTCCAGCATGAAATTCGGCATGTTCTTCATCGGCGAATACGTGGGTATGCTGCTGATATCAGCGCTGATCGTCACGCTGTTTTTCGGCGGTTGGCACGGGCCGCTATTGCCGCCCATCGTCTGGTTTGTGCTCAAAACCAGCGTATTTTTGATGCTATTCATTTTGGTTCGGGCAGCGCTACCGCGTCCGCGCTATGACCGCGTAATGACCTTCGGCTGGATAGTCTGCTTGCCGCTTACGCTGCTTAACCTGCTGGCAACGGGCGCGATTATCCTGCTCACCACACCCGCATAAAGGCCTGGGCAGGCAGCCAAGCGTCAACGGAGGAGAACGCCATGTATAGAAAACTGCTGCAAGGCACCTGGTCTCAGCTGCGCACGCTGGGCATTATCTTCATGCACGCGTTTCGCAAGCGTGAGACGCTTAGCTACCCGGAAGAAGAGGTCTACCTCGCGCCGCGCTACCGCGGACGCATCGTGCTGACCCGCGACCCCGACGGCGAAGAACGCTGCGTGGCCTGCAACCTGTGCGCCGTCGCCTGCCCGGTAGACTGTATTTCGCTGCAAAAGGGCGAGCAAGATGACGGGCGCTGGTATCCGGAGTCTTTCCGTATCAACTTTTCGCGCTGCATCTTTTGCGGCATGTGTGAAGAAGCCTGCCCAACATCGGCCATTCAGCTCACACCGGACTTTGAGATGGCTGAATATCGTCGCCAGGAGCTGGTGTATGAGAAAGAAGACCTGTTGATCAACGGCCCCGGCAAAGATCACAACTACAACTTTTATAAAGTGGCCGGGATGTCTATTGGCGGTAAGGACAAAGGCCAGGCGCAAGATGAGGCCAAGCCGATCAAAGTGACCACGCTGCTGCCCTAAGGGCGCTTTTTAGCAACAGGAGGAATCATGGAGCTGGCCTTCTATCTCAGCGGCCTGGCCGCGGTACTGGCAACCCTTGGGGTGATTGCCAACCCCAATCCGGTACACGGGGTGCTGTACCTGGTGGTATCGCTTCTGGCGGTGGCGTTGGTGTTTTTTACCCTCGGCGCGCCCTTTGCCGGCGCGCTTGAAATCATCGTTTACGCCGGTGCCATCATGGTGCTGTTCGTGTTTGTGGTGATGATGCTCAACCTCGGCCAGGCCGCAGCGGCGCAGGAGCGCCTGTGGCTCCAGCCGCGCACCTGGATTGGGCCGTCGCTGTTGGCCGCCGTGCTGTTGTTGACGCTGATCAGCCTGCTGTGGCGCGACGATATGCACCGCGTGATCGAAGGCGGCGAGCTCACCGCCAAAGGCGCCGGCACGCTGCTTTACGGCCCCTGGCTTCTGCTGGTGGAGTTGGGCGCGCTGCTATTGTTGGCCGCACTGGTCACGGCCTCTCACGTCGGGCGCATCGCTCCCGTTGCAGCGCCCTCGCCTGCCGCGCGAGACATACCGGTAGGTACCAAACAACCTGAGGCCCGGCGCCCGGCGCCCGGTGGCAAGCCACCAGAGCCCGGTGGCAAGCAGCCAGAAACCGGCTATAAACCACCAAAAACCGGTGGCGAGGAGGTCTTATGAACGGCGTTCCCATGGAGCATGGCCTGGTACTGGCCGCGATTCTCTTTGCCTTGGGCCTTTGCGGGCTGATGTTTCGGCGCAACATGATCTTTGTGCTGATGAGCCTTGAGATCATGCTCAACGCGGCGGGGCTTGCGTTTATCGTCGCCGGCACCGGCTGGCAGCAGCCGGAAGGCCAGGTCATGTTCTTGCTGGTGATTACGCTGGCGGCCGCCGAGGCAAGTGTGGGGCTGGCTCTGCTGATTCAGCTGTATTATCGCTTCCAGACACTCAATATCGATGTGGCCAGCAGGATGCGTGGATGATGGAATTCTTGACGACTTTCTTGACAACGTTCTCAACAGCCTGGCCAACGGCGGTGCTGTTGTCGCTCACGTTCTTGTTGCCGCTGGCAGGCACGCTGATTCTGGCGTTCTCGCGCGGCACCCTTGGCTACCGCCTAAGCGCACTGGTGGGCGTTGGCAGCGTGGGGCTTGCCGCCCTTGCCACTGTGCTTCTCGCCTTTGGCTTTGCCGCTGACGCCACGCCCCAGTACGTCACCCTGTGGACGTGGATTGCCGTGGGGGATTTCACCCCGAGCATCGGCCTGGCGCTGGACGGCCTGTCGCTAACAATGCTGGGCGTGATCACCGGCGTGGGCTTTTTCATTCATCTGTTTGCCGCCTGGTACATGCGCGGTGAGGTGGGCATCACCCGCTTTTACACCTACATGAACCTGTTTGTGTTCAGCATGATTTTGCTGGTGCTGGGCGATAACCTGCTGCTGCTGTTTTTGGGCTGGGAAGGCGTCGGTCTGTGCAGCTATTTGCTGATCAGCTACTACTACCACGACAGCGCCAACGGCTGGGCCGGGTTCAAGGCGTTTATCATCACGCGCATTGGCGACGTGTTTCTGGCCATCGGCATGTTTTTGCTGTTCAGCCGGCTGGGCACACTCGATATTGCCGAGATCCTGACGCTTGCGCCCAAGGCCTGGCAGGCGGGCGACACTACCGTCGAGCTGGCGGCCTTTTTACTGCTGGGCGGGGCGCTGGGTAAATCAGCACAGCTGCCGCTGCATACCTGGCTTGCCGACGCCATGGCCGGGCCCACGCCGGTGTCCGCGCTGATCCACGCCGCAACAATGGTCACCGCCGGGGTGTATCTGATTGCGCGTATGCACGGCATTTTCGAGCTGGCGCCCACCGCGCTTTATGTCACCGGCGTTATCGGCGCCCTGACGCTGCTGATGGCGGGCTTTGCTGCGCTGGCGCAAACCGACATCAAGCGGGTGCTGGCCTACTCGACCATGAGCCAGATCGGCTACATGTTTCTGGCGCTGGGGGTGGGCGCGTTTGATACGGCAATTTTCCACCTGATGACCCACGCCTTTTTCAAAGCGCTGCTGTTCCTGTCCGCCGGTGCGGTGATTGTCAGCTGCCACCACGAGCAAGACATGCGCAATTTGGGCGGGCTGTGGCGCAAGCTGCCGCTGGCCTACATGGGTTTTGTCGTCGGCGGTGCAGCACTTGCCGCGCTGCCGCTGATCTCCGCCGGCTTTTACAGCAAGGACGAAATCCTCTGGCAGGCGCTCGCCGCCGACCAGCAGGGGCTTCTCATCGCCGGGTTTATCGGCGCGCTATTGACCTCGCTTTATACGCTGCGGCTGATTATTGGCACCTTCCACGGCACGGCCAAAAGCGATAACGCTCGCCACGCCGAGGCGGGTCGCGGCCTCGCTCATGGACTGCCGCTGGTCGTTCTGGCGGTACTTTCCACGTTTCTGGGCGCCTGGATCACTCCGCCGCTTTCCGGCGTGTTGCCCGCAAGTCCGGGCGAAGGCGTTACTGCCGGCCACGGCGCGCTTGAGCTGATGGCCGCCGCGACAGCACTTGCCGGCATGGCGCTGGGGGTCTGGCTATTCGGCCTCAAGCGCGGCTGGCTACGCCTTGCCGACCACGGCATGGGCGCTGGGCTTTGGCACCTGTGGCACCACGCCTGGGGCTTCGACATCCTTTACGACTGGACGCTGGTGCGCCCCTATCGCGGGCTTGTCGCCCTGTTGAAAAGTGATGTAGTGGAGGGCGTTTTCCGCCTGCTGGCAAAGCTTGTACGGCTTGCGCATCTGGGGCTTGCGCGCACCCAAACCGGCAAGCTGCGCGGCTATGCCGTCACGATGGTGATCGGGGCCACGCTGATACTGCTGAGTCTGGCGCTAGTCATCTAGGGAACCTTGAGGGAATACACGCTTATGATACTGGTATGGCTCATCGTCATCCCTTTTGCCGGGGGGCTTTTTTGCTGGCAGGCAGAGCGGTTGGGCGACAAGGCCACGCGGCTGATCGCGCTTGCCACCATGCTCTGCGAGCTGTCGATCTCGCTGTGGCTATGGGGGCAGCTGGACTTTCAGCTGCCGGCGCTTGACGGCTCCGACACCCAGTGGGCGATTGAGTATCGCCTGCCCTGGATCACCCGCTTCGGCATCGACATTCACCTGGCGCTGGACGGCCTATCGCTGGTGCTGATCGCCCTGACCGGCTTTCTCGGCGCGCTGGCGGTGCTTTGTTCGTGGAAAGAGATCGTCCACCGTATCGGGTTTTTCCACCTCAACCTGCTGTGGATTCTCGGCGGCGTGGTCGGGGTGTTCCTCGCCATTGATCTGTTCCTGTTCTTCTTCTTCTGGGAGCTGATGCTGGTGCCGATGTATTTCCTGATTGCCCTGTGGGGGCACAGCGGCTCTCAGGGCAGTACCCGCATCGGCGCGGCCACCAAGTTTTTCATTTATACCCAGGCCAGCGGGCTGTTGATGCTGGTGGCCATTCTGGGGCTGGTGTTTGCCCACCACGCCAACACCGGCGACTACTCGTTTAGCTATGCCGTACTGAAGGAAACCTCGCTGTCGCCGGCGCTGGCGTTCACGCTGATGCTCGGGTTCTTCGTCGCCTTTGCGGTCAAGCTGCCGGTGATACCGCTGCACGGCTGGCTGCCCAATGCCCACGCCCAGGCGCCCACGGCGGGTAGCGTCGACTTGGCCGGCATTCTGCTCAAAACCGCCGCCTACGGCATGATGCGCTTTGCCCTGCCGCTGTTCCCCGAAGCCTCGCAAACCTTTGCGCCGATAGCGATGGGGCTGGGTCTGTTGGGAATTTTCTACGGGGCGGTACTCGCCTGCGGCCAGCAGGACGTCAAACGCTTTATCGCCTACACCAGTATTGCCCACATGGGTTTTGTGCTCATCGGCATCTACGCCGGCACCGAGCTCGCGCTGCAGGGCGTCATTGTGCTGATGGTGGCTCACGCGTTTTCTGCCTCGGGGCTGTTTATTCTCAGCGGCCAGATCTACGAACGCCTGCACACCCGCAACATTAGCGAAATGGGTGGCCTCTGGGGGCGGCTGGGCAGCCTGCCGGGCTTCTGGCTGTTCTTTATCGCCGCTTCACTGGGGATCCCCACCACCGCCAATTTTGTCGGTGAGTTTATGGTGCTGTTCGGCACCTTTGCCGTCGCCCCCTGGGTGGTGGTCGGTGCCAGTATCGGGCTGGTGCTCGCCGCCGTGTATTCGCTGATGCTGATGCAGCGCGTACTCTACGGCCCCACCCAGGACGACACGCCCCTGAAAGGCCTGGATACGCGGGAATTCAGCATGCTGCTAAGTATTGTGGTATTGCTCCTGCTGCTTGGCCTTTATCCCCAGCCGCTGCTGGATACCACCAGCGCCGCGATGGGGGAAATCCACCGGCTGTTTGACACCCAAAGCCAGCTGTTGCCGGAGGCGCGCTAATGCAGATGCCCACGCTTGCTCTTGCCTATCTTCCGCTAATTCTAGTGGCCGCCACGGCGATTACCGTGATGCTGGGCATCGCCTGGCGGCGCGATCATCACGTCACGGTTGCCGTCAGCGTGCTGGGGCTTACGCTTGCGCTTATCGCGCAGATTCTGGCTTGGAATGTGCTGCCGCTAACCACCCCGCTGCTCGCGTTTGACGGCCTCGCCATGCTTGGCGGGGTGCTTATTCTGGCGTCCACGCTTGCCTGTGCGGTACTCGCGCATGCTTACTTCGAGACCTTTCAGGGCGCTCGCGAAGAGTTTTACCTGCTGCTGCTATGCTCCGCGGCGGGCGGACTAGTGTTGGCCGCCAGCCGCCATCTGGCCAGCCTTTTTCTGGGGCTTGAGCTTTTGTCCATGCCGCTTTACGGCATGCTGGCCTACGCCTTTCACGAGCGCCGCTCGCTGGAAGCCGGCATCAAGTATCTGATTCTTTCCGCCGCGGCGAGCGCTTTCTTGCTGTTTGGCATGGCGCTGGTTTACGCCCAGACCGGCGAACTTGAGCTAAGTGCCCTGATGGTATCGCTCACCGACGGCACAGGCGCCTGGGGGCTGGCCGGTGCCGGGCTAATGCTGGTGGGGCTGGGGTTCAAGCTTTCCGTGGTGCCCTTCCACCTGTGGACGCCCGACGTTTACGAAGGCGGTCCCGGGCCGGCGGCGGCGTTTCTGGCCACGGCCAGCAAGGTTGCCGTGTTCATGCTGCTGCTGCGCCTGGTGTTGACCGCGCCGGCGTTTCAGGGTGAATGGCTACACACGGTGCTCTGGGTGCTCGCGCTTGCCAGCATGCTGGTAGGTAACCTGCTGGCGCTGACGCAGTCCAACCTCAAGCGTCTACTGGGGTATTCCTCCATTGCCCACTTCGGTTACATGCTGCTGGTGCTGGTGGTGGCCGACGGGCTTGCCGCGGAAACCGGCGGGGTTTATCTGATCACCTATGTGCTGGCAACGCTTGCCGCCTTTGGCGTGGTAATTCTTGTCTCCAGCGCTACCGACGGCGAAGACGCCGGCAGCCTGCACTATTACCGCGGGCTGTTCTGGCGCCGCCCTTTCCTCACCGCCGTGATGACCGTCGCCATGCTCTCGCTTGCCGGCATTCCCGCTACTGTGGGGTTTATCGGTAAGTTCTATCTGATCGCATTGGGCGTCGAGGCCGAGCGCTGGTGGCTGGTCGGTGGCATCATTGCCGGCAGCGCCATCGGGCTTTACTACTACCTGCGAGTGATCGTGACGCTGTTTCTTGCCGAACCGGGCATGCACCGCCGCGACGCAAGCGCCGACTGGGCCGCCCGCGCCGGCGGCCTGGTGGTGCTGGGCACGGCCGTTCTGGTGATTCTGTTAGGCCTCTACCCCGCACCGATGATCGCGCTGGCTAACGCTGCAAGCGGGGTGATTGCGCCATAAACGGCACTGCTGCCGGTTCGACTCAGGGCGCAACCCTGAACCGACGAGCGCGGTTAGCCCTCATCCAGGCCGCGCTCGGCCATTGCCACCGCACGAATTAGCGCGCGGCCCTTGTTGAGGGTTTCCTGCCACTCGGTTTCGGGCACCGAATCGGCAACGATGCCGGCCCCGGCCTGAACGTGCACCTGGCCGTCCTTGATCACCGCGGTACGAATGGCAATCGCGGTATCCATGTTGCCGTGCCAGGAAAGATAGCCCACCGCCCCCGAGTAGATTCCGCGCTTGACCGGCTCGACTTCGTCGATGATTTCCATCGCACGCACTTTTGAGGCGCCCGAAACGGTGCCCGCAGGGAAGGTGGCGCGTAGGGCATCCATCGCCGAAAGCCCCGGCTTGAGCCGGCCGGTGACGTTGGAGACGATGTGCATGACGTGGGAATAGCGCTCGACCACCATCTTGTCGGTGACGTTGACGCTGCCGATTTCGCTGATGCGCCCGACGTCGTTACGCCCCAGATCAATCAGCATCGAGTGCTCGGCAAGCTCTTTGGGGTCGGCCAGCAGCTCAGCTTCAAGCGCGTTGTCTTCCGCTTCGGTTTTGCCGCGTTTGCGAGTGCCGGCAATGGGCCGTACAGTCACCTCGCCCTCTTCGGTGCGGGTCAAGATTTCCGGCGAAGAGCCCACCACCTGATGATCATCCAGGTTCAGGTAAAACATATACGGCGACGGGTTGAGGCTGCGCAGCGCGCGGTATAAATCCAGCGGCGCGGCGTGGTACGGCGCCGACATGCGCTGGGACGGCACGCACTGCATGATGTCGCCGGCTTTCACGTATTCCTTGATCTTTGTGACCGCAGCCTTGAAACCTTCCTGGGTAAAGCCCGAGGTAAAGTCGCTTTCCTGCACGTCTGTCTGCTGGCGCGGCTGACCGCTTGGGCGGGTATAGGCGTCGCGCAGGCGGCTTTCCAGATGCTGCAGGTGACGCTCGGCCTGTTCCAGCGCGTCCGGTGTTTCGGGGTCGACGTGGGTCAAAAGGGTCAGCCGGCCGGAGAGGTTGTCGAACACCACCAGGTCGTTGCATACCATCAGTAGAATATCCGGCACGCCAAGCGGATCGGGCTTATCAACGCCGCGCAGGCGCGGCTCGATATAGCGGATGGTTTCATAGCCAAAATAGCCCACCAACCCGCCGTCAAAGCGTGGGTGCTCGTCAAGCCTTGGCACCTTGAAACTCGCCTGGAACGCCTCGATCCACGCGAGCGGATCCTCGACTTCGGTGACGCCCTGAGTTTCGCCATCCTTGATGTGACTAACGATGTTGCCACGCACTTCGATGCGCTCGTGGCACGGCAGCCCGATGATTGAATAGCGCCCCCACTTCTCGCCGCCCTGCACCGATTCCAGCAAAAACGTCCACGGCACGTTGGCCAGTTTAAGGTACGTCGACAGCGGCGTATCCAAATCGGCCAGCACGTCGTGAGACACGGGAATACGGTTATAGCCGGCTTTCGTCAGCTCGGCAAAATGTTCGGGAGTCATCATCGGGCGGTCCTTGTCGAATAAACAGTCGGGTTAGGGGACGTCGAAAGCAGTTCGGCAAGCGAGTCCAACAGCGCATCCGGCGCGCTCTGGCTGATCGGCTCGCCGTGATTGTAGCCGTAAGTCATCGCGACGGTAGCAAACCCTGCGGCCTTGCCGGCGGCCATATCGTGGCGGGAGTCGCCCACCATCACGCAGGCGCTAGCCGGGACGCCAAAGTGCGCAGCGGCATGCACCAGCGGCAACGGGTCAGGCTTTTTACGCGCGAGCGTATCGCCGCCCAGGCACAGGGAAAAAGTGTCATTCAGCGCAAAATGGCGCAGCAGCGGCGCAATAAAGCGTTCAGGCTTGTTGGTGATCAGCACCAGCACAAATCCAGCGTGATCCAGCGCAGCGAGCGTTTCGGCCACGCCCGGGTAAAGCTGCGTCAGCCGGTGCGGGGCTTCGCCATAGTGGCGCAGAAACGCGGCGTAAACTCGGGCTTTTAGCGCCTCATCTAGCACGTTCTCCGGCGCGTCGAACGCCCAGGCAAGCGCGCGCTCTACCAGCACCTGTGCGCCGTTGCCGACCCAGCCGCTGACCGCATCAACCCCGGGCGGTGTCAGGCCTTCTTCATTGAACGCGCGCGCAAGCGCCGCGGCCAGATCGGGCACCGAGTCAATCAGAGTGCCGTCCAGGTCAAACGCCACCAGGCGTTTTTCATCAAGTAGAGAGTGCACCGTTACTGTCCTTTCCTGAGCCCTTGCTGAGCCCTTATCGCGCCCGGGCAAGGTGCCGTCTGAAACAAGAGCTGTTTAATATTAACTCAACCATCTTACCTGCTATGTCATCTTGTGCGCATTAGTCAAGGCGTCAATAAGTCTCTATGCTGATTAACCTTTTTCTTTGGAGACGGTTATGTCTACACCACGCATTGTTGTTGTCGGAGGGGGCGCCGGTGGCCTGGCGCTTGCCACCCGCTTAGGACACAAACTGGGCAAGCGCAAACACGCTGACATCGTGCTGCTCGACAGCCACGCCACCCACGTCTGGAAACCACTGCTGCACGAGCTGGCCACCGGAGTGTTGAACTCAAGCATGGACGAAGTGGATTTTCACGGCCACTCGTTTACCCACCACTACCGCTACCAACGCGGCTCGCTGTGCGGGCTTGACCGCGAGAAGAAGGTGCTGCGCCTGGCGCCCATCAGCGACGATAACGGCCGCGAGATCCTGCCCGCACGCGAACTCGGCTACGATTATCTGGTGCTGGCGCTGGGCAGCGTGTCCAACGACTTTGGCACGCCGGGAGTCGCCGAGCACTGCCACTTCATCGATTCGCCCGAGCAGGCCAAGACGTTCCAGCACGAGATGATCAACACCTTTTTGCGCTACACCGACCCCTCGCAGCGCCAGCTTCCGCAGCTTTCCATCGGTATTGTGGGCGGCGGCGCAACCGGCGTCGAACTGGCCGCCGAGCTGCTGGATGCCTCACGCATGTTGCGCGCTTATGGTGTGACCACCACCGATGTGAAAAAAATCGACGTGCACCTGCTCGAGGCCGCGCCGCGCCTTCTGCCCGGGCTTTCCGAACGCATCAGCGAGACGGTACGCGCACAGCTCGAGCACCTGGGCATTACCGTGCATGTGAATACCGCCGTCAAGGAAGCCCAGCCGCACCGACTTGTCACCAGTAATGGCGACGTCATCAGCACCGACCTGAACGTCTGGGCGGCGGGCATCAAGGCCGTCGATTTCTTGAGCGAACTGGGGCTTTCCACCAACCGGCGTAACCAGATCCACGTCAACACTACCCTGCAAAGCGTGGATGATCCGCACATCTTTGCGCTGGGCGACTGCGCCAGCTGCCCCCGGGGCGAAGACGGCACCATTCCACCTCGCGCGCAGGCCGCCCACCAACAGGCAACGCTGCTGGCCAAGAACCTCATCCGCACGCTTGCCGACAAACCGCTGGCCGAGTTTAACTACCGCGACTACGGATCGCTGGTGTCGCTGGCGCGCTACGATGCGGTGGGCAACCTGATGCGCAGCTCGGCCTCCAAAGGCATGTTTCTGGAAGGCTGGCTGGCGCGCAAGTGCTACGCCTCGCTTTACCGCATGCACCAGCTTTCCATTCACGGCGTGACCCGCACCGCGCTTGGCTGGCTGGTCGATAAACTCAACCGCTACCTGAAACCGCGGATGAAGCTTCACTAGGCGCTCTTATAGCCTGAATTCAGGAATCAGCGCAAAAAGCCGCGTTACACGCCCTGCGCCAGCGCCTCGCGCATCCGCTTGATGACCGAGTCGTAGGCGTGGGGGTCGGCGGCGGCGCGCGCTTTAAAAATCGCCGATCCGGCAACAAAGGTATCCGCCCCCGCGGCGGCCACGTCGGCGATGTTTTCTACCTTTACCCCGCCGTCCACTTCTAGCCGGATATCGCGCCCGGAGGCGTCGAGGCGTGCCCGGGTGTCGCGCAGCTTATCCAGCGTTTGCGGGATAAACGCCTGCCCGCCAAAGCCCGGGTTAACGCTCATCAGCAGCACCATATCGAGCTTGTCCATCACGTAGTCGAGGTAGCTAAGCGGCGTGGCCGGATTGAACACCAGCCCCGCCTGGCAGCCGCCGTCGCGGATCAGCTGCAGCGAGCGGTCGATGTGCTCAGAGGCTTCAGGGTGAAAGGTGATGATGCTGGCGCCGGCGTCGATAAAATCAACGATCAGCTGGTCTACCGGCTTAACCATCAGGTGCACGTCGATCGGCGCGGTGACGCCGTGGTTACGCAGCGCTTTGCACACCATCGGGCCGATGGTGAGGTTGGGCACGTAGTGATTATCCATCACGTCGAAATGCACGATATCAGCGCCGGCGGCGAGCACGTTGTCCACCTCTTCGCCCAGGCGGGCAAAGTCGGCCGACAAAATCGACGGGGCAATACGGAACGGACGAGAAGCAGCATTATGGGATGCAGTCATGGTCATGGGCTTTTGGGCTGGAAGAAACAAAAAAGAGGCTGACAAGTACACCGGCGCCGCGCTGGCTGCCGATAATGCCATGGTAACAGAGCTCGGGGGTGAGATAACGGGGTTTGCCATCAAGGCGCTGGGGGGTCGGCTTTGAGATCACACGGCGGGGATCGGATGGGGAGAGCGATCGTCATGCACACATATATGCATAAATAGAATATAAAACACGATTGTAATTCCATAAAGGCAGGTTTAATCTTTACCCCATCAGACGCCGCTTTAATCCACAGGAGCTTCACCACATGGCACTTCCCCGTTTACCCCGCGCGTTTCAGTACAGTCTTTTGGCCCTTGCCGTTACGGCCAGCGCATCGGGCACGGCCAGCGCCGCCGACCGCGAGCTGCTGAACTCGTCTTACGATATTGCCCGCGAGCTTTTTGCCGATATCAACCCCAAGTTTCAAGCCTGGTGGGAAGACGAGCACGATGAAACGGTTGAGGTCAGCCAGTCTCACGACGGCTCCTCCGCCCAAGCGCGCGCCATTTTGCAGGGGCTTCGCGCCGACGTGGTGACGTTCAACCAGGTCACCGACGTTCAGGTGCTGGCCGATGCCGGCCTGGTGGATGAGGACTGGAAAGAGGCGTTTGATAACAACGCCTCGCCCTACTACTCCACCACGGCTTTTCTGGTGCGTGAAGGCAACCCCAAAAATATCGAAAGCTGGGAAGATCTAGCCGGTGACGATGTCGATATCGTCTTCCCCAACCCCAAAACCTCGGGCAACGGTCGTTACACCTACCTGGCTGCCTGGGGCGCTGCCGATAAGCGTTTTGACGGCGATGAAGACAAGATCCGCGACTACATGAAGACTTTTCTGGGTAACGTGGAGGTCTTCGACACCGGCGGCCGTGGCGCGACCACCAGCTTCATCGAGCGCGAAATTGGCGACGTGCTGATTAGCTTTGAATCCGAGGTCAACAACATCCGCGGCGAGTACGGCAGCGCCGACTACGACGTCGTGGTTCCGCCGGTTAGCATCCTGGCAGAGTTCCCTGTGGCCGTGGTTAGCACCAATGCCGAGCGCAACGACAACGTCGATTTGGCCCACGCTTATCTGGACTATCTATACCGCGAAGATACCCAGCGCCTGCTCGCCAACTTCAACTACCGCGTGCATAACGACGTCGTAGTAGAAGAATTTGCCGACCAGTTTCCCGAAACGCAACTTTTAGAAGTAGAAGACGTCTTCGGCAGCTGGGACGAGGCCATGGAGACGCACTTTGAAAGCGGCGGCCTAGTCGATCAGCTTCAGCGCCGTTAATTACGCCTTATGAGTTTTCAAGCACTCAGGCTCCCCCGGCGTTTTTCCGGCAGCACGCGTGTGCTGCCGGGTTTTGGCCTTTCCATGGGTATCAGCGTGCTGTTTATTTCGCTGGTACTGCTGCTGCCCATGGTCGGCCTTTTTGGCCAGCTGGCCGGCCTTTCATTGGCCGAATACTGGGCGATCATCAGCGATCCACGCGTAGTGGCAAGCTACACCGTTACCATTGGCGCGGCCGGCGTGGCGGCGCTGGTTAACGCGGTTTTTGGCCTGCTGCTGGCCTGGGTACTAGTGCGCTACGAGTTCCCCGGCAAGCGCTTTCTCGATGCGCTAATGGACTTGCCCTTCGCGCTACCCACCGCCGTTGCCGGCATCACGCTTGCAACGCTTTATGCCAAAAGCGGCTGGGCCGGCGGTCTGCTCGAGCCGCTAGGCTTCAAGGTCGCCTACACTTGGGTGGGCATTGCCCTTGCCATGGCGTTCACCAGCATTCCGTTCGTGGTGCGCACCGTACAGCCGGTGCTCGAAGACATGCCCGCCGAGATCGACGAGGCGGCTGTTTCTCTGGGTGCCGGCGACGGCGTAGCCTTTCGCCGGGTCATTCTGCCGCACCTGTGGCCGGCGCTGGTCACCGGCACCGGCCTTGCGTTCGTGCGCTCATTGGGCGAGTTCGGAGCGGTTATCTTTATCGCCGGCAACGCGCCGTACGAAACCGAAATCACCGCGCTAATGATTTTCGTCAAGCTGCAAGAATACGATTTCGCCGGCGCATCGGCCATTGCCTCGGTGGTGCTGCTCGTCTCGCTCGCGCTACTGCTGGCCATCAATATTTGGCAGGGCCGCTTTGTCCGCCGTCTGCACGGAGGAAAAGGCTAATGCAACGCATTGGTGACGCACCGGGTATACGCCGCCTGCTGATTAGCGCCGCGGTCATACTAACGGCCATATTTTTGCTGCTGCCGCTGGTGGCGATTTTTTCCCAAGCGCTGTCTAAGGGCGTCGGCATTTTCTGGACCAACGTCAGCGATGCCTATACGTTGCACGCGATCTTTTTGACGCTGGGCGTAGCAGTGCTGACGATTCCCATCTGCCTGGTGTTTGGGGTTGCGCTGGCCTGGCTGGTTACGCGCTTTGCGTTTCCCGGCCGACGGCTATTGCAAACCATGATCGACATCCCCTTTGCCGTCTCGCCGGTGGTCGCCGGTTTGATTTATCTGTTGCTTTACGGGCGCAACGGCTGGGTCGGTGGCTGGCTTGATACCCACGACATTCAGCTGATGTTTGCCTGGCCGGGAATATTAATGGTGACGGTGTTTGTCACCTGCCCGTTTATCGCCCGCGAACTAATCCCGCTAATGCAGGCCCAGGGCAGCCGCGAAGAAGAGGCCGCGGTAACGCTGGGTGCCGGCGGCTTTACCACGTTTCGCCGCATTACCTTGCCTAACATCCGTTGGGCGCTGCTTTACGGCGTGATTTTGACTAACGCCCGCGCCGTGGGCGAGTTCGGCGCCGTCTCCGTGGTATCCGGCGCCATTCGTGGGAAAACCAATACGCTGCCGCTCAACGTGCAGCAGCTTTATCAGGACTACAACACGGTCGGCGCCTTCTCCAGCGCAGCACTTTTGGCACTGATCGCCCTTTTCACCCTGGCGGCCAAGGCCGGCCTGGAATGGCACGCATCGCGCCGGGAGGCAATCGCATGAGCATCCGCTTGGACAACATCGGCAAACACTTTGGCGCCACCCGAGCGCTTGAGCCAGTGAACCTGAATATCCACGAGGGCGAACTGGTAGGGCTTTTGGGCCCTTCCGGCTCGGGGAAAACCACGTTACTCCGGATTATCGCCGGGCTGGAAAACCCTGATCGCACGGGCACGCGCACGCCGGCGCGCATCCTCTTTGGCCAGCGCGATGTGACCCACGTACACGTCCGCGACCGGCGCATCGGCTTTGTCTTTCAACACTATGCGCTGTTTCGTCACATGAGTGTTTTCGACAACGTCGCCTTTGGCCTGACCGTAATGCCGCGGCGCAGTCGTCCGTCGCGCGGTGAAATCCGCGCCCGGGTGTTTCGCCTGCTGGAAATGGTCAAGCTTGAGCATCTGGCCCACCGCTATCCGGCGCAGCTTTCCGGCGGTCAGCAGCAGCGCGTATCGCTGGCGCGGGCGCTCGCCGTGGAACCCGACGTACTGCTGCTTGATGAGCCTTTCGGCGCGCTGGATGCCAAGGTGCGTCAGGAACTGCGCCGCTGGCTGCGCCACCTGCACGAAGAGCTCAACTTCACCAGTGTGTTCGTGACCCACGATCAGGAAGAAGCGCTTGAGCTGTCTGACCGCGTCGTGGTGATGAGCGACGGACGCATCGAGCAAATTGACACGCCGGAAACGCTCTACCGCACGCCGAAAAATCGCTTCGTATTCGAGTTTCTCGGTGACGTCAATCATCTGGAAGGCCAAGTACACAACGGCGTATTAACCTGCGGCGATGCACGCTTGGCGGTCGACCTGCCCGACGGCACGGAAGAGCTACTGCTGCGCCCCCACGAAGTTCGCCTGGCCGAGCAGCCGAGCGCCGACTGCCACTTGCCGGTTACCGTAACCTCAGTATCGCCGATAGGCGCTGAAGTGCGCGTGGAGCTTGAGGCCGACTGGCTCGCCAAACCTTGGCTTGCCACCGTGCGCCACGCCGATTTCGAACGGCTGAACCTACACCGCGGCGAACGCCTATTCGCCCACACGCGCCAGTGGCACCGTTTTGCCGATGAGACAGCCCCCGCCCAAACAGCGCCGCGCGCCGCCTAGTGCAGCGTTTTGCAACACGCATAGATACACAACGCGGCCGGTTTACGCCTAGAATGCGTGCATGACCTCATCAGCCAACTATCAGTACAAACGGAGATCACCATGCAGCGACGCTTTTTCCTACGCGGTTTATGCTTAAAAGGCTTATTCTTAAAAAGCTTCGGAGTGCTTGTTGCCAGCCTGTGGCTGGCCGGGTGCGCCAGCCCGCAGTATTTAGAGCTTAACCCCCAGCGCGGCGCGCCGGTTGCCCAAGTGGGTAACGGCCAGGAAGTCGCGGTGTTTGCCCAAGACGGGCGCGACAGCGACGTGATCGGCCATCGCAGCGGCGGCGGCATGTCAACGTCGCAGATTACCGTCAGCAGCCACGTGCTGATTCCGCAGCTGCAGCGCGAAGCCGAACGCGCCGTGCACGATATGGGCTTTACCCCGGTAAGCGAGCAGGCCGACGGCCGCCCGACGCTGATTCTGGAACTCTCGCGGCTCAACTACGCTCAGGCCGATGCGGCTCAGCCGGGTCTCGACGAAGCCCGCCTGGAAGGCGTACTGCGCGCCATCGCCACACAGGGCGGCACCACCTATACCGGCACCTATACCTCGCGGCGCACGCAAAGCTACGCGTTAAAACCCAGCAAAAGCGACAACACCGAAATGCTCAACCAGCTGTTGGGCAAAGCCCTTGACCGCGCGTTCAACGACGGCGAGCTCGGCGCGCTGTTGTCTCGCTAACTCTGTGGCTCGTTAACCCTGTGGCCCGCTAGTCAGCTTAACGGCCCGCGACGCTCAAGCGCCCACACGCTTTCGATAAAGCCGCGCTCATCGGGCGGGCTTTGTTCCAGAAACGTCAGGCGAAAATTAGGTGAGAACAGCCGCTCTATTTCGCTATGCGCAACGCTATACGGCGGGCCGGCGTTATCATCCCCGCGGCTCAGGCTGACCAACAGGCCACGAGCGCCGGGCGGCACTAGCTGCGCCAGATGGAACGCGTAGCGCTGACGCGTTGGCTTGGGCAGCGCAATCAGCGAGGCACGGTCATAAAACGCCTCGATTTCTGCCACCTGACGAATGTGCAGGTGGAAAAAATCGCCCTGCCACAGCTCGATACTGCCCTGACGGATAATCTCGAACCCCGCCTGGTGGTAACGCAACACTTCATGGCGGCGCTCGGCCACAAACTGCTCGATGGCTTGTGGCGCAAATTCCACGCCCAGCACTGGGTGCCCCGCACCTGCCAGCCAGCGCATATCGACGCTTTTGCCGCATAGCGGCACCAGCACCTTCGCGGCCTGCGATACGTCCAGCGTCGACCAGTAGCGCTCAAGCGCCGGATGGGGCGTTGCCCGATGAAAACCGATACGCCCTTCGCGCCAGCGCTTAAGCCACTGCTCTGTCATCGACTTTTCCCGTTATTGAAACCAGCGGTCGCGCTTTTTACGCCGACGCGGTAGGTGCGGCACGATCAGCCCTACCAGCAAACCAGCACCTGCAACGCCACCGCCGTACATGAAGTAGCGCATCAGAAGGTCTTCTTCCTGAGTATCAAGCCGTGCATTCAGTTCGCGCACTTTTTCGCGCTGCGCTTCGGAATCACCATCCAGCGATTCATTGCGCGCTTCAAGCTCGCTGATGCGCTGAGTGCGCGTTTCAATGCCTTGCTTCATCGACGCCACCCGCTCTTCCCAGGTGTCGTTGATGTTGTCCAGCTCGTCGGTCAGCTCGGTGACCTGGGTCTCAAGCTTAGGTAGCTTTTTACGCGCGCTGGGCGCCTTTTGAAGCTCCTCGCTGAGGAGCCAGACGGTATCGCCGGACTGGCTTTTAACCCGCGTGTAGTCACCACTTTCATCCAGCACGCGCACCTGTTCGCCGGCGCTCAGCGTGCCCACGATACGATAGCCGTCGGTAGGGCCGCTGCGCACATAGGTGGTCAGCTCTTCGGAAACCCACGCTTCATTTGACTGAGCCACAGCATGCCCGCTACCAAGTCCGATGATCAGGCCGACCAGCGCGGCCTTGTATTGAAAACAAAACGTCTTTGATTGCATGTAAAAAAAGTCCTGATGAAAACGCTGATCGCACACACTACCGAATTAGCCGCGCCAGCGCAGCCGTTCAAGCGCTGGCAACAACGAAAAACAGCCCTAGAAAAAACCTGATAGCCTAACATAATGGGCTTTTATACTACCTTCGGGCGTTGAGAGAGCGGACACAACGCCATTCGCTACACGGCTTAAATTTACGCCTAGGGTGACTCTCAGGGTAGCGACAGGCGCCGATTGGCACCGACTCCCCATCACTCGCTACTCTGCAAGGATAGGAGCTGTACAATGCAAAAGGATATGAATAAAGGCTACATTGGGGTTTACCCGCGCCGGCGCGTGGTCAGCCGGCTGGAGCTGCCCGAAGAAGTCGAAGATCACCCCTACTTCGAGTCTCACGAGCTGACTACCCCGATGGAAGAAACCGTGACCAAACGCACGGCCTTTGGCACCCACTGGGGGCTTGTGTATTTCAAGGGCGACGATGCCCATACCCTGCGCGATTTACTAAAACATCAGGAAGACCTGGACTTCTATGTATAATCCCCACACCGGCAGGGATAAGGAGTCATCGTGACCACGGCAAACAACACATCTTCCGCTAACGCCTCTTCCACCGCAGAGGCCAGATTTGACGGACTGCTTAAAAAACTCGACGAGGCGTTGCATCTGCTTGAACAGGCGCCCGCTTTCAACAAGCCCGCCAGGTTGCCCCGCGTGCTGGATACCGCACGGCGAGTGCTGCTAACAGATGGCGGCTGTGTGGCGATCGAGGTACGCGCCGAGGCGCTGGAAAACGCCGGCGTGTTTGACGGCTCCGACTGGGCCACACCTCAGCACTTACTGCCGTCGTTGACGACCCAGGCGCTGAAAAACGCCGATGCCAACGTGGTGGTGATCGAGGCGCTAAGCGAGCTGCGCCTGCTTGCCGTAGCCAAGCGTACCTTCGCCCACGCCGACATATCTGCCGAGCACGCTCACCACTATTTAACCCAGGCCATGGCACTTAACCTGTGGCTGCTGTTTACTCCGCCGACCGAGGCCGAACGCGAAACTCAGGGGCGTCTGGCACAGATTTCCCGCTACCTGTTTCAGCATCTCGCTACGCGCATTGGCTACGAACACGTCATCGACACGCTGATTGAGGAAATCTGGCGAATCCTCAGGCAGCGCCCGTTACAGGTAGAGGCCATCAAACAGATGGTCACCCAGATCGCGCTGTGCCAGGCCGACCCAACGATTGATTTAGGCGCCAGCGGCCAGGGCGCGGCGCGGCTGGTCAGCTCGCTGTTTGGCCCCACGCTTGCCTCCCAGGAAGACCCTGGCATCAACGTTTACCGCCAGCGCTTGGAGCGCATGGATCATGCCGCGCTACAGGCAGAAGCCACTGGGTTTGCCCGCGCCATGCACGATACCGGGTTGGTATCGCCCTATCATGCCGTGCTGCTTCGCCATCTTGTCGAGGAAAACGACCAGCTAATCGTCGAGGCGCTGGGGCTGTCTTCCACCGGCCGCGACTGCCTGCTGTGCTACCGCGAGCTGGTACTTGCACTAGTGCGTACCGGCATTTATCCGGCCACCGCGCAGGCCGTTTACGGTCTGGCGCTTACGCTTGAGCGCGGCATTCTGTATCAACCGCCGGTAGCACCGGCCATGTGGCGCCAGCTAGGGCTTTCGCTCTCGGAATGGTCCCAGGAACGCTTGACGCTGTCCTACGGCGGTGCCGTATCGCCCCGAGCCAGGCTCCTGGAAGGCGTGCTGTGCATGCTGGGGCTGCCGCTGGGTGTCGGCCAGGGCAATAACCCGACCTGCCAATCGGCACGGGCGCTATCCATGTGGGCCTACAACGACCCCGACTACCTTCTGCAAATGGTCGCCTGGGCCGCCCGCGACGATGAAATCATCATGCACTTCGAAGGCCAGCCAATTTCCTCGATGGCAAGCCTCACAGGTGTCGCCACTGAGCTGCCCATAGACCTGGATCCCGTGTCGCTGATCGTGGTGCCTCACTTGGACCGCATTTACGCTGAAATGGGCCGGCGCTGCATCGGCCGCGAAGGCGACCCGCACCGCTGGGTTAACCCCGAGTTTCACGGCTGGTGGTCGGGGCGCGGGTTTGGCATCAACGTCGATGTCGCCACCGGCAAACTCATCGACGTTGACGCCTTTCTACGGCATTTTTACGCCAGCTATCACCCGTTCTATAACCGCAATCAGCCGCTGATCCACCCTCAGCCGGCGGGCATCGCTGTGACCAACAGCGCCGGTCACTTTGTTGGCTGGCACGCCATCAGCGTGCTGCGCACCTCGCTTGATCCCAATGAGCAGATGCGGGTGTATTTCTACAACCCCAACAATGACAGTGGCCAGGACTGGGGCGATGGTGTGGTGGTCAGCACCGCGGGCAACGGCGAGCGCTTTGGCGAAGCCTCACTGCCGTTCGAGCAGTTTGCCTCGCGGCTTTATATCTACCACTACGACTCGCTTGAGCACGGCGAGCTTGCCACCGTCAGCGAAGATGAGCTTTCGCGGGTCAAAGGCTATATATCACGCAGCTGGGGCGCTGAGCGTTTGCCCGCAGGTGGCCTGCAGGCCGATGCCGGTTCCCATGCCCACCGATAGCGCTATGCAGCGTCTCGATCAGCTGTTAGTCCAGCAGCAGCTCGCCGCCTCACGCACCCGCGCCCAGCGGCTGATCAAAAACGGCCGGGTATGGCGCACCGACACTCAAGCGCGACTTACCAAAGCCAGTGCAAAGCTCGCCGACACCACGCCGCTTATCGTCGACGACGACCCCGAGGAGCGCTACGTGTCGCGGGCAGGGCTCAAGCTTGAGGCGGTGCTCAATACGCTTGGCAAACGCTTTGACGGCCAGGCCGTGCTGGATGTGGGGCAGTCAACCGGCGGCTTTAGCGACTGCGCGCTGCGCTTTGGCGCGCGCCACGTCATCGGCATTGAGGTCGGGTATGGTCAACTTTCACAGACGCTACGTGACGATGCACGGGTCAGCTGCCTGGAGGGCATTAACGCCCGTGCGCTGGGCGAGTCCAACGCATTTGCCGCGCTGCTTGAAGAGCACACGCCAAGTGCTGCAGTGATGGATGTCTCATTTATTTCACAAACGCTGATTCTTCCCGAAATTGCCGCGGCGCTACCGGCCGGCGGCGAGCTTTTAACGCTGGTCAAACCGCAGTTCGAGCTCGATCCGTCTGCGCTTGGCAAACGCGGCGTCGTGCGCGACCCGCGCCGCTATGACGACGTACAAGCCAAGCTTGAAAATGCCTGCCGGCAAAGCGGCCTGCGCGTCGCCCACTGGCAGCCAAGCCCGATTACCGGCGGCGACGGCAACCGCGAATTTTTACTCCACGCGCTCAGGCGCGGCACTTGAGCGCCAGTTGACTTCTCCTGACCGCGTGTTAGAAAAAGCGCAGGCGCTTTGCCTACTCTTCCATTGACGAGCCGTGACCATGATCGCCCGACATTCATCGTTTGCCTGCCTAATCCTTCTGCTGGCAGCTTATACCAGCAGCGTTTACGCCAAGCCGGTTAGCCAGGCCGAGCTCGAGGCCCGCATTGACGCCTTACACCGCGAAATGGCCGAGCTAAACCAGCAGCTTACCCATCTTGAAGGACAACAAACGCCGCAGTTTGAAGCGTCGGTATACCAGTATGCGTTAACGCCCACCCCGCCTGAAGAAAAGGCCATTGAAGAAACCCGCGAGCGCCGTCAGCTGGAAGAAGAATCCAGTCACAATCCGTTCTCCATTACGACACACCGCACCAATTATTTGTTTCCGGTGAGCTACAACGGCAATCAGGATCAGGCTCGGTTTCGCGATATCGACGCCGACGGCCGTGTGGACAGCACCGAGGTGAAATTTCAGTTCAGCGCCAAATTCTCGCTGGCTGAGGGGCTGATTGGCGATCACGGCGACCTTTATTTTGGCTACACCCAGCGCAGCTGGTGGCAGGCGTATAACACCGAGGCCTCGTCGCCCTTTCGCGAGACCAACTACGAGCCGGAAATCTTTATCGACTTTGCCAATGCCTGGAATCTTTTTGGCTGGGTCAACACCCGCAACCGGCTCGCGCTCAACCACCAGTCCAACGGCCGTTCAGCGCCGCTGTCGCGCAGCTGGAACCGCGTGTATCTTGAAAGCACGCTACAACGCGGCGACTGGGCGCTAACGCTCGCCCCGCACTGGCGCATTCCGGAGTCCGAGAGCGAAGACGACAACCCCGATATTGAGCGCTACCTGGGCTACGGCGACATCCGTCTGGCAAAGCGCTTCAGCCATGACCAGGAAATCGCCGCCCAGTGGCGGGGCAACCCGTCCACCGGCAACTACGGCACCCAGCTCGACTATAGCTGGCCGGCTTTTAACGGCGTACGCGGCCACGTGCAATACTATTACGGCTACGGCGAAAGCCTGATCGACTACAATCATCGGGTACACCGGCTAAGCCTTGGCTTCAGCCTGAACCCGCTGTTCACACCAAGCGGCCTATTGCGCTAGCATCACACAGGCCGGGTCTTGTTCGGCAAGTGCTTGTGTCACCTTCTACACCTGCTATGCTGAAAGTGCTTATTTACTGCGCTGTTATTCACTCAAGAGGAAGACAACATGGCTAAGAAACAGTCAGACCATAATGCTCAATCTGATCAGCTGCAGGACGATTTACGTCACCTGAGCGACACCGTGGAAGAGCTGGTCAACGCGACCGCTAAAGACGCAAGCTCAGAAATGAAAGATCTTCGCGAGCGCGCCGAGAAACGCCTCAAGGACACCCGTTCACGCGTTGAAGCACGCAGCGAGCGCTTGTACGCCGATACCCGCGAGTCCCTGACCAACCAGGCCGACTGCTGCGATCGCTACGTCCACGAAAACCCTTGGGCAAGCATTGGCATTGGCGCCGCTGCTGGCGTGGTTGTCGGCCTGCTGCTCGGGCGGCGCTAATGGCGCTGGGTCCCAGCCAGCGTGTGATCCACGCCGCTAGGCGAGCCCTGAAAACGCTTGTTGCCAACGGCGAAACACGTCTACGCTTGGTGGTGCTGGAGCTTGAAGAAGAACGGGCGCGCCTGTTAACGCTGATACTTTTGGCAGGCGCAAGCCTGCTTTTGTTTATGCTCGGCACGGCAACCCTGACGGCACTGGTCATTGCCATATTCTGGGACAGCTACCGGCTTTTAGCCATTGGCGCCAGTGCTTCCGTGCTGCTATTGGCAAGCCTTGTGCTGGCCGCGGTGGCCGTGCGTCAGGCTAGGCGTCACACGCTATTAAAAGACACGCTCAGCCAGCTTGCCACCGACCGCGCACTACTGGAGCAGAATAACGATGCCCGCCAAGAACGCTAGCCAGCGGCCGTCACGCGCGGCGCGCAAGCGCGAGTTGCTTGACGCGCTGAAACAGCAGCGCATCAACATCATGGTCGAGGGCATCCGCCTTGAGCGCGCCGCCGCACCTCTGGATCGCGGCTGGCAAAAAATTTCCCGCTACAAGACGCCGCTGCTAATTGCCGGCGGCGGCGTAGCCTACCGCCTGGTAAAAAAACAAGGCCCCATTATACGTATCGGCCGGCGCGCTCTTGCCGCCTATATGCTGGTGCGCAATATCAAGCGGCTCGGCAAGCCGCGTCGTTAGGCACTAGCAGGCCTGCCCGCAGGCCACCCTTAGAACTGGCAACCCAAGAAAAAAGGTGGCCCAAGTTGGCACTCCCCACAAGGCCAAAATGACTCAAGCGTCAGGTACTCCGCTTCACGACCTTTGCATGCCCTCTATGCCACCTATAGACAAGCTCGAGAAAATCAATCGTCTCGTCAGTGGCTGGCTTCGCTCGATAGTTGAAAAGCAGTAAACGCAGGGTAGTCGAGTAGATAGCCCATGGTCTGGTGCGTACAATACGCCCTCCACTTTGGTCGAAGCCGCTTGCAGTGCCGGCCCAAGTCTCTCATTCATACTCCTCCGCGAGATTCTCTGCCGTGCTCTCTACCGCCAACATCACCATGCAGTTTGGCCCCAAGCCGCTGTTTGAAAACATTTCTGTCAAATTCGGCCAAGGCCATCGCTACGGTCTGATCGGGGCCAATGGCTGTGGCAAGTCGACCCTGATCAAGATTCTTGGGGGGGACCTGGAGCCTACCAGCGGCCAGGTGATGAAAGATGCCACCACACGACTGGGAAAATTACGCCAGGATCAGTTTGCCTTCGAGAACGAGCGTGCCATCGACACAGTGATCATGGGCAACGAAGAACTCTGGGCCGTCGCTGCAGAGCGTGAACGCATCTACTCGCTGGCCGAGATGAGTGAAGAAGATGGCATGGCGGTCGCCGATCTCGAAGTGCGCTTTGCCGAACTCGATGGCTATACCGCCGAGGCTCGTGCCAGTGAATTGCTGATGGGCCTGGGTATTCCCCTCGAGCAGCACGACCAGCCGATGAGCGTTGTCGCTCCGGGCTGGAAACTCCGCGTGCTGCTCGCCCAGGCCCTGTTCAGCGACCCCGACGTGCTGCTGCTCGATGAGCCGACCAACCACCTTGATATCAATACGATTCGCTGGCTGGAAGACATCATCAAGGCACGTTCGTCGACAATGATCATCATCTCCCACGACCGCCACTTCCTGAACAGCGTCTGTACCCACATGGCGGATCTGGACTACGGCGAGCTGCAGCTGTTTCCCGGTAATTATGATGAGTACATGACCGCCGCCACCCAGGCGCGAGAGCGTCTGCATAGCGAGAATGCCAAGAAAAAAGCGGAAATTGCCGAGCTCAAGCAATTCGTCAGCCGCTTCTCGGCCAATGCCTCCAAGGCCAAGCAGGCGACGTCGCGCCAGCGCAAGATCGACAAGATCCAGCTCGATGAGGTCAAGCCCTCTTCGCGGATCAGCCCCTTCATTCGCTTCGAGCAGAACAAGAAGATTCATCGCCATGCCCTGGCAGTGGAAGACCTCACCAAGGCCTGGGACGACAATGTGCTGTTTGAGCGCTTTGGCCTGCGCATCGAAACGGGGGAACGCGTGGCCATCATCGGTCCCAACGGCATCGGCAAGACCACCCTGCTCAACTGCCTAGTAGGCAGGATGCCGCCTGACGCCGGCGAAGTGCAATGGACCGATGCCGCCGAAGTCGGCTATTTCGCACAGGAACACGCGGCGGACTTCGACGGTGGCGAGACCCTGTTCGAATGGATGCAGCAGTGGACGACTGCCGGCGAACAGACCGTACGCGGCGCCCTGGGGCGGATGTTGTTCTCCAATGACGACATCGGCAAGTCCGTGAAAGTGATTTCAGGTGGCGAGCAAGGGCGCATGCTATTCGGCAAACTCTCGCTGCAAAATCCTAATGTTCTGGTCATGGATGAGCCCACGAACCACCTGGACATGGAATCCATCGAAGCGCTCAACCTGGCACTGGACCACTATGCCGGCACGCTAATTTTTGTCAGCCACGACCGAGAGTTCGTCGGCTCACTGGCCACGCGCATCATCGAGATGAAAGACGATGGCATCGTCGACTTCAGTGGTAGCTATGATGACTATCTGCGCAGTCAGGGCGTTCTCGGATAAGCCCGCACAGGATATCGGCCGCGCTTGCCGATGACTCAGCACGCCTGTCCGCAGGCCACACCCGACGCCCATGCCCACTGAAAGTTGAATCCGCCAAGCTCCCCGGTTACGTCGAGCACCTCGCCGATAAACCGCAGTTGGGGCAAGCCATTCACGGCAAAGGTCTTGGATGACAGCGCATCGGTATTAATCCCGCCCAGGGTGACTTCCGCCGTACGCCAGCCTTCCGTACCGGCCGGCTTAAATGTCCACGCATTCAGGCGCTCGGCCCAGGCGGCAATCGCGGCGTTGCTGTATTCGGTTAGCGGCGCGGTGCTGCCTCCCTCGGCGTACCACTCGCTTAGCGCCTGCGCCACACGCTTGGGAAAGCGCTCGCCCAGCCAGGTAGAAAGCTGACGTTTGGGGGTGGCGTTACGCGCATGGCGCAGCGCCGCTTCAGCGTCCTCGCCGGGCAGCAGGTTGACGCACAGCGCATCGCCCGGCGCCCAGGCGCTCGAAATTTGCAGCATCGAAGGCCCCGAAAGTCCGCGATGGGTAAACAGCATCGGCTCGGCAAAGTGCTGCCCGTTGCAGGCTACGTCGACCTCAAGACTCACCCCCGACAGCGCCGCGGCGCGGGCTTTCCACGGCTCGCTCAGCGTGAACGGCACCAGTCCTGCGCGGGTCGGCAACACCTCAAGCCCGAACTGGCGCGCCAGCTCATAGCCAAATCCCGTCGCACCCATGGTGGGAATCGACAACCCGCCGGTGGCCACCACCAGCGTACCGGCTTCTATTTTGCCCAGCGAGGTGGCCAGCCGCATGCCCTCACCAAGGCGCTCCACGCGCTCCACCCGGGTGCCCAGGCGCACGTCCACGCCTGCCCACTCGCATTCGGTGAGCAGCACACGCACAATATCCTTGGCCGAGGTGGCGCAAAACAGCTGCCCCGGCGCTTTTTCCACGTAATCAACGCCGTGACGCTCGACAAGCTCGACAAAATGCTCGGGGCGGTAGCGTTTCAACGCGGAAATACAAAAATACGGGTTCTGCGAGGAAAAGTGCTGAGGGGTCGTCGCCAGGTTGGTAAAGTTGCAGCGGCCGCCGCCCGACATCAGAATCTTTTTCCCGGCTTTACTGGCATGATCAAGCAGCAGCACGCGCCGGCCGGCATAGCCTGCCTGGGCCGCACACATCAGGCCGGCCGCGCCCGCGCCGATCACCACCACATCGTAGGTCATCACAAGGCAGCTCCGGTATGCACAAAGCGGCTAGTTTAACAGCCTTCCCCGTTATCACCGCTAGTCAGGCGTGGCGGCGTTTTACTCTGCTGCTGCTTGCCACGCTGTGGCCGTTCGCCACGGCGCTGGCGCAAAGCGCCGCCCCCGACACGCCGGTGATCGCCAGCCGAGTGACGCTTGAGCGCTGGTCAGACCCGATCAAGGCGCTGGGCACCCTGAAAGCCGACGAAAGCGTAACGCTCTCGGCCACCGTGACCGACGTGGTGAGCGCTATCGACTTTGACGACGGCGACAATGTGGAGGCCGGCCAGCGCTTGTTTCAGCTTGACGACCGCGAAGAACAGGCGCAGCTGCGCGCCGCCAATGCCCGGGCCGACGAGCAGCGCAACGCCCTGCGCCGCTTCACCCAGCTTCAAGCGCGCAACCTCTCGGCCCGCGCCGATGTGGAAGACAGCCAGGCGCGCCTCAATCAGGCCAGGGCCGATGCCGACGCGCTCAAGGCGCGGCTTTCCAATTACCGTATCAGCGCGCCGTTCAGCGGCCGCATGGGCCTGCGCGACATTAGTATCGGCACGCTGGTTACGCCGGGCACCGAACTTGCCACCCTGGACAAACTTGACGTCATGCGGCTGGACTTCAGCGTGTCGGCGGTCTATCTGGCGAAGCTGTCCCGAGGGGCAGCGCTGCGCGCCGCAACCGCTGCCTTTCCTGAGCGTACCTTTCAAGGCGAGGTGGCAAGCATAGGTACCCGGGTTGACCCTGTCTCACGCAGCGTCACCGTGCGCGCCCGGCTGGAAAACCCCGAAAAGCGCCTGCGCCCGGGGATGCTGATGCAGGTCGAGCTCGACGCGGCCACACGCGAAACGCTGGTGGTGCCGGAGTCTACCATTGTGTCTGCAGGCCGTAGCCACTATGTATGGTGGCTTGATGAAAACGACGCCAACCGTGTGCAGCGCCGCGAGGTCGACATCGGTGCCCGGCGCAGAGGCGAGGTCGAGATCCTCGACGGCCTCGAACACGACGACTTGATCGTTGCCCACGGCACCGAGCAGGTGCGCGAAAGCCAGACGCCCGAGCTTTTGGGCATCGTGGACGGCGACACCAGCATCAAGACGCTGCTGCGTCAGGGGCGAGACGATTAATGCGCTTATCCGATATTTCCGTCGAGCGGCCGGTCCTGGCCACGGTTCTCGCCGCACTGATCGTTGCCTTTGGCCTGCTCGCACTTGAACGCTTGCCGCTGCAGGAATACCCGTCCATCGATCCGCCGGTGGTCAGCATCGACACCCGCTACCCCGGCGCCTCGGCCAGCATTGTGGAATCGCGCATTACCGAGGTACTGGAAGACCGCATCGCGGGGGTGGCCGGCATCGAGGTCATTTCGTCGTCCAGCAGCGACGGGCGCTCGAGCATCAGCGTCGAATTCAGCCTCGCCATGGACATCGACGCGGCGGCCAACGATATCCGCGACCGCATTTCCGGCTCGCTGAATAACCTGCCCGAAGAAGCCGACCCGCCCGAAGTGCAAAAGGCCGATGCCAACTCCGACGTGGTGCTGTGGCTAAGTTTGACCGGCGACAACTACACCACTGCCGCGCTGACCGACTACGCCGACCGCTACTTGGTCGACCAGCTCTCAGTACTGCCCGGCGTGGCCCAGGTGCGGGTAGGCGGCGGGCGCGAATACGCCATGCGCGTATGGCTTGACGCCGACGCCCTCGCCGCCCGCAGGCTCACTGCCAATGATGTGGAGCAAACGCTGCGCGACGAAAACGTCGAGCTGCCCGGCGGCGCCATTGAATCGCGCGAGCGCCAGTTTATCGTGCGGCTGCCGCGCAGTTTTACCTCGCCTGCTGACTTTCGCGCGCTAGTGCTGGGTGAGGCCGATAACGGCTATTTGATCCGCTTGGGCGACGTGGCGCGGGTGGAAGTCGGCGCGGTAGAAGAGCGCACGATTTTTCGCAGCAACGGCGCGTCGATGGTCGGTCTGGGGCTGATGAAACAGTCCACCGCCAACGTGCTGGAGATCTCGAAAGCCGCGCGGAGCACGCTGGCGTCGCTGCAGGAAACGCTGCCCCAGGGCATGACGCTGGCGCTCAACTTTGACGCCTCGACGTTTGTGGCCGGCGCCATTCGCGAAGTAGCAATCACGCTGTTTATCTCCATCGGGCTGGTGGTGGTGGTAATTTTCCTCTTTCTGGGCAACCTGCGCACTACGCTGATACCCGCAGTGACCGTTCCCATTGCGCTAATCGGCGCCTTTGGCGCGCTGGCGCTGATGGGCTTTACCGTCAACTTGCTGACGCTGCTCGCGCTGGTGCTGGCCATTGGCCTGATCGTTGACGATGCCATCGTGGTGCTCGAGAACATTCACCGACGCATGCAGGACTACGGCGAAACGCCGCTGGTTGCGGCCTGGCGCGGTGCCCGCCAGATTGCCTTTGCGGTGATCGCCACCACCTTGGTGCTCATCGCCGTGTTTGTGCCGCTGGGGTTTTTGCAGGGCGATATCGGCCGGCTGTTCTCCGAGTTTGCCCTGACCCTGGCCGCCGCCGTCGCGGTCTCCAGCGTGCTGGCGCTCACGCTTACGCCAATGATGGCCTCTAAAATCCTCAAGCCCGACATGCACGACGGCCGCCTGGCGCGCGGCGTACACCGTGCGCTGGGCACAAGCCAGCACGCCTACCGGCGGCTGTTGCAGCGCACGCTAAAAATGCGGCTGGCGGTGGTGGCGCTGTTTGTGGTGATGCTCGGCGGCATTGTCTGGCTGGCCCAGGCGCTGCCCACGGAATACACCCCGCAGGAAGATCGCGGCAGCTTTTACATTATTGTCAGCGGCCCGCCCGGTGCCACCTACGACTACATGCTCGACTACATGGACGAGATCGAAGCGCGGCTGCTGCCGCTGGTCGACAAGGGCGAGGTTGAACGCCTGCTAGTGCGCGCACCGATGGGCTGGGGCAATATTGAAAACTTCAACAGCGGCTTTGTCATCGTCAACCTTGCCGACTGGGGGGAGCGCCGCAGTGTCTGGCCGATCATGCAGGACGTCCGCGAGACACTTCACGGCCTGCCCGGCGTGCGCGCCTTTCCGGTCATGAGCCAGGGCTTTGGCGGCAGCGCCGGCAAGCCGGTGCAATATGTACTGGGCGGCAGCAGCTACGAGGAACTGGCCGAGTGGCGCGACACGCTGATGGACTATATCCGCGACGACAATCCGCGGCTTCTGGGCCTGAAAAGCGATTTCGAGGAAAATCAGCCCCAGCTACGCGTCAATATCGACTATACACGCGCCGCTGCGCTGGGCGTCAAGGTCAACGAGATTGGCCGCACGCTGGAAACGCTGCTGGGTGGGCGCCGCGTAACCCGCTACGTCGAAAATGGCGAAGAATACGACGTAATTATCGAGGGTGAAAAAGGTGCCCGGCCAAGCCCGCGCAGCCTGGAAAGCCTGTACATACGCTCGGCACGCAGCGATGAACTGATTTCGCTGGCAAGCCTAGTCAGCCTCACCGATACCGCTGGCCCCAGCACGCTCAGCCGCTACAACCGGCTGCGCTCCATCACGCTGGAGGCCAACCTTGCCGATGGCTACTCGCTGGGCGAGGCGCTCGACTATCTGGACCGCACCGTGGCCAAGGTATTGCCGGAAGCGGCGCAGACCGATGTCAAAGGTGCCTCCCGCGACTACCAAGAAGCCAGCGGTGCTACGGCGTTCTTGCTCGGCGCTGGCGTGCTGGTGGTGTTTTTGGTGCTGGCCGCACAGTTTGAAAGCTTTATTCACCCGTTGGTAATCATGTTCACCGTGCCGCTGGCGATCATCGGCGCCCTGCTGGCGCTTTATCTAAGCGGCCAAACGCTGAATATCTACAGTCAGGTGGGGTTGGTCATGCTGGTGGGGCTGGCAACCAAAAACGGTATTCTGATCGTCGAGTTCGTCAATCAGCTGCGCGATCAGGGTATAGCCTTTGACGAGGCGCTGGTCGAAGCTTCCATCACCCGCCTACGCCCGATCCTGATGACCGCGATCACCACCATGGCCGGTGCGGTACCGCTGGTGTTATCCAGCGGGCCGGGCGCTAACTCGCGGCTGGTCATCGGTACGGTGATTATCGCGGGGGTTGGCGCGGCCACGGTCTTCACGCTGTTTGTGGTTCCCGTGGCCTACGACATACTGGCCAGAAAAAGCGGCTCGCCGGGCGCTGTCAAACGCAAGCTCGATTCGGAGCTGGGCCGCCACGCACCGCCGGAGGACGTTTAATCGTCAGCCTGGCACTCGCCCTGGTAAGTGCCTTCAATCTGGGTGCTCATGGTCATCTTACCCATGGGTGAGTCGGTATCGATAATGACATCGCCCTCTACCTGCTCGCCCATGAAACGCATGCTGCCGTTGATGTCAGCATCGCCGCCATCAGCGGTACAGGTCATGCGATAATCAAGGCTGTCGGCGCTCATGTTCTGCTCCAGCAGCTCGCACCCTTCTTCTTCTTCAATAAAGCCGAAGTCCGCGCTCTCAAGGTCTTCCGCGCTGATGCACTGACGCTCGGTATTGGTCTGGTTGGGCATTTCCACATCGCCTTTGATGCTGGTCACGCTGACAAACTCCCACTCGCCAGGCTTGATGTTAGGCGTCTCGGCCTGGGCGGCAAGGGGCAGTGCGAGCGCAACCGCAGCGGCTAGCATTTTCATCTTCATCGTCATGGGCATTTTTCTCCAATGTCAGATTCCGGAAAGTAACCAATATCTGGCAAGTAAAGTGCACCTGGGTGCAGGCTTTTCAAGCCAATCGGCTTTATCCTACCCGAACACAGTCGGCGCTGTCCGCATCGCGTCGGTGCGCTGCTATACTTTTGCACAGAATCTTTATCCCTTCTTGGCTAACGGAGCCGGTCATGCACGACGATGCCCTAGTGGAACACGACTTTCACTGCCCCTACTGCGATAGCCCCCTGACCTTTGAGATCGACACCTCACAGGGCAGCCACACAACCTGGGAAGACTGCCACCAGTGCTGCGCGCCGATTCTGGTGGAAGTGACCATGTCACCGTTTAGCGGCGAGCTTGAAAGCGTGCGTACCGGCAGCGAAGACGACGTGCTTTAACCGCTGAATAGAGCCCCACATCCACCATAGTTATTTACTATCGATATTTATGATTTTTCTCAATTTTATTAATGATACGCAAAAGGGTAGAATACTCACTACGCACTCGAACGAACCATCATCAAACAGGAGATGAGCTGCATGTCTTTGATCAACACTGAAGTCAAACCGTTTAAAGCGACCGCCTACCTCAACGGCGAATTCGTTGATGTCTCTGAGGACAACCTCAAAGGCCAGTGGTCGATATTTTTCTTCTATCCGGCGGACTTCACCTTCGTTTGCCCGACCGAGCTTGGTGATCTGGCCGACAACTACGAAGAGTTCAAGAAGCTGGGCGTTGAAATCTACAGCGTTTCAACTGATACCCACTTCACTCACAAGGCGTGGCACGATAGCTCCGAGACCATCGGCAAGCTGCAGTACCCGATGCTCGCCGACCCGACTCACGCCGTATCGCGCAACTTCGACGTCCTCATCGAGGAAGACGGCGTTGCCGAACGCGGTACTTTCGTTGTCGATCCCGACGGCAAAATCCAGATTATCGAGCTCAACGCCGGCAACATCGGCCGTAACGCCGAAGAGCTGCTGCGCAAGGTAAAAGCGGCCCAGCACGTTCGCGCCAACCCCAACGAGGTTTGCCCGGCGAACTGGGAAGAAGGCGAAGAGACGCTGTCTCCGTCGCTGGATCTGGTCGGCAAGATCTAAGACCTGCCCCGGCACCCGGGCTAACGCCCGGGTGCCTGATATGCCCCCCTTTCTTACCGTCGTTACCTGTTTCCTGTTATTTCTCCGAGTCACCCTTGGCGGCTATCTGCTGCCCCGCAAACGCGGTGCCAAAACGCACGTTTCAGCCAAGTAATGATAACGCAAACCATTAGCGTTTATACCACCTATCGTTAGCCACTGCGAGGAAGTCACTGTCATGCTGGACGCCAATCTCAAAAGCCAATTGAAAGCGTATCTGGAGAAAGTCACTCAGCCGCTCGAGCTCAAAGCGTCCCTCGATGACGGAGCGAAGTCTCGCGAACTGGCCGAGCTGCTTGAAGAAATCAACGGCTTGAGCGACAAGATTACCCTGTTAACCGACGGCACCGACCCGCGCGCTCCGTCGTTTGCCATTAACCGTCCGGGCGAAGATACCGGCGTGGCGTTTGCTGGCATCCCCATGGGCCACGAGTTTACGTCGCTGGTGCTGGCGCTTTTGCACGTCGGCGGGCACCCGCCCAAGGCCTCCGACGAGACGCTTGAACAAATCAGGTCACTCGATCGCGAGATGGTGTTCGAAACCTACTTCTCGCTGTCCTGCCAGAACTGTCCCGACGTAGTTCAGGCGCTCAACCTGATGGCCATCTACAACCCGAAGATTCGCCACGTGGCCATCGACGGCGCCGTGTTCAAGCACGAAGTCGACGAGCGCGAGATCATGTCGGTGCCTAGCGTCTACCTGAACGGCGAGCCGTTTGACCAGGGTCGCATGAGCCTTGAACAAATTCTGGCCAAGGTGGATACCGGTGCGATTGAACGCGAAGCGCAAAAGCTCAGCGCAAAAGCCGCCTTTGATACGCTGATGATCGGCGGCGGCCCCGCCGGCGCGGCTGCCGCTATTTATGCGGCGCGTAAAGGCATCAGCACCGGCGTTGCCGCCGAGCGCTTTGGCGGCCAGGTAGTTGATACCATGGGCATCGAGAATTTTATTTCGGTGAGCAAGACCGAAGGCCCCAAGCTGGTCACCGCGATGGAAGAGCACGTCAAGGACTACGACGTTGACGTCATGAACCTGCAGCGCGCAGTAACGCTTATCCCGGCGGAAACCGAAGGCGGCCTGCACGAAGTCACCTTTGAATCCGGTGCGACGCTAAAAAGCAAAACCCTGGTGCTTGCCACCGGCGCCCGCTGGCGCGAAATCAACGTCCCCGGCGAGCAAGAATACCGCAACAAGGGCGTGGCCTACTGCCCGCACTGCGACGGCCCGCTGTTCAAGGGCAAGCACGTTGCGGTCATTGGCGGCGGCAACTCCGGCGTTGAGGCCGCGATCGATCTTGCCGGCCTTGTCGGCCACGTAACGCTGATCGAGTTCATGGGTGAAATGCGCGCCGATGCCGTGCTGCAGAAAAAGCTCAAGAGCCTGTCCAACGTGGATATCCTGCTCAACGCCCAGACCACCGAAATAACCGGTGACGGCAGCCGCGTCAACGGCCTGAGCTACAAGGACCGCGACACCGACGAGAACCGCCACGTTGCGCTTGACGGGGTGTTTGTACAGATTGGTCTGGTGCCCAACACCGAGTGGCTGAAAGGCTCGCCGGTTGAGCTGAGTCCCCACGGCGAGATCGTTACTGACGCTAAAGGCATGACCTCAGTACCCGGCATTTTCGCCGCCGGCGATGTGACCACGGTGCCCTTCAAGCAGATCATTATTGCCATGGGCGAAGGCGCCAACGCCGCGCTCGGGGCGTTCGACTTTATTATTCGTAATTAAATGAACTACAGCTAAACCGTTTTCCCCTGACGTCAAGGCAGTGTCCTAAGCTACTGACGTGTTTGCCCGCCTTCCCCGGCGGGCTTTTTTTGGCGTGCATCGGCATGTCCAAGACAGACTACACACAGTCATGAACGATCTCGGGTAGTCAGGCATTGACCTGGTTGAGGTGATCCTCAATTCCAGAGATGATGATTATCATGTCTTCTGCAAGGTGTAACGCTCGGCTTTGGGGCAGGTTTGTAGCCACGAAGCGGGGAAAAGGGCGTCCGGTGGAGGCTCTTCGGGCCGGAACGAAGTTAATGCAATGATTAGGCTTTTACTGATAGCTAGAAAAAGCTATTGATCTTATACCCACAAGCATTCAGCTCTTTAGCGACTTCATTTTTCCAAGTGCCGACTTGATCCAGCGGAACATAGACAACGCCACTGATGTCGTTTGGCGTTTCGATATCTCCTTTTACTAGTGAGCATACATTTTCCCTGCCTAGCTTTGCCATGAGATAGCCATGCTCGAAGACTACGTTCTGGCGCGCCCTATTCCGTGGATGGACCTTTGACTCATGAGCTCCTCGACCATGGTCACAAGCCGTGTACAGTACGAGAGCAAAATCAGCGTCACTTGAGTAATGCTCTATTTTTTCAATGATAGTCATGCCGGAGCTAGCTTGCTCATGCAAAATGATGGCTTCTAAACCGAGCTTTTCAATGAAACGACTTACCTCTTGCTTTGCCTCATTGTCCCTTCCATGGACGATGAACACCTTGCGCTTGTTTCTCGCTACAACCGTAGGACGAATCGGATCTGTGGCTGAGAATGTGCTAGTCGGAGGAGAAATATGACCAAATTCAAGAGCATCAAGGACTGGGGTAAACTCTTCGGATATGAAGGTTCTTCGCTCAGCATAAGTGCTAAATTTTGGCTTGATGAACCCCCAGAATGTATCAAGATTACGATGCTGCCTAAGCCATTGGGGTAGAAGGTGTGAAATGTTCGAATTGCTCAATAGCTCATGGCGCAATACCTCAAATTCCCGTGAGTCGGCAGCTAACCCCGTCGCCCTCGAGGTCAGTAAGTTCGTCAAATAACTGACCTTGTCAAAGTCACTCTCTAAAAATTCAATGCTCAAGTCTCAGCCCCCTTTGGCAATTTCATTGAGCCTAACAGTTTAATACCCACCCAACTTACCATTACCACTGAGCGCTCTGTAGAGCAGGTATTCTGCCCCTTTGCATCAGCACCTTGCTGTGAGCGGCCACGTCAGCGGTGGCAACACACCGGACAGTCGGGATCCCGGGGAAGTTTGAAATGTCGCCAATGACCGCTTAGTGCTTCAAAGGTCGCAAGCCCACGGTGAGCGCTGCCCGCCCCGCTTAACAGCTTGAACACCTCTACCGCCTGAAAGCATCCGACAAGCCCGACCAACGGCGCCATCACGCCGTTTTCCGCGCAGCTCATGGCCTCATCGCCGCTGTCATCGGGCGGATACAGGCAGGCGTAGCAGGGGCACTCGGGATCGCGCGGGTCAAACACCGCCACCTGACCGGAAAAGCGGATTGCCGCGCCGGAGACCAACGGCACGCCGGTGGCCTGGCTAGCTGCGTTAATCGCGTAGCGGCTGGAAAAACGGTCGGTACAGTCAAGCACCACGTCGGCCGTGGCTACCAGGCTTTCAAGCGCCTCGCCGAGCAGGTGCTCGCCCACTGCCCTCACCTCGCAGCCGGGGTTGATCGCCGCTAGGCTATCCTGCGCCGAGGCGGCTTTGTTACGCCCGATATCCGCCTGGCCATGAGCAATCTGGCGCTGCAGGTTGGAAAGCTCCACCGCGTCGGCGTCGACCAGCGTGATGCGCCCGACCCCCGCAGCGGCCAGATACAGCCCCGCCGGCGAGCCTAGCCCGCCGGCACCGATGATCACCGCGTGGGCGCCAAGCAAGCGCTCCTGCCCGTCTATTTCAACCTCGGGCAGCATAATCTGGCGGCTGTAGCGCAGTAGTGCCTGATCGTCCATCATGGTTTATTTATCCTCCAGATCGGCGATGTCGGGAATATATAGGCTGAAGCTCTCCTTGACCTCCTCCATCACGACGTAGCTTTTGGACTCTTTCACGCCGGGTAACGTCAGCACCACGTCGCCCAGTAGTTGGCGGTAGGCCGACATTTCGGGAATACGGCATTTCAGGATGTAGTCAAACTGGCCCGAGACCAAATGGCACTCCTGAATCTGCGGCAGTGCCTCGACCGCCCGGCGAAACTCGTCAAACACTGCAGGCGTCTGGGTTTCCAGGCTGATCTCGACAAACACCAACAGGTCAGCCTTGAGCGCGCGCGGGTCGAGGATGGCCTGATAGCCGCGAATCACCTCGGCGCGTTCCAGACGCTTGACGCGCTCCAGGCACGGCGTGGTGGAAAGCCCCACCTCCGCGGCTAAATCAACGTAGGAAATACGGGCGTTTTCCTGCAGACAGCGCAGGATCTTCAGGTCGATACGGTCCAGCGTCTTGTTTTTGGCTTTCATAGCGGGATTCCATAGCGTCAACAATCGAAAATGGCGGTCAGCCAGCAGGCAGCTGGCCAAGACTTACGCGCTCGTGGCCGCCCAAGTCACAAACGCTTGCCACTTGCGTATAGCCGGCCCGGCTAAGCCTGCTGCGCACGCTGGCGGCCTGGGTATGACCGTGCTCCAGCAGCAGCCAGCCGCCGCTTATCAGAAATGCTCCAGCGCGATCGATCAAATAGTGCAGGTCGGCGCTGCCATCGTCGGCGGCCACCAGGGCAGAGCGCGGCTCAAAGCGCACGTCACCCAGCGCCAGGTGCGGATCGTTCTCGGCAATATAGGGCGGATTGGCGACGATCAACTCAAAACGCGACGACGCCTCACCCTCAAGCGCGCTAAACCAGTCGCTTGGCATAAAGCAGGCATTGTCTATCGCAAGCGCGGCGGCATTTTGCCGAGCAAGCACCACCGCCTCGGGGCGCACATCTACCCCGTGCACCTGCCAGCCAGGACGCTCGCTGGCAAACGCCAGCGCCACGGCACCGGTGCCGGTGCCCATATCCAGAAGCTGCCCAACCGGCGTGTCGGCACGTGCCAGCGCGGCTTCTACTAGGGTTTCGGTATCCGGCCG